>SESA01001345.1_pt1 | contig 12843 bp, 6 predicted proteins | sample 3171451 | NCBI WGS metagenome assembly SESA01 (sample SAMN06051862, study PRJNA518727) | freshwater metagenome | biome: subpolar coniferous forest; feature: holomictic lake; material: water; isolation source: holomictic Lake 227, 8 m depth | place: Canada: near Kenora, Ontario | collected 2013-06-25...
GGGCTTCGCCTTCTTCCTGGTGGAACAGCTCCGCCATCTGCGCGTCTCCAACGAATTGCTTCATTCGCGCGGCGTGGAGCGCGATGAGGCCCTGGAGCAGGCCCGGGATTCGGAGCAGAACTACCTCACCCTGTCCAACAGTGGCGAAGCCCTCATCTGGACCTCGGACCCGGACAGGCTCTGCAACTATTTCAACCTGCCCTGGCTGGCCTTCACGGGCCGCACCCTGAAGCAGGAACTGGGCAATGGCTGGGCCGAGGGGGTCCATCCCGAGGACCTCGAGCGGTGCCTGGATGTTTATCACAGTGCCTTCGACCAGCAGGAATCCTTCTCCATGGACTTCCGGCTGCGCCACACCAGCGGCGACTACCGCTGGATCATCAACAAGGGCACGCCCCGCTATGACACCGGGGGGGCCTTCCTGGGTTACATCGGGCACTGCCTCGATATCTCCGAGCAGCGGCGCACGCTGGATGCGCTCCGGGAGAGCGAAGAGAAATTCCGTGTCCTGGTGGAGACCTCCCAAGAGCTGATCTGGCGCTGCGACAGGGAAGGACGGTTCACCTACCTGAATCCGGCCTGGGAGATGACCCACGGCTACCGGGTGGCGGACATGCTGGGGCGGAGGTTCAGCGACTTCCAGTCCGTGGCCGCGGCTGCACAGGATGCCAGGGAATATGCGGCCCGGATGGACGGCGGCGCTTTCCGCAACTACGAGACCACGCACCTCACCCGGGACGGGCAGGAGATCTCGCTGGTGTTCAACGCCGTGCCCACGTTGGACCCGGAGGGCACGCCCACCGGCATGCAGGGCACGGCCACGGACATCACCCACCGCAAACGGGCCGAGGAACAGGCCCGCCAGCAGGAGGCGCAGGACGTCCAGTCCCAGAAGCTGGAGAGCCTCGGCGTACTGGCCGGCGGCGTGGCCCACGACATGAACAACGTGCTGGAGGCGATCCTCGGCCTGGCCTCCGCCACCCTTCCGAGTCAGCCCAAGGGCAGCCTCGCCCACCTTGCCCTCGACACCATCTCGAAGGCGGCGGTGCGGGGGGGAAAGATGGTCAAGGCCCTGCTCAACTTCGCCCGCACGAGCCCGATCGACACCCAGGAAGTGGACATGAACGAGCTCCTCCGCGAGGAGGTCCGCCTCCTGATCCACAGCACCCTGACCAAGGTCCGGCTGGAGCTGGATCTGGCTGCCGACCTCCGGCCCATCCAGGGGGACGCGGCCGCCCTGACCCACGCCATCATGAATCTCTGCGTCAACGCCGTGGAGGCCATGCCCGAGAACGGCAACCTCACCCTGAGAACCCGGAATGTCGACAACCAGTGGATCGAAGTCTGCGTGGAAGACTCCGGCTGCGGCATGCCCCGGGAGACACTGGCGAGGGCCCTGGACCCCTTCTACACCACCAAGGGCGGTGGCAATGGCCTGGGCCTGTCCCTGGTCCACAGCAGCGTAAAGGCCCACCGGGGGCAGCTGGAGCTCCTCAGTGAACCCGGCCTGGGCACCTGCGTGAGGATGCGCTTCCCTGCCTGCGAGCCGACGGCCAGGGCCGCCGAGCCCACCCCCGGGGCCCAGGCCTCAAGCCCCCGCAAGGCGCTGCATGTGCTGATCGTGGATGACGATGACATGACCCAGGTCGCGCTCCAGACGATCCTGACGACCCTTGAGCACACGCACGCCACCGTCGCCTGTGGCGAGGAGGCTCTGGCCCTGCTCCAGACCGGCTTCGCGCCCGACCTGGTCATCCTGGATATGAACATGCCGGGCCTGGGCGGAACCGGGACCCTGCCGCGCCTGCGGGCCCTGCACCCGGACCTGCCGGTGCTGCTGGTCACGGGCCGGGCCGACCAGGCCGCCATCAACCTGGCCGCGGCCCATCCCCGCGTCACCCTGGTGGCCAAGCCCTTCAGCCTGGAGGAGCTGCAGCAGTATCTGTGACCTGCCGGGCCACCACGCCCCAGGCGGGCACCAAACAAGGGATATCTAGGTAATCAAGCGTATGGTGCCGCACCTGCGCTGGGGCGACCCTTGGTTGGGAATCCCCTGCTCCCGAAAGGATCCGCGGGGCTTCGCAGCCCAACCAACCACGCACCCCTGACCGGGGCCGAGTCTCGGGGAGTTTCGATGACTGTCACCACCCCCGCTGGGCCCCACTCCGGCGCTGCCGCCACCCTGCCGCTATCCGCCCTGGAACAGGCCCCGGTCCGGCTGGTGGTCTGTGAGGACGACCGCGAGCTGCGGAACATCCTGCTGACCGGGCTGCCGCACTTCGGCATCGACGCCTGGGGCGTGGCGGACGGCATCGCCCTGGACGAGATGCTCATCGACCACCGCCCCACCGTGGTGGTCCTCGACATCGGCCTGCCCGGCGAGGACGGCCTGACCATCGCCCGACGCCTGCGCGCCGTGGGCGGCCCTCCGATGGGCATCATCCTGCTGACAGCCCGGGGCACCCTGGAGGACCGCCTCGAGGGCCTGAAGGACGGGGCCGACGTCTACTTTGTGAAGCCTGTGGACCTCCGCGAGCTGGCCTTCGCCGTGCGGAACCTCCACCGCCGCGTGAGCCCCCCCAGCGCGGAGAGCCTCACCGAGGACTTCTACACCCTGGATACCCTGCACTCCCAGCTGAACCTGCCCTCGGGCGAGCAGGTGGCGCTCACGGCCACAGAGCTGCGCATCCTGCAGGCCCTGGCCCTCAAGCCAGGTGAAGTGGTCGAGCGCATCGACCTGCTCAAGAGCCTCCACCTGCCCATGGACCTACCAGGCATGCAGCGGCTGGAAACCCAGATCAGCCGGCTGCGCAGCAAGGTGCGCCTGAAGGCCGGGGCGGAGCCGCTGCCGCTTCACGCCCGCCACGGCGTCGGCTACGCGTTCCTGGCCCACCTGCGGCTACACGCGTGAGCCTGGGTCTGCGAGCAGGCCTGCTTGGTTGGGTCCTGGCCTGTGCGACGCTCCTCGCCGGGGCCGCCGAGCCCCTGGTGGTGCAGGGCCCCCGCCAGCGCCTGGGGCCCCATGCGGTAGCGAAGGTGGATGCCGCGCGCAGCCTGGGGGTCGAGGCGATCCACGCAGCCGCTGCCAAGGACTTCAGCCCCCTGCCAGAAAGCGGCTCCTACGGCTTCCCGAGCGGGGCCGTGTGGGTGCGCCTCCAGCTGGACTGGGCCGGCGCTCCAGGGGAGCGCTGGCTGGAGATTCCCACGGCCCTGCTGGACCATGCGGACCTCTACCGCCGAGATGCGGTGGGCCGCTGGACGGTCCAGGTCAACGGCCGGTCCGTGCCCTATTCCCGGCGTTCCGTTGCGGTGCGGTTCCCCACCTTCCGCCTGACACCGGCAACTGGGGTGGAGACGCTGTACCTCCGGGTGGCCTCTTTGGGCTCCGTGGAGGTGGAACCCGTCCTGTGGGAGCCCCCGGCCTATGCCGGGCGGGCGACCCGGGAGCAGTTCTGGTTCGGTCTGGGGGTGGGCCTGCTGAGTCTGCTGGCACTGGTCCACCTCGCCATCGGCATCGGCCTGAAGGAGCGCGTCAGCCTCATCTACGCAGTCTATGCGGGGGTCACCGCAACCTTCATGCTGGCCTTCGAGGGCGCCCTCGCCGGCCTGCTGGCCCCGGAACAGCCCCGGCTCGACTACTGGTTCCTCGCTGTTTCCTTCCCGGCCTTCCTGGCCCTCATCTGGCCGGTCTTCTCGGCCATCGTGGACCTGCGGGACAGCGCCCCCCGGCTGAGTCGAACCGTGACGGTTGGTTCCCTGGCCGTGGGTCTCGTCGGCGCCGCCGCTCGCCTGGCCGGGTTCAACCACCTGGCGGGCCCCCTGCTCTCCCTGTTCTTCCTCGCCCTGGTGGTCCTCCTGCTGGTGGTGGCCTGCTGGCAGGTGCTCCGCGGCAACACCGCGGCCCGCTTCTACCTCCTCTCCTTCACCCCCACGCTCCTGCTGGTGGGCTACCTGGTGGCCCGGAACATGGGCGGGCCCCGCATCGACTGGATGACCGAACACGCCGGGGACCTGGCCCTCTACTTCCATGTGCTTGCCATGAATGCGCCTGTGGTGGCTCGGCTGCTCCGCCTCAAGCGGGAGCGCGACGAGGCCCAGACCCGGGAACTGCAGAGCGCCCAGGATGAGAAGCGGCGCCTGGATAGCCTGGTGGCCGATCGGACGGCGGCCCTTGGGGTCGCCAAGGAACGGGCCGAGCAGGCCCTGGCCACGGCCCAGGAGGTGCTCGAGGGCCAGCGGCGGCTCATCCGCACCGTCAGCCACGAGTTCCGCACGCCCCTCGCCGTCATCGACGGCACCGCCCAGCTGCTGGAGCTGCAGGCCGGCCCCACCGCCACGGGCCTGCCCTCCCCGGCGACCACCATCCGCGCGAAGGTGCGCAAGCTCCTGGGCTTTCTGGATGGTGCTCTACGCCAGGACCAGCTCCAGACCGGCCACTGGCGCCTGACGCGGGAGTCCCTGGAGCCCGAGCCCCTGCTGCACACGGTGCTGGCGGGCGTGGACGCGGATCCCGCCACCCACCCCGTGGAGCTGCGGCTGGAGCGGCTGCCCGGGACCGTCTTTGCGGATCCCAAGATGCTCACCGTCCTGCTCAGCAACCTCCTGGAGAACGCCATCCGCTACTCCCCCCAGGGCGGCGGGCTGGTCGTGACCGCCGAAGCGCTTGATCAGGGGGTGGTGCGCATCACCGTCGCGGATCATGGCATCGGCATCCCCGCGGAGCACCTCCCCCGGGTCTTCGACCGCTTCTACCGCACCGGCCAGCTGCCGGGCGTGGATGGCAGCGGCCTCGGCCTCTACCTCTCCTGCGAGATCGCCCGCATGCACGGCGGCGAGCTCTCGGTGGAAAGCGTGCTGGGGCAAGGCTCCACGTTCACGCTCCTGCTGCCGGCGGAAGGTCCGCTGTAAGAACCTGGAACCAGCTTGATCCGAAAACATTGGCTTTATTATGAAATAAGCCGATACTTTCGGAGTGATCAAGCCCCCTTCCAAAACCGCGCAGATCCTGGCCCTGCTCAAGGCCAAGGGGGTTCTTCGCCCTCGGGATCTTGGGGACCTGGGGATCCATCCCCGGAATCTGTCAATCCTCCACCAGCAGGGGGTCCTGGCGCGCATGGGGCGTGGGCTGTACACCCTGGTTGATGGGGACTGGACAGAGCACCACAGTTTCGCGGAGGCCGCCAAGAGGGTTCCCGGAGGTGTCATCGGCCTGGCGTCGGCGCTGCGCTTCCACGAGCTGACGAACGAGATGCCCCACCAAGTCTGGATTTTCATCAGCCGGAAGGCCTGGAAGCCCAAGGTTGATTACCCGGTGCTGCGCATCTTCAGGTGTGAACCGGATCGACTCCTTGATGACACCCTCCAGCCCCGCATCGAGGGCATGGACGTTCGCATCACCAATGTGCCCCGCACCATCACGGACTGCTTCCGACATCGCAGGGCCATCGGGCTGGAGGTGGCCATCCTTGCCCTGCGGGAAGCGCTCCAGCGACGTCTGTGCACCCCCGCCGAGCTTGCCCTGGTCGCCAAGAAACAAAGAGCCTGGACGATCATGCGGCCCTACCTGGAGGCCCTTCTGTGAAGCCCGATAGCAAGAAGGACCTCCCGGCGTCGGTAAGAGCCCGCCTGCTGAACTTGGCCAAGCAGCGGGGCGAAGACCTGGATCTGGTTCTGAAGCGGTACGGCACCGAGCGACTCCTGTTCCGAATGAGCCAATCCGTCCACAGGGACGCCTTCATCCTGAAGGGCGCCATGCTCTTTGAGCTGTGGCTGGGGCGTGGGCACCGAACCACGAAGGACCTGGATCTCCTTGGCTCTGGAAGCACCGCCATTCCGCGCCTGGAAGCCATCTTCCGGGAGCTCTGCCTGCTTCCCGTTGATCCTGATGGGCTGGCGTTCTTCCCTGAAAGCGTGAAGGGCTCTGAGATCCGGGAGGACAACCTGTACCAGGGTGTTCGAGTCACCCTGCTGGCGCGGCTTGGCGTGGCGCGCATCAGCCTTCAAGTGGACATCGGGTTCGGCGATGCCGTCTTTCCCGTCCCAGAAGAAATGGAATACCCCAGCCTGCTCGGATTGCCCTGCCCGCGCATTCGGGCCTACTCCCAGGCTACGGTGGTGGCTGAGAAGTTCCATGTCATGGTCGAGCTCGGCCTGGTAAACAGCCGCCTGAAGGACTACTACGACATCTGGACAATCCTGCAGGCCTTCGAAGTCGTGCCAGATACCTTGCGGCAGGCCATCCAGACAACCTTCCAACGGCGCAAGACGGCCGTCCCATCCAGTCTCCCCCTCGGGCTATCCACGGCCTTCGCAACGGACCCTCAGAAGCAGGTCCAGTGGAAGGCCTTCCTCCGCAAGACCGGTGCCGACCCCAACTTGAAGCTCGAGGAGGTGGTCAGCGATCTGGCGGAGAGGCTAGGAAGGGTTCTGGGAATCCAATAACGCCCAGGGGCCATCAGCCTCTGCCGCTCGATTGAACGTAATCAGCGTGCTGGGGCAGGGCTCCACGTTCACGCTCCTGCTGCCGGCGGAAGGCCCGCTGTAAGGATTGGTCAGGAAAAGTCAGGAAGTGTTGGTCGGTTTCCTTGGCGCTGAACCGGCGGAGGTGTGAGATTCACCCCAGGCCCCGCAGGCATGTTGACCTGCGGCCAGCCGGAAGGCGGGCCTGGACCCAGCCTCCCCGCCGAACCTCCCCGACCCGCCCGTTTTCTTCGACTGCGCCTCATGAGCCACAGCCCCCTGCCCAGCACCGAGACCATACCCCTGCCCAGCACCGAGACCATACCCCTGGCCGTCTGCGAGGACGACCGCGAGCTGCGGGAGATCCTCCAGACGGGCCTGGCGCACTTCGGGATCGAGGTGCTCGGCGCAGAGGACGGACCGGCCCTGGACCGGCTCCTGGCAACCTGGCACCCCGTGGTGGTGGTGCTCGACCTCGGCCTGCCCGGCGAGGACGGGCTCTCCATCGCCCGCCGCCTGCGTGGCACGGAGGGCCCCCCCCTGGGACTCATCGTGCTCACGGCGCGAGGCGCCCTAGAGGACCGGCTGGCCGCCCTGAAGGAGGGCGTGGATGCCTACTTTGTGAAGCCCGTGGATCTCCGGGAGCTGGCCCTCGCCGTGCGGAACCTCCACCGGCGCCTGACACAGCCTGCTCAGGCTAACCCGCCGGGTGCCTACAGCCTCGACGCCACGCACTCCACCCTGCGCCTGCCCTCGGGCGGGCAGGTGTCACTCTCGGCCACGGAGCTGCGGCTCCTGCAGGTGCTGGCGCTCAACCCCGGCGAGGTGGTCGAGCGCAGCGCCCTGCTGCACAGCCTCCAGCAGCCCCTGGACGCCCCCGCCATGCAGCGGCTCGAGGCCCTCATCAGCCGCCTGCGGGGGAAGGTCCGCCAACTCGATGGCACGGAGCCCTTGCCCCTCCAGGCCTGCCATGGCCTCGGCTACTCCTTCCTGGCCCCCCTGCAGCTGCAACCCTAGGTACGAGTGTCAGGAATGGTCAGCAAATGTCAGGAAGTGTTTATCGGTAGTCATCGCTCTGAAGCAGCCAGGGTGCGACTTTGAGGACCGAGAGATCCGGCATTGCCCTTCTCCCGCCTGCCCCCCGAACCGCCTCCCAGGTGAATCCATGCAACATCTTCGCTTCCTACTCCTTCCTGCCGCCCTGCTTCTGAGCGCGCTCGGATGCCGCGGTGGCAGCAACACCACCGGCGACCCGGTGGCCCCCATCAACCTGGTCCTGGCCATCACGCCGGGCACAGTCTCGGTGGCGCCGGGCCAGACCCTGCAGTTCTCCGCCAACGCCCCCTTGGGCAACGGCATCACCTGGTCCGTGCAGCCCGCCACGGGCGGCAGCATCACTTCGGCGGGTCTGTTCACGGCCTCGTCCACCCAGGGCCAGTACCAGGTGCTGGCGATGTGGAACAGAGATGTGCGCTACACCGCCAGTGCCACCGTGACGATCCTCCCGCCACCCCCAGTGGCCGTGATCACTCCAACCTTGGTGCAGGCCTCCGGCGTGCAGCAGACCGTGCCCGGCACCGGCATCGCCCACGCCGTCGTAGTGGGCGAGAGCGTCCCCGCGACGAACGCCGTCGGCAGCGTGGATCCCAATGTGAAGGTTCGGCACGGGTTTGAGCCACCTAAATGAGCTTCTAGAAAAGAGAAAAGAAAACTGATCCAACGCGAAGATGCAAAGACGCGAAGAAAAGGGCAAGAACAAGAACAACTGATTCACCACCAAGACCACCAAGCAAAGCGAATGAACAACAAGGCCGGACAACCAGGGAAGCGAGCCCTGGCAGGTTCTCTCTACCTCGGATTCGCGCAGCGAATCCGAGCCGCAACCACGGAACAGCACCACCGAATCTCTCCCAGGTGACCCATGCGCCACGCCTTTCTCACCCCCACCATCGCCGCCCTCATCGCCTGCAGCAACCCTGTGCTGTCGGCGCAAGAGCTGCCCGTTACCGTGGCCGCGGACGCGGCCCCGGCACCGACCCTCGCCTACCAGGGCCGGCTGATCGAAGGTGCCACCTCCGTCAATGGGGCCCGTGCCTTTGCCTTCGGCATCCTTGATAGCACCGGGACGGAGCTGTGGAGCTCCGGCCCACTGACCCTAACGGTGACGGAGGGCCTCTACTCCGTGGTGCTGGGCGGCACCGGGATGCCCCTGCTGCCGACGACCCTGCTTGGCAAGGCGGGGCTGAAGCTGCACGTCGTGCTGGCGGGCCAGCCCCTCACGCCGGACGCGACCATCGTGCCTGCCTTCCAGGCCCGCAGCGCGTGGGAGGTCACGGGCAGCTTCGGCGGCGACCTCACCAGCACCCAGAACCAGATCCTCATCCTGAAGCTGCAGGGCACCCCTCTGGACCTCACCACCAACGCGCCCACAGCGGGCCAGGCCCTGGTGTACAACGGCACCAAGTGGGTGCCCTCCACGGTGGTCGGCACTCCGGGGCCTGCGGGTGCAACGGGCTCGACCGGCGCGACGGGGGCCCAGGGTCCAATCGGTCTCACAGGTGCGGCCGGGGCCGCAGGCACCAACGGCCTGGATGGCAAGACCGTCCAGAACGGCACCGTCAATCCCGCTCCGGGTGTGGGCGCCAACGGTGACTTCTACCTGAACACCACGACCAACGCGCTGTGGGGCCCCAAAGTCGCCGGGGCCTGGCCCGTGGCGGGCGTGGTGCTGGCGGGGCCTGCTGGCGCCGCTGGCGCCAAGGGTGATACGGGCCTTTCGGGCCTCCCTGGCTCCACGGGTGCAACCGGCGCCACGGGTCCCACCGGCGCCGCCGGGGCCGCCGGGGCCAGTCCCTTCACGCTCAACGGCTCGAACGCTGTGTTCACCCCGGGTTCGCTGGGGCTAGGTATCAGCCCACCCAATGCCAGTGCCCTGCTGGACCTCAGCAGCACCACGAAGGGTCTTCTGCCACCGCGCATGACAGCCGTCCAGCGTGCCGCCATCGGCAGCCCCGTCGCAGGCCTGCTGGTTTATCAGACCGATGCCACCGCGGGCCTGTATCAGTTCGATGGCGCGGCCTGGGCCCAGTTGAGCAGCGGCAACGGCACCGTCACCAGCGTAGCGGCGTTGACGCTGGGGACCAGCGGAACGGATCTGGCCTCCACGGTGGCCACAGGGACCACCACGCCCGTGCTCACGCTCAATGTGCCCACGGCCTCGTCGACGAACCGCGGGGCGCTGAGTGCTGCGGACTGGGCGTCCTTCAACGGCAAGCAGGCTGCCCTCTCTGGAACAGGTTTCGTCAAATCAACCTCAGGGACCATCAGCTACGATACGAATACCTACCTGAGCACCAGCTGGACCGGATCCACGAACATCACCACCCTGGGCACCATCGCCACCGGCACCTGGTCCGGAGCCTTCGGCGCTATCAGTGGGGCGAACCTGACCTCCCTGAACGCGGGAAACATCAGCAGCGGCACGGTGCCGACGGCCCGCCTCGGTAGTGGGACTGCGAACAGCACGACCTTCCTGCGTGGGGATGGTACCTGGTCCCCAGCAGCGGGTGGCGCCCTGATCTCAGATGCCAATGCCAACACCAAAGGGGGCACCGCTGCCTTTGCGGTGGGCGGGGGCTACGACAACTCAGCCTTTGGATCCTCAGCCCTCAATGTCAGCACCGGCAATTCGAACTCCGCCTTCGGACGCCAAGCCCTCGGCAAGAATACCCTTGGCTTTGTGAACTCGGCATTCGGTGATCAGAGCCTCTACGAAAACTTGACGGGTGGCTACAATGCGGCCTTCGGGGCGAGCAGCCTTCTTGCCCTGAGCTCCGGTTCAAACAATGTGGCCATCGGCCAAGCGGCCTTCTATCAGCTCTCAACAGGTAGCTCCAACATCGCCCTGGGCGATACGGCGGGGGGGAATCTGTTTAGCGGTAGTTCCAACATCTACATCGGCCATATCGGGCCCTCATCCCCCTACTCGGAAAACAGCACCATCCGGATCGGGAGCGGCCAGACCACGACCTTCATCGCGGGCATCCGGGGCGTTGACACCCTCACGGGCACCCAGACTGTGGTGATCGATGCGAATGGCCGACTGGGTTCGGTGGCCAGCGGCGGAAGCGGCGTCACCAGCATCACCGGGACGAGCGCCCGGATCACCGTCGACAGCACCACTGCGGCAACGCCCGTGGTGGACATCGCAGCGACCTATGTAGGCCAAACCAGCATCACCACCCTGGGCACCATCACCGCCGGCACGGTGCCCGTGGCGCGGGTGAGTGGCCTGGGCTCCGCTGCGACCCTTGATGTCGGGACCACGGCCAGTAAGGTGGTGCAGCTGGACAGCAGTGCCAAGCTGCCGGCCGTGGACGGGTCCCAGCTCACCAATGTGAGTGCCCTCCTGGTTTCGGATGCGAACAACAACACCAAGGGCGGCACCAGCGCCCTCAACAACCTGAGCACCGGGAGCCGGAACACCGCCATCGGCTCAAGCGCCCTGTCCGGCAACAACTCCCTGCAGAATACGGCCATGGGCTACGGCGCCGGTGCGGCCACCGCCGGAGCGGACAACACCTTGATCGGCTACATTGCGGGCTTCCTCGCCGGTGCGAACAACACGGCCGTCGGTTCGGGCGCCGCGGCTTACAACACCGGATCCCAGAATGCCGCCCTTGGCTACAACACCCTGAACGACAGTGGCGCGGGCTCCTACAATGCGGCCCTCGGGGCCCACGCCCTGGAGCATATCACCTCCGGCCAGGCCAACACGGCAATGGGGTGGTACGGCGGCTGGCGCCTGACGACGGGAAGCAACAACATCCTCGTAGGTCAGCAGGCCGGCTATAACCTGACCACCACGGACAACAACATCCTGCTCGGCAATGTGGGCGTGGTGACGGACGCCAACACCATCCGCATTGGCACGTTCACCAACGGCAGCTATGCGGCCCACACCAAGGCCTATGTCGCCGGCGTCAGGGGCGCCACCCTGGCGGGCTCCAGCCCCCAGACCGTGGTGATTGATTCGAATGGACAGCTCTCCTCGGTCACCAGCGGCGCAGGCACAGGGTCTGTCACCAGCGTGGCGGCGGGCACGGGCCTCTCGGGTGGCACGATCACCAGCAGCGGCACGCTCTCGCTGGCCGACACGGCGGTCACGGCCGGAACCTACACCCGGGCCAATGTCACTGTGGACGCCCAGGGCCGCCTCACCGCCGCCAGCACCGGCAGCGCGGTGAATCTGGCCTCGGAGGTGAGCAGCGTCCTGCCCGTGGCCAACGGCGGCACAGGACTGAGTAGCGGGGGCGCCGACGGCCAGGTGCTCACGACGGCGAGCAGCGCCCCTGCTTGGGCGTACCCTGCGCTTCCTAGCGATGGTGCCTTCAACACCAAGGCCGGTTCGTATGCCCTCTTGAATGTCAGTACGGGGATGCAAAATTCTGCATTTGGCGGATGGGCTCTTAATTCATTGACTACAGGTGGTTTGAATTCAGCCTTTGGGTTCAGTGCCCTCACGTCACTCACCACAGGATCAAGCAACAGCGCCCATGGGTGGGCTGCTCTGAAGAATCTCACAGAGGGTGGGAGCAATTCCGCCTTCGGCCTGTCCGCGCTAAGAGAACTGGTGACGGGCGAAGGCAATACCGCAATGGGCGTGGCTTCCCTGATGTTCGGGACGAATGGGTCAAATAACACTGCAGTGGGAGCGGGTGCCCTAGGATCCACAGTATCGATTGGTACCGATCCAATTCCAGTAGCCCGACCCACCGGCAATGAGAATGTAGCCCTGGGTGCGGGGGCCATGGCGAGGAGCATCTATCCCAGCACCAACGTCGCAATTGGTTACAGAGCCCTGGCGTCCCAGGGCCTCGAACTAGCTCATCCGATCACAACCTTGCACTACACCCGCAACCTCGCCATTGGCAACTATGCGCTGTTCGTAACGAACCCAACTTCCGTTAACATGGGCACCTTCGAAGCAACCACGGGGAATGGAAATGTGGCCATCGGCCATGATGCCTTGGTGGACAACACGACCGGTTCGATTAATGTCGCCCTAGGCAACGGCAGCGGGTCCGGGCTCAAGACTGGTATCGGCAACATCTACATCGGTGACAACGCCTCGGCATCGGATGTTGATGTCAGCAATGAAATCGTCATCGGGGCTGAAACTCCGGGCATGGGAGCCAATACGACCCTGCTCGGCAATGCCTCCACCGTAGCGACCTACATCATGGGCATCACCGACGTGACCTACTCGGGTGGCGCTGCGGTCTACATCAACAGCAGTGGCCAGCTGGGCACCACCCTCTCTTCCCAGCGCTTCAAGGAAAACATCCAGCCCATGGCGGACCTCTCCAGCCGCATCTTCAACCT
>SESA01001347.1_pt1 | contig 12842 bp, 9 predicted proteins | sample 3171451 | NCBI WGS metagenome assembly SESA01 (sample SAMN06051862, study PRJNA518727) | freshwater metagenome | biome: subpolar coniferous forest; feature: holomictic lake; material: water; isolation source: holomictic Lake 227, 8 m depth | place: Canada: near Kenora, Ontario | collected 2013-06-25...
AAAGGCGATATACATAAGGCGCGGGTTTGCAGGGTAAAATGACCCCGAGATGAATCCAGTCTTGGGCCCAAATGCGAGGCACCATTCTTCGAAGCCCGCCTTGCTTTTCGTATTTCTATGCTTGGAGCCGACACGAATATTTCATCAACTACCTGCGATTCAGCATGAGGACCCTTTGGATTGAAGAGCAGCCGCTGGCGCGGACCCTGGCGCGCCACGAGGCGTTTTGGCGAGGGGAGCTGGAAGAGGGCCCGTTGATGTGGGTGACGGCGGCCAACGCCAAACCCGGGCCGCTGATTACCGAACCGGCGAGTGAGGAGGAGTTGTGGACAAACGTGGACTACGTCATCGCATCGACAGAAGCCTCTCTGGCGCGGACACATTTTGCCGGCGACGCTCTGCCGGTGTTTTGTCCGTGGCTGGGGCCCGACCAGTTTGCCGCATGGCTGGGTGCGGAGCTTATGCTCAAACCGCGCGCTTTCACTTCCTGGGTCAAGCCCTTTGTGGTTGATTGGGACGACCATCCGGAATTTCACATCGCGGCCGACAACCACTGGTGGCAGTTCTATTTGGACATTCTCAGGGAATCCGTGCGCGCCGGCCGGGACAAGTGGGTGACGGGCTATCCCGATCTGCACACGGGCGTGGATGCGCTGAGCGCAATTCGCGGGCGCGACCGCCTGGCCTTGGACTTGATCGAGAATCCTGCGCCCGTTCTTCGCGCGATGCGGCAGATGACCGCGCTGTGGAAACAGGTGGTGGACACCGTCTCGGAGATCGTCCTGCCTGCCGGTCAAGGCACAACCAACTGGACGATGGGCTGGAGCGGCCAGCGCTTTCTCTGCATCGGCCAGAATGATTTCACCTGTATGATCAGCCCGCGGATGTTTGAGGATTTCTGCGGGGCAGACACCCGGGAGTGTTGCGATCATGCGGACTGGGCAATGTACCATCTGGACGGCCCGGGCGCGATCCGTCACGTTCCGTGGTTGTTGCGGCTGGAGAAACTGCATTGTGTTCAGTGGATTCAAGGCGCCGGCCAGAAGCCGCCGTCGCAGTGGTTGGAGTTGCTGCGCCAGATTCAGGCGGGCGGCAAGACCGTCCAGCTCTACTACGGCGGAGCGCACGGTGGCGACGTGGATCTTAAGAGCGAGCTCGACATTCTCTGTCGCGCCCTGGACCCGAACCGGCTGTTCATTTGGGCAGAGGCGGGGTCGGCGCAGCAGGCCGACGCGATAGTCTGCTATGCTCGCCAGGTGGCGAGGGATAATGGCGCTTGACGAAGACAAGGCAAGGCAATAGGTATCTAATCCATCCGTATATGCAGACACGACCAATCCTCCAACTCTTTCTAACTGCGGTCCTCTTCGGACATTTGCATGCCGTCGCGGCGAATGCGCGCGCGCGCTATTACGGTCACGAAGCCGTGGTGGATTCCTGCGGCGTCATCGCTCCCTGGTATCAGGGCTTGAACGGCCAGTGCGATTTCCGGGTGCGCATCGCGGCCGAGACACTCAAGCGGTATCCCTGGACCACGACCAACAATGCCATCGCCGCTTATCCCGATTACGTGTTCAGCGGCCACTGGCAGATTACTTCCAACGGCGTGATCGTGCCCCAGACTGCCAGCGATTGGGACAACGGGGACATCGGCCAGCGTTCGACCAGCGTGCTGATGGGCCTGGTGGATTATTACCGGTACAGTGGCGACCCGGCCGCCATAGCACACCTGACCTACATGGGCGACTTCCTGCTGGATTATTGCCAGACACCTCCGGACCACCCGTGGCCCAGCTTCCTTATCAGCGTCCCCGTCAAGGGCAAGACGTATTGGAAATGCAACACCAACGGTATGATTCAGCTCGATATCAGCGCCAACATGGGGCAAGGCCTGCTGCGGGCGTATCAGCTCACCGGCAACCGGCGCTGGTTTGACGCCGCGAAGCATTGGGGCGATCTGCTGGCTGCGAGGTGCAACCTGGATCCCAATGCCGATCCCTGGCCGCGTTACGCCAATCCCGAAACGGCTCCCTGGAAGGACAACAAGCAGACCGGCGGCGTCACGATGATCCTCGCTTTCCTCGACGAGCTGATTCGCCTCGGCTACACCGGCGAGGGCGGCCAACTCCTGAAAGCCCGCGAGGCCGGCCTGCGGTATGTGCGCGACCGGCTGCTGCCTGCCTGGACGGTGGACGACACGTGGGCGCGCTATTTCTGGGACTGGCCCAATCCAACACAGAACTGCTCCACCACGGCCGATGTCGCCGCCTACCTCATCAGCCACCCGCGCGATTTTTCCAATTGGCGCAACGACGCCCGTAACATTCTCACACTGTTCCTCAACCACAGCAGTGCGGCGCCGGAGTCAGGCGGCGATGTTTTCAACGGCGCGTGGGCGTATCCCGAGTCCAGCTCGTGTTGTGGACGTTCGCTCTGGTATGCCCCCCTGCTCGTAGGCGGAACCATGGCCCAATACGGCGTCGAGGCAAACAACGCGTGGGCGCGCGAACTGGCGTATCGCCAGATGACGCTCCAAACCTACGACGTCCATGAGACCGGCGTAACGGAGGACAACGTTGATGGTGGCATCATCGTCAATGGCAGTTGGTTGAACATCGCGCATCCGCTTCCGTTGCGCTGGGTGCTGACGGCGTTAAGCTGGCTGCCGGAGGAACTGGGAGCGAGCCGCGAGAACCACATCGTCCGCTCCAGCGCGGTAATTGATTCCGTATGCTACGGCGCCGGGCGAATCGAGTATTCCACCTTTGATGCGCCACCGGAAACGATGGAAGTGCTACGGCTGTCATTTACGCCGAGGGAGATCACCGCGGACGGACGGGCCCTCCGTCGGCACCACGATCTAACGGCCAACGGTTACACCGTCAGGAAATTGGCGAACGGCGACACGATCGTCCAGGTCCGCCACGATGGCGCGCAGCGCGTAGCCATAATCGGCAAAGACCCGCAGCACCTGGTGGATAACAACGCCATGAGCTGCGACACTGCGTGGGCGTCGCAAGCTGACGCAGCGGCTTCCCGCGGCACATTGCGCGTTGCGGAAACAAAGGGTGCCACCATGACCGCGACATTCCAAGGCAATCAAGTACGGCTGATTGGCCGCGCGGACGCTTTCGGGGGCGAGGCAGACGTGTTCGTGGACGACATCAAGCAACTCGTGCCGATCGACTGCTGGAATCCCTCGCCCCGCAGCCAGCAGGTGCTCTATTACAAGAACGGACTAGCCGCCGGCCCACACACGTTGAAGGTCGTCGCTCGCGGCGCGAAGAATCCCTACTCCCAATCCACCCGCATCTATGTAGCTGCCGTGCAATTCTCGGCTGAGAGTGCCGCCTGCGGTTTTCCGACCGGCACCGGTCCCACCGGCCCGCAGCGGTTGATTCTTGGCTACCCGAGCCGACAGGATTATCGGGATGCGCGCGGGCACTTGTGGCGTCCGGGCACAGAGGTCGTTACGCGCCTGGCTGCCGGAAGGGATACGGTGGCGGCTTGCTGGTGGACCAATGCTGTCGTCGAACCGATCACCGGCACGCCCGACCCCGAGCTCTATCGCTACGGCTGCCACGCCAGGGATTTCTGGCTAAACCTCACGGTGGGGCCTGGCCAGTATTTCGTGCGGCTCAAGTTTGCGGCGACGCGCGGCCTCGACACACGGAAGAACTGTTTCAACATCAGCTTGAATGGCAAGGAGGTCGTGCGCGGCCTCGACGTGGCTGCCACAGCGGGCGGTTCCAACAAAGCAGTCGATCTCGTTTTCAATCATGTCACTCCGGAGAACGGCGTTTTGAAGATCCGCTTCACCAGCCAGCGCGTTGCCGAGGGGGACCAGATCGTGCGCGGAGAAGCCTTCGTCCAGGCCATTGAAGTCGGGCTGGGTTCCGGCGGTCGTGGTGCGGTGCCGGTTGCCTCAACCGCGGCCGCCCGCTTTGGCTCTGGGAATGCGTTGCTTAATCCTGGGTTTGAGGAGACGCGTGATGGCACCCAAGTGCTTCGGCAAGGGCGGGACGAGCGGAGCGAATGGACGGCGGACCTCAGCGGCTCGACCAACTGCTACCTCTGGCAGGAAAGCGCCTTCAGTCAGCATCTCGATTGGGGCGCACCTGAGTTTCATTCGGGCCAAGGCGCAATCCGCGTCCACGCCGATGTGAATTGCCATACGACAATCTATCAGGATGTCGAAGTTCGCCCCGACACCACCTACACCGGCTCGGTGTGGGTGAGGGCCGCCGACCTGCACGGCAAAGGCTTCGGCCAAAGCGCCGCCGATTCCGCGGGCCTTGTCCTGGTGGAACTCGACGACACGAACAAGCCGGTCTGCAAACACGATCGGGCAACTCTGAGGAAGGCCGGACCCTACACGCAGCTTTCCAGCACCATCACGACCGGCAAGAGCACTGCCAAAGTGCGGTTCATGCTCGATACCGTCCTCCACTGCCCGTACACCGAAGGCCACGTCACCTATGACGATTGCGACTTCCGTGTAGGAGGTCCTCCGTCTATGCCGCAATGAGCAATCTTCAGCAAAGCCGCAGGAGGTAGCGGAGGAATGGCTCGGCGCCGTAAGACGCTCAGGCGATTGCCGGACCCCAAACCGCTAATCCAGAGCTTGTGTCGTGCGGGCGTCCCGGTCCCCCTCACCCCATCTCTCTCCCCAAGGGAGAGGGAGAATCGTACCCCGTCGTGCGATAAATCAGAGCGCTCCGAGTTTATGCCACCGCAGGCGACGGGGCTTCCTCTCCTCGGGGAGAGGGATGGAGTGAGGGGGAACGGATCGTACTCCAAGCGCCGACTTGTTAACTGCCTTTCGACGGTTCTGCTGGTTGCGCTTAAAAATATTTGTCCCGGACTTCGACCAGACGGTAGGTCATGCCATCAAACTGGTATTTCATAGGCAGATCATGTCGGCCTCAGGAATTCAGGAAGTCCGCAGGTCGTTCACTTTGCTCGCAGCAGTAGCACCGGCACGCTGAGGCTGTGCTGGACGCGATTGGCGGTGGTGCCGAGCACCAGGTCAGCAATCAACTGGTGGCCGTGAGTGCTCATCGCCACCAGGTCGCAGCCGTTCTTCTGGACCCACTTGATGATTTCCGCGGCGGGTTCGCCGTAAGCCAATTGCGCTTCCGTGGGGATGCCCTCGGCGGTGAACTCGTCCCGAACGCGGCCGAGAAAGACTTTGCTCTCCTCGACTTCCGTGCCCGCGGCGTCGGTGCGGTGGTATTGGGCCGCCACGCCGCTGGCCACATGGAGCAGAACGACGCGGCTTTGCATCGCGGGCGCCAGGAGTTTGATGTGGTTAATGATCGCCCGGTCCGTGGGGGTGCCTTCCAGCGTCACCAGGATGGTTTTATACAAGCTCATTTGTTGAATTTGGTTGCGACGTCAGATGCAATTGCGCTCACCCGCCAATGATGATGCGCCAGGCTTCTTTGAGCGACGCGGGCAGACTATAGAGGTCCATGGCGGTAATCAACAGCACGCTGCCCCAGCCCAGAAGCAGCAGGAACCAGCCGTTGGCCCATTGGCCCATTCGCCGGCGTGAAGAGGTAAAGTGCAGCAGCGGAAACAGCGCCAGCGGCAGGATGAGACAGAGAACCACCTGGCTGAGATTAACGAGGTCGGTGACGCTGCCACCGCCACGGATGCTGACAATCCACACCGCCGGTACGATGGCGATCGTGCGCGAGATCATCCGCCGGATCCAGGGGCGGAGGCGCCAGCGCATGAAGCCTTCCATAACGACTTGTCCGGCGAGTGTGCCGGTGATGGTGCTGCTCTGTCCGCTGGCCAACAGCGCCACGGCAAAAAGCGTGCTGGCCAGGGTGGTCCCCAGCAGCGGGGCCAGCGTCAAATGTGCGATGCGGATCCAATCGCTTTCGGGGCCGAACTTCACCAATTGGCCGCCGGCTACCATCACGCTGTCTTTGCCGAAGAATACCGTGGCCGCCAGCACGAGGATTGCCGCGTTGATTAGGAACGCCACCGCCAGCGCCACGGCGGAGTCGATGGTGTTAAATCGGATGGCGGTGCGAACGGATGACTCATCCCGCTGCAACTTCCGCGACTGAACCAATGCGGAATGCAGGTAGAGGTTATGCGGCATGACGGTGGCGCCGATCATACCGATCGCCACTACCAGCATGCCGGTCTGGCGAAAGCTGGGATGGATCAGCGCCTGCCCCATCTCCAGGAAATCCGGCCGCATGTGCGGCAGAACGAAGATCTCAATGCAATAGCAGACGCCGATGGTCGCCACGAAGATGGCGACCACCGCTTCGAGCATCCTCATGCCCAGCCCTTGCAAGGCCAGCAACAGCAACACGTCGAAGGCGGTGATGATAATCGCCCACTGCAGCGGGATGTGGAAGAGGAGGTTCAGGGCTACCGCGCTGCCGAGCAATTCGGCCAGGTCGGTCGCGGCAATGGCCATCTCCATCGCAATCCAGTTGGGCCAGCGAGTCCAACTCGGATACCAATCGCGGCAGCACTGCGCCAGGTCTTTGCCGGTCGCCACGCCCAGCCGGGCCGAGAGGACCTGGAGGATGACCGCCATGAAGCTGGCCAGCGCCACCACCCACAGCAGGCCGTACTTGAATTGTGCCCCGCCTGCAAGGTCGGTGCCCCAGTTGCCGGGGTCCATGTAGCCGACGCTGATGAGGATTGCCGGCCCGACAAACGCGCGCCATTGACGCCAGAAACTGGCGGTGTGGGGCGGCACCGAGATGGTGCCGTGCATGCCTTCAAGCGATACCTGACCGTCCGGGGAAGCGGGCGCTGGAGCATTGAGAGGAGTCTCTCGTCGGTCGGCGGGAACACCGCAGTCCGTCTGGGGTGTCGGCCCGTTCATCGTCCAGGGCAGTCTTCGCCTCCGCGATTCCGGGCGGAGACTGAACAGGCAGCGCGGAGCATCATTCCCATGCATCACCCTTTAGCCCGCTGGGGATATTATGTCAAATAGAATGTGTTAAGCATAAAACACTTTCCGGTGCTCCTTGGCCGGGCCCGCGCAGAAAGGCTCGCCATTGCCGGCACGCTTTGGTAGGTAACGGCCCGTGAACGCCAACCGTCCTAACTCAGCGCGGGCTGCCCAAGCCCGCTCGGAGTCCACGGAAGACCATCTGGAACGGATTCAGGAGTTGGTGGACCAGAAAGGCTACGCCCGCGTGGTGGACATTGCTGCGTCGCTGGGCCTCAGCCGCTCGGCGGTTTCCAACATGGTGCGCCGGCTGGCCGCTCGCGGCTTTGTGAATTATGAGAAGTACCGGGGCTTTACGCTGACGGCCCAAGGCCGCGCTGTGGCCCGGCACATCAAGGTTCGGCATCAAACCCTGGCGGAGCTGTTCCAACTGCTGGGCTTAAGCCCCGAGACGGTGGAGCAGGAAGTCGAAGTCATCGAGCACCATCTCCGGCCCGAAACGTTGCGCGTGTTTTCCCGGCTGGTGCGCTTCTGGCGCACTCAGCCCAAGCAGCTTCAGGCGTTTCTGCGACACAGAAAGTCCTGAGGTGCCGTCGCGACGCTTAGGGCCAGCCGGTCCTCGACGATCACGCTGTCAGTGCAGCATCCCTGCCCCTGGGTGGCGCTAGCTTCCGACCATTCCGTCAGCCCTTGCTTCGAACACTTGCAGCGCGCCTCAAGCTGCGTCCAGGCCAGGGCAAAATCCCGGATGGGATCAGTTGCTTGACGTAGCGCCGCCTGGTCGGCAGGGTCAAAGTAGATTTGCGCGATGGCCTCTGCTTCGGGCACGGCCTCCAAACGCATGATATCCACGCCGATCAGCCCGCCGCGGCTCAAGGCTATCCAAGCTTCGCTTGCTGCGTATGACAAGCTGACGTCCAAAGCGTCGCCTAGTAATCGGCCCTCCCACGCGGGGCCGCGCGGCGTCTCCTTAAGCGGAAGGTCATCAGGCGCAGGGTGACTCCATGATGCGAGCACTTGGCGCAGCACTGTTCGCACCTGGCTGCGCGCCTCCGCCCGCGACGAGCCGGTGCGGACACAAATCAGCACAAACCGGCCCGGCGGAGGCAGCTCGGGGACTTTGGGCCAGTGACAGATCGCGTCACGCATGAGCATCTCTACGGACCGGAGACGCCGGTGAGCCTTCCCACCGCGTCCCTGCGGGCAGGGTCTCGCCTTTGGCGACCAGAGTGAGGGGACCGAGGCAGGCACCCTCGCCCACGGCTGCGTCGTAGAGAATCGTGCTGCGAGCACCGACGGTAACTCGCGGTCCAATGTCCACGCGCCCGATCTTCATGACGCGGTCCTCGAACAGGTGCGTTTGGGGGCCGCACCACGCATTTAGTTCCGCTTCGTCACCGATATGGACACAGTCAAACTCCGTGAGGTCCGTGGTGTTCATGAAGACTCCGCGGCCAATGTGCGCGCCGAGCAGACGTAACGCCCACGGCAGCATCGGGGTGCCGCGGAGCATGTTCAGCGCGTTGGGCACGGCCAACGATTCATAAAGGTTTGTGACGGCCTCGCTAAGCCAGACGAAGGGCGTCCACATGGGTGCCGCGCGCGGCTGATAACGCCCGACCAGAATCCATTTCAGCGCGGCAACGAAGAGGAAGGAACCAATCCCATACGCGCAACCGGCCGTCGCCAGAGCCAGCGCCACTTGCAGGCCCCAACCTTGCTCGGCCGCCAGCGGCACGACGAGGATGACCAACAGGTAGCCGGTCGCGATCACCGCGGCCAGCGGCAGGACCAGACGCAACGCCTCGATGAACCCACGGCCCAGGCGGCGCATTAGAGCGGGGCGAAACGTGAGCGATTCGGGGAAGCCGGTGAGTTGTTCGCGGGCAGGCAGCAGCAGCGGCGGGGAGCCCACCCAAGTCTGGCCGGACTTGAGCTGCTCATTTGCCGGGGCACGCGATTGCACGCCGATCAGCACGTCATCCGGCAAGGTTGAGCCATCGGGCACATACGCACCGTTGCCCACAAAGGAGCGGTTTCCGACCCGGGTAGGCTTGAGCACCATCCAGCCGTCGCGCTGCTCCTCGTCCCCGAGCATGACGCCATCCGCGATGAAGCAGTCGTCGCCCAACGTCAGCAACTCCGGCACCAAGCCCTCGGCGGTGGAAACCTCGGCGTGACGGCCAACCTTCACCCCCAGTGCGCGGAGCCAGATCGGCGCGTACACCGAAGCATATAATCCGTGGAGCGAGCGCAAGCTGTTGTCGAGGATCATGTTGACTGTCTTCTTGCGCCAGAAGGCGAGGCTGTAGATGGAGAACCGCCCGGCGGTCTGCCGCGGTAAACCCCACCGAAGCAGCCCGGCGGCGAGCGCCATCGTGAGGGCCACTAGCAACGCGCTGGCGGGAATCGCTAGCAGGAAGAACACCCAAAAGCCCACCAACGGGTGCAGCTCCGCGTCGAACACACTCCAGGTGCGCATGTCCAGCCAGTCGATCAGCATGAAGGCCGGGAAGGTCGGCAGAAAGAACAGCGCTGACACCAGGATCGCCGTCAGTGCGAAAAGCATGGCCCGGGCCCAATACCGAATGGGGCCAATGGTAGGGTGCGGCGGCAGCGGCTCGCGGCGTTGGTTCGACCGTAGGGCCGGGGCGCCGTCCCAGGTCTCACCGTCCGGGATCGCGCGGCCTGCGGCGAGAGCAGATAGTCCGCACAGCTTGGCTTCCCGGCCGATCACGGTATCGTTCTCCAGCACGGAGTAGGAATCCACCACCGCGCCCTGCATAACGTGGACCGGCCCCACATGCAGCAGCCCGCCTTCAACCCGCGCGTTTTCGATGTTCACGTACGCGCCGATGCAGGCGCCGTCATCGATCCTCAGCAATCCCGGCGCACTAATCGTGACGGTATCAATCATGACGTTCCGCCCGATCCGGGCACCCAAGGCGCGCAGATAGAGCGGCATCCAAGGCGTCGCCGCCAGCAGATACAAATCGGGCATTTCTTGAAATCGGCAGCCAAGCCACCAGCGGAAGTAAGTGACACCCCACAACGGATACCGGCCCGGCTGCAACCGGCCGGCGATAACCCTCTTTCCAAGGACGGCAACCGCGAAGTTCAGCGCTTGGGCCGCGGTGAACGTCGCCAGGGCATAGGCGACGGCCAGCGGAATGCTGTCCCCTTCATCGCCCGTGAAATAGTGATAGACGAAGAAAGGCGCGAGCCAGTCGGCCATGTGCAGCACGATGAAGAAGGGGATGACGGCGCTTTGGCAGATCCCGCAGAGCACCCGCCGGCTGGACGGAACTCGGACGCGTGGCTGGCTTGCGCCTTGTGCCGGTTGCTTTCGGCTGCGCGCCATCGCCTGGGCGATGGCAGCCAGGCGCCGCTCCCGGTAAACGGCCTGGACGCTCAAGGTGGCATAGCGCTGGTCTGAACGCAGATGCGAGACCAGCCGTGCCGCCAGCAACGAATGGCCGCCGAGGTCGTCGAAGAAGTCAGACTCGCATCTAAACGCGCGGCCGGGAAAGAGCTTCCTGATTGCTGCGAACAGCGCAGCCTCGTCTTCGTCGCGCGGTTCGGCCTGCTGGCCGTCGTTTCTCTCGCTGACTGCCAACGGAACTGCGCGTAGCGACTTCAGATCGACTTTACCGGAAGTCAGGCGCGGCAAGGCGGCCACGACTTCGAAATGAGCCGGCACCATGTAGCTCGGCAGACGCCGGGCTAGTGCCTGGCGAAGAGAGGAGGCTTCGATCGGACCATTCCCGGCCGGGACAATAAAGGCGACGACCTCCTCAGTTTCGCCGAACGGTCGCACCAGTGCCGCAGCAGCGGCCACGCCAGATTGCGCGGCTAGCGCAGCGTTTATTTCCTCCAGCTCGACCCGAAAGCCGCGAATCTTTACCTGGTTATCGGCGCGGCCCAAACAATAGACTGGGCCTCCCGGGTCGATCTTCGCGAGGTCGCCGGTGAGATACATGCGCTGCTCGGCGTCGCTCGCGGCCAATGGATTGGGAACGAATCGCTCCGCCGTCAGTTCAGGATTGCCCAGGTAGCCTTGCGCCAAACCCGGTCCGAAGATGCAGAGCTCGCCGGTCTGGCCCGCCGACAGGGGCCGTCGCTGAGGATCCACCACAAGCAAGCCGCAATTGGGCAGCGGCATTCCGATACTCAGGGGCACACCCGGTTTGAGCTCGGCGGCGCTGGCTGAAACGGACGCTTCGGTCGGCCCGTAGGTATTAAAGAGCTTGCGGCCCGGTCGGGCCAGGCGTGCGGCCAACCCCTCCGGGCAAGCCTCGCCGCCGAGGTTGATGAGCCGGACCGTCGGCAAAGGATCATCCACCAACCCCATCATGGTGGGCACGGCATGCAGGACAGTGATTTGCTCCTGCGTTAACGTCCGGGCCAGCAACTCCGGATCATTGGCCACGCCGGCCGGAGCGATCCAAAGCGTGGCTCCCACCAGGTAGGAAATCCAGGTCTCCTCGAACGACATATCGAACGCGACCGAGAATCCTTGGAAGACTTTGTCCTGTTCCCGCACGCCGAGAAGCTCGTTCTCGCTGCGGATGAAATGGCAGATGCCGCGTTGAGGGATCACGATGCCTTTGGGCTGCCCGGTGGAGCCGGAAGTGTAGATAACGTAAGCCGGATCGGTCGGCCCAGGCGCGCGCATATCAGAAACCTCCTGTCCAGCAATGCGAATATCCTGTGGTGACGGACCGCGAACCGGGGACGGCTCGCGGTCCGATACCGCTGCAGAGCCGTGCGGCCCCCCCCTGGCAAGCAGGTCCTCGACTGCCAGAACTGGCACAGGCAGCTTCGCCAAGCGGGGCAAGCATTCCCGGCAGCTAACCAAGGCAACAGCTTTGGCGTCCCGCAGGCAGGTCTGAACACGATCCAGCGGCGTATCAGCATCGAATGGGAGCCAGGCCGCGCCGCTGTTTGTGATACCCGCCTGCGCGATCAGCAGGTCCGCACCCCGGGGAAGAAGGAGGCCCACAATGGTCCCGGGAGTCGCTCCGTGATTACGCAACGCTGCGCCGATCACTTGCCCAGCGCGGTCCAACTCCTCGTAGCTGACCACCCGCTCCCCCCAGATCAGCGCCGCGTGTTTCGGCACGCGGGCAGCCGTGGCAGAAAGAATGTCCGCCAGGCATTCGTCCCGGAGCAAATCAGGCCGGTGGGGACCACGCAGGACTACCGGTTGCTCTGGAGGGGAAACGGACACGCGACTTATCTTACTCTGCAACATGCGGTATTATGATTCGTGCTTTTTGAGGTGGTGCCCGCGACAGGACTTGAACCTGTATCCGGTTAAGGACTAGAACCTGAATCTAGCGCGTCTGCCAATTCCGCCACGCGGGCAATGGTGCTACACGGCTGCTTGCCTTATGACACCAACGGTTATTATTATGCCTCGGTAGCTGCAAAGGGCAAGCACATTCATGGACGCGGCAAGCTGGTTGGCCTTTCCAGCCCTTCGGGTTCAGCGTTCCCGATGAGCAGTTGTCAAATGCAGTGGCTGCGGGCGGGATTACACCCGGTTCCAAGCGGCTTGGGGCTGGATGTTCCGAGCGCCCGCAAACGAAAGCGACACACAATTTGATAAGACATGGGAAAGCCTATTAAAGATGAGTATTCCGGCCTGCGGATTTCGCGGCAGTACCGGTATCAGTTGCGGATGAAGCGGGAGAAGCGCTGCATCATTTGCGGCGATCCCGCCGTGACCACGTGGAAGTGTCTGAAGCACATGGTTAAGGCGCGGGAGCGGCAGAGAAAGAAACTGGGCCTCCACCGCCGACTGCGCAACGCGTTGAGTTATCGGCTGCAACGCGATGCCCGCGACCGTTAGGTTCCGATCCCCACCTGCTGAGGAATCCGCAGCATACACTACACCCAAAGCTGCCGC
>SESA01001348.1_pt1 | contig 12831 bp, 12 predicted proteins | sample 3171451 | NCBI WGS metagenome assembly SESA01 (sample SAMN06051862, study PRJNA518727) | freshwater metagenome | biome: subpolar coniferous forest; feature: holomictic lake; material: water; isolation source: holomictic Lake 227, 8 m depth | place: Canada: near Kenora, Ontario | collected...
AGGGCAAGATCGAAATATTGTTCGACAATGGCCTCGTAAGATCTCCTGCCGACCTGTATGAACTGACATTTGACAAGCTCGACGGACTTGAGAAGCTATACAAAGGTGAAGGCGACCGTAAAGACAGGATAGTCAGGTTCAGAGACAAAACCGTAGAGAATATCCTGAGGGGTATTGAAGCTTCAAAGCAGGTTCAGTTCGACAGGGTCCTGTTTGCCCTGGGGATCAGGTATGTGGGCGAAACTGTGGCCCGTAAACTTGCCCGTCATTTCGGTTCTTTTGATAAACTGCGGATGGCAGAGCCCGGTGAACTGACCGATGTTGAGGAAATAGGCGAAAAGATCGCAGAGAGCCTGAAAAAATGGCTTGAATCAGCTGTGAACATGGAACTGGTTGAAAAACTCAGGATGAATGGGGTGAACATGGAGTTTTCGGCAGAACAGTCGGTAAAAAAAAGCAATCACCTCAATGGAATGACGTTCGTCGTGAGTGGAGTGTTTGAGAAATTTTCCCGGGATGAGATCAAAAGGGCGGTCGAAGAACATGGTGGTAAAAACGTTTCTTCGGTCTCGGCCCGGACGTCGTTCCTGCTTGCAGGAGCAAATATGGGCCCGGAGAAGCGGAAAAAGGCTGAATCCTTGGATGTCAGAATAATTACTGAGGATGATTTCCTTGGGATGATTAGATAAGGAAGCATTTTGTAATTTTACAGCCTGGGTTCAGGTATTAAACCGGATCTTACTTTTCTTAATGGAGATGAAACTTTCTGCAACTAAAAAACACCTTAACCTGATTATCCTTGTCATCATTCTTGTCGGGGCTTTTTTCTCGTCAGGTGTTTCGGCAGCAGATCGTTCAGGAACAATTTCTTTTGTCATAAATAATACAATAACCATCACTGTAAGCGAAAGCAGCGGGTCAGGTCAGACAGGCATCCCAGATGAGGTGACTATTCCCCTGAAACGTGCGGGCCGGCTTCTGATGATGGAAGCCAAGATTGATAACGAAACCGGGAACTTCATTTTCGATACGGGTTCGTCAAAACTGGTGCTGAACAATACGTATTTCAGAAAATACGTGAGCATTGAATCCAGTGAAAGGGGCGGAATAACCGGTGGCGTGGCCAGTGTGAGGCAGACGAAAATCAGCAGGATCCAGATCTCCGGACTCTCCTATACCAATATTATGGCCGACCTCACCGACCTCGGGCATATTGAGAACCGCAGGGGGGTAAAGATCCTCGGGCTCCTTGGTTTCAGCCTGTTGAAAAACATGGAAGTAGTCATTGATGTAAACCACAATGAACTCCACCTGTACAGGCTCGACCAAGATGGCAACAGGATAAGCCGCAATACTGAAGCATTCAGGGCTGACATAACCCAGAAACTACAGATCTACCAGGACATTCTTTTTGTAAGCCCGAAGATAGGAGGAAAAACACTTAGTTTTTGTCTCGATACAGGGGCTGAGTCGAATGTGATCAGTTCTGCTTCTTCCAAAAAGGTCATGAGTACTGTGAGCATTACCCGAAGGTCAGGACTGGTTGGCTCAGGAAAGCCTTCGGTTGAGGCGCTTTACGGGACCCTGAATGACTTCAGCCTGGGAGGACGGCCTATTACCGAGATGCAGACCATTATTACCAATCTTGACAATATGTCGGCTGCCTATGGATTTACAATTGACGGTATGCTGGGCTATGATTTTTTTGAACAGGGACTGATTTGCGTTAATTTAGTGAGGCAGGAGATCAGGATAAGCATTATTAAAATAAATAAGAATTGAAAAAACGTTTGTCATATATAATCGTCCTGGCAATATTAGTCTTGGCTTTTGATGCCCGGGCGCAGATTGATCCCAAAACAATCTGCAGGCTCGATGACAATCTTCTGGTTTTCAAACTTGACCACCGTTGGACCAATGGGCAAAAGAAGGAAGTGATCAGGCTGTTTGACCTTGACAGCGCTTTGCTTGCTGATGCTTTCGGAAGCAAGACTGAGATCGTCCTGGATAAGGTGACCTGGAAGATCAGGAAGATTGACAACAACCTGGTCGAAGTTTCAAAACCAATGGACAACGGGAGTTCTTACGGAAAGGGAGACATATACATGCTCGACGACCGCTGGATAAATGCAGCAGGAATAGAGGAAAGGGAATCAGACGCATTTGGGGTCAATGTGTTCAGTCTTTACAGTATATTCAATTACAACAAAGGAGAAGCCCGTTTTTACCTGCCCAATAGAAAATATGCCAGCCACGTTTATCTTTCGGGTTCCTTCAACAACTGGAGTACGATGCAAACCCCCATGATACGCTGCGACTCCGGATGGATCATCACCCTCAGCCTGAAGCCTGGTAAATACACCTATAAGTATATTATCGACGGCCAGTGGACCAGGGATCCATATAATAAACTCTCAGAGGATGACAGCCAGGGTGGTGGGAATTCTGTTGTTTATTGTTACAATTATCGTTTTTTCCTTCCCTTTTATAAAACCTCTAAAAAAGTGTATGTCGCCGGAAGTTTCAACAACTGGAATCCGTCACAAATAAGGATGCAGGCTGTTAAAGGAGGATGGGCTGTCAATCTCTTTCTCCGTGAAGGGACTCATGCATACAAATTCATTGTAGATGGGGAATGGTTTCTTGATCCAGGGAATGATGTTTTCAGGCCCGACGGAATGGGTCATAAAAATTCCTTTCTGAGTATCGGAGATACGATGTTTTTCGTTCTGAACGGGCATTCGGCCATTAAACATGTTCATGTGGCAGGCAACTTCAATGCCTGGAATCCTGAAGAATTATCCATGCTGAAATTGTCAAACGGATGGAAACTTCCGTATGTACTTGCTCCGGGGAATTATGAGTACAAGTTCATTCTTGATGGCCGGTGGATCACTGATCCCGATAATCAGTATACCGTCGGGAAAGGCAGTTCGGAGAATTCATTTCTTGCCGTGAAACCAAATCACCTCTTCACCCTTGCGGGCTTTGCCGGGGCCCGGAAAGTCCTGCTTTCGGGCAGTTTCAACGGCTGGAATAAAGACGGTTATGAGATGATCATCAGGAATGATGTCTGGGTATTCCCTCTGTACCTCAAACCAGGTAAACATACTTACAAATTCATTGTCGACGGAAAATGGATCAATGATCCGGGGAATGAGCTCTGGGAAAATAACGAATATGGGACGGGGAACTCGGTTCTCTGGATAGAACCATAAACAAATCAGCGGGACAGCCTTCCGTTTCCGCTGCCCCGCTGAATGTTTCAACCTTAACTTGTTTTCCGCTGCCTTCGCAGGGTTATTCGTCTCGCTTTATGGACCCGGAGCCTGAAACGCTCTGGTTCACCTTGGTTGGATTTCCTTTATAATGTATGCTTCCAGCTCCTGAAATTTCAGCATCAATCGATTTGGTCACATTGATCTGGGCTTTGCCTGCACCGCTGATCTCAATTTTGAAGTTTTCACAAACCAGATCAAAACCGTAAAGATCTCCAGCTCCTGAAAGATCGGCCGACACGTCGGTAACAGAACCGCTGAGCCTGAGTTTACTTGCACCGCTGGTGTTCAGGTCAAGTTTTTTGGCAGAGATATCCATACGCACATCCGATGCCCCGCTTGACGACAGTCCAAGTTCATTTACAGTAATTTTATTCTCGGCAACAATATCAACGGCTCCGCTTGTCTCAATTTTTTTCAGATCCTTGAATGTGATGTACACTTTGAGTGTCGTGGGATGATTTATCGGTTTTTTGTTATCAATCATTAGAGTGCTGCCTTTTACCTCGGCAGTGATAATGGATTGCAGGTTTTCATCTGCTTCAATGATAACTTCTTCAATACTTCCCTGCTTCAGGTATACGTCGAAGGCTCCCGAGATTTCAATTCCGTCGAAGGAACTCACGACGCGTGTCTGCTTTACTACTTTACCATCTCCATGTACGGCGCCTGCCATTGTGCAACCTGAAGAGATGCCTGAAATGCTGGTCAGCATGACCATGAACATAAACAGGGTGATGATTTTCTGTGTTTTCATAGTTTGGGGGTTTAATTTGTATGATTTCTATTTGATGTTATAATCTATGTTTGGTTACATTTACTTCACAATTTCACCAACTCACTATCTAAGCGAGACGCTCCCATAGTCACTTCTTATCATCACGCTGGCTTTTGGTTTTGCCTCCTTGCTGCCTACAACACCTCTGAATTCCGAAGAAGTTGAAGTAACTGAGCGATAATTGAGAACAGAATTATTCTCGGGAAAGCTGAGCTCGCAATATCTCATGGCTGCGTCAAGCGTATACACAGAAGTTTCGTTAAGCCGTACATCCACATCCGCATACCTGTTCTTAATACTGATGCTGGTAAAATCAGGCCCCATATTACTTACACTGCAGCTGCCGTATTGTATGTCGAGATTAAGACTCTGTTCAACCCGTTCAAAATCCATTTCAGAATATTTTGAACGGCTTTCAACTGTTGAAGAATTCCTGACATCAAGGGCTCCGCCTTCAAAAGCCATATTCAGAGCAATGATCTTATCGGCGCTTAAATTTGAAAATTTTGAATCCAGTCTGATGCTGCCTGCATAATCCACTTCCAGAGTTGAATATTTCAGATTAACCACGGCTCCCTTCATGCTTTTGATCTTACCCGAACCGCAAAACTTAAGATCAATAAGATTATCAGAATTATTCAACTTGTTAATCTCAAGGTTGCCATAACTCAGGTTGATACGGGCCTTTCCTGAAGCTTCGCAAACATAAATATCACCGAATTTATTGGTAAAATCTATGCTCATGCCAACAGGCATGTTGATTAAATAATCGATCTGGAACCTGCTTTTTCCCGAGGTCTTCATTTCTTCCAGAACTGTCGTCGCCTCGACCAGGGAGGCAGTTCCATTGAAATTCACATTGATCTTTTCAAGCATCTTGGCAGCAGTATTGTCGTTTGCAGCTTCAACGATCACCTTTATTTCAATGGAAACGACATTTTTGTCCCAGTTTGCACAATGGATCTGTCCGAATTTATTTGAGACGGTAAGCTGTGCATCGGGATTCACATTGAATTCCTTCTTAATCACCCGTGTGTATTCATTAATTGTGCCCCCTTTCATGCCGATCGCAAGCATGAGCAGGAGTATCATGATGGTTATTTTATTAGTAGTTTTCATATGCCGTGTTTTAGTATTAATGTTTACTTAATTGGTTAATGATCGTATTCATCACGCCTTCTTTCATCTGCTGGTTTTGTATGATGGCAGCCTGCAAGCGTTCACAATTCGGATTTTCAGCGAGTGACTTCTGGAGTTCACTGGTGTTTTCGTCAAGCACCTGCATCTCTTTAAGCGCTTCTTCATTAATCCTGTCGGCCTGCACCGGGTCGGAAGTAAGTCGGTGAACATCCTTCATCCTGGCCATTGCCCTGGCATCATAATACTGTACGGCCTCGGCCATTTCGGCTGTAAGCTGGCTATCTTCCTTGCCGATATACCTGTCGCGGACCGACTTTGCTGCCTGGTCAAAAACCACTACACTGCCGGTAATGATCACAAGGATAATGGCGGCAACTTTCAGAAGGCTATACCTGGAAGGCGTCCTGGTTTCCTTTTCCTCAACATATCCGAGCCTTTCACGGAATCTTTCGAAATGGCCATCCAGAGGTTCAGTTCCGTCAAACTTCTCGCGATTCTCCTGTATCAGCTTATCCAGATTGTTCATGTCTAATTATATATAAAGACGTTCCTGTACTTATTTTCTTTTAAAACAGCGATCAGTTTCTGCCTTGCCCTGGAATATCTTGTCCGTGAAAGCTGATTGCTGATGTTCAGGATCTCCGAGATCTCATCATGGTCATATCCTTCAAGAAGAAAAAGACTGAGGATGACCCTGTATTCATCCGACAGCTGCCTGATGGCTTTCATGACCTCCTCAACCTGGAACCTGATCTCCGATTCGTGATCTTCCTCGTACTCTGCCTGAAGATCAATAGTTCCCTCATCAAGCGAAACCGTGTCTTTTGCCCGCCTTATGGCATCAAGTGAGTTATTTACCACTATTTTCTTAAGCCAGCTGCCAAAACTTCCCTGCCCTGAATAGTTTTGCATCCCCTGAAATGCATCCAGAAAGGATTCCTGCATGATGTCTTCCGCTTCGGCAGTATCGTTCACTATTCTTAGGCTTGTATTGAACATGGCTTTATAGTAGAGCTTGTAAATTTTAAACTGGGCAGAACGGTCTCCCTTGCGGCAGGCCTCTATCAGATCTTTATGGATATTTTCGTATCTGGTGTCCAAATCCCTTCTTATTTAGCCAATAGACTCGACAAGATAGCAAATGTTACAGTGAAATAATAAAATTCTATTTTTGCACTCAATGAAAGGTTTTAAAATCCCTGTGCATCTATATGCCCTTACGGCAATGCTGTTTTGGGGGATGTCGTTTGTGTGGACAGCCCGCCTTCTTGTACATTTTCAGCCTGTCACCATTATTTTCATCAGGCTTCTGATCTCATCCGCATTTCTTTTTCTTCTGATGATACTGAGCAGGCGTTTTGAACCTATAAAACGAAAAGATGCCTTACTCCTGATCTGCAGCGCTTTATTCAACCCTTTCCTGTATTTCCTTGGAGAAAATATAGGCGTGAAATATTCTTCGGCAACCATATCCAGTGTCATCATAGCGACAATACCTGTATTCTCTCCCATTGTTGCATGGGTCTCGTTTAAGGAAAAAATTTCAGCACTCAGCATTTTCGGAATTTTCATGTCTTTCGCAGGTGTTGCGATCATGCTTGCCTCCAGGGACCTTTCATTTGCCGGAGAAGGCAGGGGCATCCTGGCACTTTTCGGCGCAGTTATAGCAGCTCTGATCTTTTCAGTTTTTCTGAAAGAGCTTACCATGAGGTATTCTCCTGTCACTATTGTTGCCTGGCAAAACCTTCTCGGGGCGGTGATGTTCCTTCCAATTTTCCTGATCTTCGAACGAGATGGTATCAGGAGTATTCATCCGGATGCTGATGTAGTATCATCCTTTCTCTTTCTTTCGATCTTCGCATCGTCACTTGCTTTTGTCTTTTTTGCGAAAACCGTCAAGGAAATAGGGATAAGCAAAGCCAATATTTATTCAAACCTCATCCCGGTATTCACTGCTATATTTTCTTATTTCCTTATATCAGAACCATTTACATTTCAGAAAATTTGCGGTATTCTCCTCGTGATCGCCGGAGTTTATCTCTCAGAACGCAATAAACACTCCAAACCCCTAACCCCCAATCCCTAATCCCCAATCCCTAATCCCTAATCCCCAATCCCAGATCCCCATCTTTTCATACCTTTGTACTGCTGAAAAGCTTCTGCTAAACTACCTGAAATGATATTTAAACCCGAAAAGCTGAAAATCAGGGATCAGAGGATGAAACCTTTCATCGATCCTGAAGAAATATGGAGTTTCATAAACAATGCCAAACCATCTAAAGAGAGGGTAAGGGAAATCATTTCCAAGTCGCTCGACAAACAGCGGCTAACCCTTGAAGAAACCGCAGTACTTGTTCAGGCCTCAGATCAGGAACTCATAGAAGAGATAAAACAGGGAGCGAAAATACTCAAGGAAAAAGTATACGGACAAAGGATTGTTTTATTCGCCCCACTCTATATCGGGAACCTTTGTATCAATAAGTGTGCTTACTGCGGATTTAAATCTACAAATAAAGCCATCACACGTATCACCTTATCAGCCGAAGATCTTATTGCCCAGGTAAAAGCGCTTGAGGATGCCGGACAAAAACGACTCATTCTGGTTTATGGCGAGCATCCGAAATATGATGCAAAATTCATTGCTGAGACTGTTGGAATTGTTTATTCAGTTCACAGCGGCCCGGGTGAGATCCGCAGGGTTAATATCAATGCCGCCCCTATGGACATTGATGGTTTCCGGATTATCAAGGATTCGAAAATAGGCACCTACCAGATATTCCAGGAAACCTATCATGAAGAGACTTATGCAAAAGTTCACCTTGGAGGTATAAAGAAAAACTTCGACTGGAGGCTTACTTCCCTTGATCGGGCGCAGGAAGCAGGAATTGATGATGTAGGCATCGGTGCGCTTTTCGGCCTGTACGACTGGAGGTTCGATCTTTTAGGGCTGGTCAGGCATACTAACCATTTTGAGGCAGTGTATAATGTAGGGCCTCATACAATCTCTTTCCCGAGGATACAATACGCATCCCAGCTGAATATTGACAAATCGCATATCGTCAGCGATGAAGAATTCACCAGGCTTGTAGCCATTCTGAGGCTTGCCGTCCCTTATACAGGATTGATCCTTACGGCGAGGGAACCAGCATCGATCAGAAATGAAATTCTCCAGTTCGGAGTTTCCCAGATCGACGGAGGTACAAATATCGAAATGGGCGGATATGCAAAGAAAGATCATACCGAGGCCCAGGATATTGACCTGGAGCAGTTCCAGATCAATGATAACCGCAGCCTGAATGAGATCATGGATGAGCTTATCGCCCAGGATTACATCCCGTCTTTTTGTACATCCTGTTACAGGAGAGGAAGAACAGGTGAACATTTTATGGAATTCTCGGTACCTGGATTTATCAAAAGGTTCTGCCAGCCAAATGCTCTTTTGACCCTGGCCGAATACCTTGAGGATTATGCTCCCCAACCCACTAAAATTAAGGGTTACCAGCTCATCAGCAAAAAGCTGAATGAAATGGAAGAAGATTCAAATAAAATAAGCCTGTCCGAGAAACTGGAACAGGTTAAAAATGGCAAAAGAGACCTGTATTTTTAAATAAACTTATATGAATGAGATCCGGATTATCGGACTTTTGATCTCCGACAGGATAAAAGAGGCTGGACTAACACAGGGTGTTCTGACAGAATTTGCTCACATAATCAAATCACGCCTCGGCTTCCACGAAGTCAATGAAGATAAATGCAGCAGGGTTGGGGTGATACTTCTTCAGCTTACCGGTGAACCTTCAGAATTTGACCGTTTTGAAAAAAAACTCGGGGAAATTGGCGGAATTGAGATCCAGCACATGATCTTTAAATCATGAAACAAACCCTGAGATAATGGAGCATCCGACGCGTAAAGAATTGGACAGGGAGTTTCAGGACTTTTATCTTTCCTCATCAATCCCAAGTATGAAAGTGGGTCTGAGTGTGACCCTTCTTCTCTTTTTCCTGTACGCGATCCTCAACCGGGTTGTTTTTGGAGACACACCCGAGCAGCAATACTTTATGAAGTTTGGTACGATAGTCCCTTTGCTGCTTATTCCTCTGGTTGCACTATTTATTAATTCCCTGAAGCAATACCTCAGGCTGATCTTTATTTTCGTCAACCTGGGATCCTGCATTGCAATTTATTTTGTCGGCGCCACTTCCGATATTCACGTCCAGGGATATACATATTTCTATGCCTGGGTGATGCTCATTATGATCGGGTTGCATACTTTTTACCGGATAAGGTTCTGGGATCTGATAATCCTTAATGGGCTGCAACTTTTCTCCTACGTTCTTGCCACCTTCGTAAACCGCTCGTATACATTACCCGATCTTTTCCTCAACCAGCTCTTATTTGTTCTTTCGGTTTCCTCTCTTGGCTTTTTTATTTCGTATATTTTCCAAAGCCTGAACTGGAAGAATTTTCTTCATCAGAAAGCTCTCACTGAGAATTATCACAAACTGATACTCGAAGTAAGGGAGCGCAAAGTGGCTGAGCAGGAACTCGCCATGTCGGAACGCCAGTACCATGAAGCTCTGGATAGTTTTCCCGACTGGGTTGTCGTAATTGATCGTGACCTGAATATTATTATGGTTAATTCAACACTTAAACAGGTTGCTGCAGAAGCCGGATTTGTCCACCGCTTCATCGGGCTCAATGCCGGCAGGTCATTCCCGTTTATTCACCAGGATGAAATTGATGATGTAAGGAGGGTATTTGAAACCGGACAAATTTCTATTGGTGAGCTAAGCTTTGAATTTTTCGGACAGCAAATCTCCGTTGAGGTGCGTAAGATTCCTATGTTCCGCGGCAGCAAGGTTGAACAGGTAATGGTCGTCACAAGAGACAGGTCAAAAGAAAAGGAGATCGAGATCCTGAAACTCCGGAATTCCGAAACGAAGGAGATCATGCTCAAGGAGATCCATCACAGGGTAAAAAACAACCTGGCCATCGTGATAAGCCTTCTCGGAATGCAGGGCCGGAAAAATTCTGACCCTGAGTTCCAGAGAGTGATAAAAGATGTCGAGATGAGGATACGGAGTATGGCTCTGATTCATGAACATCTCTACAGAAGCGAAAACCTCGACAGGATACCTCTTTCAGCATACCTGCATTCACTTGTTTCAATCATTTCAGGTACTTTCAGCGGAAAAACAATTAACATCGATCTTCAGCTGGAGGAAATCCTGGTAAATGTTGAAACTGCCCTCCCCCTGGGACTGATAACCAATGAACTTCTTACAAACTCCTTCAAATATGCTTTCCCTTCTGACCAGGGAGGGAAGGTATGTATAAAGCTTTCTCCGAACGAACCCGGGGGTTTCACTCTCACAGTAAGTGATAATGGCGTGGGCCTGCCGGTAGGATTCAGCTTTGAAAACCAGGATTCTCTTGGTATGTTCATCATTAAACTTCTTGTCGAGCAGCTTGACGGGAGTATCGAAATTGTATCCCGTGGAGGGGTCTCAGCTACAATAGTAATACCTGAAAATAAATAATATTATTGTCATGAAAGAAATCTGGGTGCTTGGTATACATGTTATAAACAGGGATAGTTCGGTGGCCCTTGTTCAGAATGCACTTGCAAAGTTCGGCTGCAGCATCCGCACCAGGCTTGGGCTGCACAGCACCGACCCTGCTGCATGCGCGGGATGCGGGCTGATCCTGCTCGAATTATTCGGAGACCCGGGGGAATTCTTCAAACTTGAAAACGAGCTTCTGAAAATAGAAGGTATCGAGGTAAAAAAAATGGTCTTTACACAAGTGTGATCCTTGTGCCTCCATTATCAATCCCAAGCATGGTGGTTTTTGTGATAATGGTGTCCTTCCCTGAATTTTCAACAAAATGAATGGCCGCCCTTATCTTCGGGCCCATGCTGCCTTCGGGAAACTGTCCTTCATCAAGGTATTTCTTTGCTTCGGCTATGGTCAAACGATCAAGTGTCCTCTCCTGCGGGGTATTGAAGTTAATACAAACCTTGGGCACATCAGTCAGGATAAAAAACTTATCAGCGTTGATCTGTGAAGCCAGCAAAGCCGAAGCCAGGTCCTTATCAATTACTGCATCAATCCCTTCCAGTTTATTAGGTTCAACATAATAAACCGGAATGCCCCCGCCTCCGACTGCGATGACAATATTGTCCTGGCGTGCAATTTTTTCAATAGTTTTTTTATTGAGAATGACCAGGGGTTTCGGAGAAGCGACAACTTTTCTCCATCCACGTCCTCTTGAATCTTCCTTAAAAACAGATTTCGATTCCGAGGCCATTTTATCAGCTTCCTCCTTTGTATAATACGGGCCTACCGGTTTTGTAGGGTTCACGAAGGCAGGATCATCCTTGTTTACTAAAACCTGGGTGGTAATGGTGATAATATCCCTTTCCATTTCGTGTTTCTCCAACACGTTCTTTAGTTGCTGTTCGATCATATAACCAATGAAACCCTGTGAATATGCAACGCAAATATCCATTGGCATCTCGGGTATCCCGAACATCTTAAACCCTGCAGAATTGGCAAGCATAATATTCCCAACCTGCGGTCCGTTACCATGTGTAAGTACCAGATTGTAATCACGTTTCATCAGTTTTACAAGACATTCGGAAGTAGCGTAGGCATTCGCTTCCTGCTCCCCAATGGTTCCTTTCTGGTCGGAGCGAAGCAGTGCATTGCCTCCAAGTGCAACAACAGCAAGCTTTTTCATGTAAAAATGTTTGGGATGCAAATTTAGGATTTTTTTCATTCTTTCTTACCTTCGCAGCAGGATGAAGTCACAGAAGAAGGCATATTGTTATGCATTGCTTGCGATAGCATGCTGGTCTACAATAGGTTCAGCATTTAAGATCAGCCTTCGTTACCTTGACCCCCTGGGGTTATTGCTGTTCTCAGGAATCGTAGCCTGCGCCACACTCTTCCTTATCCTGCTTGCAGGAGGAAAACTGCATCTTATCTGGGAAACCACCTCCTCTCAACTGCTCATGTCGGCCCTGATGGGTTTACTTAACCCATACCTGTATTATGTTGTGCTGCTGAGGGCTTACGACCTTCTGCCGGCGCAGGAAGCAGGAACCCTTAATTACATCTGGCCACTGGTACTGGTTTTACTCTCGGTACCCCTGTTGAAACAAAAAATCGGTTTCTGGAGCATCGTTGCTGTCTTTATAAGTTTTGCAGGCATAATGCTTATTTCGACCCACGGGAATTTCCTTTCGTTCAGGTTTACTAGCCTGGCAGGTGTTTTACTTGCAGTCGGCAGCGCAGTTTTCTGGGCGCTCTACTGGATACTGAATATGAAAGATCCGCGGGAAGCGGCAAGTAAACTGTTTCTTAATTTTTGTTTCGGACTGTTCTACACTTTCCTGACAATTGCCGCAACCAAACATTTTTTCATCCCTCCCTGGGCAGGATTGGCAGGAGCAGCATATATAGGGATCTTCGAAATGGGGATCACTTTTGTTTTTTGGCTCAACGCCCTTAAATTCTCCGAAACCACCGCCAAGGTCAGCAACCTCATATACCTGTCTCCGTTTATTTCCCTGTTCCTCATTCATTTTGCTGTTGGAGAAGCGATCCTGCTATCCACCATTGCCGGATTG
>SESA01001350.1_pt1 | contig 12819 bp, 11 predicted proteins | sample 3171451 | NCBI WGS metagenome assembly SESA01 (sample SAMN06051862, study PRJNA518727) | freshwater metagenome | biome: subpolar coniferous forest; feature: holomictic lake; material: water; isolation source: holomictic Lake 227, 8 m depth | place: Canada: near Kenora, Ontario | collected...
ATTCGATATTCGATATTCTCTTCCAAGACTTTCTCCACATCAACGCTTTCCTCAATCCTGATCGTCTCCATCGCCGTCCAGGCCTGCTGAGAGGCTTTGAAAATGCTCTCATTCTCGGCCGACTCGGCAACCCAGGCCGAAAGCTCCGAAACCTCATCCTGACTGGCTTCCCCGCTGAAATACCTGGCAATTAAACCTTCAAAATATGTGAGATCTTTTTCCATTATCACTTGTTATACACTAAAATTCGTACTTACCCTTATACCATAGTTAAAAAATCATGGCTGCCGTATCCTGACCCTCAGATGCGCCAGAGCCTTCGACATCTGGGTCTCCACAGTTTTGATGGAGATCTGAAGGTGGTCGGCGATCTGTTGGTACTTCATCTGCTCAAAACGGTTCATCTCGAACACTTCACGGCATTTTTCAGGCAGTTCTGCAATGGCTTCCCTGATGCTGGTTGCCAGTTCTTTGAGCTCCATGGTGCTGCTGTCTTCAGAGGGTGGATCGGGATACAAACCTTCAAGCCTGAGTAGGGTCCCGTCAAAGCGTTTGTTATCACGTAAATAGTTCAGGCAGCGGTTCCTGACCGCGGTAGAAAGGTAGGATTTTACCTGGCGCTCAGGATCAATGGATTCCCTCTTCTCCCAAAGGCTGATAAAGGCTTCCTGAACGATTTCCTTCGCGGCTTCTTCCTCCTTGAGGTAACGGATGGCAAACAGCAGCATGCCTTTGTATTCACTGCGGAACAGCGAATCAAAACGGGCTTTTGTAAGTCCTTGCTCTTGCTGCATTCTCAGGTTTTCGGTAGGTTTTGCCTGCACCCGGAAAACTCAACCCTGCTGGTTTTTGTATTCCTGTACTTCGTTATACACATATTCGAGGCTTACCCCTGATTCGGAAAACATTTCTTCGCTTTCCCTTCCTTCATGATACTTACGTTCGCAAACCACCCGCACAATTCCGCAGTTGATGATCAGCATGGCGCAGGTGCGGCAGGGGGTCATCCTGCAGTAAATGGTTGCACCCTGAAGGGAAATACCCAGCCTTGCCGCCTGGCAGATGGCATTTTGCTCGGCATGGACCGTTCGCATGCAATGCTGTGTTACTCGGTCGTCGTCGTGGATCACCTTCTTCATGAGGTGCCCTACCTCGTCGCAATGCGGCAATCCGCGCGGACTCCCTACATACCCGGTAACAAGGATCTGCTTGTCCCTGGCGATCACACAACCGCTGCGGCCACGGTCGCAGGTCGCACGGGTAGCCACAGTATTGGCTATTTCCATGAAGTAAGTGTCCCAGCTGGGACGGGTATACTGCTTTTCTTCCATATCAGAGTTTTTTGAGAATGGCCTCAAGCTGCGCGTACAACTCCTCCTTGCTTCCGCTGTTGTCAAGCACGAAATCAGCCATCCTGATACATTCCTTAAGATTCTGTTTGTTCGGGTCCTCGGATGTCATCTCCCGTTCCTCATTCTCAAGAAAGGTCTCAAACGACACAGAATCGGTTTCAGATTTACGTTCGGTGATCCTGTTATACCTTGTCTGCGGATCAGCATCCACGGCCAGCAGAATAAATTTTCCCTTCGAACGCAGTGATGCGGCCTCGCCCGGCGTCCGTATGCTTTCAATGATGAAGTTTTTACCTCCAGCGGCTGCATCTTCGTAGAGGCAATCAACTACGTACGACGGACCATGCTCTTTTCTTAAGCGGTTTCCCAGCTGAAACATACTGTCGCGGTTCTCGGGCATGCTCTCCCTTTTGATGATGTCGAGGAGGAATCCCCTGACCGAATAATGCTTGAAACCTCTTGACTTTTCAAGGTATTCAACAACGGTTCCCTTGCCGGCCCCGAGAGTGCCTGTGATTCCGATACAAATCATATCCGCTTCAATTTAAAATATTAATTTTGCCTCTTCAGGCAATCAAAGGTAAGGTATTTCGTGATTCGTCTGCCGTGAATGGTGATTGGTGAATGGTGAATGGTGATTGGTGATTGGTCGTTGGTTATTCAACATTCGACATTCGATATTCAATATTCGTACATCGTACATCGTAACTCGTAAATGCAATCGTAAATCGTACCTCGTAAACCGTAAATCCAATGAACGCCCTCTATCCCCTCAAATTCCAGCCCTTGTTCAGAGAAAAGATCTGGGGCGGACAAAAACTGCAGACTTCCCTTGGGATAGACTTTTCGCCTCTCCAAAGTGTTGGCGAAGCCTGGATGCTTTCGGGTGTTCCGGGCTCACAGACGCAAGTCACCAATGGGTTTCTTCGGGGCAACGAGTTGAACGAGTTACTGGAGGTATATATGGATGACCTGGTGGGTGAAAAGACCTTCAGCAAACATAAAGAGCAGTTTCCCATCCTCATAAAATTCATAGACGCAAACGACTGGCTTTCGGTACAGGTTCATCCGGATGATATTCTTGCATCCAAACGAAAACTCGGGGGAGGTAAAACCGAGATGTGGTATATCCTTGATGCTGAACCTGGAGCTGAGCTGATTTCGGGCTTTAACCGGAAGATCAGCAGGGAATTCTACCTCAAGAACCTGAATGATAAGACCCTGAGAAACATTCTGAATTTTGAGCCTGTTGCAAAAGGTGATGTGTTTTTTATCCCCTCGGGCCGTATCCATGCCCTGGGTCCGGGAATCCTGCTTGCCGAGATACAGCAGACTTCCGACACTACTTACAGGATCTATGACTGGGACCGGGTCGACGATAAGGGAAACCCCAGGGAGATGCATACCGAACTGGCCCTCGATGCTATCGACTTCAGTATTCCTGCTTCATACCGTACCGATTATACAATGACCGAAAACCGAAGTGTAAACGTGGTACAATGCCCTTATTTCAATACCTCCGTCATTGATTTCAGGCTTCCGCTAGCCAAGGATTTTTCAGAGATCGATTCGTTTGTGATCTACATTTGTCTTGAAGGTTCCGCCGAAATTATTCACCCTGACGGTAAAGAAAAAATATCGAAAGGTGAAATTGTGCTGATCCCTGCGGTGCTGGACAAACTCGCACTGCTGCCACTTCCGGTTTGTAAGGTCCTGGAAGTGTATAATGTGTAAATAAAAGTGTATTTTTGCAAATGTTAATTTAATCACAGACAGCCTTATGAGAAAAGCAAGCCTTATACTATTGTTAACCAGTGCCTTCATCATTACTTTCGCTCAAAGCGAAGATGCATCAGCAAGGCGCAAGACGGTCCCCTCGGTTGATATCAAAGACATCAAGGGAAATATATACAATACTTCGAATATCACCAATGATGGTAAACCCATCATAATTGATTTCTGGGCAACCTGGTGCAAACCCTGTGTTAAAGAATTAGGTGCCATCGCCGATGTTTACGACGACTGGGTGAAAGAAACAGGGGTTAAGGTCTTTGCGATATCAGTTGACGATCCCAGGTCTTCTTCACAGGTAAAACCTTTTGTTGACGGGAAGGGATGGAACTACACCGTTCTCCTCGACCAGAACTCCGATTTTAAACGGGCGATGGGTGTTGGCCCTATTCCGCAAACATTTATCCTGAACGGGAAAGGTGAGATCGTATGGACTCATACCACCTATGCCGAAGGAAATGAGAACGACATCATTGAAGTTATCAGAAAAATTGTTAAAGGCGAAGAAATCAAGTAACCCAGTCGCCCAATCACCCAGTCGCCCAATCCCCCAGTCACCCAGTTTTACCCAAAAACTTACAACATTGAAAAAAAGTTTACTGTTTTGCCTTATCCTGCTTCTTCCCTGGCTTGTTCCATCGGGACTGAAAGCCCAGGATTTTCTGAAAAATGCCCAGATAACAGGTTCTTTCCAGGCTGATGCGGCCCTTTATCAAACTGATGCGGCTATGGGTATTACAAGCCAGTCAATCGACGGGAAGCCCATCCGCATGAACGGGTTTACAGAAATAAACTACGAATACAAGAACTTTTATGCAGGCATGAGGTTCGAGGCCTATCTTCCTCCCCTTTTAGGATATGATCCTGCTTACCAGGGTGTAGGCGTTCCATATTGGTATGTAAAGTATAAAAACGATCTACTGGAAATAACTGCAGGTAATTTTTATGAACAGTTTGGCCTGGGAATGACACTCAGGACTTACCAGGAATGGACCCTGGGATATGATAACTCCCTAAGAGGGTTAAGGGTGAAATTCATGCCATATCAAGGTATCACCTTTACGGGTGTTTACGGGGTGCAGAGGACATTCTGGATTCCTTACCAGAATAACAACCGTGGTATTGTCAAAGGTTTTGATGCTGATTTCAACCTGAATGATATCTTCACTGCCTGGAATAACGGAAAGTTCAAAGTTACCCTGGGAGGTAACTTTGTAAGCGATTACCAGGCAGGCAAAACAACTTCCTATGGTTACGGGAACAGGATGTATGTTTTAAATCTCCCCGAAAATGTTGCCTGTTACGGAGGACGAATCAACATGAATTATGCGGGGGTGAACCTCTATACCGAATTTGCCCATAAGATCAATGACCCCTCCAAGATGAACGATTTTATATATGCCCCCGGCAACGCCATACTGATCGACCTTTCTTATTCAAGGAAGAATCTGGGAATTGATATCAAGTCAAAATGGATTGATAACTTTTCCTATAAATCAGACAGGAACTATACTGTAAACGGGCTCGACATCAATTACCTGCCTGCGATCAACAAGGAGCATACATATGCCTTGCCTGCGATGTACCCTTATGCCACCCAGACACTGGGTGAGGCAGGCATTGCCGCCAGCGTAGTTTACAGTCTTCCGAAGAATTCAAAGCTGGGCGGAAAAAACGGCATGACCATCGAAGTTGATTTTTCCCAGGTCAATTCAATCAATAAAGCTGCTGTTAATGATTCCACCCCCATCGGCATGCCGGGAACACTGGGTTATAAAACAAAGTTTTATTCTGTTGGCAACGATGTGTACTGGCAGGAACTCCAGGTTGACATAACCAAGAAAATAGGGAAAAAGGTTAAAACCATCTTTGAATACCTTTATCAGACCTACAATAAAGCTATTGTTCAGGGTCATCCTGAAGATCCTACCATATATTCCCAGATTGCTGTGGCAGATGTCGCATTCAATGTAAATAAGAAATTGTCGCTTCGATGGGAGCTTCAGGGCTTATGGACAAAGCAGGATAACGGGAACTGGGTCGATGGCATGATGGAGGTCACGATTTCGCCGAAATGGTTCTTCTCGGTAAGTGATCAGTGGAACTATGGCAATTCTGATGCCAGCAAACAACTTCATTATTACAATATTGCTGCCGGTTTTGTATATAATACCACCAGAATTCAGTTTGGATACGGACGTCAGCGTGAGGGCGTGATCTGTGTTGGAGGTGTTTGCCGCAATGTTCCCAAGTCAAGCGGTTTCACCCTTACTATTACCAGCAGTTTTTAGTTTGAACAATAATAAAAGGCTTATGAAACTTTTCAGATATATATTCCCTGTCGTTTTACTCACCGGAAGCTTACTTTCTTCCTGCGACAAACTTGATCCTCCTTATGCAGTTGTAAAGAACGAATTTGATTCTGTTAACAAACCTTTCATCCTGCTCGAAGAATATACCGGACATAAATGCAATAACTGTCCGCTGGCCACCCAGAAAGCACATCAGATGCGGGAGTTTTACAAGCAAAAGATGATTCTCATATCAATACATGCAGGCGACCTGGCCGAGCCGGATCCCAAGTATCCCCAGGATCTCAGGTCTCCTGTTGGAACAGAGTTATTTAACAATTTCAGCGTTCCTTTTGTCCCCCAGGGGGTGATGAACAGGATTATGTATAACGGGAAATACCCTATAGGCTCAGAGCAATGGCCTTCTGCAGCAGAGGCACAATTCAGTAAGGCAATTGTCAATTTTCTTACGGTAAGCGCGTCCTACAACGCCACTACAAAGAATATAACCGTCAACGGGAATACCTGGTTCAAATCGGTATTGCCTTCAGGTGCGAAGATTGTTTATTATATCGTCGAAGACAGTATTAAAGGACCCCAGTTGAATAAAGACACAGCAGCCGGCCCAACACCGGTCATTGACCCTTATTACTTTATGCATACCATGCGTACATCCATGAACGGGACTTACGGCGAAGTTCTTACAAGCTCAATAGAAATCAATAAGTCCTATCCTTTCAGCAAGACATACAAGGTAGCTGATACTACATGGAATCCCAAACAGCTTTCTCTCATCACTGTCATTCTCGATCCTTCCACTACCCAGTATGGCACTGTGGTTAATGTGAATGACACAAAGATAACGCGAGCGAAATAAACAGGAGGACTATCGGCTTTTTACGATTTTCCTTATCTCAGTGAAATTCTCTCCCTGGATCCTGCAGAAATATATCCCCGGATTTAATCCGCCTGCATCCATGCTGATACCCTGATCAGCGACTGCGGTCTGTTTAACAGAGATCAACTTGTTCCCGTAAGTGTCAAAAACTTCGGCCTTGACTGTCCCTTTTACCCCAGTAAATCCGATTGTGAATTTTTCACTGAAAGGGTTCGGGTAAACAACCACAGTCTGTCCCCCGGCCATATCGCCTGTACCTGTCGGGAAATAAAGTATGGTGTTCGAAGGCTGGGAAGAGCATGAACTTGACGGGTCGGTGTAAACATCTGTGTAACTGCCATAAATCATGGGCTGGAAGGTTTGCGAGGTAGCACCCGGTATGGCGTTGTTATTAAGATACCATTGGTTACCTGTGCTCATGTTCGATTCCAGCATGCCCGCATTCAGTGTGATTGCAGGAGCTGCCGGGACTGGTGCGAGGGTCACGTCAATGGGAGAGGAGTTCAGCATTGAGACTCCATCCGAAACACTTACGGTATAGCTTATGTTCGACAATGGAGAAGCAACAGGGAACTGGATTGTAGCATCGTCGAGGTAGGTCGACGGAGTCCACTGGTAGGTATACACCCCGCTGCCACCGCTCGGTATAGCGGCAAGCTGGGATGTACCTCCCTGGCATACATTTGCCGGGAATGCATTGGCCTGCATGTTCAGTACGCCTCCTGTACAGCTTATAAGTGCCTTCCATCCCGGGTTATTGACCACCGAATTCGAATGAAAGAGGAAGGTAAGCGATCCTGAAGCAGAGGTGGCTGTAAGGCTGTCGGGAAGAACATTTCCGCAGAAAGTTCCAAGCAAAGGATCTGATGTTGTTGTTCCATCAAAGACTTTCAGGTAATCCTTTGAACACCCGGTTGAAGACTCAACATCAAAGCTGTAGAATTTCACTTTCATGCTGGCTCCTGCAGTGGCTGGATTAAAGGTAAGTGTAAAATTTTCATAGTTTGAGTAGTTGCCCTGGGGGCCGCCCGAATCATAGAACCAGCTTTTACAGTTTGTCTCAACCCCGCTGTGCATAGTAATTACAGGGATCTGCCCAACCTGCAAAATATATTCCCTTGACACGGAATACTGGTTCAAAAGGCCGGTACTGCCTGTAAAATCAAGGAACACATCGGTCCCTAAAGGAGTCACGCCGTTAACGCTGACATTAAAGTCGGCAAAAGATGAACTCATGGGTGAGATACTGCCCACGAAAAGATTAGGGTTCGTAACCAGAATGTACAATATACTTTGGGGTGATACCAGCATGTGGGCTGCGCTGTTCACAGCTTCGGCATGGCCGCTGTTCGTCAAGGTGATCCTGACAGTGGCTGTTTCGCCTGGATCGAGAATGCCGTTATTGTTCCCGCCCGGGGCAGGATCGAGCACCATGAAAGTTGTTGCATTCAGAATAGGGGCATTCAGGATTATCAGCAATTCCTGGTTCCATGAGTGAGAGCCATCGCTGAGCGCAAGGCTGCATGTTACCTTATGCTGGTCGGCAACATTATCTGTTATTTCAATTGAAAAGGCATTGTTCCCGGTGACACTTCCCCCCATTGGAATAGTTCCGAAACTGTGAAGAGCCTGGGTTATGACAATGTTAGTGTCGGATGTGCTCAGAGTTCCGTTCACATTCCCTGATGCTATAACGCCTACATTGTTTAGGGTCACATTCAGGCTGATATATTCACTATAATCGGCCAGGTGGTTGTTGTTGCCTCCAACAGAATCATTGATAGTATAATTTGCCAGGGTGATATAGGGTCCTGTGGCAGGAATAAACTGTACACTGTCGATCAGGGGTTTGTGGTTCTGTTTGGTGATGATGAGTCTTGCGTAACAGGGGCCTGGCACGGCAGTGAAGTTCAGCACGGCGATCCCTGTAGAATCCACGCTGCGGGCATCCAAAAGAGTACTGTCGTTAAGCGAAAGCGCAACATAGGCCAGGGGTTCGGTGGTAACGCTCATGCTTGTTGCGGTTAAAAGCTGGGTGGACTGGAATGTAGCCTGGAGAGCATCAGGTACCGAATAATAGACGCTGAGAGAAGGATCTCCAGTCAGGCAATAGGTCTCCCAGTAATATACTTTCATGCTTGAACTGGATTCCTCAACGGCAAAATTTCCACCCTGGACCATCTGCCCCATGGTAACAAAATATTCCGATAATGGTTCTCCGCTGTCATGAAAAGTCCGGTCATAAGCGCCAAGATGCGCAGGGTTGTAAGGCGGCCCGGCAGCAACAATTGATTTATATCCGCATCCCCACCAGTAATCCTCATCCCAATAGGAATAATCTGAACAGCCGATATACCCCAGGGCACCCTTATTTGCGACCCTTGTAATTTCCTTTGAGAAGCAGGTCACACTGAAGTTGGCAGCTTTGCAGCAATTCCCTATCATCAGGGGATATTTATGGGCATTCTGCAGTGCAGGGATGTCTGAAATAGTGAATGAAGGATCAGACCAGCCCGACTCACTGCCGTGGGCTGTATAATTCGAATAAGCTACACCGTTTGAAACATCCTGGTGGATATGCTGGGTGTAATTCGCCCCTGAGGGTTCAGGCTGCAGGTACGTGTGGGATTGGAGATTATGAGCCGGATTGAAATAATTGATGGTGCCGTAGTTGATCTGCCCGTTACCGTATAGCGGACCGTTGGTAGCATCGGCCCCGGCAATCATCGATACCTCGCCCAGAAAAGCATCCGAAGGCATGGTATATTGCTCATATTCAAGTGTCTTGTCGATGTACGCATTCAACTGATCAACATTCTGGGCTGCAAATCGTCCGTAAGTGATCTCGGGAATATTGTCGTTGGTGTATTCGCAATAATACATATCTGACGGATGGCCTCCCGTGTTCCATGCGGGTATCTGGGCAACATCTCCGACAAAAAGTACAAAACTCGGGGGATTGTATCCCAAAGGAGGATTGACATACAATCCTTGCAGGTATGATTTAATCGAAGCTGTTGTATTTCCCACGGCTGGATCATCGGTATACCCGGTAATGACCTTAAATCCTTTTCTCGTTTTCCATGCGATAAACCGTTTCAAGGCGGACTTGAAAGAAGAATGAGCAACAATGGCATACGTAGCAGGGGAGGAAGTGATCAGCGAATCGGCCGATTTGGGATAATTGGGTATCCTCTTGTAAAGTGCCTGGTAATAAGGGGAAGAGTATTTTGTTAGCAGTCTCTGGGTTTCCTGAAGGTCGGGATGTCTGAACACGACCCTGGCTTCGATTCGATCATACACCCTGAGAACGCCAGTGACCGGATTATACTGTACCGGTGAAATGTCGAGCCTTGCAAGGACCACGGCCCTCATGGTTCCCACATGGGTCACTTCCACCAGGGCCGATTTTCCAAAGCCATCCATCCTGTATCTTGCATCATGTATCACGAATGGAACCTGGGATGGATCTGTGATATTTTTCGACAAAGGCGCCTGGGCCGGTATGATGACCGTTGCAATACCCAGCTCACTCAAGTTGAATTCACGAAAATGAGAATTCAGGATCTGCACATCGTAACCCGCGCCAACAGGGACCTGTATCAGCTTATGATAAACAGGAAGTTTTGGGTCACCTGCAATGCCGGCAAAGCCAAAACCGTCGGCAGAGAGTTCAGTGAAAGCTCCCAGCCGGGTTTGTACATCACGGAAGTCAAGCTTGCTCAGATCAACGCTGATGTTCAGTGATTGAAAGGGAACCGAAATGTAATTCACTGAATTTTCCCCAGGTTTTACAGTGATTGTGCCAGCCTGCAAAAAATTGCAGAGCATGATAAAGCCCAGCACTGTATTGAGCTTTGTTAGTTTGGGAAGTACCATAGTTTGTAAAATTTGGGATTCACTGAAATAAAGACTATTCTGCGAAATAAAGACTATTCTGCCCTCATCATGGTTGCATCGACCTTGCGGATATTATACACCGGGTACCATGCCGCAAACAATCCTATTGCCATCACAATCACAAAGATAATAAAAAAGTCAAGAGGGATCATATGAACAGGATAAGTACTTACGACAAAAGTACTGTTAGCATCTCCGAGCCTGACGATACCGAATCGCATCTGCACCCAGCAGATGACAAAGCCTAGGATAAGCCCTGTAAGAGCCCCGCTGAACGAGATCAGCATCCCTTCGAACAGGAAAATACGCCTGATCAGGGTCCGGCCGGCGCCAAGGCTCTGAAGTACTGCGATGTCCTTCTTTTTTTCAAGAATAAGCATTGAGATCGAAGCGATCACGTTGAAAGTTGCAATCAGCAGTATGAAGGCCAGGATCATGACGATCGCCCACTTCTCAGTGCGGAAAATCTTATACAGCAGTTCCTGTTGTTCAAAACGGTCTTTGACCCTGAATCTTTCACCTGCAACTTCCTGGATGGCTTTCTGAATTTGACCCGGATCGGCCTCCCGGTCAATCCCGACTTCCAGAGAGGTCATTTCATTTGTGTAACCCAGGGTCTGCCTTACAAATCTAAGGGGAAGCAATACATATTTCACGTCGAAATCGGTCTGTATCGAAAAGGTCCCCGAGGGAAATATCGTTGCAGTATTGAATGCATTATCGAACACATTAGCAAAATCGGCGTCCCTCCTTGCAACAAACACCGTAATCGGGTTTTTAAAATCGCTCAGGTTGGCTCCCAGGTAATCGGCAATCCCGTAACCCAGGACCGCAAAATTCATATTCCCCTCTTCAAGGGTAAAATGCCCCGAAGCCATCATGGTGTCAATCCCGCACATTTTCTCATAGCCCCTGCTGACGCCTTTCAGTGTAACGATCGACTGTTTATCGAGGTATTTCATCATGGCGTTTTCTTCGACTACCTCGGCTGCGAACCTCACTCCTTTAATTTGTTTTATACGGCGGATGTCTAATTCGTCGGTTGTAAAGGTTTTCCCCTTTTTGAGCGTGATCGACATATCGGGATTGAAGGAGTTGAACAGCGACATCGACAGCTTCGCAAAGCCATTGAACACCGAAAGAACGATCACGAGTGCGGCAGTGACGATGGTCACGCCAACGGCAGAGATCAGGGAGATGATATTGATTATATTATGGGACTTCTTTGAGAGAAGGTAACGTCGCGCTATGAAAAGTGGAAAATTCATGCTTTCTTATTTGGTCAATAGCTCGCATCTTCGCACCGCTGCTGGGGTGTCCGCGTCACTCATGCCATCCCGCATCCTGCATCCTGCATCCAAGTCACACAGCTTTCCACGCCTTCACAAGCAACCCCGTCCCGCTGTTATGCTTCCCATGCAGATCGAAATAGTTAAACAGCAGGGCAAACGGGAATGTCAGCAGATAATAGAACGGAAGCACGATGAAGAAAAGTTTGCTGGTATTCAGCATGAGTATAGGATATTTCATCGAGAGTTTCCATCCGATCTGTCCGGGCTTGCCATAAGTATACCTGGCTTCGGTTCTCAGGAATCCTGACTTCCGCAGTTTCAGCTGTATGTCATCAATGTTATACCCATCGCGAACATGTTCATCGATAAAGGATTCACCATGATCGTGGTCATGTACATCAGAGCCGCCCTGGTCAGAGGGTGTCGAGACAATGAGCATGCCTCCGGGTTTCAGTGAATAGTGGAAATTCGCGAAAACCTTCTCATCTTCAGCTATATGTTCCATCACATCCACCGATAGGATAAGATCAAATGCATCCTTAATGCTGAAGCTGGTAAGATCGGCTTTTTCAAATTTCACATCCTTTGATCCGGCTTTAGCGAAAAATGAATTACAGTCGGCGATCTGCTCGTCCTTTACGTCAACTGCAAGTATCGAGGGTTTAATCTCAAGTTTCGACATGAACCAGGTATACTGCCCGAACCCTGATCCTGCATCCAATATCCTGCATCCGTCTTTGTCAGACTGTAACTTCGCCCACTGCCTGAGATCTTTTCTCACATGCCATGACCTGAGCAGAAGGATGTCGAGCATGTGGTAGAATGCTATCCGCAGAAAAGGGGTTTTATTGAAGACCTTGCCAAGGGATCGTTTGATGGGATCGTACTGCATGAAAACTTCAGCTTTTCAGAAGGTTGTCGATATTGTCAATATAATCGAGAGAATCGTCCTCGAAGAACTGAAGTTCAGGAATGATCCGGAGCTGGTTGTGCAGGCCCTGGCCCAGGTGGTACCTGAGGTCCTTGGTGTGATGGCGCACGAGGGCAAGGAGCGCCATTTTATCTTTGGAGCCGAACAGGCTCAGGTAGATCTTTGCCAGTGCAAGGTCTTTGGTCACGGTAACCTTGGTAACTGTGACCATCGCTCCCCCGAACAGGCTGCGGCCCTCGCGCAAAATGGTGTTGCCGAGCTCTTTCTGTATCATCCGGGAGATTTTCTGTTGACGCATACTTTCCATGATGCAAAGATACGGAAAAAGGGGGATTGGTGATTAGTTGTTGGTGATTGGTTGTTG
>SESA01001351.1_pt1 | contig 12819 bp, 10 predicted proteins | sample 3171451 | NCBI WGS metagenome assembly SESA01 (sample SAMN06051862, study PRJNA518727) | freshwater metagenome | biome: subpolar coniferous forest; feature: holomictic lake; material: water; isolation source: holomictic Lake 227, 8 m depth | place: Canada: near Kenora, Ontario | collected...
CGAAAGGAACGATGTCCCAATGAAACTTGTGTTTGTCAACATCATGCAGGAGCTGCACCGATTCGATTCGACGGCCTACATCACCCAGCCGCCGGTGCCGCTGGCCGTTCTGAACGGCGTCACGCCGAAAATCATTGAGACGGACCTGCTGGATGAACAAACGGACCAGGTCCGCTTTAACGGGGATGTCTTTGCCTTCACGCTCTCGACTCAGTACGCCAGCAAGGTGTATCGGCATGCGGATGCCCTGCGCGCCGCCGGGAAGAAGGTCATTCTGGGCGGCATTCACGTCACCGTCTGTCCGGAGGAGGCCATGCTCCACGCGGACGCCATTGTGACCGGCGAAGCCGAAATGCTCTGGCCCGCGCTCTGCGATGACCTTCTGGAGGGAAGACTTAAGGAGCGATATGACGGCTCGCCTACGCCTCCAGCCCGGATGAAGCCGGTTGATTATCGCTTTTTTGGTGGGCGGTCCTACCTGACGCCGGCCTCCCTCTTTGCGAGCCGGGGCTGTAATCACCGGTGCTCGTTCTGCGTGAGTTCGCGCTACATGGGACCGTTTCGCACCAAACCGCTAGATGTGCTCGAACAAGAGATTGACCAACTGCAGGGCCTCTACCCGGCCACCTTCCTGCAGTTCACCGACGACAATCTCCTGGCAGATCGGAAGTACGGGACTGCCATGCTCGACCTGCTCCGGCGGAAGAAACGGCGCTTTGTCACGATGATGACGGTCGATCAGTTCTGTGACGGCGCGCTGATCGAAGAGATGGCCTCCGCCGGTTGCCTGGGCGTGGCGGTGGGCGTGGAGTCCCTGGATGACGACAATTGCATCTCCATGCACAAGTTTCAAAACGTAGGCCGCTCGTTTCCCGAGGCCGTGCGCTGGGCTAACGCCCAGGGGATTCAGGTGTGCGGTCTCATCATGTTGGGTCTTCCTCACGACACGCCGGAACGGCTGGCCCGCACTCAACGCTACCTGGAAGCGGTCCCCTGCACCCTGTATGACCTTCGCATTCTGCGCCTTTACCCGAGCACGCCACTCTACGCCCAAACACTCGCCGGCGGGAAGGTTACCAAAGACTGGTGGCTGGAAGAGCAATCCGGGGCAGCGAATCATCTCGTGCCCGGCTGCCTGAGCATGCATTTCCAGCATGATCACTTCAGCCCGATGCAGCTCCAGCACTGGGCTTTGAAACTCACCTCCGAGTTGGGCCGCATGAAGTCCGGCGTCGTTGCCAACGTGCTGCGGGTCGGCCGCCGCGGGCGCGGGCTGAAGTTTGCCGCGACACTCCTCTCCGCGCGACACAAGGGCGCCAAGCAAGCGCGGATGTTGCTCAACCGGGTGGAGCAGGCGATGGCAGCGAACGGGGAGAAAGCGCTAGTCTGAAAGACATGCCATCCGCATGCTGATCGCGCACTCAACACTTATGAACCTCAATCGTGTGCTGAAAACCTATGAGTAACTCATTGACGTCGAGCCGGCGCAGCCTGTCTCCATTCTGGCTGCTGTGCATTCTTACGGGTCTGAACCTCTTCAACTACCTCGACCGCTACGTCCTGAACGCAGTGCGCACGCCGATCGCGAAGGAATTCCACATCAGCTACACCGCCTCGGGGGTGATGATGACGGTGTTCATGGTCGGCTACTTCATCACCGCCCCATTCTTTGGTTACCTGGGTGACCGCTTCTCGCGCAAGTGGCTGATCGCTTTTGGCGTCTTTGTTTGGAGCCTCGGGACAATTATGACCGGGTTCGCAGCCACCTTCACGATGCTGCTTGCGTTTCGTATATTGGTGGGGGTTGGCGAGGCCAGCTACGCCACGATCAGCCCAAGCCTGATCTCCGATACATTCGGCCCGGAGAAGCGCAACAACGCGCTCACCATTTTTTACGTAGCGATTCCAGTGGGTTCCGCCCTCGGATACGTGCTCGGCGGTGACATTTCGGCGGTCTGGGGCTGGCGCCATGCGTTCATATTGGCCGGCCTGCCAGGCCTGTTCCTGGCCCTAATCCTGTTGCCCTTTCCGGACGTTCGCCGGGGCCAATCAGAACTTGCCGCCGGCCATGCGGTGACCAAACCAAGCTGGCAACAGTACTTCGAGTTATTTAAGAATCTTCGATACCAGCTAGTGGTGTGGGGTTATGTGGCCTACACCTTTGCCATGGGGGCGTTTGCCGCCTGGGGGCCAACCTTCCTGGAAGAAGCGCACGGGCTGAGCACTGCCCAGGCCGACCGATTCCTCGGGGGGACACTCGTGGTTGCGGGCCTGCTGGGTACTTTCGTTGGGGGGTTTGCGGCGACAGCGTGGCACAAACGCAACCGCGCCGCGTATGCCTGGGTCCTGGCGTGCTCGATTTTGAGCGCGGTGCCGGCAGCGTTTGCTGCTTTTCTCGTCAAAGACACGATGTGGAGCATGGTTTTCCTGGCGAGCGCCATGTTCCTGTTGTTCCTGGGCACGGGGCCGGTCAATACGCTCATCATCGAAACCGTGCCGCTGAACCTGCGTGCCAGCGCCATGGCCCTATGCATTTTTATGATTCACCTGTTCGGAGATTTGTGGTCGCCTCTGATTGTGGGCGGCCTGGCTGATCTCTCCAGTCTGAACAAGGCCGTCATGATCCTGCCGTTGGTGCTCGCGATAGGGGGCGCGTTCTGGACCTCCCTGGCGCTGACCTACCGTCAACCTGGGTCGGCGCAAACTGCCAAACCGGCGAGCGCGCAGAAGCTCTCCCTGTAATCAAGTAGTAGCCCGCACCGTCATGAAAGCATTGCCTGCAACTTCCAGCCTGATTAACGCCATCGCAAAGCTTTCGAGCTTAGCAACGGCCTGCTGCTTGCGGTGGGGCGCAGCCTGCTCGCCGGCGGTTCACCTTCACCCGGCAATGGAGTCGTGGGGAACAGCACACCGCAACTTGCCCACGCTCGTCAATACATTACAAACAAATGACTCACCCGCGCAGCGTCAAGTACAAGTGGGCGAGCCCAAAAGCAAATTCACCATTCATGACCACCACCCCTTCCCCCTGGCACGAAACAGTCAAGACCCTTCGCCAATACAAGTGGATCATCCTCTCAGCTCTCGCTCTGTTCGTCATCACGGCGAGCATCGAGCTTGCGATGGGACGGCTGGCGCTGGGGCCGGACGGCAAGTTTGGGCTCTGGGAAGGGGACATCTGGAGCAGCGAGCAGTCCCAACGCATTGCCGATCCCTATACCTTTTCCCACACCATCCACGGCATGTTGTTCTACGGGTTCCTTTGGCTGGTGGCGCGTCAAATGCCCGTGCGCTACCGGTTCGTCTGCGCGCTCCTGCTGGAAGCCTCCTGGGAAATCCTGGAGAACTCACCGCTCATCATCAACCGCTACCGGGAAGTGACAATCTCCCTAGGATACGTGGGCGACAGCGTTCTCAATTCTCTGAGCGACATTGTATTTGCCGGCTTGGGCTTCCTCTTTGCCCGGAGAGCCCGGATCTGGGTCACGGTTCTCGTCATACTCACGATGGAGGTGGGAACGGCGGTGTGGGTGCGCGACAATCTCACCCTGAACGTCATCATGCTGGTTCACCCGGTCGAAGCAATCAAAGCCTGGCAATCCGCCGGACGCCCCCTTCCCTAGAATTCCGGCTGGAGCAAACATCTACCGCTCACCCGCGCAGCGTCAAGTACAAGCGGGTGCGCTAAAAAGCAAATTCCTGCTATCATTTTATGTTCACTTGGCATCCGAAACTGATGTAAACTGCGGCGTATGAGCCCTGACCTGGCACAACAAGCCTGCGACCGATATGAGATCGCCGACACACTGCATCGCTACGCTTTCGGTCTTGATCACGACGATCCGGATTCGCTGGCGTCGGCGTTAACGGAGGATTGCCTCTTCGATTTCAGGCCCGCCGGTGCCAAGCTTGGGATCACCTTCCCCGCGCTAACTGGCCGCGACGCCATCCTGGGGAATGTTCTTCCGCTTATCGGGCCGCTCGACACGAGCCATACGGCCAGCAATCTCCAGATCGAGATCAGCAGCGATGCAGCCACTCTTTCCGCGTATGTCATGTCGCAACATTTCATGCCGCGGCAAGGTTCGCGCCGCGGATCGGAGAACGCGCTTTTGATGAACCGTTACGATTGCGAGCTGGTGCGCGTCGGCCAGAAATGGCGCTTCAAGCGGATCACGATTGATAATGCCTGGGTGCAAGGCGACCCGGAGATTCTCAACGCGCTGGCCGGTCGCCAGGCTTTGCGCGCGAAGCAAGGGCAAGTGTCACCCATTGACACAAAACCAGTTCCCGCCAGCAGCAGACCGGAAGCAAAAAGCTGAAACGCTTGGTCTGCACTACCTTAAAGCAGGGGCCGGTTCTAACACTTGCGCTTGCAGGGGGGTAAGCATGCTACGCACTCTCGCTCTAATCGTTCCGGCCGATAAATGGCCTGTGGAGGAGCCGAAAGCCAGGGGTAACAACGGGTAAGAAAGGATGACGCTCAACGGTCGTATCCGCAGGAGTTACAGCTCCTTGGGTGCTGTGGGAGAAAGCGACTGGCAAGGCTTCTGGGAGGTGGTGCAGGAAGTGGAAGCGGTGCAGGCCGAGCGGCGGGTGGTGGAAGGATTGAAGCGGCTGGGCTGGAGCGAGGCCGACCTGAAAGCGCGGCGGAAGGGCGAGCCGAGGAAGGTGGATTTAGTGCCAAAAAGTGCATTCAGTTTGCACTCGTTTTCCGTCTCAGATATGCTGCCCACAGGAAAACAGTGACGATGACCGTGCGAGGGTGCCCGGAGACGGTTCATGAGGCCCTCAAGAACAGCGCCAAGGCCAACCGGCGCAGCCTGAACAAAGAGACCCTGACCTGGTTGGAGAAGCAGCTCGCCAGGGAGCAGGTCGAGCCGGTCGTTACCGGCAAGGAGGCCGCTCGCATTCTGCGGGAGGCTAACAGGGGCCTGACCGCCGAGGATCGCCGGCAAATAGCAAACGGCATCGAGGAAGCCAGAAAGAGAATGAACCTTGAGCACCTATCAGTATCAGTTTCTGTAGGAGGAGGCGATCCGCAAGGCGGTGGACTTCTCCACAACCGCAGGGCGTCAGACCGTAGATTGGTCCCGCCTACCCTGCGAGGCGCGCTTTTGGGAAAGGAAATTGGGACCAGCCAAGGCACACTACCTGTTGTGGTTTACCGCTTTCGATGAACCCCACATATAGCGCTTTCTGGAGCGTTTTTGGCGTTACGTGCCTCAGATTGCAACGGTTGGCCTCGCCGGTGGGCTTCGGGACAACGGCGCGATTGGGACCCAGGGAGAACCTGCCGTATTCCGGTGTAATGAGCTGGGGTGAGGGGGAATTCGATGGCCAATTGCTTAGATACGCCTAAGCTCGACTGGTAAGTGATGCCCTGATAACCTGGCACACCATGCCCGCTAGACGAGCAGAAACACAGCGCCGTCCGCGCAAACTCGCGGCCCAAGGTCGCAAGACGCGCACGGTCGTCGCCCCGCCGCCCATCGTGCGCGAAATCTTCGCGCGGACCCGGACGCCAGGCTTTCAGCGTTACCTGCGGGATCTGCTGGTCGAGCTTTGCGCCATTGAGACCACGCCAAACCCGGACGTGAAGCGAATGCAGGCTGCGGAGGACGGGTGCTTTCGTATTCTCGAACGGGAACTACGCAGCCTGCGCTTCTCGGGCGCGCACCATGAGCGCCGGCCCGTGAATCCCGCCATCCAGGCGCACCCCAGTTACTCGCTGCTGCATTTCACCAAGACGCCCCAGCGGCCGCAGGGCCTATCCCCGGAAGAAGCCTACGCCGGCCGTTCCAACCTGCTCTACGTCGTCCCCGGCGCAGGCGATGGCAGCGCTGGTCAATCCGTCGCGCTGAACGCACACATTGATGTCGTTGCTCCCTACTTCCCCCCGCGCGTTAAGGGGGGCATCGTCTTTGGACGCGGTGCATGCGACGACAAAGGCCCAGCGGTCAGCATCGTCGCCGCGCTCAAGGTGCTGTCCGAAGTAATGCCCGGCGCTGGGTTGAAGTGGAACCGGAACGTGGTGGCGATGCTGGTGGTCGAGGAGGAAACGGGCGGCAACGGCTCCCTCTCGCTCGCCATTGATCGCGACCTCAAGAAGCTCTACGACAGCATCCTGGTTTGCGAGTGTACGGACCTCAAGATCTACCCGGCCAACCGCGGCGCGGTGTGGTATCGCGCCGCCCTGCGGCCGCCGGAAGGCGTCTCGGCGTTCGAGATGTTTGCCTTCATCAACGAGGAGATGGAGAAGGAGGGTGCGGCCATTCGCGCCGAGAGCCGGCACCCGCTGTTTCCCCAGCGACCCGTCCAGACCTGCCACGGCATCATTGGTCCCTTCGGCGAGCATCCCAGCCGCATTTGCGGGGAAGTGAGTTTCACCGTCCGGTTTGATCGCCCGCCCGGAGAAAAGACCGAACTGCTCGTGCGCGATTGCCTGGAGGCCGGCTTGGCCGCCTATACTGGGCTCTACGGCGATAAGTCGAAGGTGACCGACCCTGCGACTGGCAAACCGATGGTCGCACGCCACTACGATCTCCATCGCGAGGGCAATGCCTTCCGGGTGGATGTTCACGGCGCGACCGGTCACATGGGCGCCATCCGCGAGCGCGACGGCGCGATCACTAAGACGGCCCACCTGGTCCGCAGCCTGCTTTTGTCGAGGGCCAAGTTGGAAGCCAGCGCCAGTGGGCGAGTGTGTTTTGAGTTAGCCTCGCAGCCAGCAGCCAATCGGAAATCGCCAATCGGAAATCGCCAATCGGAAATGCCCTACCTCCTCGTCCTCGAAGGCGGCCAAGGCTTCGTCCCCACCCACGACATCAACGAAGTGATGCAGCGCCAGCGCCGGGCCGCCCAGCGCGGCGCCGCGAACTACCTCCGCCGAGTCGGCCGGCCTGAACGTGGCGAGGATGTCGTGACCGTGGCCTACGAGAAGCTGCACAACGTAGCCTTTGATGGCGACCCGGATTCTCCTTCCGTCCGCAATGCCATCGCGGCAGCCAAGGCTTGCGGACTTTGGAAAGACGAACCAGTGCTCGGCTGGACCGTGTCCTGCGACGCCCGGCTCTTCGCCACCGAATACCCCGGAATGCAAGTGTTGACCTTCGGCCCCGGCCAGCTCGCCTTCGCGCACTCTGATCAGGAGCAGATCGCCCTGGACGAAATCCGCCGGGCCGCAGAATTCTTGGCCGTGTTCCTTTTGAAGCAGACGGGGACCACAATATGAAGACCAAACTCAAGCTCGGCATCATCGGCGCAGGCTCCGTGGTGCGGGAGATTTACCAGCACCTCTACTTCCATAGTCACTATTCGCATCTCCTGGACATCTGCGCCGTCGCCGACCCGAATGAGCAATGCCGCAACTGGTTGGCCGATCTCGCCGATGTGCCCCCCAGCCGGCGCTTCTCCGACTACCGGGAACTCCTGGCCAAGGTCAAACTCGATGCCGTCCAGGTCAACACGCCCGACCACCTGCACTGCGCGCCAACTTTGGCCGCGCTCAAGGCCGGTCTGGATGTGGTCGTGCCCAAACCCACCGCCGCCACCGTCAAGGACGCTCACGCCATGATCCAGGCGGCCAAAGACTCCGGGCGCTTCCTGGGCGTTGACTTCCACAAGCGCGAAGACCCTCGCATCAAAGAAGCCGAGGCGCGCTTTCAGAATGGCCGTTACGGCACCTTCCAGACGGCCGTCTTCTATATGCTGGACAAACTGTGGGTGGCGGACCCCAACCACACGCCGCGCTTCTTTGCTACCCCGGACTTCGCCGAGAAGAACACGCCCGTCTCGTTCCTCACCGTGCACATGGCCGACGCCCTGATGAAGATCGTCAATCTCATCCCCGTCCAGGTGCGCGCGACCGGTTACTCGCAGAAGCTGCCCTCCCTGAAGCCGATCCCAGTCAAGGGCTACGACCTCGTGGATACGGAAATCCTCTTCGAGACCGGCGCCCAGGCGCACATCATCAGCGGCTGGGCTTTGCCCAATACGGCCGAGTCCAATACCGTCCAATCCAGCCGCATCATCTGCTCGGATGGCCTGATTGACCTCGGCCTCGACACGCCCGGCCTCCGGGAAGTGCACGCCGAAGGCGTCCTGGAGGTCAACCCTCTCTTCCGCAACTTCGAGAAGGACAAGACCGTCACCGGCTATGGCATCAGCAGTCCGGGCCGGCTCTACCAGCAAATCCTGGCCATGCATAACGGCAAGCTCTCCGCCACGGAGCGCGAATCTGCCTTCCACCCGACGACGCTCGGCTTCTACACCACCCTCGTGCTGGAGGGCGCAGAGAAGAGTCTCGCCGAAGGCAAGAAGCTGCCGGGCGGCGTCACGCTCGGCCCGGCCATTGATCTGCGCGAACTGACCGTCCACCAGCTTGGCGCCCGCGCGGCCAAGTCTTACGGCCTGGCATAATGCGCCCCCTGCTGCTGACCGCAATCGTCGTCAGGCTGGCGACCTACCTCTTGGCCGACGCCCATGAGATCGCGCTTAAGCCAGGAATGCCCGCGCTGACCAATGTCGGCGTGCCGCTGCTCTGGCAGGATGTCCCCAACGCGGACAAGGCCCATGCTGAGGCGCGCATCACCCCGGAGAAACCCTACCGCTGGGTCTCCGACCTCGGCGAGCCCTTCCGGGCGACCGCGGTCGTTGGGGCGAAGGCTGGCGGCGACAGCGCCGTCCTGACCGTGTGGGACTGGAACCGAACGCCCATCGCGCAGGTGAAGCTTACCGCTCCCGGCGAAGAAGCGTTGTCCTTCACCGTCACCGGGCGAGGCACCTACCTGCTCACCCTCGACGTCCTCGCCGGCGCCAAACCGATCTGGCGCCTGCCGCGCAGCTTCAGCGTCTGCCCCTCCAATCTCCAGCGCCGCGAGACCTTCGGCGGCGACCAGTTCTTTCTGGGCACTTGCAGCTACCCTGATCGCCAAAACTGGGGAAACGATTATGGCCCCGGGCATCCGCCGAACCTCACCGAGCAGCAGTCCCGCGAACTGGAAGCCGACCTCACCGCGCGGCTGGGGATGCAGGTCGTGCGCATCGGGCCACTGGGGTACTGGTACGATGAGGCGAAACCGATAGATTTCGAGCTGGGCGACGCCTGCGTGCAGACCCTCGCGGCTCGGGGCCTGAAGCTCGATTTGCAACTGGGCACCGGCTTCGAATGGATGATCCTGGACAAGTACCGCGCGGTCAAGGACCCCAAGTGGCGCTATCCTCCACGTGAGGAGCCCCTGCGGCGATTCACCCGCGCCTCGGTCGAGCGCTACGCCAAATACGCGAGCTTCATCGAGGTCTGGAACGAGCCCGATAACCGCGACTTCTGGCGCGGCACGCCGCAGGAGTTCGTCGCTTACCTCCGCGCGACGGTCAGCGAAATCCGCAAAGTCGCCCCCAATGCCGTTATCGCCAACGGCGGCTACTGTTTCATCGAGCCGACCTGGACCGGCATCATCGCGCGGGAGATCAAGGGCCTGACGGACTGGCAGGCCTATCACTCGCACGGCGAAGTTCCGATAACTGCGAACGCGCTGGGCACCATGCAGGCGGTGCACGCGGCCGCGGGATATGACCACCCTGTGTTCGTAAATACGGAGATGGGCTACATGGCCTGGCGTCTGGATTTCGAGCGCGAGATGGCGGCTACTGCGGCGCAGAAAGCCCTCTTTTGCTGGGCGCACGGAAATCGCGGGGCGCTCCTTTACTGCAGCCGGGAGTACGGCGGGCCGCGCGGCAACGACTACGGCTTCCTCGACTACACCTTCTGCCCTCGATTTATGTATGGCGCGATTGCCGCCCTGGTGGACCGCTACGCCGGCGCGCGCTTCAGCCGCATCTTGCGCGAGGACCGCGACCTGCACGCCTATGAGTTCATCGCCGGGGACCGGCGCCTGGTCGCGCTCTTCGCCCCCGAGAACCGTGACCTCGCCGTCACCGTGAAGTCGGACGCCCGGCAGGCTCAAATCGTGGACGCAATGGGCAACGCGAGTCCCGCCGCCTCCGCGCAGGATTCGAAGATGACCGCCACCGTTTACCCGACGACGCTCCTGCTCGACGGGGCGACGAAGGTAGAGATCGCACCCTGAGCTGCCACAGGATTCTGTGCGCCTGTTTGAGGTCGCCTGCCGCAAAGCGGGCTGGCCGGGCCGGGAGCCGGAATTGTCCACCGCTTGCTTTCGTCGGCCGGGAGGCGCGCAACTGGAGCTGCATCAGGCGGCAGGCCCCGGGCTGGCCGCTGGGAGTCGGAAGACTACAAAGCAGGCGCCTCATACCCTCCGGATACCCTTCGGATACCCTTCGGATGCCTTTCGGATGCCCTGCGGAGCGGTTGGTTATCCATCCTCTCACCGGCCACTGGAGTCACGGGCTCTTGCCGCGCGGGCGCGGGTGTATCAGCACTGCCGCCACGGCGTGGTCCTGGCGTGGCGGCAGTGTCGAGATGCACACGTGCCGAAGCCAGCCGCCAGAATTCGCTGGACGCGCCTCGCCACCGGCCTACCTTCAGGATAGCCAGTGATTCCATGAACCGGAGAACGTTCGCTATGAATCGCAGACAATTCCTTCGCCGCACTTCGGTGCTCACCTGCGGCCTTATGCTCGGTTCGGTGAGCCGGGGAGCCGACAGCAGCTTCCCGGTCGTCCGCACGCCCGAGGACAAACGCCGATTCAAGAGCCGCGCCGTCGAGCGCACCATTGAGACCATCCGCGCGCGCATTGGCAACAAGGAGCTGGCCTGGATGTTCGAGAACTGCTTCCCGAACACCCTCGATACCACCGTTGATTTCCAGGTCGTTGATGGGCGGCCCGACACCTACCTTGTCACCGGGGACATTGACGCCATGTGGCTGCGGGACAGCGCGGCCCAGGTCTGGCCGTACCTGCCGTTGATGAAGAACGACTCCAACCTGCAGCAGTTGGTCGCCGGGGTCATCAACCGCCAGACCCGCTGCATCCTCAAAGACCCCTATGCCAATGGCTTCTACAAGGACGACAGCAAGGTTAGCCGCTGGAAGAGCGACCTCACGGACATGAAGCCCGGTGTCCACGAACGCAAATGGGAGCTCGATTCCCTCTGTTACCCCATCCGGCTGGCGTACCACTACTGGAAAGCCAGCAACGACCGCGCCCCTCTCGATGCCACGTGGCGGCAGGCGATCCTGCTGACGCTCCAGACCTTCCGCGAGCAGCAGCGCAAGACCGGTCCGGGCCCCTACCGATTCCAGCGCCGCACCGAGGTGCCCGGCGATACCCTGGCCGGCGGCGGCTATGGCCCGCCGGCCAAACCGGTTGGACTGATCTACTCCATGTTCCGCCCCAGCGATGATGCGACTGTCTTCCCGTTCCTGGTGCCTTCCAACTACTTTGCCGTCGTCAGCCTGCGCCAGGCGGCGGAGCTGCTGACACAGATCCACCACGACCAGGAAACCGCCAACCAATGCCGCGCCCTGGCGGACGAAGTCGAGGCCGCGCTACGCGAGTATGCGGTCGTCATGCACGAGAAGTATGGGCGCATCCTGCCCTACGAGATCGACGGCTACGGCAATTCCTACTGCCTGGACGACCCCGGCTACCCCAGTCTGCTGTCGCTGCCGTATCTCGACGCAGTCGGCCCCGGCGACCCCCTCTATCTCAACACCCGCCGGTTCGTCCTGTCGGACAGCAACCCCTATTACGTCATCGGCAAAGCCGCCTCGGGACCCGGCGGACCGCACGTGGGGCGGGACATGGTCTGGCCGCTCGGCTTGATCATGCAAGCGCTCACCAGCACGGATGACCAGGAAGTGCGCCAGTGCCTCGTGACCCTGCAGAAAACCCATGCCGGCAAGGGCTTCATCCACGAAGCCTTTAATAAGGACGACTCCGATGCGTTTACCCGGCCCTGGTTCGCTTGGGCCAACTCGCTCTTTGGCGAGCTAATCCTTAAGAGCTACAAAGAACGCGCACATGTGCTGAATTGATTACAGGAAACTGTAACCTTTGTGCGGTTCAGGCCGTCTTATCTTAGTAGAGGCTGCCGGGCCGTTCCGTTGCCGAGGCAGTCCGGTCGGGAGGAAATGAGTATGGCAGAACTATGTCTATTGGATGAGAATGGCGCGGTGACCCAGTGCTGGGAAGTCGGCGATCAACCAGTGGCCGTTGGCCGCGATGAATCGGCGGATGTACTGATCCCCGACGACACGCTCTCGCGACGGCATTTCCTCATCTGGCGCGAGGGGGAAACCTTCCGGATCAAGGATCTGGGCTCACAGAATGGCACGTGGGTGGACGGCGAGCGCGCTCAGGGAACAAAGCTAAGCCACAACGTCTGCATCGTTGCCGGCCATACCCTGTTCATGTTCTGCGAACACCGCCTTCACGCCGGTGCAACCCACTCCGCGACCGCAATCGTCCTTCCTGTCGCCCTGGCGGGGCAGCGGGCAACTGGCGTCAGCCTTGCCGGGTGGGGCCCTGGCAGGAAAGGCTGACGGCCTGCCCGACCCCTTGTCCGTCAAGCTTCAGGGCGGGCGAGCGTCACCGGAGTTAACAGCGTCCGTCTGCCATATTCCCCCGCCCTCAATGTGTCCATCCGCCGCCTTTGTTCTTGCCTCCGTCCGTTAGTCTGGTCAGTTATCATTTGCGCGGTCGTGGCGTCAGGACGCGGGAGGGGTGGTTCATGTCAATCCGTAGACCAGAGCCAGCATGGTGCCCACGATGGCTGCGCGAATCCCCCATTGCCGAATAGAGGCGCCGAGTTTCATTTTTCCCCAGAGCTGGCTCCGTAATACTCTACGGCATTAGTCTTCCAGCGGCATGTTCGCGGTCAAGGGCCGAACG
>SESA01001352.1_pt1 | contig 12805 bp, 9 predicted proteins | sample 3171451 | NCBI WGS metagenome assembly SESA01 (sample SAMN06051862, study PRJNA518727) | freshwater metagenome | biome: subpolar coniferous forest; feature: holomictic lake; material: water; isolation source: holomictic Lake 227, 8 m depth | place: Canada: near Kenora, Ontario | collected 2013-06-25...
GACTGATACGCACTGGAATTCGCTTGGCGCATTTTATGGATATAAAGAGATTATTAACAGTGTTCCAGAGGAATTACCAGGCCCTGATAAATTGAGCTTGAGCGATTATGATATAAAGATCAAGCAGACACATGGGGATGGTGATATTGCTGCTATGATAAATTTGAAAGGATTTTTTTATGACTACAATCCTTTACTAAAAACGAAGAATACAGCACATTGAGTGTTTGTGTTCATTTGAATAAGTAACTGAAATTTACGAACATCTATTTCTCACTCCTCTTGGTTGAACCAAGCAAGAGGTATTCCTGATTTACATAAATACCACAAAACCACATCTTGCAAATAAAAGAACAGTACAGATTAAAGAAATATTTCATAATATTCAGAGTTGAGAGCCCGCATCAGTCCTTATTCTACAGTACATTGAGTAAAGTTTACAGGAGTGACGGAGGATGTGATGTATATCATTGATAATTTTTTTCTACCAGTTGGGGAGCACTTTCGTTCTCTATAATTGTCCGCAGGCAACTCCCCGGTTGGAGAGCTGAACACCTATCATCTACAATAAGTTATGAGTGATTTTCCCGGATTTCAATCTGCCCTTGTCAGACCCCGTTATTTAGCCCACCCTCTCAATTGGGCTGGTCATATCCCATTCGCCTTCTGGTTACTCGACGTGGCCAGGCCTGGCGTCGTTCTGGAATTGGGAACACATATCGGAAATTCGTACTTCGCATTTTGCCAGGGTATTCAGGAACAACAACTTCCAACGAAAGCCTTTGCGGTTGATACCTGGCAGGGGGATGAACATGCACGCGACGACGGGGATGAGGTTTTCAGCATCGTGCACGCACACAATCAGGAGCATTATCATACATTTTCGACACTCATGAGAATGACTTTTGATGATGCGACGACGCACTTTGCCAATGGCTCAATAGACCTGCTGCACATCGGTGGTTTTCATACCTACGAGACTGTCAAGCACGACTTTGAAAACTGGCTGCCAAAAATGTCGGAACATGGCATTGTACTTTTTCATAATACAAACGTTCATGAAGGAATTTTTGGCGTTTGGCGCTTGTTCAGCGAACTATCAGACAGGTATCCCTGCATCTCTTTCGACCATTCCGATGGCCTTGGAGTCGTTGTTACAGGCATCCAACACAATGATAGACTCAAGCGACTGATTGAAGACTGGAAAGCCGCAGAACAACAAACGTTTTTCAAATCCTTCTTTTCCTGCATGGCTGATCGCAATATTCATGCCTTCAACGCCATGGAGTTGGGTCATCTTCTGCAAGCGAAAAACTCCCATATCAGCTCAATATCAGAAGAGATCTATCAAATCCACATTCAGTTGCAAGAAGGGTTTACGAGAGAAGAAAAGCTGTCTCAAAAAATCAAGGTACTTGCCGATAATTATAATGATTTAGTGCAATCCACAAGAAAAAAGACTAGAATACCCTTCCTGAAAATTTTTAATTCTATAAAAAAATGCACAAATCGCAATGAGCGTCTTTATGAAAAAATTCAGACTGAACTGCCTTTTGAATTCGATGCCGACATGTATCTAAAGCTAAATCCTGACGTGAATTTGGCTGGAATAAACCCAATATTGCACTATTATCAATACGGCCAAAACGAGGGAAGAAAATATTGCGATTCGAAGGATTTGGATAAAGAGCAAGAGCGAAAAAAAGCTGACTGCGCATTAAATGATTTTTTTTCCGGGAGAGACCGTATTTCGTTTCCTGAAGTGAACGAAAAGCCAAAAGTATCAATACTTGTTGTCCTGTTCAATCAGGCAGGCTTGACGTTACTTTGCCTGAAAGCACTCGAAGCAATCAAGAATGTTGAGTATGAAATCATAATAGTAGATAACGCATCAAACGACCAGGTACCAAGATTACTCACCAGGATTGACGGGGCTCGCATTCTTAGAAACCAGAATAATGAAGGGTTCATACGTGCTGTAAATTCAGGTGCCGAATTTGCGCGGGGCGAATACTTGCTTTTGCTCAATAATGATGCACTTCTTTTTCATGACACATTGTTAAATGCGGTTAATTATCTGGACAATAATTATTCTACTGGAGCTCTGGGCGGAAAGATATTGCTCTGGAATAACCAACTGCAAGAGGCTGGAAGTATTATATGGAAAGATGGTAGCTGCCGTGGTTATGGCAGGGATGATGACCCAAACAAATTTGAGTACAATTTTACCAGAAAGGTTGATTATTGCTCAGGCGCTTTTTTTATGACACGAACTCATTTATTTAAAGAATTAGGTGGATTTGATACCGATTATTGTCCTGCTTATTACGATGAAACCGATTACTGTGTTCGACTATGGAAGTCAGGGTACACCGTTATCTACAACCCTTCAGTAAAAATTCGTCACTTTGAATTCGGCAGTATGGGAGATAACGTGGAACAGGCTTTTAAATTGCAGGAAAAAAACAGAGCGATATTTGTTGATAAACATAAGGATTTTTTAGCCGGGCAGCTCGCACCTGATAACGACAATATACTCGACGCCAGAATGAGAATAGTTGAGGGCAAAAAACGCATTCTGTTCATTGATGACCGTGTTCCATATCAAACTCTTGGTTCAGGTTATCCCCGCGCTCAGGCCTTTATAAAATCAATCGAAAAATCGGGACATTTTATCACCCTATTACCTCTCCAGTTTCCAGAGCCAGAGTTCACTATGGAGCCCCAAAACCCTTTACCTGACTCAATCGAAGTCGCTTACGGCATTGGATGCAGTGGGCTGAAGCAATTTCTTCTGACGCGTGAATTGAACTATGACTTCATTATTGTAAGCAGACCTCATAATATAAAAGAAGTCGACGAGATACTTCAGTTTCACCCGGAGATATTAAATCGCTCAAAAATTATTTATGATGCTGAAGCCTTATTCTGTTTGCGCGAAATCACCAAGGCTGATGTGCTTGGTCATCCTCTTTCAGCCGGAGTACAGGAAAAAATGATCGCTGATGAATTATCTCTCTACAGGTATGCTCACAAAATAGTTACTGTATCCGACAGAGACGGTCGATACTTCAGGAAACCTGAATTCCTGCAAATCAATGTCATTGGACATACAACAGAAAAATTACATATCCCTGCCAAATCTTTCGATGAACGATTTGGATTTCTTTTTGTTGGTGCAATCCAATCGGATGATTCCCCAAATGGCGACAGCCTCATCTGGTTCATCAACAACGTCTGGCCTTTAATCACCACTAAAATAAAAAATGCCCAACTGAATATTGTTGGTCTTTGTGAATCTCCTGCCGTTTCAGCTCTTGCATCTGCCAATGTAATTATTCATGGCCGCATAAATACAATCTTGCATTTCTACGAATATGCCAGGGTATTTATTGCGCCTACGCGTTTCTGCGCTGGAGTACCTTGCAAAGTGCTTGAGGCTGGATCGTATGGTTTACCCGTTATTTCAACACCAATAATTGCTTCACAGTTAGGTTGGGAGGGAATAATATTAACAGGGGGATCACCTCAGGAATTTGCCCATCATTGCATAACACTCCATGAATCGAGAGATCGTTGGACCTCGCAGCAAACATCAATATTCAAACAAATTAAACACGATTTCAATCCCGAAATTTTTCATAAAACCGTGGACTCTCTATTAACCTAAACCTGTTTCATCTTCTTTTAAGCGCTCAATAAAAAGTCATTCCGTATTGAGCATCGCTTGAATAATGAGCACCTTGGCTATTTTATTACGGAATCAATTACTGTGCAACACTTATACGAGTGTGGCTGACATCAGTGTCAACGCTGTAGACAGGCTTTTTTTCGTTCTTATCTACATGCACCAGGAGGCATAGTTACCGTTTTGCACTATCCTGAACAACCGGAGCATCTGTTGCAAGCGCGATTGCCTCTTCACGTTTTTTAAGCAGCAGCGCTGCAAACAGATGGTGTTTATTACCCTGAATGTTCAACGGAAGTGCGACTCTCTGAAAAAGTTCATTTTCAAGCACCCAGGGCTCTTCATGTTCCACCCAGGTCGCAAAGGCGTTTTTCTCCATCCAGGAGTCAAGCCACTGCTCACCCGGGGTGGTTAATGTCATTTTTTTGCCACTCCCCACCCTCCTTAACGGAAAATGACTCTCCGGAGCAAGCAGGATCCCCAGAGAGCGTCGAAGAGTTGATTTATCGGCATTCCCCTGAAAATGGTACCGAACCCGTTGCTGAAGCGTTTGAGTGGCGTCCGGCTTGCTTTTCTTGTCTGGTGAACTTCCCACATAGAGTAAGCTCAGCCCTTCGTGAGTAACGCACCCTTCAACAGGAACTCCTCTGGGTATCTCTTTAAAAAAAAAGGCATAGATACCGTGTACCCTGGGGACGGGAGATGGATTTGAGAGGACTTCCGCCCTTGAGTAAAGATGCTGCGGATTTGAAAAAATATGTTCCATCTCTTTTTGTTTGATTCAAAGTGTTGATGCGAGGATGTGCATGAAGCAAGCCCCAATATAACACCATTCCCTCATTCAGCAATTGCCATACTTCATGTTGAATTCACTGTCGCTCATAACCAGCAAGAGCACCCCTTCAATGAATCCAACAAGCGCGGGTATAGCTGTCCAGCAGAACAACAGGTAGAAGATGCCCCACCCGATATCACCAAGGTAAAACTTGTGAACACCGATGCTTCCCAGAAAGAGGGCAAAGAGGGCAGCGGCCAGTTTACTCTTGCCGTTAGGTGCCAAAACACCCAGAATGCAGGGTGGAGGAAATTGCCGCACACCGCATTTCGGACATATCTCTGCGCGAAGAGAGATGATCGACCCGCAATCAGAACAAAACTTTTCATCCGCACCTTTATTAACACCTTCGATCATTGCTCCCCCACTTTTGAAATATTTTAAATCAGCATTCAATTTTTCTGATCAGGATTCTCGTAAGCTTACACAGCCTTGTACACAACACACCCGGCCGCCGGAACTGTTATCTGCATAGCCTTGCCATTGAGGGCTATCACGGCAACCTCTGAACCGATCTCTCCGTTGTCGGTCGAATAGAGGCAAGAGAACCTTCGCCCCACATGGTGCAAACCATCATCGACCATTACCCATACACTGAGTGGCTCATGGTAATTGGTATTGATCGCAACAACGATTTCCTGTCTGTCAAGGATGCGAGACCACGGCACCACTGAACGAATTTCTGTTCCAGACATCCTTGGGAGGCCAAAATTGATTCCGTCGCCCGAAATTTCACGCAGATACTGACGTCCACGACGTAAAGCGATCTCCTCCCTGCGGATTTTAAGGATTTTTGCACATTCAACGTAAACAATTGAGCTGTCATTAAAAAAATGATACCCTGAACTTTCCAGAGCGCCGTAGGTGCCACCAAACATAGCTTCACGCAAAAACAGATCATTCCCATCGCGTTCTTCGGTGGCATGACCATTAAAGTACTGTTCTGAACCGTAGTAGACACATGGAATTCCGAGTGTCAACGCATTGAGTGCCAGCACATTCAGGATCACCCTCCACCCCTCTTCCTTTGCACAAAAGCGGGCCTTCCACCTCCCTTTCCGCACCTGATCGTGATCATCAAAAACAGTGACAACCTTGTCACGAAACCAGGTATGTGACTCCTTGCCAAGCAGCATGGAGTTACGAAACAGATCGAAATAATCAGACGGATTCCGATACCCCTTGGCAAGATATTCAAGTTTATCGGGAATTTCATCAATACCGAGTGCCGCATCGAGTCCCGTTGTTTCAAGAGTATCGAAGGCACGTGTTCTTCCCCCCGTAATTTCTCCAATAAGGAAAAATCTCTCCTTGCCGAGAGTCTGGGCAAATTCATGTATTGCGGACGCAAAATATCGAGTTGCACCAACATCCATGTGCTTGACGGTGTCAATTCTGAATCCGTCAACATCCGCCAGGGCAATCCAGTATTTGTACACCTCGGTCAACACCTTCAACGCTTTAGAGGGCTTGTAGTCATCGGCAGTACCAGAACCATGATGCACATCTTTTAAATCACAGAAATCACCCTCGCGAAATTCAGGATCATAATCCCAACTGTCGATTCGCCCTTTGCAGGTAAATGATTCTGGATCCTGCAGTTCAAGGGGAAATACAGCCTCTTGCACATTGTCGGTTGCATCGGCGCAAAACGGAATTGACGGATGCCCAAAAGCATCGTTAAAACCGGCAACATCGTAGCGTTTCCCATCCCAGCGGGGATCATTATAGGTGAACCCGTCCTTGTTCGTTGTATGGTATCGATCAGGATTGTACGAAAAAACATTGCCGGTATGATTGAGAATGATATCAAGCACAACATACATCCCCATCGAGTGAGCCTGTTTTACCAGCTCCACAAGATCCTGCTCAGTACCAAAATTCGGTTCAATCGACAAAAAATTCTGAATGCCATATCCATGATAGGTTTCAGCAAATGCAACCTGCCTGAACACAGGACTGACCCACAAGGCTGTGACTCCCATGCGTTGCAGATAGCCGAGTTTAGCGGTCAACCCCCGGATAGTGCCACCCTTCCAGCCCTGAGCGTTCGCCACCCACTCCTCGCGGGAGATATTACCAGCTTGTTCCAGCGTAAAAAGCGGCGTACCTTTGCAACTGACCATTACACCGTTGTTATCCCTATAGCCACTCTCCTTCCCATCAGAAAAACGGTCAACCAGCAAAAAATAAAAGACCTGATCTTCCCATGCATTGGGAGATGGTGTGTAAGTTTGTTGCGAAACAATTCCGGCGATATCGACATCACCAATCCGGGTATATTCCATGCGGAGGCTCCTTTTGAAGGTTGAATACTTTTGCTGAGTGTTCGATACCCAGCAGATCATAACAACGAAATATAAAAAAAACACATCTATTTCATCGTATCACTACTTGCCGTGTTTTTGAGCGCACTTCAACTCCGGGGCGACCGGCGGCAAAGCGCTGCATCACAGCCAGTTGGGCTCGGGGGAGAAAAGAACCTGGAACAAGGATGCAGCGTTTCGGGCGAGCGTAGTTAAGCCATGAGGTTATCTGCTGCTGCTGTTTTGCGCCAAAGCGGTAGACCCAAAGGAGGGCGATATCAGCCTTGTACAACTCCTCCTCCTTCAGGCGGCTGGTACCCGATACGATGAGAAGGGAGCGCTCCCGACTCCAGAGCTTGAGCACCTTCTCCTCTGGGCGGACAATGACCATTGAGGGCAGTGAGAGCGTCGTATCGGCCTGCAACATATAACGGCGGGCAGGAACTTTTGCGATGAGAGAATCGGGGGTATAAAACTGTATGACCGCTTTTGGTGCAACCACGCCGTACTCGTCGAGCTGCTGCGCAATACGCTTCTGGTCACGCACTGCCCTGCCAGCATCAATCTGCACGGTTTCGCTGCCTGAGGAGAAGAGTGTGGCAAGGTTCCTGCCGAGATTGACCGTCACCATGTCAGGAGCGAAAGGGCGTGGACGCAGCACAAAAGAGTACCAGAAGAGCAGGTTGAGACCAAGCAGAAGCGAAACAGCACACTTGCCCCACACTCTCCGGTAGCCGAAAAAAAGCAGGGAGGCGAGGAGCATGTAGTAGAGGAGGACTTCAATGGCATCGGGCCTGAGCGTTATAGATGCAAAAGGAAATCGACTGAACCAGAGGGCTGAACGGAGTGTGAGTTCGGCCAGAAAAAAGGAGGTTGCAGCAAAAAACGAGGCGACGTACCCTGAAACAAGATTGAGCAGCAGCATCGGCACAAGGGCGTACATCAGAAGGGTTGAAAAGAGCACAACAGGGATATTGGCCAGAATGCTGATGAGCGAGAAGGTGCCAAAATAGTAGGCAATCACCGGCGACACCCCGATAATAGCGGCAAGGGTGACCATCAATCCACTGAGCAGGAAACGACCGAGGGCCCGCAAAATCCCCTTCCCTTTTTGCTGTGAATTAACAAAGCTGGGATAGATCAAAAGAATGGCCAGAACCGCCCCGTTGGTCATTAAAAAACCGGGATTAAGAAGATCAAAGGGATCGAAGAGGAGAATCAGGAGATCGGCAAGGGCAAGCGAGTTGACAGGATAGCTTTTTCTCCCAAGCGTCTCTCCACCGATCAGCACCAGAGACATGAAGGCTGCGCGTTTGACCGACGCAGAGTTACCGGTCACATAACAGTAGACGAGCAGAATGAAACAAAAAAGCACAAAGGAGAGCCACCTGCCTGCGGTGGTCGCCTTGAAGCGCTGCAAAAAAATTTGAATGACAAGGGCAAGCAGCCCCACATTAAGCCCTGAAACAGCAAGGATATGCGCTGTTCCCGTCAGCTTGAAGGCTTCAAAAACCTCTTCCGACATCGACTCCCTTTCGCCCGTCAGTACCCCGGCAGCAAGCTTTCGCTCCTCCCCGTCCGGCATCAACTCTTCGAGGCTTCTGGCGATATAATCATAAACAGGCTGCACAATAAATCGCTCAAAAACATTGAGCCTCGGCTCCCCTTCATGTTGCACCTGCCAGGGACCCGCGCAGTAAAGCTGCACCGAGAGCTGCTTCATGCGGGCCGCTCTTCGGGGGTCAAACTCGCCACGGTTTGCCGCTTCCGCAACAAGATCGAGCTTTCCCTTCACTCGAACCATATCACCATAGGAAATCCTGACATCCGGTTTTCCTGCACTGCGCATAAAAATTTTTGCCCGATCCTGGAGTTTGATGATTTTGCCATTTTCAAAGAGCTCCTCTACCTCCATTATCCAGCCAACTCCTGTTTTGGAAAAATTTGGCCGATCAGCAATTCGCCCGTAAAGCAGCACGTTTTTGCCGGCAAATCGCAACAGCCCATCGCGAGGCGCATAATTGAGCCGGTAATCACTTAATGCCGCAAAACAGAAGAGCACAAAAAGCGAATAGCTGAGAGCTGTGAAAAAGAGCGGGAATGGCGCTTGACTGCTTCTCTTTTCATACAGCATTCCTGCAAGAAGGGCAACAAGGGCGAGGGTACAGAGCAGCAGCCATCCTTCAACCGGCAAGGAGAGATTTACCCCCGCCAAAATCCCTGAAATGACAAGACATAGCAGCCGCACCGCCGGATAGGGCGCAGGAAAAAAGTGTGCAGAGTACCGCAGCTCCTTTATTTTTTCTACTTTAGGCAAATCTTTGTTTGTATATTCTTTTTTTCATTCAAGCCTCTAAACGTCACTCTCTGTATGCTTGTCAAAGAAATACTGGACTCTGCTACCAAACCTGTCTTCAGTTTTGAGTTTTTCCCCCCAAAAAAAGATGAAGAGTGGGAGACACTGTTTGGAACCATTGCTGCGCTCTCGCCGCTCAACCCCTCTTATGTCAGCGTTACCTATGGAGCCGGTGGTTCGACCCGCTCAAGAACCCATAATCTTGTAACAAGGATTCAGAAAGAGACCGGGCTGACCGTCGTATCGCACCTCACCTGCATTTGTTCCGACAAAGAGGAGACCGGAGCGATCCTGCAGAACTACCGGGAGCACGGCATCAATAATGTGCTTGCCCTCAGAGGTGACAAACCTGCCGGGATGGCATCAATGGCCGAGGCCATCAAGGATTTTCCCTACGCCATAGACCTGGTTCACTTCATAAAAAAAGAGTACCCCGACTTCGGTATCGGCGTTGCCGGCTTTCCTGAAGGACACCCTGAAACACCAAATCGCCTGAAAGAGATCGAATACCTGAAAGAAAAAGTCGATGCCGGGGCCGACTATATTGTTACCCAACTCTTTTTTGATAACCGCGATTACTTCGATTTCGTTGAGCGCTGTACCCTTGCTGGTATTACTGTACCCATTATCCCTGGAATCATGCCCATCACCACACGCAGAGGGATGATCAGAATGGCAGAACTGGCGCTTGGCGCAAGGGTTCCTGCCACTCTCCAGAAAAAAATCCTTATAGCAGCAGACGATACCGAAATTGCCTCAATCGGTATCGAATGGGCTACGGTGCAGGTGCAGGAGCTGATCGACCATCATATCAAGGGAATCCACTTCTACACCCTGAACATGGCCGATGCAACCCTTAAAATTTTTAACAATATCCACCAGTAACCCCTTTCTTCAAGCGGTTACTCCCATCCTCAGAACAGCTCATTCTGCACGAGCTGTTCCAGGGTTTCACGTTTGCGGACAAGCTTGACCCCACTTCCGTTCACCATAACCTCAGCCGGGCGGAGCCTGCCATTGTAGTTACTGCCCATAACTGCGCTGTATGCTCCCGATGACATCACGGCAAGCAATTCACCCTCTTCTGCTGCACCAATTGAGCGCTGGCGTGCAAAAAAATCACTCGATTCACAAATCGGACCGACAACATCGGCAACAATACTCTCCTCATGAACGGTGACCGTCTGAACTTCGTGGTGCGACTGGTAGAGGGCCGGACGAATCAGCTCTGTCATCCCTGCATCGACCACAAAAAACTGTTTTCCGGTATGATTGCTCTTTTTATAGAGAATTCTGGTCAACAGAACCGACGCATTGGCAACCAGATAGCGTCCTGGTTCAAAAATCACCTTGACACCAAGAGGCTGAAGCATCGGAACAAGTTTTTCGGCAAACTGTTCAATCGGAGTTGCCGGTTTCTGTGGGTCGTAGGTGACCGGAAACCCGCCGCCGATATCGAGAAATTCAATGGCAAAACCAGACTCTCTGGAAGCCTTGAAAATTGCGAGCAGCTTCACGGTAGCAGCCACATAATATTCCGGATCAAAAATCTGTGATCCAATGTGCATGTCGAGCCCGACAAGCTGAAGATGAGGCAGGCTGGAGAGAAGTGAAAATATCTCGGGAAGCTCAGCCTCATCAATGCCGAATTTCTCCTTGCTGTCGCCGGTAGTAATATAGGGATGGGTTTCTGCCGTCACATTTGGATTAATGCGTATAGCAACCGCAGCTCGCTTGCCAAGCTCTCCGGCAATCCGGTTGATGGCCCGAAGTTCTGACATGGATTCAGCTTTCAGCATGAGCACACCGCTTTGAAGGGCATAGACAATCTCGTCAGCCCTCTTGCCAACACCGGCAAAAATGATTTTTTCAGCCGGAACCCCCGCTTGCAAAGCCCGATAGAGTTCTCCGGAGGAATTGACATCGCAGCCGCACCCAAGTTCAGCGAGGGTCTGGATAACGGCGAGATTAAAGTTGGCTTTGACTGAATAGCAGGTAAAATGGGGCAACTCTTTAAATGCATGCTCAAAAATCTGACAGCTTTCAATAAGACTTCTTCCTGATGTCACAAAAAGAGGCGTTCCAAAGGTGGAGGCAAGCTCTTCCAGACTGACGTCGTCGCAATGGAGCGTTGCTGCGGTATAGTGAAAAAAATTACTGTCAAGCACGATTTCTACCTGTTAAAAGGGTTATAAAGAGCCTAAAAATAACTTTTCTCCCATTATCACAGAAAGAAAAAACCCATAACTTGCAAAATCACCTTTCAGCGCTTATATTGATAGCTCTTTACAATTACAACCTGATAGAGTTCCCATGGCAAAAGGCAAAGAAAACAGAATTGTTATCACTCTTGAGTGCACAGAAGCAAAAAAAGAGGGTAAAACGGTGTCCAGATATACGACTACAAAAAACAAGAAAAATACCACTGAACGTCTTATCCTGAAAAAATACAATCCTAACATGCAGCGTCATACACTGCACAAAGAGATCAAGTAAGTTTTTTTTATACTGGTCTGAGCATGAAGAAATGCCCGAATGGCGGAATTGGTAGACGCACGCGTTTCAGGGACGCGCGCCGCAAGGTGTAGGAGTTCGAGTCTCCTTTCGGGCACAAACAACTTTTCAGTCGATATAGACGTGGATACGCTCAACAACAGATCATCAAACGACTCAACTCAGACCGGGTTTTTCACATACAACGCACAGGTATGCACCTTTTCTTGAGAGGGTGCTTTTTTTATTGTTTTAATAATCCAAAATATCAGGAGTAGTGGACCATACAAAAATAAACCTCCTTGTCAAGCTTCAGCATCTTGACAATCAGATAGAGAATATCGTCAGCCTGCAAAAAGGGTTGCCGGAGGAAATTGAAGCTCTGGATGAAGACCTGGTATTTACCAACCGCCAGCTCGAATCACGAAAAAAAATCGCTAACGATCACCTGAAAACTCGTACACACCTGCACGAAACAATCAATGAGTGCAAAAACAAGATACTGAACTTCAAGGAGAAACAGACACTCGCCCGCAACAACAAGGAGTACGACGCTCTCTCCAAGCAGATTGAATACGAAGAGAAAGAGATTGCACAAGCTGACATCCAGCTTCAGGACATTGTTCATGCCATACAGCGCTCACAGGAGATTCAGAAAAAAGGACGCCTGCTCATTGCCGAGAATCGCTATGACGAGATTACTGAAGATATGATGCCTGACGACGTCCTGCATCAGCAGCTTGAGGATCTGAAAAAACAGATTGACCACAAAAAAGAGGAGCTGGAGAGCATTGTTATTGAAACAGCCGAAGATGTCAATTCACTCAAAAAAAAGGTGACGGCACAGCGACGACTTATTTCCACTGAAGCAAAAAGGTTGCTCGACAAATACGACCACCTCAGAAGCGGCACCTTGAATAATGCTGTGGTAAAGCTGAACCGCAACGCCTGTTCCGGTTGCAACACGAGGGTTCCGACCAATCGTCACACCCTGATTGTCCAGGGTGGATTTTACCTTTGCGAGTCGTGTGGACGCATCGTTGTTCACGAACGACTTTTTGAAGAGGCTGAAGAGTAAACAAAAAAAATTGCGTTTAACACTTTGAGCGCACTTTCATTACCGTTCT
>SESA01001353.1_pt1 | contig 12804 bp, 9 predicted proteins | sample 3171451 | NCBI WGS metagenome assembly SESA01 (sample SAMN06051862, study PRJNA518727) | freshwater metagenome | biome: subpolar coniferous forest; feature: holomictic lake; material: water; isolation source: holomictic Lake 227, 8 m depth | place: Canada: near Kenora, Ontario | collected 2013-06-25...
TTGACAGGGCTCGTTTAGAATTTACTGCTGTGCGGTTTTGATTACGCAGCTTGCAGCTTGTAGCGGGCTGGGCCCACTTTTTTGATTTCGGCAATGCGTTTGCCGGTAGTCACGAACCAAATATATAGGTTCTTATATTTTGCGCCGAGCTTCTCGGAAAGATCCTTAATGGTAATGCCTGCGTCTCCAGCTTTCTTCAATTCATCCAGAATCTGGTTCTTAAGTTCCCCGCGACCGGTCGATGCCTTGCCCGATTTAGCTTTGGCTGCCGGTCTGCCTGCCTTTGCCTTGATTGCCGGTCTGCCCGCCTTTTTGGGGGCGGCGGCTTTTGGCGCTACTGCCTTTGGCGCTGGCCCGCCGTTCAAAGCATATTGCGCGGCTCCGACTTTCTTAAGGCCGGAGGTTTTCTTAAAGTTAACGCTGAACCAGGAATGAATGTTGGCGGGTTTGGTTCCAAGCATTTTTGCAAGATCGAGGACGGCAACCCCCTTGGGACCGGCAGCTTGCAATGCTTCGAGGATCTGGCCTCTCAATGCGCCACGCCGCTTGCGCTGGCCCTTGGCAGCCGGCTTGTCTTTCAGCTTGGGCGCCGGGACCGGCTTCACCGAAGCCGCTCCATAGAGTTCACTTTGAAGAGCGGCGAGTCTTTGATCCAAACCTGCAATTTGGCTTTCAAGAACAGCGCGTTTTTCCTCAAGAGCTATCATTTCTTTAAGGTTTGCGATACGAGAGTGTGAAGTCTTCATCTCGGGGAGGTTTTACAGTCGAATATCTATATAGCAAGTGTTTTTTTGTGCTTTAATAAAAAGTTCAAAGCTATTGTATTGCCTGTATCCCGTATCTGTTTAGCACACTGGCTCTGATTACCAATGGCGGGGACGGCACTCCGTGCCGTCCGAGGGGCGCGCCCCTGGCATTGAGCGTGGATACTGTTGAGGTTGCGAGGCGACGGCACGGAGTGCCATCCGTGCCTTTCGTTACGGGAGGTCAAGTGGCGAGAAACAGATCAATAACGGTTCGGCTTTCAACCCAGCAGGCAGGACTTGCGCCAACCCCGTAGTCAGTGCATTGTAGGATGTTTCCAAACAAACCTGAAAATAATTAATTCTATGCCGATTTATGTTTATGAAACCGTAGGCGAACCTTCCCGCCAGTTTGAGGTTAGGCAGAGCATGAAAGACCCAGCCCTGGTCAGGCATCCTGAAACCGGAGAACCGGTTCGGCGAGTCATCTCTGGCGGATATAGCATCCTGGAAAAAGCAGGTAAAGCTGCGGTTCCCAAGCGCGGTGGCGGCGGTTGCTGCGGTGGCGCGTGCGGTTGCCATCACTAATCGAACGCTCGCAGGCCTTCTTCTCTTTATCATCAGCAAAACCCCTTGGGGTGGCAACGTACTTAATCTATGGCGGACCGACGTTCTCCAATCTATCTGATCTTCCTGACAGTCTTCATCGACCTGGTAGGCTTCGGCATTGTGATCCCGGTGCTCCCTCTTTATGCGAGGGATTTCGGGGCCTCGGTAACCGTGAATGGCTGGTTGGTCGGTATCTATTCGGCAATGCAGTTTCTTAGCGGACCAATCCTGGGAAAAATCTCCGATCGTATCGGGAGGCGTCCCGTGTTGCTGGTCAGTTTGATCGGAACCGCGGTTGGCTTTTTCATCATGGGTGCGGCTCAAACTCTGCTCTGGCTTTTTATCGCACGCATCATCGACGGAATAAGCGGGGGTAACATCGCGACGGCTCAGGCCTATATTGCCGATATTACCAAGCCCGAGGAGCGCTCGAAAGCCATGGGGTTGATCGGCGCCGCGTTCGGGCTGGGCTTTATTTTCGGCCCGGCGATCGGTGGCGTGATGACGCACATTTCCAACAGCGCGCCGTTCTACCTTGCCGGGGTGCTTGCCGCCATCAACGCTTTGCTGGTTTATCTCCGTTTGCCGGAAAGTCTTTCCCTCGAACACCGCGTTCAGCCGCAGGAGGTCGCGCCTTTAAAAGAAGTCTTCCGGCATGGCTGGCATCTGCCCGCCTTGATGGCGAGCTATTTTCTGGCCATTGCGGGTTTTTCAATGATGACCACCAATTATGCGCTCTTTACGTCCGAGCGTTTCGGCTATGACGCCAAGCATAACGGTTATATCTTCGCTTTCATCGGTCTGGTGGGTGCGCTGGTTCAGGGGGGGCTGCTCAGGCGGATTGTCACGCCGCTCAATGAACGGGCTATCGCAATTGGCGGCTGCGTTTTGCTGATGGTCGGATTGATTCTGCTTCCCTTAAGCAGCGGACTCGCGACCCTGCTGCTGTTTTCGGCCTTCGTGGGTATTGGCAACAGCTTCATCACGCCCACTTTGAACGGACTGGCTTCCCGCAGTGCGGAGCGAAGCTGGCAGGGGCGGGTCATCGGACTCATGCAATCCGCGGGCAGTCTGGGCCGTTGGGCGGGTCCGTTTCTTGCCGGTTGGTTGCTATCCAGGGATGTGGGGCGCCCTATTGATCATTACGGGCGCACTCCATTCTGGGCGGCTGCCGCGGTCGTTGTGGGCGCGCTGGTTTGCACGCTGCTGATTCCGGCAAAGCCGGTAACCGTTAACGAGAGCGCTGGGATGTAGCTGCGTCGCTGGGTGATGCTGCCCCCGGAGGTTCCTTCTCAATGGCAAGCCGGAACAGGCTCCGGCGGCTTTGGACGCACTATGCGGCTCTTACCGGATCCCGTATCCAATCACCGAGAACCTTTTTTTGGTAAACGGCAATAGCAGTGGCCACTGGGGGTGTTTAATTATAAAATTAGACAATCGGCACATGCAGACAGGCCGCCTCTCGATGAGAGGCGTTAGCAACAATGCTGTGTATCGTCGCTCTGAAAATCAAATATCGCCCACCAGAATTGCACTGCGACAGGGCGCCGCGGCTGCAAATGAGAACGGCATGTCACAAATTTTGTGACAAGACAGGCGGTGGGGGGGCCTTAGGATGAGTAGCCATGAAATTCCTTTCTCCGCTCGTTGCCCTTGCCCTCGTCGCCAGTGGCAGCCCGGTCAGTCCCCTGCTCGGGGCGCAAAGCGGCGCAAAGCAATTCGATTCCTCTCGTCAGGGGGGGCTGCTCCGCCGACCAACGTAAGGAGATGCACACGACTGGCATTCAGGTGAAAGTGGACTCAGCGGCCTCCAGCGCCGAGCAGCTCGCCGCCAAGGAGCTGCAAGGCTACTTGCAACGCATGTATCCGGAGGCTTCCGGGAAGTGCATTCGCCTGACGGCTAATCTGCCAGTGCCGGAGAGTTACGAGATCACCGGTACCGCTGACGAAGCGGTCATCGCCGGCGGGGGGCCGCGCGGTGTTCTCTACGGCGCCTACGCGCTGCTGGAGAAACTGGGCTGCCGGTTTTATCTCAGCGGCGATGTGGTGCCGCCGCCTTCAAAGGAGCCGCTCTCATTCGCGGGCCTGAAGCTGTCGAACCGCCCACTGGTATCAACGCGGTTTGTGCTCAACTGGCATAACTATCTGACCGGGTTGGCGACTTGGAATCTGGCCGACTGGCAACAGTACATCGGCCAGGCAATGAAGATGGGTTTCAATACGCTCACGGTGCACACCTACGGCAACAATCCCGCCGATGCGTCCACATTCAAGCCTGGGCAGACGCGGTTCATTGATGAGGCCGGGAAGCTATGGGAGACGCAGGGAGGTTATCCATGCTTCAAGGCACCTCAGTCGGAAAAGGAGTTCGGCCGTTGCGGACTCCAATGCGCAACCCCCGTTACCTTAAAAATCGAGCCGATCGAAGGGGGCGACTATTGTCCGAGCATGTACCAGCGCAATGTTATGAAGGAAGGATTGTTGGCCCCGGGCCGCTATAAGCTGCACCTGTTGCTTCTCGATCCCGACTCGACGGCTGCTGGGCAACGCGTGTTCAAGGTTGCGGGCCAAAGCCCAGGACGATCCAGCCGAAGGAGAAGCCGCGACGGTGGACATCTTCAAGGAAGTCGGCGCGAACAACCGCGTGTGGAAACAGGTGCTTCCGGTAAAATTATCGAAGCCGGGCAAGGTCGCTCTCGCATTGACTCCGGTGAAAGGCAAAGCCGTGATCTGGCCCTGGGCAGCAAAGACATTGTCGAATGGACGATGCAGAACCGCACCTGCAAGGACACCTTCGACGGCAGGTGCTGGGCACACGACCAGATCGGCTGGGCGATGGCCGGCAATGCCCAGGAGGCGGCCAAGGGCCTAGTTCACCGGTTCCGTTTTGCCTCCTCCATCCTGCGTTTTCCCATCTATGGCAACGATTACAGCGACGGTGCGCCCGACTGGGACCACTTTGGCTGCGGCTCGATCGCGTTGCAGCGGATGCGAGCAGGCCACGACTGGAAATCCCAAATAAGATTTTATCATGGCAGCAACCACCCCATCCTTTGGTTCTGGTGCTGGTGCGGGTGGAAAAAACCTGTGAAGCGCTCAGCTTTTTTGCAAATCTAATCTCAAATCCAACCTGTTTATTTGAATCTTATGATGAATTTTAAGAAGAATCTTCTTTCCGTTGCGGCTCTGTTCGCAATGGGGTGCATGGGCGGTGCTGCCGAGCCGGCCAAGCCCGCGACTCCCGTTGTTCTTGCCCCCGATGCGGCTTGGTGCTGGTTTGGCAATCCCAAGGCGATCTTCAAGGACGGCGTCCTCTATTACAGCTATGTGCGGCACGCCGGCGAGGGGCGCGCGGCGATGAGCGCTTACGATCCAAAAAATGGAGCGCCCAGCCTGCTTTGGACCAGCAGCTTCAGGGGATGCGACGACCATAACAACGCGGGGATTTTGCCGCTGAGCGATGGCCGGATGCTCGCCATCTACGCACAGCATCACGGGGAAAAGCAGTTCTATTTTCGGCACTCGCTCACAGCCAAACCGGTTACTGCCGCCGATTGGGGGCCCGAGCAGCGCTACACCAACGTTGCCGAGAACGTCACCTACTCCAACCCCTACCAGCTCAAGGCCGAGTCGGGCCGGGTTTACAACTTCTTCCGGTGCTTGAACTTCAACCCGACCTTTGTGACCTCGGAAAACTCGGGCGAACAATGGTCGGCTCCCCGGATTTTCATCAAGGTGGGAGTCGGGACGCGGCCCTACGTGCAGTATTGTTCCGATTACGACAAGCGCGTTGATTTTCTCTATACCGACGGCCATCCCGATGCGGTGAAAACCTCGCTCTTTCACGGCTACTACGAGAACGGGGGCTATTACCGGACCGATGGAACGTTTCTCAGGAAACTGGAGGACGCGCCATTGCTCCACGATGCCAAACAGCCGGAACGGGGCACGGTGGTTTACCAGTATAGCGAGGAGCCAACCACGGATTACCACGATCACATCCCCTTTGGCCGGGCCTGGTCCTGGGATATTGCCTGTGACTCAACCAAAGCGCCCGTGACGGTCTTCTCCGTGAACCGATTCAAGCCGGATCCCAAGGCCAACTGGGACGAACGCCGGTTGCAGTATTATTATGCCCGCTGGAACGGCAAGGGCTGGACCCGGCGCTTGATTGGCCAAGCCGGCGCCCCGCTTTACAATGCCGCCTTCGACTATGCCGCCGGGATTACGTTGGATCCCGCGAATCCAAACGTCGTTTATCTCTCCAGCAACGCCGCCAACCCTTTTGATGTGAAGGACATTGAAAACGTGCCCCTCCGAGCGAACAAACGCTACGAGATCTATCGCGGCGTGACCAACGACGGCGGCCTGACTTTCCAATGGCAGCCGTTGACGATGAATTCATCCATCGACAACATCCGGCCCTATGTTCCCCGTGGCAACTCCGATGCGTGCGGCCTGACCTGGGTCGCCGGCACCTACCGGTCCTACGGCGATTACGATGCCGCCCTCTACGGGTTTTTCGATGCCCAACCCCCTTCCACGCCCTTTGCGACCGGGCGTTCATTGGCTTGCGTCTCCTTTCCGCGCGATCCCGCCTCGATTCCTCCGCTCTTGTTTGCAGTGGCCGATTGGCAACTGGAACATAACCTCAAGGGCCGGCCTCTGACCGACTGGATTCAAGGCGCCGGGTTCACCGGGTTTACTCCCCTCATGTCCTGGCCTGGCCGGGAAGCCAAGAAATACGAGCAAGCGATGGCCAAGATTGGGGAAACCAACCAATGGAAGCTCGGCCCCCAATGCCGGTTCCATGCCGATGACATTTGCGTCGGGCAAATGTACCTGGAGCTCTACAAGAAGCAGAAGAAGCCGGAAATGATCGCCGATGTCCGACAGGTCATGGACGAATATGCGGCCCTCACGCCCGAGACCGAGAAGAACCTCGGCGGCCACACGGTGCATTGGACCTGGTGCGATGCCCTTTACATGGCGCCTGCGGTTCTGGCCAAACTCTATGCCATCACCGGAGAGATGAAGTACCACGACAAGCTGGTCCAGGAGTTTAAGCGCACCACCGATTTCCTCTTCGACAAGGAGGAAAACCTCTTTTTCCGCGACAGCGGCTATTTCACTAAACGGGAGGCCAACGGAAAAAAGGTTTTCTGGGGACGTGGCAACGGCTGGGTTTTCGGCGGGTTAACCAATGTCTTGAGTTCCTTGCCGAAAGACGCTCCCAGCCGGCCGTATTTCGAGGAGATCTTCAAAAAGCTGGCCGGACGCATCATGGAAACCCAGCAGCCCGACGGACTCTGGAGAGCCAGCCTTCTGGACCCGGAAAGTTATCCCGTCAAGGAAACCAGCGGCTCGGGGTTCTACTGCTATGGGTTGGCGTGGGGAATCAACAACGGACTGCTGGACCGGGCTACCGCTCTGCCGCATGTGGAAAAGGCATGGGCGGCGCTGGCGGCCTGCGTGACCCCCGAGGGCAAGCTCACCCATGTGCAGCCGGTCGGGGCTGACCCCAGAGGATTCAAGCCTGACTCAACGGAAGCTTATGGGGTCGGGGCTTTTCTGCTGGCCGGAACGGAAATCTATTCTTTGCTTCAGCACTCTGGGAGATAAGCATTCAAACTTTTCCATAGACACAGTTAACACCCAAAATCAGAATGGGTCATCGACTTCAGTTCGCCAACCGCTCGTTTCAGTTTCTCGCAACGGGGGCACTGATTGCTTGGGCCGAGCTTTCCTTCAATGGGATCGCCGCACAAACAAGCCTTCCGGTCGGGACTCCCCCTGCCATTGTTTCCAATCGGGCCGAGGTCGAGGAGGTGCCCGCCGCATGGCAAGCCGATGGACGCCTTGTTGCCTTTCGCAAACGACTTCTCCTGGCCCAGCCGTCCAGTCGCGACACCGGCTGGCTAGATGTGCTGGTGGCTCAAGGCGCTGCCCAATTCGGGCTTAAACTGCGGGACGAATCACTCCTTCGCTGGGCAACAGCTTGGGCCGACTTTCATCTGGCTGTGCCGCTGGGAACCGTTGTCCGAAGCGGCGGTGGATTCCAAGGAATCCGGCTCGATGACGCATGCGCCAACTGGGGCGCTCCCTTCGTTCTGGGGCCGCTCTACCTGAAGCAGCAAAATCGAGCTTACCTGGCGGCAATCAGGGGGATTGCAGACCACATCCTGGACAACTCCCCGCGCGCTCCCGACTGCACAATCACCCATGCCAAAGGCTGGGGGATCTGGGTCGATTCCCTCTACTACACGGCCAGCCCCTTGGCCCACGCCTTCGCGGCAACCGGCGACAAGCGCTATGCAGAGGAAGCGGTCCGGCAGTGCCTGCTCCATGCCAAGCATTTGCGGGATGAAAAGACCGGATTGTTCCACCACGACAAGAATCTATCAAATGGCCAGCGGACTCCGGGATATTGGGGCAGGGGAAATGGGTGGATGATCATGTCATTAGTGGATACGTTGCGACTGGTTCCGCAGGAAACCGAGGGGTACGGCGAGGTGCTCTCCATCTATCGCTCCCAAGCGGAGGGCCTGTTAAAGTTCCAGCACGAAAGCGGCATGTGGCGCATGGTTCCCGAGGAACCGAGCGCACCCTTGGAAACCAGCGGGACAACCATGATCCTTTTTGGATTGGCTGCGGGCATAAATGAGGGATGGATTTCTGAGTCGAATGAGGGGTCCGTGCGACGCGGTTTTAAGGAACTGGTTACGTGGATCAATCCCCAAGGCCAGCTCATGGGCAGCCAAGGGGTGGCCGGGTGTGGTGGATGGGAAACCCACAAGCTTTCGCCCATCGGGGAGAGCGCTTACACAACCGGTGTGTTCTTCAAGCTGATGGCCGAGATGAACCAGGGTAAATTGGGTCGGACCCCGTAGCTATCTGGCTCCCGATTTGTTTTGTTCGGGATGCACCAAGAGCGCTCTTTAGGGGGCTTTGGGCAGGGCGGCGGAGAACTCAGTCAGATAGTTCTGCCACTGTTCCGCGGTGGTAATGGCTTTGGCGCCTTCCCGCGCATAGCCGGCATAATGGACAACGCTTCCAGCGGAATCGGTGCGAGTCACCAGCAGCGCGTGGGTCTCCTTGTTGGAGGCGCTTTGGTGCTCTTTCATTTCAATAATGCCATTGGGCGCGATTACTACGCCGGTGCCGCCCCCTTTTTTGTCGATGGCTTCCCAGCAGGCCATCCACCCTTGGCTTGGGTTAAGGCTGGCTTTGGCTTTGCCGCTGTGGGGGTGATCCCGACGGCAACCTCCAAGCCGGCAGCGGGTTGGCCGCCTTTTGTAAAGGTTGAATGCGAGCGGAAGAGTCTTTTCCCCAACTCAATCGTGATCTCCTTGACCTCATGAATATTTCCCCCATTTAGATCATAGTCATAGGTGAGGGTGAACAAGCTCTTTTGCCGCTCTCGGGAAATAATCTTCCATTCTTTGAAAGGGCCAGCCAAAACCATTTCCCCGTTGTCCCACAGGGCTGTTCCGCCGCATCCGCGAGAGACACCAGTGTGGTAGGGGTCGTAGCCCTCGCCGAAATCGCCATGATAGGAAAAGCCTTTGGGGCTCAGATCGTACCAGCGGTCAACGATGGGATAATTGACCCGTTTGAGCCAGACGTCGACGCCGCTGTCTTCGGTTGCCTTGGCTCTTCTTAAGGCCGCTCCGTAGGCGCGAAAGGCAATGAGGTCATTTTCCCATGCAAATCATCGCATCGTTCGGGAACAAACCGGCACCAGGTTGCCGGAGTCGTGTTCTCTGGCGGTTTATGACCGATTGTGCCAAGACGCCTTGGGTTAGCAGAATCAAAGGGAGGAGCCAATAAATTTGCATCTAGTTCGATATAGGATTGGCGGGTTCCAAAAGCAAGGCAACGAAAAGCCATGCCGCGCTTCATCTGACCCGGCGCGACAACGATCACCCGGTGGCGTTGGCCAAGCATCTCGGCAAAATCCGCTCGCGTCTTCCGGCATGGTGTTTACCGAAATTGCTGGAGCGCATGTCTGCGATGCGGAATTAGCCCAGCGGGCCATCAACGCGCTACAGCGGCTCTGGTCAACTGGGATTGCTCTGGAAACATTGCAACGATGGGTGGGCGAGGCTCCCGTAACGGCATCGGTCGCAAATTTTGTGACAAGACGGGGCGCCATATTTAGGACATAACCCTTAGGTATGGGTCTCTTGGAAACCAAAAAAATGAAGACCAGATTGAACGCTATCCTTTCAGCGCTCCTAATCATCGGGTTAGCTGGCTGGGTTGGCCCGGCTTGGGCTCAATCCGATGGGAGCCAGGAGGCCGCCCAGCGGATGACCCGGTATAATGTCGTCTGGACCAGCCCTTCCAAGGACGCTTCCGGTGTCATGCCCATCGGCAACGGGGACATCGCTGCCGGGGTTTATGCCATCGAGAATGGGGATCTCTATCTCTTGCTTTCCAAAAGTGACGCCTTCAGCTACTGCGGCGATCTCTACAAAACCGGCCGGGTAAAAATCTCACTGACCCCCAATCCGTTCGCAGCAGGCAAGCCGTTTCAGCAAACACTCGATCTGCCCACCGGCTCAATTCGAATCGAGGCCGATGGCGTCAAGTTCCGGATCTGGGCGGATGCGAACCGGCCGATTTACCACGTCGAGGTGGATTCGCCGCAGAACGTGGCCGTGAGCGCCCAGCCCGAATTCTGGAAACGCTATACCCAGTGGAAAGGCGAGGACGACATGCCCAGCCAGCTTGTGGCCCGGGGAAACAAGGTCCTCTGGTACTCGGCCGTGGGGAACAAGAGTTTTTACCCGGAGGAAATGCGATTGACCTACGGGATGGAGCACCCGGAGAAGGTTCTCCCTGACCCCTACCGGTTCAATACCTTCGGCAATCTGCTTGAAATACCGGGCGATTCGGCGATGCGCGCCAAACACGGGGTGCTCGCTTTCGTGAAGGGAAGGACGGGGCGCAAGTTCGACATCCGGATTCATTCGCTGGCAATGCAGACGCCTAATCCGGATGCCTGGGTGCAGGCGATCGAGGATCTGGCCAGTTATCCCATGGATGTTAAAAAGGACTGGGAAAAGCACTGCCAATGGTGGAAGGGCTTCTGGGACCGTGGCTGGATCATCGCCTCGGACCGCACCGTGCCGGCTGAACAGCGTGAAAAACTCTCCGGCGAGCCCAACGCCAAAGGCCTGCGCGAGGAGGCCGACGGCGCCGCCCTGGTTTCCCAGAGCTACAACTTCTTCCGATTCGCCATGGCCGCCCAGAGCCGGGGACGGATTCAAGCCAAGTTCAACGGGGGACTATTCACCCAGCAATACCGGCTCACCCCCGCCAACAGCTATGTGAAGGATAACGAGCCGGTGGCTCTCAAAAAGAACTTCCCCGGTGTCGAACAGTTGCCCGAAGGCACTTGGCTGACCGGGCCGGACTACCGGCCTTGGGGCCGGCGGTTTACCTTCCAGAACCAGCGCCTGATGTACTGGCCGCTGCTCATGAGCGGTGACTTCGACCTGATGAAGCCGTTCTTTGACCACTACTGGAATGTCCTCCCGATGCGAAAGGAAATTACCTGGAAATACTTCGGACACGAAGGGGCGTTTTATCGCGAGAATCTCATGCCCTTGACCGGCAGCGATCACGATTGCGGCATCCCACCAAAGACCAAGCCCGGCGAGAATAAAAAAGGCGATTACCACGCCTACTATTTCACCAGCGGCCTGGAGACCACGGCGATGATGCTCGACTACGTCCGTTTCACCGGGGACACGAAATTCCGGGACGAGACGTTAGTGCCGTTTGCCCGTGAAATCCTGCGTTTCTTCGACAAACATTATCCGCGGGACGCCAAAGGCAAACTGCGCCTTGATCCCAACCAGGCGATCGAGACGTGGTGGATCACGATCAACTCGGCGCCTGACGTGGCGGGGTTGCGCTTCTGTCTGGATGAACTGCTGGCGATGAAAGCCGGCACCCCGCAAGACCAAGCCGCATGGAAAAAATTCCGCGCCGAGATGCCGGAAATACCGCTGCAGACGGCAAAGGGCCGCCCGATGCTCGCCCCCGCCGAGAAGTACGAGTACCAGGGCAATGGAGAAAACGCCGAGCTTTACCCGGTGTTTCCTTTCCGCTGTTACGGGCTGGCTCTTGGGAGCAAGGAGTTGGCTGACTGGACGATGCAAAACCGCACCTGCAAGGACACGTTCGGCGGCAAATGCTGGACACAGGACCAGATCGGCTGGACCCTTGCCGGCAACACCAAGGAAGCGGCCAACGGAGTGGAACGCCGGTTCCGTTATGCGTCACCTGCCGTGCGTTTGCCGCTCTACGGCGATGAGCATACCGACGGCATTCCCGATTGGGATCATTTCGGTTCCGGCTCGATCGCGTTGCAGCGGATGCTGGCCCAGGAAGGCAACGGCAAGATCTACCTGCTGCCGGCATGGCCCTCGGAATGGGACGCGGACTTCAAACTGCATCTCTCCGGCGGGACCGTCCTTACGGGTGTCGTGAAGGATGGCAAACTCGTGGCTTGGGATATCACCCCCCAGACTCGCAAAACCGACGTTATTCTCTGCGAACCGGGCCCCATCAAAGCCGGGCCCCGAGAAGTGCGCTGAGATCGGTTGCTGCGGAAACTCAGAGCCAACCCCATGAAGCATACGAAATTCCTAGCTTACGCCGCTTTGGCTGGCGTTTTAAATTTTGGGAGCGCGACTGCCGAGCCCGGCGGCAAGCTAGATCCTTTGCTGCTCTCCCATCCCGAAACGGCTTTTGGCGCTCAAACTTCTGGCGAAGCGAATTTCGTCGAGAGCATCGATCAGAAGGTGTTGTCGTATTCATCGCCCGAGATCGTGTTTCAGAAATCGGGCGCCGAGGCCGATTTCATTGTGGGAGTTTGGCGAGACTCACAGGGGAAAGTGGTTCATCAAAGGGAAGTGCTGATCGTGAAGCCCGATTACGGGGTGGTGGTGGATTATCTCCTGGGCTGGAAAGGTAATCATGAGGTCGCCTGCGCGATCGGTATCCCGAGCGGAGGCTCGGTGGCTGACACTGGATCCAATCCAGCCGTTGGGGCAGGAGAGTTGGCCATCCAACGCTTGGGGTTGGCAAAACCCGCGCCCGCTAGCGAGGCTGCTTCTGGTCCTGCTGGAACTCATGCGCTTGCGCAGACTGGGCCGATCACTTTGCCGGCTCCGATTGCCTGGGCTTTTTCTCGCAACCAAAGCGGTGCGCCGAAATTCGAACCTATTCAAGCAGCCAATCCAATGGTGGTCAAATGCAGGGTGACGTTACCCGGCGGCTCGATTGACGAGGTCGGAATTGCTTGGGAGTTTCGCGATCAACTCCATCTGGGAGGAAAAGTTTTAAAGGGTTGGGCGGCTATAGCCCGCAAGGGCCCGGGAGCTGGAACCGATATCGAAATCAAGCAGGCCAACTAGTGCCTTGTAACGAGAAAAAT
>SESA01001354.1_pt1 | contig 12803 bp, 8 predicted proteins | sample 3171451 | NCBI WGS metagenome assembly SESA01 (sample SAMN06051862, study PRJNA518727) | freshwater metagenome | biome: subpolar coniferous forest; feature: holomictic lake; material: water; isolation source: holomictic Lake 227, 8 m depth | place: Canada: near Kenora, Ontario | collected 2013-06-25...
TTATCCCCATGACACTGGACGACTTTTTACTTGAGGCAGAAGACAAGATGACCAAGACCGAGTCGGTGGTGGTGAACGAATTTGTCGGCGTCCGCACCGGCAAGGCTTCCCCCGCGCTGGTCGAGAATATCATTGTGGAGGTGTATGGCTCCCAGATGCGGATTCGCGAGCTGGCCGGCATCACGACCCCCGAAGCGCGGACCTTGACGATCCAGCCGTGGGACATGAATTCGCTGCACCCGATCGAGAAGGCGATTCAGAAGAGCAACCTCGGCCTGTCGCCCGCCATTCAAGGCAAGGCCATTCGCCTTTTCTTCCCCGAACTGAGTGAGGAGCGGCGCCAGGAGTTCGTGAAGATTATCCGCAAGATGGCCGAAGACGGGCGGGTGGCGGTCCGCCACGTCCGGCGCGACGCGATGGAGCAATTGAAGAAGCATGGCCACGACAGCGGCGTCACCGAAGACGACGCCAAGCACGCCGAGAAAGAACTCCAGAAACTAACCGACGAGTACATCGGGAAGATCGACGCCCACGTAGCCCACAAGGAAAAAGAGATCATGACGGTATGATGGCGCAGGCGACTCCGCCTGCGAGTTCTGCCGGGCCGTGGCCTATTGGGTCAAGCGGCGCCCTGAGCGGCTCGCGAGGTGATGCCTTCGGGCCTCGGACGTGAAGGAAAGGTCGTTCGGCCTTCGGATTTCGGTTTTCGGATCTCCGTCCCGGCCCTCCTTCGGTTTTCCTTGGCCCGGGAAGTCTTCCTGCTACTTCACTGGGCGGTTTTCGGGCTTCGGATTTGGCAGCCTCCGTCCGCGCGAAGCCTTCGGAGACTGGCTTTGCCCCCAACTCAGGCCCATCATCTCCGCGAGGGTTGATTGGTCCACGGCTGTTCGAAGCGAATCACGATCTCCCCCGTCTTGGCGAAGCCGAAGGTTTCCCGGGCTAGCCGTTCTATGGCCTTGGGCTCGTGGCCCAATGCTGTTATGGAGTTCTTCAATTGTTTGCTCGTCTCCTCCTCTTTCTGGACAACCGTATCAAGCCGCAGGATCTCCCGGCGCATCCGTTCGTTCTGCCTGATGAGCGGCAAATACCAGATGGCCACCAGAAGGACGCCGGCAATAAAGAGAAGGAAAATCACCACCCGGGTCAGCGACTCCCAGATGCCAAGATTGACTTTCATCGCGCGAAGTTAATCACGGGCCGCGCGGCAACGGAAGCCAATAAATCTGCCCCGTCCCCGGTTGAACGCAAACGCCTGGCAAGTGTCTATAGTCGGAGTGCTTGGGTCATGTATTTTAGTTGCGGCATTAGTGTCCCCCAATAACACTCCCTTTGGATGATTAAAGCGCTGCTGTTGATTTTTGAGCCGGTTGGGACGTGGGATGGCATCTTCCGTGCCCGGCGGAGCTTGGGTTTCATCCTGGCGCTTTACCTGTTGCCACTGCTCCTTGTCACCTCGGCGGCTGAAGGCTTTGGGCTGGTGCATTGGGGCAAGAAGCAGGGCGAGTTCGGCCGCCTCAACCACTTCCCTCTCCGCGAAGCCGTATTGATTGAGGCGGCTCAAATCCTGGTATCGCTCGTAGTGGTTTTTGGCGGCGCCAGCCTGATCAAGGCCGTTGGGGAGACTTTCCACGGCCGCCATACTTACACCCAGGCCTTCACGGCCGTGGCCTACAGTATGGGACCGTTCTTTCTGCTTCGCCTCTTGGACACTTTCCCCGGGCTCTCCCCCTGGGTGGCTTGGGCGATCGGCATGAGCCTTACCGTTGCCGCGTTATATCAGGGCGTGCCGCGGATGATGGCCCCGGATCCGCCTCATGCCTTTGGGCTTTACGTGATGAGCGCGCTCCTGTTGGTGTCGATCAGCGGCCTGGTCCGCTTCGCGACGGCCACCTATTTGCAAGGCAAGTTCCCCGCGCTTCAGTCCCTCATTACTGGCCTGGCCGCGCGATTGCCCTTTTGATGACCCAGTCGCTGCGCTCCAACGCCTGCTGCGCGGCAGCATAGTCTGCCCCGGTAAGCGACTGCACGATCCGCACCGCCCGGTCCCGCAGCTTCACATTGGTGGGGTTCATATCAATCATCAGGTTACTCCGCACCTTGCCGATGCGGACCATCGCCAGGGTGGTGAACATGTTCAGCAGCAGCTTCGTCGCCGTCCCAGCCTTCAGCCGCGTCGAGCCGGTCAGCAACTCCGGGCCGAGATTCGGGGCAATGACTATTGCCGGTCGCAGTGCGTGGGGTATCTGGAGAAAGGGGTTGAAGCAAACCATTACCGTTGTTGCGCCGAGCCCCTTGGCCTTGCCCAGCGCGCCCCAGACAAATGGCGTCGTCCCGCTGGCCGCGATGCCCACCACCACGTCCTGCCGGGTCACGCCGCGAAACTCCATCGCCCGCGCCCCGGCTTCCGCGTCGTCCTCCCCTCCTTCGAGGGATTGCCACAGCGCATATTGTCCGCCGGCGATGATCCCCTGCACCAGGTCCGGCGCAGTGCGGAAAGTCGGCGGGCATTCGCTTGCGTCCAGCACTCCCAACCTGCCACTGGTGCCCGCGCCCACATAGAACAGCCTGCCGCCGCGCCGAAAGGCCCGGACGATCACCTGCACGACCTGCTCAATTCGGCTGCGCTCCGCCAGCAACTTCTTCGGTAGCCTGGCGTCTTCCGAAAGCATGAGTGCGACCGCTTCGCCCAGCGGCATCTTGTCCAGCTTCATCGAGCGAGGATTGCGCTCTTCAGTCGGTGACGCTCTTAACGACCGCACAACTTCCTCTTCCGCCTTCGCCATTTGGGCTTCGGCCTTCGGACCTCGGCCTTCGGACTTCAAGCATCGCTTGGCCAGTTCGACCGCGCCCCACGCCCCCTCGCGTTTCAGCGGCGTGACCTCCGCCCCGGGCCACAGCTTGCGTAGCTCACGAGCGACTTGGGCGCCGAAACGTGGGTGCTTGAGCAGAATGCTGCCGGTCAGCACGAACCGCACCTGAGTGCGTGGCTTGGCTAGCCTGCGCGCGCAGGCCACCGCGTCGCGGGCCAGGCGCTTAGCAGCGTCAGCCAATATCTTGCCCGCTATCTTATCTTCCTGGCTTCTGGACGTGAGAACCTCAGACGCCAGGCTGGCGATTTCCGCCTTCTCCGCCGCCTGCGCCCAATCAATCAGATCGGTCGGCTCGTTCAGATGCAGCGCCTGGAGCAATCGCCGGCCCAGCGCGGGCCAGCGTCCTTCGTGGTCGTAAGCGTCAATCACGGCCTGGAGCGCCTGCAGCCCGATGTCATAACCGCTCCCTTTATCGCCCAGGACATGCCCCCAGCCGCCCACCTTGACTCCCTTGCCGGTAGGCGCTTTCCCGTAACAACCGGAACCGGTCCCGCTTACAATCAACACCTGTGGCACGTGCTCCCTTCCCACGAGCTTCGGTTTGCCAGAAACCTGCCGCTGATTCCCCCTCTCCCCTTCGGAAGGGGAGAGGGCCGGGGTGAGGGGAAAGGTCTCGCGCTCACCAGGCAGGTCTCGAAACCCCTTGGCCGTCTTACCAAGCTCCAGGCCGCCTGCGGCAATGAGCGCGGTTTCCAAGTCATTGGTCGCGTAACACGGGATTCCCGGCCAGGCCTTCGCGGCTGCTAGCCGGATCTTCTCGAAGTCCTTCTCTACCCATGCCCCGGATAGTCCTATCCCCAACGCGCTGGGCCGCGGCAAGGCGCGTGCAATCGAACGAAAACGCTGCGTAAGCTGCGCCTCCGTCAGCAGCTTCATATTGGCTGGCCCGGTCTCCAGGCGGCGCAGGGCTTGACCACGGCCATCGGCCAGCAAAGCGACGGTGCGCGTGCCCCCGCCTTCAATACCCAAATATCTCAACTGTGCCGTCTCCGGATTGCGCATCATCGCGGAAACCATTCCCCATTGCTGCGGATTTTCAAGGCCCCAAGTGGTTTCCTGGTCACCCAGCTTGCAAGGTGCTATGCTTCGCCCTTAACTTCCCTCCGATGCTGGACGACACCATAGCTGCGATTGCCACCCCGCTCGGCGAAGGCGGGCTGGCCGTGATCCGCCTCTCGGGCGCGGAAGCGCTGGCGGTGGCCGACCGCTCATTTGCGCCTGCCGGCGAAGGCTCCGTCAAACCGTCCGCCGCGGCGACGCACACCATTCACTTCGGTCACGTCGTGCGCGACGGGCAGACCGTGGATGAGGCCCTGCTTGCCGTCATGCGTGCGCCGCGCACCTTCACGCGCGAGGATGTGGTCGAGATCACCTGCCACGGCGGCATTCTGGCCGCGAAGATGGTGCTCGATACCGTGCTTGCGAATGGCGCGCGGCTGGCCGAGCCCGGCGAATTCACCCGCCGCGCCTTCCTCAACGGACGCATCGACCTCGCGCAGGCCGAGGCCGTCGCCGACCTGATCCACTCTCGCACTGAGCTGTCGTTGCGCGCCGCCAACGAACAGCTCGCCGGCAAGCTCTCCCAGCGCATCAACAAGCTGCGCGACGAAATGCTGGAGACGCTGGCCCATGTCGAGGCGCACATTGACTTCCCCGAAGAAGACATCGCGCCCGACACCCTGAGCCAGCTCATTGCCCGGCTCGAACACGGTGTCGCCTTCATGGACGAATTGCTGCGCACGGCCCACGAGGGACAAATCCTCCGCCGCGGCATTCGCGCCGCGATCATCGGCCGGCCCAACGCCGGCAAGTCGAGCCTGCTCAACCAGCTCCTCGGCCACGACCGCGCCATCGTCTCGGCCATTCCCGGCACGACGCGCGACACCATCGCCGAGACCGCCAACATCCGCGGCCTGCCCGTCGTCTTCATCGACACCGCCGGCCTGCGCGAGGCGGGCGACGAGGTTGAACTCGAAGGCGTCCGTCGCAGCCGGGAGACTTTGCAGCAGGCGGAGTTCATCCTGCACGTGTTCGACGCAGCCCAGCCGCTGACGCCAGCCGACGGGCAGCATCTTGCCGAGTTCGCTGACAAGAAGCGCATCCTCGTCCGCAACAAGATCGACTTGCCGGCCCGGCTCCATTTCCCGTCTGGCCTCAAGGCGCCGCTCGTGGACGTGTGCTGCCTGACAGGGCAGGGGATCGAGCCGCTCAAAGATGCCATTAAGGAGCTGGTATGGTCGGGCGAGATTAAGGCCGGGATGCTGCAAGTGATGATTAACTCGCGCCACCAGGACGCCCTCAACCGTGCCCGCGCCGCCACGCTGCTTACCCTGGAAGCCCTGCGGGAGAATCAGACCCTGGAACTGGTCGCGCTGGACCTGCGCATCGCCGTCAATGCCGTCGGCGAAATCGTCGGCCAGACCACCACCGATGACCTCCTGGACCTTATCTTCAGCCAGTTCTGCATTGGGAAGTAGAGAGGAGAATCAGCTCGGTCATGGCTGCGGACCGAGAATCCGCCCCTTAACCGCCTCCCACGTGGTGAAATCGTCCGGATGCTGCCGGAAATGCTCTATCCGGCGGTCCAGTTCCGCGATAATCTCACGCGACACGGGCACCTCCGAAGGGTGCGCCTCAAGGTCGTTCCAAAGTTCCGACACGAAGATCAGCTTCTCAGAAGCCGACAGTCGCTGCACTTCTGGAAACTTCTCAAGAATCATGGCGTCACAATAACCACTGGCCGTCATTTCGCAACCGCCAGTTCGCGCCTGGTGTGCGGTATAACAACCGGTGCCGCCCTCCTCGGCATTCCGACGCACGAGGCGTCAATGGACCGGGGTGGGGACGGCTCGTTCCCAGACGAAACGGCACGTTTGCAGGATGCTGGGACGAGCCGCCGCCACCCCGGTCCTGGGGCAGACCGTCGGCGGTGGGGGGCGTGCCGCCACTCAGGCGGGCAGACTCGGAAGAGGCCAAATGAGCGCCGATAAAACAAAACCATGAACCTAAAACGAGGAGGTTCCCGGACTGAAAGCCGCGATGGCAGTCGAGGTCGGGAAGATGTCCTGGATCGAGTGTGACATTGGCCCCGGCACACTCGCGATTACGAATGGCGCGCCGGACTGGAAACCTTCGGCGGGCGGTGGAGTGGTAGCCTTGGAGGTGGATGACTTCGAGGCGGCGACCAAGCAGCTTAAGGCAAGCGGGGCGGTGTTTCGCGTCGAACCCATGGAGACGCCCGTGTGCCGCATGGCCGTGGTGGCGGATCCGGACGGCAACTCGATCACCATCCACAAGCGAAAGGCGTAGGGCCTCGCTTTTTCAGCCTGCCTTAGGGTTTTGCTCGCGGCGGCGTTAGCCGTACCACGAACTCACCTTGCAGGCGTTTCTTTGGCTTGAGCGGTACCTGGCCCAGGGGACAGCGCCAAAGCAGATGCGCCGCCATTCCGCTGGGCGCGAGGGCGGCGCGGAAGTGCGCGTTGCCGTTGGCGTGCGCGCTAAGCCCCGTTCCATTCGGCGACACCAGGGACGCCTCATAGATGTTGTAATTGATGGAGCGGAAATCGGTGGTGCCCAATTCTGTCTCGTCTAGTGCCCACGGCCAGATCGGGCGTTGGTTCCAGCGGGCTTCGCCCCACTTCCTGTCGCGGTGGGCGCGGGCGGTGCCCTCAGTGCGGCTGATGCTTTCCTGCGGGAATATGCCCCACTCGGACCAGCGGCGCCATTTCAGCTCATCGCAAGTCCGCTTGAGCAAGAGCCGGATGCCAGCCTCGCGCGTGTCCATGGGCTTCCCGGAGTAGGTGTAATCGCAGGCAACGACGCCCTGGCCGTCCTTATCTATGGTCCAAGAGGTGAAGCCGGCGAAGCTCTCATAGTGCTCGTGGACGGTTAATCTAAGGCCGGCTGCCTCATCCTTGACCTCGAGGCTCTCAAAACGGCGGGTCTTGGCGTCAGGGAACACAGCATAGGGCGGCGAGTTTGGCCCATTGAGGTCGCCGAAGTCATAGCGCGTGACGTGGATGGTGGGGAAGGAAATGACGGGACACGTGTGGCGCGGGTCGGTGGAATCGAAATCACCTTTTTCCCGGTCGAACACGGCGGCAAAGCCCTTGCCCTGGATGACGATCTTGCGGCCGTCGTCGCTCCAGCGCGGCGCGCCGGAGGCGGGCCGTGGGAGTGCCGCCGGCTTCTCTGCGCCAAGGTGGATAAGTGATTCATTGATCACGGCCCCCGAGGCCGAGGTCACGCGCAGCGCAATGCCCTCGCCTGCGGCGGTCCCCGACGGCAAAGGGATTTCGAGTTCGCCTTTTGCGCCCGGCGCCAGACGGGGCGTGAGCTTGCCCTTGTGCCCTTTAAGATTCCACGTGAACTTGAGATCGCTGAAGTCGGTGAAGGCGTAGCGGTTCTCGACCGGCACGCGGACGCTCCTCTGCTCGGGAGTGAACGGCACATGCCGCGTTTCCAGCCACACTGGGCTGAAGATATGCCGCGCTAGAAACCACTCGGGTTTGGGCCGCCGCCAGGAATCAATGAGCCCCCAGAAGCCGTGATGCCAGGCGTAGCCGGCGTGGTTGGTCGCTGAGAGATAGAATGCGTCGTCGTGCGAAGCCCAGATAGCCCCGCCGATGACGCGGTCCGAATGCGTGATATAGCTCCAGCCGCCCGGTTTTATGCCTGGTTTGAGTGGCGGCTTGTCGAAGTCCAGGGTGCAGGCACGGGCGAAGGCGGAGTCCGGCTCAGCGCTGCCCTGGCCCCACAGTTCGCGCAGGCCGGGGTTGATGCTCGCGTCGGTCTGCTCATGGCAGACAGGGAAGAAGTATTCGCCGAGGAAGAGCGGGCGCGGGTCATCCTTGAGCACGTCATCGTAGGGCATCGACGGATAATGGATGTTGGCGATGTCGGTGACGCGCGCCAGCGGGCTGCTGGCCATGTCGTGATTGAAGGTGGTGGGGCGGGTGGGGTCCAACTCCTTGACCATGCGAGCGGAGGCGAGGAACTGAAGGTTGAAGTGCGACTCGTTGGCCAGCGACCAGACGATCACGCTTGGGTGGCTGTGGTGATAATCAACCATGGCCGAGGTGGGCGTAAGGGTGGCAAACAGATTGGTGGGATTGTCCAGCGCGCCGCCGACCCAACAGAACGGCGCTTCGACCTCGACATACATCCCCAGCCGGTCAGCGGCTTCCAGTAACTCGGCGTTCGGGGGGTAGTGCGAGGTGCGGATATAGTTCAGGTTCGCTTCCTTTAGCAGGCGGACATCCGTCTCGGCGTGGCGCGCGGTATTAGCGCGACCGGTGAGCGGGTCCATTTCATGGTGGCAAGCGCCTGCCAGCTTGACGCGCTGGCCGTTGACGTAGAACTGCCGGCCACGGACCTCGAGGTTGCGGAAGCCGATGCTCCGATCGAGGCGCTCCAGGGGCGTCGTGCCGCGCTTCAATTCGATCGTTAGCCGGTAAAGCTGCGGCTTCTCCGCACTCCACTGAAGCGGCGTGGTAACATGGGCGACCAGATCAACCGCTTTCGTGTCCGTGAAAGGGCCGAGGGTAGCATCGGCTAGTGAGTGCTTGACCACTTTGCCGGACGGATCCTGTAGCCTGATCGCGAGCGACAGCGGTTCGGGAGGGCGAACGTCCTCGTGAGCATGGTTGTTCCGAGATGTTTGGGCTCGCGGGGAGGCTCGCCCACCCTGATCCGGCCTCGCGGCGTTCCCGGCGTCCAGCAGCAGGTGCAGCAGCACCTCGCCATCCCGGTAATCCTTGTCGAGCGCCGCATTGACGCGCAGTTCGCGCACGTGCGTCGGCGGCAACGCGAACACGCGGACCGAACGGTCGATCCCGCCGAGGTTATGAAACGCGTACGCGGATGAGTAAGAGAGTGCCTCTGAGACGGTGGCCACCTTCATCTCCAAGTCCAGCCGGTTGGTTTGGCCAGGATGAGCGGCGTCTGTAATGTCCCACTCCACGGGCGTGAACAGGTTCTCACTGTAGCCTAGCTCGTGGCCATTGAGCCAATAACGCGTGCCGGCGTGAACGGCATCAAACCTTAGGATGATGCGATTACCTGCCCAGGCCTTGGGAATCATGAATTCCCTGGATACGGCAACAGCTTTGTCCGGCGGCACGTCAAAGCCCTGCTGCCGCCACTGGCCTGGCACCTTGAACGGCGCCCAGCCTGGGCCGCTGAGCGGCTGTGCTCGGACTTCGTTGGTCGGAGCGGAATTAAGCACCCAGGTGCCGTCGAGCAGCAGGCAGTTCAGCTTCAGACCGGCGGTCGTGGCAGGTAGTGGGCGGTAATGCACCGGCTCAAAGAACAGATTCGTAAGGCTGAGACTGCGGCACCTCTGCTGCTCGCCCTGTTGCGCAGTGAGCGTGAACCGGCCTTCAACCGCCACGGCTTCAAGGTCCTGCCGGCCAAAGGTGAAGATGCCCTCGGCACGGGTGGTAGTGACTGGGCGGTTCGTGTTGCCGTGAGCCCAAGCCGTGATTTGGACTCCGACCACTGGGTCGTAAGTTAGGTCCAGCACCTGTCCTTGCAAACCGCCCGGTGCGCCGGTGATCGAGCCAAACCGCAATCCGCCCAAGGTCGGCTTGTTGGCCCATAGCTCGATGATTGACACCGTGGCATTTACCTCGCCGTGTATCTTCCACGAGAGCGTCATTTTGCCGTCGCGGGTGACCTCCGGCGGCACCCTCACGATGACGCGCGTGGCCTTGGCCATCGGCAACGCATATGGCCCGTGTAACCCCACACCGTTGGCTTCGAGGCTCTGGACGCGCTTATAGACATGGTCGCTGGCGTAGGTTAGCGCCAGCACATAGGAGGCGGTTGGATCAAGGTCCTCGTATTTCGCCTGGATGCCCTTGTAACTGAATACCGCCGAGCGCTCCTTCAGCCCGGCGTCCGTGTCGCTGGTGTTGAAGGTCCAGAGGTAGCAGTCCTTCATCACCACGTGCGGCTGCCGGCCCTCTACGCCGCAATCGTCGTAATCCTGGAGGTAGTAGCCGACCGGGATGGCTGGGAGGAATTGGTTGGTGGGTGAATCGGTCGCGGCAGCTAACACCGCGGCCAACGTCAGGAGGCTGAGGAGGATCGTGCGCATGGCTTTTGAATTGGACCCGTGCGGCGCCTCAGATGCGCAGAAAGATCTTTCTGCGGTACATCCAGAACAGGAGCCCCCACATCACGAAGAGCACCAGCGCTCCGCGGATCAGCGGTTCATAGGCCGGGCCGAAGATCCTGCACAGGTCTGTTCCCAGATGGGTGTTCAGGCTGCTGCTGATGAAACCTTCGAACAAGTGCGCGATGCAATAGGCAGCGATGGAGTTCATGCCCACCACCACCAGCGGGAAAGCCCAGCGCCGGACGCCCCATAGGTCAATCACCACGTAGAACCCAGCCAGCAGCAAGAAACACCAACCGCCGCTAAAGAGCACCCAACTCGGTGTCCAGATGCGTTTGACTGCTGGGCAGATGCCCAACCCGCTCAGCACTGCGCCCGCCGCCAGCCCAATGACGCCCGCCACGACCAGCCACTTCACCTTGGCCCACGGCGCGCGTTCGCTGCGCATCACTCCTCCAGCGATCAGGCCCAGGATCATCGTGCCGAGTGTCGGGATGAAGTTGAGCGTGGAATAGCCGCCGCCATTGCACCCGAAAGCTTTCTCCCTCGGGAAAAGGTTGAGGAACCAGGTATCGAAGGCCCAGGCGGCGTTGCTGTTCTTGTTCCAATGCGCTGCGAAGCCCGACATCAGGTTCGGCCAGGTGTTCGACTCCCCCACTTTGCCGTAGTCGAAGTCCGGACCCGGCAACGGGTAGAGCGCGAAGGCCGCCCAGTAGCCGACGAGGATCAGCCCCAGCGCGGCCCACTGCTCGCGCACGGGGCGGAAGCCCAGCAGGAACAGCGGCACGTAGCCGAGGCCGATCTGGCTGAGGGTGTCCTCGAAGGTCCAGTAGGTTTGGTGTCGGCCTAAGGAGCGCAGGAAAACCCCCAGCAGGATGAGCAATAGCGCGCGCCATACGGCGTGAGAGGTCATGCGCACGCGTGATTGACCGTGGGCCGCCCGGCTCGCCAGCGAGAACGGGAGCGCTACGCCGACCAGGAACGAAAAGGAAGGCTGAATCAAGTCGTGCAGCGAGCAGCCAATCCAGGCGACGTGGCTTTGGTGGTGGCCGAGGAACTGCCAGAACGCGCTGTCCGGTATAGCCTTCGCCACGCGTGATAGCCTGAGTACCTCGGCCATCATGAGGAACATCACAAACCCGCGGTAGGCATCCATCGAGGTCAGGCGGGCGGGAGCGCCCACGGAAGGCGAGGCTGATGACGGACTCATTTGCAAGGGAAAAGCTGGGATGCTGAAAAGCTGAAACCGGCTGCCGATGGCGATTCGGCCCTCGGATTTCGGCCTTCGGATTTCCTTCGGGTTTCGGTTTTCGGGTTTCGGTTTTCTAATCTTGTCGTGCGTCCTTCGGTCGGCGGAAGAGGACGATGCGGTTCGTGTTGGTGCCCTTGGCCATGTTATCCACGCCCCAGCAGTTGGCGGTCTTGGTGAATTCCTGATCGTTGATAAGCACCAACTCGGGCTCCAGTCCGACGGCCACACCGCAGGGCAGGACGGCTTCTTCCAGCTTGGTCTTGCCGGCGTGGACTTCGCCGACTTCGAAGGCGATGTTGCCACCGGGCTTGAGGACGCGATGCAGCTCGCGGAAGACTTCGGTCATGGCAGCTTGCCAGGCGTCCAGTTTCCTGGGGACGGTCAGCTTGACGGATTTGGCGTCCAGGCCGAGGAACCAGCAGCGCAGCCAGTTGTCGGTAGCGTAATCCACCACGTTGAGGAACGGGGGGGAGGTGACGACCAGCGAGACGGATCGAGCGGGAAGTTCAGGCGTGTGCGCGGCGGGCTCGGTCAATAGGACGGCCTTGGGCGCGACGTTGGCCAGGACGCGGAGTGTGGCCGGGTCGCAGTCGCGCAGCAAGATGCGGGTCTTCTTGAGGATGATGGCCCGCACGTCGCGGGGCGGAGGGGTTTGGTTGCGGTCAGCGTTAATCTTAAGCTGCGATTTGACCGAGACGGCCTGGTTGGGCGGCAGAGTATAAACGGAGAAGAATCCGGATGAATGGCCGGTAAGACGATTCAGCGCGAGCAGGCAGATCCAGTCGTCCACGTCGTCAAGCGATTTAGCGGCGCGGCGCGCCAGCAGATACTGCTTGAGGGACGCGATGGCCCGCAGCGTGTCCGCGTGGAAGAAGACCAGCAACTCCTCCGGGAATTCATTGGACGAGGCGAAATCAATTTGCCCCAGCCGCTGGGCGACGGCTGCGAGGCTGGGCGGTTGGAGCCGGGGCCGGGTTAGGACGACGCTTAAAGGGTTGATGTCGCAGCCGCAAGGAACACGGCCCAGCAAGGCGGCTTCGAGGACAGTCGTGCCGCGGCCCATGAACGGGTCATAGACGACCTCACCGGGCTGGGTCAGGCGCTCGATAAAGAAGCGGGGCAACTGCGGTTTGAAACAGGCGCGGTAGGAAATCTCCTGGAGCGAACTGGCCTGGCGCTGCCGGGCGGTCCAAAATTCGTTGACGAAGGTGGGGACTTCGCGCGGCTGGCCGTCTGCACCGGGGAAGGTCGTGACCAGCTTGCGGGTGGCTTGACCGAATTCACGGAAGCTGGCCAACTCATCGGCCAGGGCGGGAAGGGGAAGGGGCGGGGCCAGCGGGGCGAGGGGCGGCGGGGGAAGGCCGCGTTCTACTGAATGGTCACGGCTTGGGTGGCTGCTGCGAGCCGGGACGGCTTGCGGTCCGATCGAGAGCTTGAGGCCGCCTTGCTCATCGGCGAGCGACCGCGGCCGGGCCGCCTGGCGAGCGGGCGCATAATCCAACAGCAATTCGGGCGTGGAAGGGTCGGAGTGGACCCGTTTGCTGGCTCTTTTTGGGACTGA
>SESA01001356.1_pt1 | contig 12799 bp, 3 predicted proteins | sample 3171451 | NCBI WGS metagenome assembly SESA01 (sample SAMN06051862, study PRJNA518727) | freshwater metagenome | biome: subpolar coniferous forest; feature: holomictic lake; material: water; isolation source: holomictic Lake 227, 8 m depth | place: Canada: near Kenora, Ontario | collected 2013-06-25...
TGGCTGATTGCTGACCAAATCCATCACTGGCATGATTGCGCGCAATCAAAAAAAATATTAACATGTGACATATTTCTTCCGATATTTAGCCAATATAGCCCTATCTTAATTTTATATGTGTAAGTTTGTATCTGTATCCGCTCAAAATACTGGTTGCAAGCTCATTCATTTTTCTTAATTATGGCTAAAATATCACTTTGCTGATATTTCTCTTCAGAAAAATTACTAATTTTTTGACTCAGAAAAACAGCCTTGGCTAAGTCACCCAATAGGTGTGAGCAGTACCCTTGACGCTGCTCAAAAACAATAAATACGGATGAAAAAAAACGAAAACAAATCCGCATCAGCGGCACTGCGTAAGAAGGCAGAAGCGTTGCTGAAAACCAAAACAGACGTTGCAAGCAACTTCTCCCCAACAGAAATCGATCATCTGAAACTTATTCACGAGCTGGAGGTGCATCAGGTTGAACTGGAAATGCAAAACGAAGCATTCCGGCAGTCGGAGCGGGCTTTGAAGGACCAGATACAAAAAAACAATGATGCTTTCTTGTTCCAGGGTGCCATTTTAGATAGTCCTTCGGACATCATCATTTTTGCGCTGGATAAGAATTATTGCTATACAGAATTCACAAAATCCCATAAAAAAACGATGTTCAGTATTTGGGATGTTGAGATTAAGATTGGTATGAATTTGCTTGATGTTATCACTGTTCCTGGTGACAGGCTGAATGCTAAAAATAATTTAGACCGGGCCCTTCGGGGCGAACATTTTCTACTGACAGAAGAATATGGAGACCCAAGAATCAAAAGACTTTTTTACGAAAATCATTATAGTCCGGTCAAAAATTCCGATGACAAAATAATTGGAGTTTCTGTATTTGTTATTGATGTCACTGATCGCAACAAACTACAGCTTGAAATGAACGAAAGACTGAAGGAACTGAATTGCCATAATCATATTTCGGATGTGATGAGCAATTCAAACCTTTCGGTTGACGACGTCTGTGAGAAAATTGTACATATAATCCCGCAAGGCTTCCAGTTTCCCGACATCACTGGAGCCACGATTCAAATTGGAGATAAGGTTTATCAAACAGGCAATTTCAACAAAAGCCATCATTTACTTCGTCAGGAGATAATAATCAACGACAATGCAATTGGGTTCCTTGAAGTATGTTTACCTGATGATAAAGTGCCGGATGCCAATCCATTATTTCTGCTGGAAGAATTAAATTTATTATTCTCCATTGCTGAAAGGCTTGGCAATTACGTTGAAAAAGAAGAAGCTGACCGTGTTTCATCTGAAAGTAAAGAAAAATATGTCAAAGCCTTCCATGCATCCCCTTATGCCATAATTATTTCAAAGGTCGAAGATGGAGTGTTTCTTGAAGTAAATGATTCCTTCTGTTCAATTACCGGATTTACGCAGGAGGAAGCTCTTGCCAATACAGCCTTGAGCATGGATTTATGGGTTGACTCTGATGACCGGAAAAGACTTATAATCAAACTTAGGGAAAACGGAAAAATTGAGGGGGAGGAATATCTTTTCAGGAAAAAAAACGGCGAAATACTGATTGGCATTTTTTCGGCCTCCTTCATCCACCTCCACAATCAGAGCTGTATTATTGCCATCATCAACGATGTTACTGCCAGCAGGCAAGCAGAAGAAAAGCTGCGTGCAAGTGAGGAGAAATTCCGGACCATAACCGAGCAAACCGGCGACCTTATCGCCATTGCAGATACAAACGGGATAATCACCTATGCTTCACAATCGTCTGAATCCCTTTTTCTTGTTTCACCCGAAGATATGTGCGGCCGGAATTTCCTTGAATTTGTCGATGAGTCGGACATTGACAAGGCATTGAAAGAATTACGCAATTTTACGGAGAGTAGAGATAAGATAAAAGATTCTGAATTCAGGTTGAAGCGTACCGATGGTTCTGTATTTACAGGTGAGTTGAGCGGATCAGCATTCTTGACCCATACACACTCAGGAGTACTAGTTACTATTCGCGACATCGACGAACGTAAAGAAAATGAAACAGCTTTAAAAAAACTATCGCAAGCGGTCGAACAAAGCCCTGTAATGGTTTGCATTACCGACCTCACCGGAATTATTGAGTATGCAAACCCTAAAACCCTCGAATTAACAGGTTATTCCCTGGAAGAATTGATTGGCAAGAATTCGAACATGCTCAATTCGGGTGAACAATCAAAAAATGAATATCGAATCCTCTGGGAAACCATTAAATCGGGGAAGCAGTGGAATGGAGAGTTTCATAACAAAAAGAAAACCGGTGAGCTTTTCTGGTCGGGGGCTTCCCTTACACCCATGTTTGACTTAAGTGGGAAGATGACGCACTATCTATCGGTACAGCAAGACATCACAGAGCGTAAAGTTGCTGAACAGGAAATCCGCGAACTTACTGCAAACCTTGAGATTAAAGTAAAAGAAAGAACGGCCGAGCTTAAAGAAGCCATTGAAAATCTTGAAAAGGATGTTGAGGCCCGGCGGCGGTCAGAACAAGCAGTTCTTGAAAGTGAACTCAAACATACTACGATGATATCCAATATTTCGGATGTTATCGGTATCATGGGCGTTGATGGCGTGATGAAATACAAGAGCCCGAATATTGAAAAATATTTCGGTTGGCAACCAAATGATTTGATCGGAACCATCGGATGGTTAACCGTTCATCCTGATGACCTGGAACGCCTTCAGGCAGAATTGGTCGACCTTCTTCAAACGGAGGCCTCGTCAAAAACGGTTGAATACCGTTACAAATGCAAAGACGGGAGTTATAAACCGATAGAACTAACGGCGTCAAATCTTGTAAATAATGCTGTGATCAATGGCATTTTACTTAATTATCATGACATAACTGAGCGAAAACGTGCCGAGCAGGCATTGCGTGACAGTGAGGCAAGGTTTTCACTTTTTATGGATTATTTGCCCGTTATCGTATTTTTAAAAGACCACGAAGGCCGTACACTGTTCGTCAACAAGTATATGGAGGAGGTCTTTGGCGCGTCAACATGGGTGGGAAAGACCATGCTGGAAGTTTTTTCAAATGAGTTTGGCGAAAAACTTATGGCTGATGATATTAATTCATTGCAGTTGGGATATCAGAAATTTGAAGAAAGTTTGTTTCAGCTCGACAAAAAGCTGCACCATTACGAAACACAAAAGTTTACCATCGACCGCTCGGGTCAGGAACCCTGGCTGGGAGGCATTTCTGTAGACATTACTGGCCGCAAGCATGCCGAAGAAGAAGTTATTAAATCACGAGACGAAGCTGAAAAGGCAAATCATGCCAAAAGCGAATTCCTTTCGCGCATGAGCCATGAACTGCGGACACCCATGAATTCGATCATTGGCTTTGCCCAATTGTTGAATATGGGCGAACTCAATCCAAAACAGAAGAAAAGTGTCAACCATATTTTAAACAGCGGAAAACACCTGCTCGAGTTAATTGATGAAGTGCTCGAAATTTCACGCATCGAAGCGGGGAGGCTCGTACTTTTTCCTGAGCGCGTTCAGTTAAGCGGTATTATTGCAGAAATGCTCGACACGGTTCAACCACTCGCCGATGCCCGGCAACTGACACTTGAATTTGAAAATTCGCCTGATAACCAGCTTTTTGTAATATCCGACAGGAAGCTGTTAAAACAAGTGTTGATAAATTTGCTCAACAATGCAGTGAAGTATAACCGCGAGGGCGGCGCTATTTTAGTTAAAACTGAATCAATGCCGCCAAATGATGCAGGTGAAGTCTTTATCCGGGTTTCGGTAACCGACACCGGATTGGGAATTCATCCCGATGACATCCCAAAGCTTTTCGTCCCATTCGAAAGGATCGGATCCGAAAAAACCAAAACTGAAGGGACCGGTCTTGGATTGGCTGTCGTTAAAAAAATTATTGCTGCCATGGAAGGAGTGGTGGGTGTTGAAAGTATTGTCGATGAGGGTAGCACCTTCTGGATTGACCTGCCAACAACCGGAATAGAGATGAGCCGGGAAAATCATCAGGAAAACAATGGAATCCTGACTGATAATCTGGACATTGCAAATAAAGAGATTGCCTTTCAAAATGAGGAAAAAGCGAAACGGGCAGCAGAATTGTTCATGCTGAAAAAAAAGTATTCCCGGGAAACCGGGACAACGGTACACGCAAAAACCGGAACCATTCTGTATATCGAAGACAATGTCCAGAATGCCGAATTGGTCGAGGATATTTTCAGGGATCATCGCCCTGAATTTCATTTAATTATATCTGGTTTGGGTGAACCTGCCGTGAAATTGGCCATCGAACATAAACCTGATTTAATATTGCTTGATCTCGATTTGCCCGACCTGGACGGGGCCACGGTTATGAAAAACCTTTTGGCAGATATTAAAACAAAAGCGATCCCGGTTGTCATCATTACCGCAGATGCCACACCCCGGCAAATTGAGAAGTTGATGACAGCGGGTGCCAGGGATTATTTAACCAAGCCGCTGGATGTTAATCTGTTTTTACAGGTGGTTGGTGATTGGATTGGCGTTAGGAAGTAAATGGAATTTGTTACAGCGATCTGAATATTTTATGACCTCTCCATGGCGCTGTTCAAAAACAAGAAATAAGGATGAAAAAACACGAAAACATATCAGAAGCAGCAGCACTGCGACAGAATGCTGAAGAGTCACTGAAAAAGAAATCAGCAAAAACAGTTTCACAACTTTCAGAATTCGAAACGATTAAACTCATTCACGAGCTGGAGGTGTATCATATAGAGCTGGAGATGCAGAACGAAGAGCTTATGCTTGCAAAAGAGCAGATAGCAAAAGCTGCTACCAAAAAATATGCTGAATTATACGATTTTGCCCCCTCAGGATATTTTACACTTTCCAAAGAAGGTATGATTATTGAGCTAAACCTCTCCGGTGCGCAAATGCTGGGTAATGAGCGGGCACTTTTATTAAACAATCCGCTTGGCATTTACATTTCCAACGATACAAAACAAATCTTCAATCTCTTTCTGCAAAAATCTTTTGAAACCAAAGCCAACCAATCCTGTGATGTAACACTGGCAACAAAAGGAAATTTACCCGTATATGTTCACCTTTCGGGCATCCAGGCCGGAAATGGAGAACAATGCCTGTTGACCATGACCGACATCACTCAAATCAAGCTGGAACAGGAAAATCTGCGTCATAGCGAAGAACGGTACAAATCGTTGTTCCAAAACAACCTTTGGGTAATGTTGCTGATTGATCCTGAAACCGGTGAAATAAAAGATGCGAATTCAGCTGCCTGTACCTATTATGGCTGGACGCACACCGAAATTTGCCGTAAAAATATCTCGGAAATAAACACCCTTTCCAGGGATGAGATATCAGAAGAGATGCAACATGCCATTGCCGAAAAACGCAATCATTTTTTCTTTAAACACTGCCTGGCTGATGGCAAGGTACGGGATGTAGAAGTTTATGCAGGCCCGATTCCTTTTGGCAATTCAAAGCTATTGTACTCCATTGTTCAGGACATCACCGGGCGTAAGCTTGCCGAAAGTAAACTTAAACAGAATGAAGATCGCTTTCGTCAGGTAGTCGCACAAAACCAGGGAGTTGTATGGGAAGTTGATGCAGATGGATTGTATACATTTGTAAGCTCGGTTTCTTCTTCAGTTTATGGATATACACCCGAAGAGTTGATCGGTAAATTGCATTTTTATGATTTACACCCTGTAGAACGGCGTGAACAATTTAAAGAGGCTGCTTTTGAAGTTTTCAGGAGGAAAGGAAATTTTAAAAATTTGGTCAGCCTTTATTGCAAACCTGATAAACAGGAAATATATATTTCCACCAGCGGTATCCCTGTACTCGATGAAAATGGAAATCTGACAGGCTACCGTGGAATAGACACGGATATTACTGAAAGAAAAAAAGCCGAAGTGGAAATTAAAAAAAGCGAAGAGAATCTGAATTACGCTCAGGAAATTGCCAATATGGGTAGTTGGGATTTCAATCTCATCACGAATAAATATACCTGGTCAAGGAATAATTACAACTTAGTTGGCCTGCAACCATTTGAAAAGGAGATAACAATTGATTATTTCATGAAGCTGATACATCCCGACGATTTGACGACCTTTAACGAAAAAATGCAACGTGTTGTTACAGAAAAAAAAGTCGTCAACATGGAAATACGGATCATCATGCCCGACGGCACGGAGCGATGGATACAAAACAATGTTGTTCCTGTATTCGAAGGAGATTCATTAATCACGATAAAGGGTGTAAATATTGACATAACAGAAAAAAAACTGGCAGATAACGAAATCCACAACCTGAATGTGAATCTCGAAAGGAAAATCAAGGAAAGAACAGCACAATTAGCCGAAACAAATGCAAGCCTTTTAAATGAAATTGAAGAACGTAAAAAGGTGGAAGAATATCTTATTGCGGCAAAAAACGAAGCAGAGAAAGCCAATCGTGCCAAAAGCAAGTTCCTTTCGCGCATGAGCCACGAATTACGTACTCCCATGAATTCAATACTTGGATTTGCCCAGTTAATGGAGATGGGCGATCTAAAAGCATCTCACAAAAAGGGGGTAAATCATATTCTGACCAGCGGAAAGCATCTGCTTCATCTGATCAACGAAGTTTTAGACATCTCGGGTATTGAATCAGGCCGGGTTTCGCTTTCGATTGTTCCTGTAGCGTTGGACAGAATTATCAGGGAAACAATTGACATCGTTCATCCATCGGCAAGTGCAAGGCATATAAAACTTGAATTGACAAGTGCGGATCATAAACAACTTGTTGTAAAAGCCGATCATCATCGCTTACGGCAGGTGTTGCTTAATTTAGTCGGCAATGCTGTAAAATACAACCGTGATGGTGGTTCGGTCATGATCAAAACCGAATTACAGCACGCAATAACCCCGGCCATTTCATTTGTAAGAATATCGGTAACAGACACAGGGTCAGGGATCAGTCCTGAATTTATCAGCAAACTATTTTTGCCGTTCGAACGGATCGGAGCCGAGAAAACCGAAATTGAAGGCACAGGACTTGGACTCATGGTCGTTAAAAGTCTGATGGGCGCCATGGGCGGACGTGTCGGAGTTGAAAGTGTGCCCGGTGAGGGAAGCACTTTTTGGATTGAATTGCCGCATGTCGAGGATCACAAAACAGGCAACAGGCAGCAGGCAATAGGCAATGGGCAGGAGACTATACCGGCGAATGACAAAACCGGAACGATTCTCTACATCGAAGACAATGCATCCAATACGGAATTGGTGGAGCAAATCCTGATTTCCCAACGTTCAACCATTCATCTGGTGTGCAGTACGAGAGGAGGACAGGCAGTTTCACTGGCCATCAAATACGCACCTGATTTAATTCTTCTTGATCTCGATTTGCCGGATATACAGGGTTTCGAAGTGCTCAGACTTCTGCAGGCGGAAGAAAAAACAAAGGAAATTCCGGTTGTCGTAATCAGCGCCGATGCGATGCCTCCCCAAATTGAAAAACTGATGAAAGCTGGATCAAAAGGTTATTTAATCAAACCGATTGACATCAGGGCTTTTCTGCATATAGTGGATAAGTGGGTGGGGAGCGAAAAAATACGTTCCATTTTGTGCTGATTATGATGTAAATCTGAGTCGCTCCTAAAACTTTTTTTCACACTAAGGCGCGAAGAGTCTGTTTGAAATTTTACAAATTTCTGATGACCCCTCCCCTTGCTCTCCCATTGGAGGAGAGGGGGCGTTGACAACAACAGTAGTTTCCAGGATTTCACTGGTATGATCTCAATCAGATAAAAATTTAACTACTTCGTTGCATCATTCAGGTAATTTTATTTATACATTTGATTGGAAATTATTTGCCAGGTAAATTTTTTCAGATAAAAATTTGTGAAATATTTACTTTTAGTATGTAAACATATAGGTATTATTTATTTTCAACCAATGAAAAAACTCACCTTTACAATTATCGCTTCGGTGGTGTTAATCATCATCATCGTTTTTCTGTTTTTCTTCGGAAGTAGAAAAGAAAACTCCGGCAAACGGGAGGTGCTGAGCGATGTTCCGGTTACCATCGACACTGTTATGAAACAATCCCTCACAAACCTGGTCAGCCTGGTCGGGCTCATTGATCCCACCAACGATGTGGAGATTATCCCTGAAGCGAAGGGGATGATAACAAAGGTGAATTTTAAAATCGGTGACCAGGTCAGGAAAGGAACGGTGCTTGTTGAGATCGACGATCTTCTCATAAAGTCCGACCTGGCCCGCCAGGAGATCAATTACTTTAAGGCCAAACGCGATTTCGAGCGCAATAAAACCTTGTATGAGCAAAATTCGATATCCGCTTCGCAGCTGGATATTTCGAGGCTTGATATGCAGGCGGCCGAAAATGACCTGACCAGGGCCAAGAAAGCCCTTGACGATACCAAGGTCAAAGCTCCCATTACAGGTGTCATCAACAGTAAGAAGATCAATGAGGGCTCCTATATCCAGCAGAATTCATCCATCGGTAATATCGTCGACATTTCGACCCTGAACGTGAAGGTGAATATTTCGGAAAAGGATGCTTTTGTGCTCCATCCCGGCGACAGCGTCGAGATAACCACGGATGTTTATCCCGGCCGGCGGTTTCTCGGACATGTTGACAACATTGCATCCAAAGCCGATGAAGCCCATACCTATCCGGTGGAAATACATCTTCCTAACGATCCTGCATTCCCGTTGAAAGGCGGCATGTTCGGGCGGATCAATTTCATCTCCATTACCTCTCGCGATGCCATTGCCATTTCGCGCGATGCCCTGATCGGGAGCGTTAAGAATGCCCAGGTATTCGTAGTAAAGGGAAACATCGCATCGCAGCGGAATATTACGATCGGGCGTGAATCGGGACAGCTGTTGGAGGTACTGAACGGATTGGAGGAGGGAGAAATGGTCGTAACCAGCGGACAGAACAATCTTTCGGACAATCTGAAGGTCATCATTGTAAAATAATCCAAAACAGCTGCCATGTCGATAACTGAATTAGCGATAAAACGCCCGTCCTTCATCATTGTGATCTTCCTGGCCCTTGGACTGCTGGCGGTTTTCGGGTATTACCAGCTGGGATATGAATTGCTGCCCAAGATCGATCAGCCATACGTGACTGTACAAACCGAATATCCCGGAGCCTCGCCCGGCGAGGTGGAGAACAATGTCACCCGTGTTATCGAAGATGCCCTTTCGGGAATCGAGAAGGTGAAGAACATGAGCTCAACATCTTATGAAGGGCTCTCCATCATTGCGATCGAGTTTTACCGGAATGCAACCATCAACGTTGCTGTTCAGGATGTTCAGCGGAAGGTGAACGAAATCATTTCAACCCTGCCCAAAGAGGTGAGAACCCCGTCGTTGCTTACCTATTCAGTGAGCCAGATACCGGTTTTACGGCTTTCACTTACATCTAACCTCTCTCCGGCAAAATTCTACACCCTGATCGACGACCAGATAAAACCCAGGTTGTCGAGGGTACAGGGGGTGGGGAATATCACCATAAACGGAGGCATGAAACGTGAGATCAAGGTTAACATCGATGCCCAGAAAGTGCGATCGTACGGCCTGTCGATTAGTCAGGTAGCCAGTTCCATCAACGCAGCCAACCTCGATTTTCCCACGGGGAAACTAAAAGACCCGCTTCACCAGTTCGTGGTCAGGGTGGCCGGTAAGTTCACCTCCCTTGAGGAAATGAATAACCTGGTCGTAGGCTATTCCAAAGAGGGTGGCGAGATACGTCTTCGCGATATTGCTGAAATTCATGATGCAACCGTTGACCCTACCCTCATCAGCCGGTTCAACGGCATCAATTCGCTGGGACTTGAGATCCAGAAGCAGAACGATGCCAACATGGTCAAGGTGTGTGAACTGCTGCGAAAGGAATTAAAAGTGCTTGAGGCCGATTACAAAGGGGTGAACCTTCATTTCGACATCGCCGACGACCAGAGCATATTTACCATGGCCGCAGCCCGGGCCGTGATGGAAGACCTTATGCTTGCGATTTTGCTGGTGGCTGCCGTGATGTTTCTTTTTCTTCATTCGGTTCGCACTTCGCTTATTGTCATGGTGTCGATTCCCTGTTCGCTTACCACAGCCTTTGTGGTGATGTGGATCACCGGGATGTCGCTTAACCTCTTCACCTTATTGGCTTTGTCGCTCGTGATCGGCATCCTGGTCGACGACAGCATCGTGGTGCTCGAGAATATCTACCACCACCTTGAAAAAGGGGAGGACAGGCTCACTGCCTCCATCAGGGGGCGAACGGAGATCGGCTTTGCTGCCATCTCCATCACCTTTGTCGATATCGTCGTATTTGTTCCACTGGCGCTTACCACCGGACTCATTGGCGACATCATCCGTGGCTTTTCCATCATCATCCTCGTTTCCACCCTCACCAGCCTGCTGGTCTCATTTACAGTAACGCCCATTCTTGCATCCCGTTTTGCCAAACTCGAATCCATCGATTCCGAGAGCCTGCTGAACCGCTTTGGCAAGTACTTTGAAAAGGGATTCAAATGGGTGACCGACAAATATGCCCTGATCCTGGGATGGAGCCTCCGAAATCCATACATGGTATTATTTGTAGTCTCATCAGCATTGATCATAACACTGTTGATTCCCGTGGCGGGCCTCACCGGGTTCGAATTTATGAAGCAGACCGACCGCAGCCAGTTCTCAGTGTCGCTTGAATTTACTCCGGGGACGACTCTGGAAAGCAATAACCGCCAGACACGGAAAATCGAAGAGCGGATCGCCTCACTGCCTGAGGTGACGAATATTCTGACCAACGTTGGTAAAGGGAGCGACGGGGTAACCACCGATAATCAGACTGAGATCGTGGTTTCACTGTGTGATAAGGAGAAACGATCCCTGTCAACCGCACAGCTTGGTTCGAGGGTCAAGGAACTCACCGCAAATATACCGGGGGTGAAGATTTATGTCAACCAGATCGGTTTTACCGGCGGGGCCGGTGCTGCTCCCGTGCAGGTGGAGATCACCGGGATTGATTACGATTCTATTATGAAATCGGCTGATTTAGTAGCAAAAGCGCTTATCCTGACTCCCGGTGTTACCTACCTGCGCTTCTCTGCCACGAGGGGTAATCCCGAAACCCGGGTGGAGATCGACCGTCAGAAGATGGCAGCCCTCGGATTGAGTGTAAGCGACGTAGGTTCTGCGCTCCAGGTGGCGCTTACCGGAAATAACGACTCAAAATACCGCGACGGATCGAACCAGTTTGATATCCGGGTTGCACTCGACAAATTCGACCGCACCAATCCCGACGATATTGCACATCTTTCGTTTATCAACAATAAAGGCAGAATCATTGAGCTGCAGCAGTTTGCCAGCATCTATCAGTCATCAGGACCTACGAAGCTGGAACGCAAGAACCGCAACGCCCTTACCACGGTGAGCGCCTACACCAATGGCTCACCGGCGGGCTCTGTTGTCCAGGCATTTACTGCCCGGCTGGGCACTACCAAAGCCGGAGGCACGGCCATCGGATTCGGAGGGGAGCAGGAGGAGATGATCACCTCATTCCTCAGCCTGTTCATCGCACTCATCGCAGCGGTCATATTTGTTTACTTCATCATGGTGATCCTGTACGATTCGTTCATCTATCCATTCGTGGTGCTGTTTTCCATCCCGGTGGCTCTCATCGGGGCCATTCTGGCGCTGGTCTTTACCGGAAACACCATCAATGTTTTTTCAATCCTCGGCATCATCATGATGGTTGGACTTGTTGCCAAGAATGCCATACTTATCGTTGACCGCACCAATGAAAAGAGGGCAGAGGGCGAATCCATATACGATGCGCTCATCGATGCCGGCAAGATGCGCATCCGCCCGATATTCATGACCACTTTCGCCATGGTATTCGGGATGCTGCCCATCGCAACAGCTTCGGGCGCCGGCGCCGAATGGAAAAACGGACTGGCCTGGGCGCTGATCGGGGGACTTACCAGTTCCATGTTCCTTACGCTGGTGGTTGTTCCCATCATCTACGAAAAAGTGGCCCGGATGTTGGAAAACCGCGGCAACCGTAAAGGTATTAAGCAGGCTGCCATCCCGGTTATTGCTCCGGTCATACTGATCATGTGCTTCTCCCTGGCCGGATTTTCTCAGGCCCGGGCACAGGAACCGCTCGAATTCAACATGCATGCTCAAAGGATCGCCATTGTATTTGACGGACCAGCACGAGTGAATACCCTCTACCGGACAATCGTGGAGAAGGAGATCAAGAGCCTGATGGCAGGGCAGGTCGAGGTTGTGTTCGCTGAACCGCCAGCCTATACCGGTCAATGGACCATTGAAAGTATAAGGGTCATTAACGACAAGCTCCTGGCCGATAAAAATGTTGATATCATCGTGTCGCTGGGAGCGATCGCAGCCAATGACCTCTGCCATCGCAAAAATCTTGTAAAACCTGTCATCGCAGTCCCTGTTCTGAACCGGGAGTTGCAAGGTATTCCGGTTATCCATGGTACGAGTGGTATAAATAACCTCACCTACATCCAGCTCAAACCCTCCATTGAAAATGAATTCGCTGAGATGAAAAAGATTGCTGATTTCAACAATCTTTCCATCGTTGTGAGTTCAGATTTTCTGGACATCCTTAACCCCGAACACCGGCCGTTCACCAACTTCGACACCATAAACGGGGTGAGGCTTAACCTTATCCGTTGCGATACATCTGCCCTGGAAATCCTAAGAGCCCTTCCCAAAGAAACGAACGCCGTGTACCTCGATGCTG
>SESA01001361.1_pt1 | contig 12757 bp, 8 predicted proteins | sample 3171451 | NCBI WGS metagenome assembly SESA01 (sample SAMN06051862, study PRJNA518727) | freshwater metagenome | biome: subpolar coniferous forest; feature: holomictic lake; material: water; isolation source: holomictic Lake 227, 8 m depth | place: Canada: near Kenora, Ontario | collected 2013-06-25...
CAATCTGACTACGGCGTTTTTTCAATGGCAGCCATTCCTAGTTACCGGTGATGTTATCGGGTATTATCCGGGCAGCGGAAGTTTGATTGATCAGGCACCTGACCTTCAATCAGGAAAGCCGGCCGAGATTAATTATCACATCATGATTACCGGTAACGGCTGTGACACCACGTACACCGGATTTATCGTTTCAGTAAACCCTTTACCGCAGATTAACCTGGGTGAGAACACATGGATTAACCCCGGCTCAACGATTCAACTGCATGCAGGAAATGAATTTGCATCGTACCTTTGGTCAACGCTGGCATCCGATTCAGTCATTACGGTTGATCAGGAAGGGGTGTATTATGTCGAAGTTAAAAATGGTTATGGTTGTTATGCATCCGACACCATTCTTGTACAACAGGTTGGTCTTTATTCTCCCAATGCATTTACCCCAAATGGCGATGGATTGAATGACCGGTTTGTTTTTAAAGGATTGGGCGACAATGCACATGCCCTGTTGCAGATATTTAACCGCCGGGGACAAATGATTTTTCAAACCAACGATCCTGACAAAGGATGGGATGGTTCTGTGGGAAATCAACCAGGCATACCGGATACCTATGTTTGGATTCTTTACCTGGGAACAGGCCATGTTTATACTTACAAGGGATCCGTCACACTGGTGAGATGAAAGTGCCTGTCATCAAACGCACCATGTGCGCTTTATGCCCATTGCCAGGATTGAGAATAAGTCATACTTTATGGCGGTTATTTTGACTAACTATCTTCCCAGCCATTCCTTGAAATCATTGACCCGTTCACGGCTCACAATGGAGCTGTCGTCGTTCAGCAGATGAGACGTGATTTTCAACCGGCTGTTGAAGTAGGTTCCTGTTTTCTGAATGGAATTGATGCTGATAATCGCCTTGCGGTTGATCCGGAAAAATTCGACAGGATCGAGCATCTGTTCGAGCTGATCGAGGGTGAAATCGACGGGATAGAGATGATTCGTATTTGTTGCCACAAGTACAATCCCGTCTTCGAAGATAAAATGGGCAATATCCCCGGTTTTAACGGAGACGATGTTCTCGCCCATCCTGATCATGAAACGGCTTTTATATTGTTTGTTGATGGACTGATATGCCTGAACAATGTTTTCGATCATGGCGGCATGATCTATCCGGCTATACTTTTTAAATTTTTCAATTGCGCTGCGCAATTCCTCAAGGCCAATGGGTTTAAGCAGATAATCAACGCTGTTCAGCTTAAACGCCCTGATGGCATATTCGTCGTAGGCCGTGGTAAAAATGACAGGAGTGTCGATGGAGATTTCACTGAAAATCTCGAAACTTAACCCATCGGCAAGGTGGATATCCACGAATAGCAGATCAGCCTTTATTCCATTGTTAAATGCTTCGAGACTTTGCCTGACGGAATCGAAGGTATGCAGCACTTCTATGTTTGGATCAACTTTCCTGATGAGATTACAGAGATGCTCAACTGAGAGTTTTTCATCTTCAATGATGATTGCCTTCATTTTGATAACAATAATGGGATTTTTACAATGAAAAAATTTGCTTCATGCATTACCTCCACCGGGTTTGCAGTGAAAAACTGGTACCTTGCACGGATGTTTTGAAGCCCTGTTTGCGATCCGGCTTCATGCTGCGACCGCAACTGCAGGTTGTTTGTAACAATAAGTTTTCCCTCTGCCGAAACTACCGATATCGTTAGCGGGTATTCCGACGAGGCTTCATTGTGTTTGATGGCATTCTCAATTAAAATCTGAAGTGCCATCGGGGGAATTAACCTGGTCATATCCTCTTTTTTTACATCTACATTGATAACCAGGTTCCTGTCGAACCGGATCTTCAGCAAAAAAATATAGGAATGGAAAAAAATCAACTCTTCACCAATCGTCACCAGCTCATTATTTTGATTATCAAGCAAATAGCGATACACCTTGGATAACTGGTTTATAAATTCAACCGCCTTGTCCTGATCTTTATAAACCAGGGAAGAGAGAACGCTCATGTTGTTGAATAAAAAATGAGGGTTGATCTGGTTCTTCAGATTCTGAAGTTGTGCCTGGAGGCTTTCAGCCCGGTATTTCTCAATTTCGACCAACGAACTCTTCCAGTGCCTGAAGAACTGGGTACTTATTTCAATGGTTAAGAGCAGAACAGACATCAGCACGAGTATAGCAAGGATGATGGAGGTAATTTTCAGAAAATCATTGCCACTGATCGGAAGACTATTGGTAAAGCTATTGGAAATATAGGAACCGGTAAAAATGATGATTGCACTGTATCCGACACTTAACAACAAGTGAACAGGAATCCGCTTACCAGGCATCGTGATCCACGGATATTTCTGGTTTAACCAGTGGTCGATGCGGAGGTTCCCTTCCCACACCATAAGGGTTATGGAAATGGAAATGAGGAAATCATAGAAGTGTACCATTTTCCAGGTTTTGCCCGGAATGAATATGTTAAGAGCCAGGGTGACCAGGATCCCAAGCAGGACCATGTAAATGAACCGTTTTTTATCGTTACGCATTGTATAATCAATTTAACAGCATTGCCTGCGCTTTCTCCTCAAGGAGCAGGCGAATGACAGCTCCCTTTGATTGAAACTATTGTTGAAATGTTGTTGGTGCCTTGTCCAGTTTCCCCTTCATATAAAAAGAAGCACGTTCTTCGTTTTTCATAAATGGAATTTCCTTCCCATCCTTTTTCTTGAATAAAAATACTGTTTCTTCCAGCACCCCCTGTTCATATTTATATTCCTGTGTGATACGGATATGGTCATAGGGAGCGAATTTGCTTATTCCATCAACTTTAAATTCAATGGTCTGATTTCTGAGCTCTTTATCTGTAAATCCAAATCCCTGCCCGAGCGAAGAATTCAGGGTGCAAATTACGGAATCATTCCGGGAATTGTATTTTAATTCAAAATACATCGTCTGGTCGCGTTGCCCTGCTTTGCCGTTATAGTCCGGATGCATCCTGTGAAGTGTTTTTACCGACTTCCAGAGGTTGTCATACCGTTTTTGCATCACACTAAACTGGTAATCATAATCTGCAGCTCTTTCCCATTTTTCATTGACCATACGATATGCAATACTGGCTCCGTTCCAGATGATCGTGTAGGTGTCGTCCACCTCTACCTGTGTGGTTAATGGAATAATAACCTGGCTGAAAGCAGAAAAATTTGTCAGCCATAATAAAACTGTTGCTGAAATGATGAATAGTGTTTTTTTCATTTTACCTGAATTTTAGTTATTGATAACATTATTTATTTGTTTCCGGCAAAATTCTGAAAGTTAGCAGGGGTTGGAAAGAGGAAAACCGTTGAACTGTTGAAAAGGATTGATGAATAGCAAAAGCAACTACTTCATTATGAACTTCGGTACTCATGGATAATCGGGATTGACATTGAAAGCAATAGTGCGGGTTGATAGCACAGTGGTGCACCAACTGGTTGAACAGTCAGCATTGCTTTCGTTGGATAGCCCATCATCAGAATTTATACATGGGCAAAGGCTTCAATGGGTTTTTGAGAAGATTTTTTATGAAAAGCCGAAGCAAGTTAATATGAAATCCTTTATTTGGAAACGCTTTTCTGATCATGCGGATGTAGTTCCCCTTTCTTCCGCATCCAAACAAACCTAAAGACAAATCGACCAGATCGGCTTGCCGGAATATTTCAGCCAGTGCAGATGATTTTATTCTTGTCAGCTTATGGTGTTGGTTGATGATGGTTTCAATTTCGGAGATTGTTTCCGGAGATAAATGATTTGCGGCGGAATATTGTTTTGCCAGATCAATGGAGGGCTGAAGATAATCAAAGGTTTTGTTAGTCCAGATGCCCAGGTCATGAAAGGCTGCTGCAATGGATAAAGTTTCTATATCACTGCTTAGGGTGACATACGGAACGGCAAAATTATAAACCCTGTAAACATGATTCCGGTATTGATCATAGTCATTGCCTAAATCATGTTTACAGGTATTCAGAATGTTGTCGATGATGCTGTTTTGAGAAATATAATCCATCATGACCAGGTTAAGAAACCATTCATTTTTTTTGATTTTTTCCTAAACATTCAACTTTGTCCAGCCATTTTTTCCGGAGACCTTCATTAGAGCTTTTCACCGGACCCAAATAGGTGACTTTTACAGGCTTGACTCCGCAGAATCCGAGCGTTGATTTCTTGAGCTGGTTCACACTCGGCTTTCCGAACATTAGCCGGTAATACCATCCTGGCTGATCGAGGGTGGTTATGATTTGTGCAGTTTTACCGCTCAGCAATTTGTCCCACCACACTGAATTTTCGCGGTATTGAAAAGCAAAACCAGGTAAAAAAACACGGTCAATAAATCCTTTGGTAATCGCCGGTAATCCGCCCCACCAAACAGGATGAATCCAAACCAAATGATCGGCCCATTTGATTTTATCCCAGGAATCCAACAAATCGGGTTCCAGCTCTGTTCTCTTTTGATAGCCATGGTTCAGATTGGGATTAAACAGCAAATCGGCTATGACGATCTCTTTGATTTCGGCGCCGGAACTTAACGCTCCTTTTTTATAGGCTGCTGCCAGCGCAAAGTTAAAACTATCCTTGTTGGGATGTCCGTTGATAATCAGAATGTTTTTCATAGTTAAAACTGTATTTTGTAAACAAAGTTGGGATAAAATCCGATCTGATACAAAGTATTTATTTGTTTGGTCACCGGGTTATATTGCTGTGCGAAGACATTCTGATGCCCGGTCACGTTCTGGATGTCAATATAGAAAGTTTGTGAGAGCCTGATCTTTTTACTGTTATAGGTGAATCCTGCTTTAACATCCAGGCGGTAGAAATCAGGGTAACGTTCCGAAAATGCATATGCATCCCCCATGGTAACCTGTTGCCCGGCTGCCTTTGATCCCTCCAGGTCGATGGGGGTGTAATATCGTCCCCCGGCATGGGAAAACCTCAGATCGACCGAAACCGAATTCCGCCGTGCTTTCCCCACTTTGAACTCTTTCCCGCCCAGGAAGTTATATACAAAATTCCCGTTGAAAGCCGTATTTCTTTCTACTCCGTCACTACCCTTATATTTTGCCTGATACAAAGAACCTGTGAGCAATAGATAGTATCCGCGTGAAAAGAATTTTTCAACCGTCAGTTCAATCCCGTAGTTTGTCCCGGTTCCCTTGTTGGCTAAGTTTCCTTCCTCGGTCGGGGCATAGGAGGAGCCTTCATTCAGCATCGAGAAACTGTTCAGGGTTTGTGATACCGGAACATTATAGAGCATCTGGTAATAGATTTCAGTTTTGATCCTCCAGTCTTTAAATGGCCGAACTTCATAGGAACCAACGAAATGCAGGCTGTTTGTATAGCCCAGGGTCAGGTTTGATTCATTGTATGTATTGTCGGGCAATAACTCCCGGTAATAATACACCGAGAGGGGCTGCATCTGACTGTGATGGCCAAACCCCAGGCCAATGGTGTTTTTTTCGTTCACATGATATTTTAATCCGATCCTCGGTTCAAAGGAGATCGCATTGTTCATCGTCAGAAACTGGCTGCGGAGTCCTGCGTCGAGGGTGAGTTTTTCGTTGATGCGGTATTTTGTCTCCAGGTAGACTGCCAGCAGAGAAGTATTCCCCCTGAAATCCCAAATATTTTTCCAGATTTGGGAATATTCACGGTCCTGCAAGCGGAGGTCAAGACGAAGGAAATCGCACTGAATCCCAGCTTTCATCAACAGATGTGCATTTACTTTATAATCAAGAAAGGAGTTGACACCATACCGGATCTCCTTGTCTTTTGAATCCCTCACCCTGACAGGGTCCAATCCCTCCGGGATGGTATCGAGTGCGTATCCATTTTCCGAATAGGTGATTCCCACAACGCTGTTCCAGTAAATCTTTTTGCTGAGCCTGATAAAGTGCCGTAATCCGATCACCCCGATTTTGCTATTAGAATAGGAATCCTGCCCGGGATTTGCATAGATATCAGTTGAATCGATTTTTGTATGCAAAAAGGCGATGTGGCTTGTTCCACCCAATCCAAAAAGGGTAAACCGGCCCAGCTTCGTGTCACCTGAATTGATTTTAAAGGTTATGTCCTGGTAATAAGGTGTGGCGGCGGTTCCGATAGATATCCCGAGATTCTGGGCAAGGCCGGTAAAGGAATACCGGTAAGCGATCAGGTACGAGGCTTTACCTCCATTTTTGAAGGGTCCTTCCGACATGGCTTCAAGTCCCGTTAACGCTCCGAACTGGATCATGTGTTCACGCTTTTCGGTATTACCGTCCTGCAGATGGATATCAAATACCCCGGCGGTTGCATTGCCATAGCTGGCCGGGAAGGCAGAGGTAAAAAAGTCGGAGTTTTTCAGGGCATTCGGATTCAGGGCACTCACCGGGCCGCCAGTGGTTCCGAGTGTGACAAAGTGATTCGGATTGGGGACAGTAAGTCCCTCGATCCTCCAAAGTACACCCATCGGGGAGTTTCCACGGATTACAATATCATTCCTGGAATCATTCGGAGTGCTTACACCGGCAAAATTTGCAACAAGCCGCGACGGATCAGACCTTCCGCCTGCATAGCGGCTAACCTCTTCCATTGAAAACGACCTTGCACTTACGGTAGCCATCTGGTTAATCGTTTCATGTTTTTTCTGCCCGGAAATAACCACCTCTTTGAGTGAACTGATATTTTCTTCGAGACCGATTTCCAGAACGGCCTCTTTGCCGGATGTAACCACGACACTCGAAATTACCACAGGTTTGTAGCCCAGGTAGGTGGCTTGCAGGTCGTATCGCCCAGGAGCGACACCGGATATTTTAAAACTCCCGTCGATGCCGGTGGATGCTCCCTTCGGAGGATTTGAACCAAGGATGATCACATTGGCTCCCGGCAAGGTCAGCAGTGACTGTTTGTCAATCACGGTTCCACGGATGGCCTGCATGGGAAGTTGTGCATTGCCATCATTTGCAAAAATTAATATGATCGCAAGAATGAAAATTATAGGTGCTCTGTTCATAGCCATTTCTTTTTCCCGGCAAAATAAATATGGAATGAAAGAGTACGAAAGAAAAAAACCTGTGAGTTGTCGAAATTAATGGTTGAAATACAGGTTTTAAAAACTGTTTCGCCATTCGACTTCATGTTATTGCTTTCACATCATGCGATTAATCGGAATCGTACCAGTAGGTTTTGTTTGATTCGATTTTGACCAACAATGACCCCTCCCCATGCCCCTTGGAGGGGAGGGAGTAGTTCTGTATAAAAATTCAAACGATTTCGTGGAAACGAAAGTTGGTAAACATCGCCACCGAAAAGCAGCAGCCGGAACGTTCTTATGAACCTCCAGTCATGAGTTTATACCTGGCAAATTTGCTCCGAAACTGGCACTGGGCTTCGGTGAGGTTATCCTTCGCCTGCTGGGTAACAGCCTGTGCTTCGAGCAGATCTGAAATTCCGATGATCCCTGCTTTATAATTGTCCTGGCTTATACGAAGATTCTCAGTGGCCTGCTCCACGGATACCTGCGAAACACTTACCTGATATCGGGTTTCCCCTACTTCATTTGCTGCCTGTCGTATCTGCAGCGACAGCATTTCCGTGTTCTCCAGCAGCGAACTTTCAGCCTGCTCGAGCTCTATTTCCTGTCTTTTTATTTTATGGCTTCCTCCCCACCAGTCAGAGATCGGAATGCTGAGGCTTACCATGCCCAGGGCGTTATTGGCGGTATTGTCCATAACATCGTAGTAAAATCCTGTGCCGACCAGTGAAAGTTGCGGCAGGTATTCGCCAACCGCCATCTTTTTTTGCATCTGCTTTACCTCCACAACTTTGTTAAGCAAATTGTATTCGCTCCGGTTTTTCACAAGCTGGTCGGGGTCCTGGAATACAACCGTTGCAACCTGCAGGTCAGGTGGGGCGGTGAAGACCAGCGAACTATCATACGCCAGCCCTACAAGCTGGCATAAGGCCCGCCGGGTGAGATTTATACCGTTTCTTAGCTTCAGCATGTTTATTTTCAGTTCATTCTGTTTCATCTGGACTTTCAGCGCATCGTTCTTCTGCGCTAATCCTGCACTGGTGTAATTGTTTACATCACGGTAAAGAGAGTCGAGCATTTCCTGGTAACTTCGTATCGTCTTTTCTTTTTCAGTGAGCGACTGCAGTGTCCAGAATAGGTCTTCTGTCCTGGCCAGGACTTCGTCGCGCGTCATAGCCTTTTGATATACATTAACATCCTCTCCCAGCCGGGCAAGCTTGTATCCCCGCCTGATCCTTCCACCGGCATATACTGGCAAAGCCACGGTAACGGCGACAGTGTTCATATAATCAAGCAAGCCCAGTGATAGTGAGGGGATATATGCGAATTGTGTAGGGTTTACAAGCTGACCTGGGTTTTTACCATCCCAAACCGGCAGGTTCATGGCTGGCGTCTTGGCTTTGATAAGGTAATCGGCCGAGCGCATTGCAAAGGCAGCAACACTTACCTTCGGAAAAAAATTGGTGAAAACTTCTTTCCGCTGTTGCCCGGCTGCCCGCACCTGCAGTTCTGCCTCTTTGATCTTGCGATTGTTTTGCAAAGCCAGTTGTTTGCACGAATCCAGGGAAACGTTTTGGGCATGGCTTGTGCTTATCAGCGAGGGAACTGTTAGCAGTAAACCGACCAGGATCATTTTTAAATTCCTTGGCAAGGTCCAGAATGACAGTTTCTTATCTTTATCGCTGTAAGAAACTGAATATAGAACCGGGAGAATGTAGAGGGTCAGAACCATGGAAAACAACAATCCGAAACAGATCACAGTACCCAACGGCCCCCAGAGTGGTGAACGGCTGATGATCATCGGGACTACCCCGACGCCTGCCGCAGCAGAGGTGAGGAAGATGGGCCTCATACGTCGTTTCCCGGCAGCTATGGCTGCTTGTTTCGTGCTCATTCCCTGATTTTCCTTCAGGTCACGGGCATAATCGATCAGGATGATCCCGTTCCTTACCACCATCCCGCACAAACTGGTGATTCCGATAAACGCGGTGGTGCTGAAAGGGAAACGCATGATCAACAGTCCGATCACAGCCCCGGGAAGGGTCAGGAGCATTCCGCTCATGATGAGGAGTGAAAGCTTGGCTTTCCTGAACTGGATCAGCAGGATAAAGAAGATAAGCAGGATGCTTACCCCAAGCGCAATACCCATGGGTATGAACACTTCCTGCATGGCTTCAAAATCTCCCCCCCAGTTGATGGATGTGCCTTCGGGCAATTGCAGCTTTTCGATCTGCGGTTTGATTATGTTCAGGATCGATGCTGCCACTGCTGTTGGTGTATTATCAATCATGATGGTTAGCGTGGGGACGCCGTTGCGCCTGACGATCGTTCCTTCTGTCCAGGATGGTGTGAAACTAGCCATTGACCGGAGGGGTATGGCCGAAAAACTCATGGGAGAAGTGATGTACTGGTCTTCAAGGGTTTTTATAGTTTGCAAGGATGACTGATCCTGTTTCAGTACAACATCTACCGGGTAATCATCCTCCCAGATGGTCGTCAGCGGAACTCCATCGAGTCCGATCATCACCGAGGTTGCCACAAGACTTTTATAGTACCCCATACGGTTTGCCTGGTCACGGTTCAGGTTCACATTGATGTTCTGCTGAGGCTGATCCCAGTCGGTTCGCACCCATGCGAGTCCATGGGTTTTAGAAAGGATCTCCATTACTTTTTTCTCTGTACTGCGGATGTCTTTCACTGAATCTGAAGAAATTCGGACTTCGATGGAAGCCTTGTTGAGTTGCATGGCAAGTATCTTCCATTTCACATGAGCATTGATGAAGTTGTCGGAATATCGTGGACTGTAATCGTTCACGATGGCCCGGGTTGCCTTATCCGATTTTGTGTTGACCAGCAGCTGGCCGAAGTTCGAAGCCGGCATCTGGGGTGCATAAACAGTATGGAACCTGGGCGAACTTGTACCGATGAAACTGGTAACATTGGTTACGCGCTTGTCTTTCAACAAGATGGATTCCAGACTATCGACCACTTTCTGGGTGCATTTCAGGGAAGAACCGGTAGGCAGGTACACTTCAACGGCAAACTGGTTTCGTTCCATTTCGGGGAACAATTGCTGGTCGGTAAGCTGAAAAAGGAGTACCGAACCTATAACCGAACCTACGCCGATGGCAATGACCAGCCTGGGATGCCTGAAGGCCGTGTCGAGCGATTTATCGAACCATCCCTGCAAAAGATCAAGGAAGGACTTTTTATCCGGTTTTTTGGGGTTTCTCAGTCCTTTTTTTATGAATACAAAATTCAGGTAAGGTACCAGGAATAAGGCAACCAGTATAGAAACAGTAAGCGCGATGGTCACAACCCAGGGAATGGCGTTCATGAATTCACCGGCTGTTCCGGGCACCATGAATCCAAGCGGAATGTAAGAAGCCAAAATGGCGAGGGTGGCGACTATGATAGGCGCCACAAGTTCCTTCGCGCTTTTAATGGCTGCATGCCAGGGTGAAAAACCCTGGTCGATTTTCGTCACATGGTTATCAATTACAACGATTGAGTTGTCGACGATCATCCCGAGAACCAGGATCAGCGATGCCAGGGAAACCGTATGCAGCTCTATCCCTGTAAAATAGAGGATGGCCAGGGTGATCATCACCGAAATCGGGACAGTGATCCCGGCAACAGAAGCCACCCGCATGGGAAGCAGTATCAGGGTCACCAGGATTACTGCAACGATGGCAATCAGGAATTCCCTGAGAAAGTTATTCACCGAATCGCTCACGTACTTAGGCAGTTCCGAGATTTTGGCTGTTTCAATGCCGGAAGGAAGGTGCTTTTTAAATTTCTCCAGGGCTTTGTCAACATCCTTGCCATACGCCACGATATTGTTGCCCGGTTGCATCTCGAGCGAAAGCAGAATGGTTCTTTTTCCGTTCTGGCGGATGAAATTGCCGGGTTTGTCATACTTTCGTTCGATGGTGGCGATGTTCTTCAGTCTAACCACGTTGCCGTTGGGGTCGGAGTAAACAATCTGCTCGGCCAGGTCTTTTTCAGATTCAAAATTGGCCGGAAAATGTACCGGCATGACGCTGCGGCCGTCATCCAGTTTACCTGCATAACTTACCATCCCGTTTGCCTGGTAGGAACCCAGAAGCGACAAAGATTTAATATTGTATTCGTTAAGCATTTCCGGCCTTACATTTACAAATATCTTTTCTTTCTGGAGGCCAAAATGCTTGATTTTAGAGGTAGCCGGAATCTTGCGGCATTCCAGTTCGAGTTTTTTCAGTTGTTCCTCCAGTTCTTTATAACTTCTCGTGTCGGAAGATAAAGTGATGAGCAGTGCCGAAGTATCACCAAAGTCTGAATTGGCGATCAGCGCAAGAACTCCTGCAGGAAGAGTCATTTTCAGTTCAGTCAGCCCATGCTTTAATTTGGACCAGAACTGGTCGGCATTCTTAACGTTATCATTCAATTCCACGAAAATATACATGATGCCTTCGCGTGTATAGGAATAGGTCTTGGCCTTCTTTACTTCCTGGTAACCAAAAAGGTAGTTCTCGACCACGGTAGTAAGCTGCTTCTCAACCTCTGCGGAGGTTGCGCCAGGGTAAACTCCCACAATCACGCCTTGCCGGATGGTAAATACCGGGAATTCGTTGCGTGGCATTTTGAACAGTGCTATGATCCCAACGATGATGATAGCAGCAGTAATGATCACAACAATGTTGTTGTTGCGCATTGCCTTTTCAATCAGATTCAACTTCTTGCGTTCCATATTAAAAGGCAATTAAACTGTTGTCACTTAATTTATCTTTTCCTTCCACCACGATCGTTTGTCCGGTAACCAGACCCGATCTCACTTCCAGTCTTGAATCGTGATACTGCCCAGTTTGGACGACCTGCTTTCGTGCCCGTTTTCCTTCAGGGTCGACCAGAAACACAAATGCGTTATTTTCATTGTCCTTCGATACACATTGATATGGCACCAGTATCAATTCTCTTTCCATGGAAGTTTCCATTTTCACGTCACAGACCATACCGGGTTTCAGCGAAAATTCCGGGTTCGGAACAAGTATCCTCCCTTCATAAGTGCGGGAGATCCTGTCGGCGACTGGACTGATATTGACCAACTCGCCTTTGAATTCCTTATCATTCAGCGCTGAAACAGTAAAAGTTGCTTTCATTCCTTTGATGATCTTAGCCACTTCGTTTTCGGGAACCGAGATCTTCACATACACCTGCCTGATATCAACCAGCTCCAATGGAGCCTGGGCAATGGATATCGAAGACATTCCAGGCTCAATGTTACGTTGCCCGACCATCCCGTTCACAGGGGCATACAACTGGCATTTCCCAAGGTTGTTCTTTGCCAGGTTAAGTGAGGATTGTGCCTGTTCCAGTTTGGACTCCATCTCCACCCATTTGATCTCGGGAAGGCTTCCCTTGTCATACACCGACTTCAGCCTGTCGTAGGCATCCCTGGCCTGCTGATATTGTGAAAGTGTGATTTCGTAGAGGCTGTTTGCATCGGTGGGATCAAGTGATGCTAGCAACTGGCCTGTATGCACAATGTCGCCGGCATCGACCAGTACTTTTTGTACGGTCCCGGTCGTTTGAAAGTTCAGGGGTATGCTTTGATAAGCTTCAACTGTCCCGCTGTATCGCAATTCTGTAACAACCTTTTCCGTTTTCACCTTGATGGTGGTCACGGTGATAGGTTGCGTTCCAGGAAGGCTATCCTGGCTTTTTCTGGGATT
>SESA01001366.1_pt1 | contig 12740 bp, 14 predicted proteins | sample 3171451 | NCBI WGS metagenome assembly SESA01 (sample SAMN06051862, study PRJNA518727) | freshwater metagenome | biome: subpolar coniferous forest; feature: holomictic lake; material: water; isolation source: holomictic Lake 227, 8 m depth | place: Canada: near Kenora, Ontario | collected...
CATCTTCACTATTCAATCAAGATATAAATAGTTGGGTTGTTTCTGGAGTTACGGATATGAGTTATATGTTCCAATATTCAATATTTGACCAACCATTATCAGGTTGGAATGTTTCTAATGTGATAAATATGGATTATATGTTCCGCAATTCACAATTCAATCAATATATTAATAATTGGAATGTTTCTAAGGTACAATATATGAATAGTATGTTTTATCAATCATCATTTAATCAAAATATTGGTAGTTGGGATGTATCCAATGTAACAGATGTAGCTAATATGTTTGGAACTGCAAGTTTATTCAATAATGGAGGAAGTAGTTCTATTAATAATTGGAACACATCTAAATTTACTTATGCACATGCTATGTTTGCTAATACATTATTTAATCAACCTATTGGAAATTGGAATGTTTCTGGAGTTACGGATATGAGTTATATGTTCCAAAATTCACAATTTGACCAACCATTATCAGGATGGAATGTTTCTAATGTTATTGATATGGATAATATGTTCCAAAGTTCACAATTTAATCAAGATATAAATAGCTGGAATGTTTCTGGTGTAACAAATATGGGTCAAATGTTCCAAAATTCAATATTTAACCAACCATTATCAGGGTGGAATGTTTCTAATGTAATAAATATGAATTATATGTTCCAAAACGCACCAATATTTAACCAAGATTTAAGTGGTTGGTGTGTAATAAATATACCAACAACACCTATTAATTTTGATGTTGGAGCGTCGTCTTGGGTATTACCTAAACCAGTGTGGGGTACTTGTCCTTAACATAATGTTTAAATATAGAATATAAACTATACAAAAAACTCTTAATTCTTATAATTATAGGATATAACTTTAAATTTAATGCCAGCTATAACGCCAACTATAACTCCAACACCATCGACAACGCCAATATTGTGTGGTAGTGGTGTTACAACAGGAAATTATTATTATACTGATTGTTGTGGAAATCTTGCACAAGGAACTGATATAGGAACTACCGTTATTATGGATTATACTAAACCATTTAATGGTGTAGTTAAATTAAATATGGTTGCGACAACAAGTTGTCCTACTCCAACACCGACACCAACTCCAACAGTAACACCAAGTGTTAGTCCAACTACCACCCCAACTCCAACAGTAACCGTTACGCCTAGTACAACAAAAACTCCATTACCAACACCAACAAATTATCCTGTAGTTCAATTAAAGAATGAATGTGATGTTTTTACTTTATTTGACTTAGGGGTTCAATGTTATCCTGTAGAATTACCAAGTTCTTCAACATCAAGTGATGGTATTTTATCTTTAAAAATTACTGGAGGAACAACACCATATTCGATATATTGGCAAGGAGGACAAAGAAGTCAAACTTTAGTTGGAATACCTGCTGGTAATTATGAAGTTATTGTGGTTGATTATTATGGAGATTATAGTTCTACTACTATTTGTAGTTTACTTGCACCTTCACCAACACCAACAGCAACACTTACTCCAACGCCAACTATTACTCCATCTCCATCTTGGCCTAATTTGTGTTTGATTGTATCAAACGGACAGACGACTTATGGACCATTCCAATTTGTTCCAAACGGAAATCAAAATGGAAAACCTACATGGGTTAGTGGTATCTATACGACAATATGGAATATTAATCAACAAAGATGGGAAGTTCAAGGATGGAATTATGGTGGATTACCTGTTAGTACAAATCAAACAGATATTCCGGATAGTGCATGGACAATTGCTAATGGAGTTGGTTCAGTATCAATGACACAAGGAACTTGTTCATCATATTTACCATTAAAGACAATGATAACTACACAAAATAGCAGTTGTAACGGATTAACTAATTGTAATGGTTCTATTACAATAAATGTTAGTGGAGGATTGGCACCATATAGTTATTCGATTAACAATGGATTAACATATCAGTTAAATAATAATATCTTCACTTCGTTATGTCCAAACACATATACGGTTATAGTAAAAGATTCTTTAAATAATACAGTATCTCAAGTTATAAATGTTGGTTACGATTCACTTCCAATTTCTTATACGATAGGAGTTGAAGTTAATGGAAGTATTACTGAAAATATTATTCCAAATCAAGATACAGAAACTTCGCCATGGAAAGTATCAATCAATCCTCCATTACCTCTTGGTACTGTAATAACTTTCCAATTGACTGTTAATTTCAACGAACAGATTGAAGGACCTTGGGATGTGAGTGGAGCAGATGCTACCGCAAATTATGACGTATTCTCAAATGTTTATAAAAATAATGTATTACAAACACCAGTTATTTTACCACAAGTAACAAGTTATGATAACAGACCTTATTGTAATGCACAAATACAAACTAAGACATGGTCTAATACATATAATTTAACAATGGGATATGGTGATGAAATTACAGGAATAACTTATTCTCAATTGAATATTGTAATACCTACATTACTCGATGGATGTGTGACTACGGTGGTTTCTAATATTCTATCTTCAACATCTAACGCTGTTATTGATGGATGTACGTGTTGTGTTGTTGTGAATAATCCAAGTGGTCAAGGAATTATTAATCAAACATTACAAGGGACTTTATTATCATTAACATAATAGTATTTTAAAATAAAAGGCTGAAACGAATATTTATCAAAAATGGGTTACATATTAAAAAATACATCTGGTTTAATTAACACAAGGCTAACTGACGTTGGTAGAAGAAAAATTTCGCAAGGAAGTTTTAATATTTCTTCATTCCAAATTGGAGATAGTGAGGTAAGTTATACTGCAGTTCCGAATTACAATCAAACTAATAATAATATTTTAATGCCAGCCTTTAACGCTCAAAACGATACTGGCTCACCAGAATCTAATAAGCAAGATATTAAATATCCTTATTATGTAACAGGTGGAAAAGGTAGTACGTACGGTATTCCATTTATGGATGCTCAAGTTCAAGAACTTTATAATTCTGCGGGAGTCAAAGGATTTTTTACAGGAACAACAGGAGCTTGGTCGGCACAAACAAGTTCCGCATATACTGTTACATCTAACTATTGGTTAGATATGTCAACATTATCAGGACAAACTTCGATAGATATTGAATTGGACGGAGCAACTTGTGCATCAACAACAGGAACTCCATCGGTTAATGATTTTATTACAATTTTCTTGGATGGTAATGGTGGATGTAATGATGTTTTAACATACCCTATTTTAACTTATAAGATTCAATCTATGGTTCCAGTAACTGGAACAACAGGAACTACCTTATATACTTTAACATTAGATAGAGCCGTTCCAAATTATACTGCAACCACACAAAGTGGAGATATGGCAAGAGTATTGGTATATCCTTCAGGTATGACCCAGTTATATGATTTTAATACACCAGCACCTTATTGGACAACTGATGCTTTAAATTATGAAACCACTTATTGTTTAAGTAACAAATATTATGGTTTAATTTGGAATATGAATATACCTTGGACTGAAAGTCCTGCAGGTGTATTTAGTAGTTCTTATGAAGATTATACCAAGTATGGTTCAGTACCTTATATTGGAACCAAAGAATATTTGGGATATAATGAGCCAAGTGGACAAACAGATACAAGTCAAGTTTATTATTATAATTCATTTGATGATAAGATTGTTGTTAAACCTCAAGACCAAAAAGCAATTTCAATTATTCATTATACTAATCATGATATTGATAATGTTTATGGAGAAAAGTTCTCAACGGTACCATTTGACCCACAAAATCCAACTGACGATATAGGATTAGCCAGACATTTTAGATTTACAATACCAACTCTAATGTGGCACAAATCAACAGGAAATACTATTGGTGAAACATTTTGGATTGACCCTCCAGGTTATGATTTATGTACACCATACTATATCAAATCTAAGGTTAATGTTGATATGAATGACCCTGGAATCAGATACTATCATCTTTGGGATTTAAACCCAGATAGTAATGGTAATTTGAATAGAATAGGTAAAGTATTCCCTGACCAAGAAATTATTGTTATTGATGATGAAGAAGTTGTCGCAGCCCTTTCATATAAGTCGAATAGGAACTGGACATTACCTTCACCTAAACTTTCATTATTAACTCCTAACACTTGTTATTCCAATAATCAAACGGCAACAGGTATTATGACAGGAGAAACTGAATCTATGTGGGTAACATATAGGTTAGATTCTACAGGATTTACGGAGTCATTACATTGTAATTATTATTCTTTAATATACGGGCCACATACAGGTTGTACGGTATCATCACAGAATGTTGCTGTAAGATTCGGTTCAGAGTTTCCGTTTTTAACACAACCAGAATCACCTTATACTCAAGTAGATATAAGTGGGTTCTCCGCAAATTCTTTAAAAATATTATGTCAAATAACTTTAAATGGAGCAAGACCAAATCCAACAGCATGGAGAGAAATTGATGTAACAAGTGAAATAAGTGGAACAACTATCAATGGATATTTAACCGTAAGTGGAATCACAGGAACAACATATCAAATAGATAATACATTATACGAGGCAGCACCAATATATAATTTGGCTGACTATATTGATATACCAATGAACGGATACCCTGACCAATTGAATTTCGGGGATGAATATTATTTTTATGGTAATATTGAAACAGACATATCTGCAACGATTTATGAGATGAGATATCTTATAACTCTTGGACGTAACCAGTTTACAAATACGTCAAACCCTACTTGGACTTCAGGAACAACTTCATATGTAACAGAAATTGGGCTTTACGATTCAGATAATGACCTTATTGTTATATCTAAACTACAATCTCCTGAATTAAGACAAGGTATTCAACAGTATGTAGTTAAATTAGATTTGTAATTATGGAAAGAGATATTAAAACAGATTCACCAAAAGTTTTGGGGTTAGACGTGTCAACTAAAACTATCGGGTGTGCATTATTCGATATTGATAGCAAAAATTTATTAGAATTAACACACATTTCACCAGTTCCTAAACCAAAGGTGGAAAACAAGATAGAAGAACTCATGCTAAAAAGTAATATCTTTAGAGAGAAACTTCAAGGTTATGCCGACTTAGGTATAAAATATGTCGTGATTGAAGAACCATTATTGAACTCAAATAATGTTTATACTGTAGGAACTCTTATTAGATTCAATACTCTTGTATGTAAACAAGTTTATGATGTGTTAGGAATTGTTCCTGAATTCATATCAACATATAACGCAAGAAAATTTGCATTTCCACACTTAGTCCAATCAAATGATAAAGGCAAGCATGTTTTATTTGGAGGATTTCCAAAAGACATAGATAAAAAAGTTATAATATGGGAGTTGGTTGCCAAAAGAGAACCACAGGTAATGTGGCAATATACCAAGAACAACACTCTTAAGAAAGAAAATTACGACCAAACAGACGCCTACGCCGCCGCCCTCGGATTTATGAAGATGAAAAACATTTGGTAGATTAAATTAGATTACTTATCTTTGACTATATGGGATATGTAATCAAAGATAATGAAACCAAAGGAGTTAAAAAGGCCTTACCTAAATATGGGTCATTTTCTGTTAAAAATGAGAAAATTTCAGGGAAAATTGAAATAATCGGATATCGGAAGTATAGTTGGGGTGAAGAGGTTGATGTTAGATTTACAGGTAAAATCTATGTAAGATTAAATAATAGTCATACTTTTAGTTGGATGGATGCGTCAATTATTAGCGATAAATCAAAAAATGTCTCCAAGATTAAAGTTAATAGATTTATAAAAAGATATTCTTTTACTGATATTAAAACTCGTATGAATTATTTTGGGGTTAATGTTCGTGGGTGGGATATGATAAAAAAAATTAAATGGATTTAATATGAAAATAATTGCTTACTTGTGGATATTTCTTTTGTTTGCGACCACATTTTTTATTCTTATTGCAGGAATTATCGAAAAAAATGTTGACGAGACACACCCAATTAAAAAATGGTGGAGAAGAAATGTTATTGATGTCATGCCGAATGACAAAGAATTATAGTGTTTTGTAACAATTTTATACTATATTTGTTACATGTCAGATGAGATAGAAGTATTAGTAGAGTTATTGACTGATGTTTTAGGCAAACCAAAACAGCATTATGAATCAAAGGGTCAGATATCTTTTGACTGCCCTGTTTGTGCTGACGAAAAAGGATTAGACAATGGTGATGGTAAGGGTAACCTTGAGATTAACTATGGAAAACACGTGTACAAATGCTGGGCTTGTTGTGAAATATACGGAACACAAGGCCCACTTGGAAAATTATTTGATAAGTTCGGAAGCAAGAAACAAAAAAAACTTTACGATTTAATTAAACCTGAAGAATTAAAACAGGAAGATGTTAAACGACCTAAATTAAGATTACCTGAAGGGTATACCTCATTTGAGGACTCCAACCCAAGATTTATTCCACATATAGAAGCAATGAGATACCTTACATCAAGGGGTATAACAGATGAAATAATTAAGAAATTTAAGATAGGATATACTGTAAATGGTGACTTCTCTTATAGGATAATCGTTCCATCTTATAATTCAGAGAATGTCCTAAACTATTATGTTGCAAGGGCTTGGGTACCTAAGAAGATGAAATATAAGAATCCAACTGTTCCTAAGGATGAGATTATTTTTGGTGAAAACAATATAGATTGGAAAAAAGACGTATATTTGTGTGAAGGTGTATTTGATTCATTCTTCTTACCTAACCCAATTGTTATGTTGGGAAAGAAAATGAGTAAGTTATTATTTGAAACATTATATAATAAAGCGGAAGGTAATATCATCATCTGTACAGATGGAGATGCGTGGACGGACGGATTGAAACTTTACCACGAGTTAAATGGTGGTATATTATACAACAAAATAAAAATTATTAAACTTCCTTCAGACAAAGATGTCTGTGATTTAAGAGGACAAATAGACGAGTATTATCATGAAATTAAGTAACATTGCACAAGAGATTAGAGAGTTAGTTAAGAACAGACAAGAAGAACTTGGACTAACCTTTGAAGAAAACGAACACATTTATACGATGAACGGAAGGAAAGATTATCCTTCAGTTTCCAAAGTCCTTAAGAAATTTTATACAGAGTTTCCATTAGAAGAAGCGTCTTATAATAAATCGGGTGGAGACCCACAAAAACAACAACAATTACTTGAAGAGTGGTCAGCTGCTGGAGATTACTCAACCAATATGGGAAGTAGAGTACATTATGTCTTGGAGAAGAATGTTATTGAACGTAACGGAAATTATAAAGAAGTGAGACAACCTATCTTTGATTGTGATTTAACTCAAATCATGAAAGGTGATAATATGATTGCTGCGGGTAATAGATATATCCATTTGATGGAAGAAAGGGGTGCAGTTCTATTAGATACAGAGATGGTTCTTGGCGACCCTGAATTAGGATATACAGGACAACCAGATAAAATTTGGTTAATGATGAATAAGTTGCAAACTGAATTCGGATTTGTAATTACCGATTGGAAGACAAATAAGAAAAAAAACTTTCAAGAGACAAAGTATACTAAAAGATTAAAAATCCCATTCAGTAAATTTCCTGATACCGCATTAGGACACTATTACATTCAACTACCTTTATATGGTAAGTTACTTTTGAAGATGTTACAAGGTACCAAATATGCCGATATCAAATTATATGGATGTGTTATTTCACATTTAACTGATGAAAGCCAATTCGAAGAGTATAGAGTTCCTCAAGAAGTAAATAACATTATTTTAGATATGGATATGAAAAAATATTTGGATAAGTAGAAATACTTTATTATATTTTATTATAAAAACAACTCATTATGGAAGAAGAAGAAGAAAAAAAAATTAATTTAAAAGAGTGTGAATCAATAAATTGTGAGAAATGTAATAGTATCTACTTCAAAGAAGTAATTTATATTAAAACAGTTCCTAAGGAAATGATTAAGGGTGCGACTGAAGACCAAACAGTTCCATTCCCAATTTACAAGTGTGATGAATGTGGTCATATAAATGAAGGATTTAATCCTTTTGAATAAGATGTTAAATCATTAAAAAAGAAAAATAATGGATAATAAATTTATGAAGTTTTGGAAAAATTTTGGGCCATACATATTATTTGGTACTGGAATTATTCAGTTTTTAGTTGTTGATAACCTTACAATAGGTTCAATATTCATGATTTTAGGTTTAATGCTAATGATAGAAAAGGATAGAGAATGATTAAAAGATTAATACATTTTTCTGATTTACATATCAGATTATTCAAAGACCATGAATTATATCGTGGAGTTATTGAATCTGCATTAAAAGAATGGAGAACACTTCAACCTGATAGGATTGTGTTCACTGGAGACCTTGTTCATTCCAAGAATCAAATGACACCAGAATTGGTCGAGTTTGTTGCTTGGGTGTTATCGGAGTGTGCTAAAATAACTAAAACAATTGTTATCATAGGCAATCATGATTTTTTAGAAAATAATAATACAAGGTTGGATGCTTTAACTCCAATTATTGATTCGTTGAAAAACAATAATATCGTGTATCTTAAAAACAGAGGTGTTTATGAAGATGATGACATTAACTGGTGTGTATATTCTTTAATGGAACATAATATTCCACCTGAAATTAATAAATCAAAAAATAAGAATATTGGTTTATTTCATGGGCCAGTACAAGGATTGTATACTGACATTGGTTACAAGTTTGAAGATGGATTTGATGTCAGTAAATTTAAAGGATGTGACCTTGTATTATGTGGAGACATCCATAAACGCCAAATTTTTGATATTCCTGGTGGTAAGAAAGCTTATATGGTAGGCTCTACCATCCAACAAAATTTTGGTGAAACAATTAGAAAACATGGATATGGTGTATATGAAGTTGAAAAAGACGAATATACTTTTGTGGATTTACCTAATGCTAAACCTTTTCTTTCTTTTTACATTAATTCGATTGAGTGTTTAGAGAAGGGAAATGAAAAGTTAGTTAACTATTAATATGGACTTAAAAATTAACCTATCAAATGCGGAACATAAAGAATTAGTTTCTTATTGTAATCTAAATGACTTGCTTGTTAGTGAGATTGTTAAGAAATCTTTTACAACTGGATTTAACATAGAACGATATGGTCTATTAAACGTTAATCAAGAAGTTAAGGAGAAAGAAATTATTAAGGAAGTCATCAAGTATGTTGAGGTTCCTGTGGTAGAAGAGAAAGAAGTTATCAGGATTGAATATGTTGATGTACCTGTTGATAAAGTAGTTATTAAGGAAGTGGTTGTTGAAAAGATAGTTGAGGTGATTAAAGAAGTCCCGAGCCCCCCCACGGAAATAAAAGTTATAGAATACATTGATAGAGAGGTGATTAAAGAGGTAATTAAGGAAGTTTTTGTCTCAAATATCGACAATATTTACGACAAACCTGAACCAGAAATTAGAGAAGTGGTTGTTGAAAAGATAGTTGAAGTGATAGTAGAGAAAGAAGTAGGTGGTGTGGACAAAAGTAAGATGGATGCTCTTCAAGTTACTATTCAAAAGATAAGGAGTGAGAACATTGAGAAGGATAAATTGATAAAGGAGTATGAAAAAACAATAGAAGATATTCAAAAATTCCAATCAGATAAAAGAGCGGTTTATTTGAGTGGGTCAAATTTAAATAAAACAATATAAAAAAATATGATGACACAATTAGTATTATGGATGATTATTGCTTACGGGTTAAGTAATATTGTTGTTTATGGTAGTATTTTCAATGGACCAAGAAATATTATTAGAAAATGGTCTGAAGGGCCATATCCTTTTAGTGATTTTGGTACTTTTATCAAAGATATGACATCTTGTATGATGTGCTTTGGATTCCATTGCGGATGGTTTTTATCCATTTCAATATATTCACCTGTACACGAAATACTTGGAGTAACAAACTGGGTCTCATGGTTCTTTGATGGTATGTTAGCATCAGGGGCTGTATGGGCAATTAATTCAATTATAGAATGGTTTGAAGAGAACCGACCAAAAAAACAATAAAATGGGAAAGCAGGACAAAGAGCATCGCAAAAAAGTTGAGATGAGAAACCAAAAATTAAAGTCAGAACAAGAAACATTTCAGAAATTATTTAAAGAGTCAATGAAAACTCAAATTGAAGAAATGAAGAAAAAAGACGCATTGACTTCAGGGTCAACACAAAATTAATTATAATGAAATGGGATTTATTTAATCCGCATCCTGAATATAACTATACATATATGTCAACAAAATTAGATATATCTACTTTGGAGAATCCCTATATACAAGTGATATGGGAAGATACTCCAGAGAATTTTACGCAAGAAAGAATTAAGTCGGTTAAACAATACTTTATGAAAAAGTATGGCTCAACAAACATTAATGTTATAACCAAAGTTAAGACCACTGATGAAACCCAACAGACAATTGATGTTGCGGTTAATATCATGGATAAGAACTATCAGAATGAATTGATTAGGTCTCTTCTTGAAACTAAACAACAAGACCAGTATTATGACCAAGTCATGAACATTGACCTTGCGGTTGAGAACAGGATGATGGCTAATGAGGTTGAAGTAACTCCGTTCAAAAGATGGTACATCAAGAAGATTGAGTTCAGTAACTTCTTATCTTATGGTGAAGACCAAGTGATTGATTTTGATAAATGTAATGGTATTACGGTAGTTGAGTCAGACCCTCCAAACTTTGGTGGTAAGACCGTATTGACCGTGGACTTGTTATTATTCTTATTCTTCAATACAACAACGAAGACACAGAAGGCAGAAGAAATTTTTAACCGATTCACAGATAAGAATGTGGTGTCAGTTAAGGGTGATATCATCATTGATGGTGAGGAGTATATTATTGCTCGTAAGATTGAAAGAAAGAAATCTAAGGCAGGTGAATGGAATGTTAAGACCGAGTTGGACTTCTTCAAGAAGTTATCTGACGGTCAATTGCAGAACTTTACAGGGGAGCAAAGACGTGAGACGGAGAACTTTATCAAAACATCAATTGGAGATATGGATGACTTCCTAATGACGATTGTAACCACAGCATCAAACCTTGAGGACTTATTGGAAGCAAAGCCAACAGCTCGTGGTCAGGTTTTAAGCAGATTCTTGGGATTGGAGTTCCTCAAAAAGAAAGAAGAAACTGGAAAGGAAATATATTCTGAGTTCTCAAAGGGAATGATGTCAAACATCTATAACACGGAATCATTAAAGCAAGATAATGAAACATCCAAAGAACAGATTCAAACATTAAAGGATGAAATTATTGATGCTGATACCAAGATTGAAGATGTTGATAAAAGGTTACAAAAGGGTCAAGAATACAAGGACAACTTATTGAAGTCCAAGTATTCAGATATCGACCAAGAGTTGATTATAATGAACCCAGTGAAGTTACAGGGGGATATTGATGACTATATAACAACCAGCAAAAGAATAACAGGACAGATTAATGATATTAAGATTGTTGAGCCAAAAGAATTCTATCATGAAGATAAACATGATGAGGTTAAAGAACAAATTAGAATAAAGAATAAGGAACTTACCTTATTGATGAGTAAAAGAGAAGATATTGCCGAGTTAATTGACAAATATGGTGATGGTATTAAATGCCAACACTGTGGAATTAAATTGATGGAAGCTGAACTAACTAAAAAGAAAATTGGTGAAAAGGATGAAACTCAAAAGAATATATTAAAGGTTGATAAAGAAATTCAAATTTTAGATACAACTGAAAAATCCTTTGTCCAACTAAAAAAAGATTTTGATGAATATGAAAGAAACAAACTTATCAAAGAAAAATATGAGTTGTCCCTTGAATCCAATGAATTAAAACTTGGACAATCGAAAGATAAACTTAAGAGATACGAAGAAGTTCAAGATAAGATTAAGAAGAACAATGAGGTTGATGGACAGTTAGTTAAAGCGGGATATAGAATTGATGAATTGATTAACGAAAAACGTGGATACGAAAGGAAACAATCAACCAATGAAAACCAGATTGAAAACTTAAATAATAAGATTGAAAAGAATAATGATATCATCCTCAGAATTGCTGAAGAGTTTGAACGAGAGAAGATATATAAAATCTATGTTGATGTCTTTGGTAAGAACGGAATCACCAAGATTATTATGAAGACAATGATGCCTTTAATTAACTCCGAACTACAGAGACTACTTCAGGACTCGTGCTACTTTAACTTGGAGATACGCATCAACGAGAAGAATGAAGTTGAATTCATTATGATTGATAATAGTACTGGCATTGAGAAGTTAATGACCTCAGGTAGTGGGTACGAGAAAACGGTGGGAGCAATGGCAATTAGAGCTGTATTGTCTAAGGTATGTTCATTACCTAAACCAAACATATCCGTGTGGGATGAGACCTTCGGAAAGATATCTAATGATAACTTAGAAATGGTTGGGGAGTTCTTTAATAAGATGAAGGACTACTTTGAAAAAATATTTGTAATCAGTCACAATCCACTTATATCCAATTGGGCGGATAATGTAGTTCGGATAAACAAGGAAGAAAACATTTCAAAAGTTTCACAATAAAAAATTAACCCCATCTCATAAAGGTGGGTTTTTTATTTTTTATCTGGCTAGATAATTGACTGGATAAAATAAAAGATATATATTTTTAAAAAAATAAATTATATGTCACAGATT
>SESA01001368.1_pt1 | contig 12735 bp, 10 predicted proteins | sample 3171451 | NCBI WGS metagenome assembly SESA01 (sample SAMN06051862, study PRJNA518727) | freshwater metagenome | biome: subpolar coniferous forest; feature: holomictic lake; material: water; isolation source: holomictic Lake 227, 8 m depth | place: Canada: near Kenora, Ontario | collected...
AAGGTTTGTTGCCTCGCGATGACGAAGGTTTGCTGCCTCGCGATGAAGCAAGGGCGCGATGTCGAACTCGGGTAACGTGAATTGTGGAAGGAATAACGCGATGAAGAAGTTTTTTGGATCACTCGCTCTGGTGTTGCTGGTACTGATGGCCTACCTGCTTACCTGGCCGGTGCCGATTGAGCCGGTGGCGTTTTCGCTTCCTGCGGCACCCGGTTATGGGGGCGCGCACGCCGTCAACACCCGGCTGGCCAATTTGCAGATGATCGACCTGCACGGCGAAGTGGGCCCCGAGCACATTGCCTTTGGGCCCGACGGCAAGCTCTACACCACGGTGGCCAGCGGCAACATTCTGCGCATGAATGCCGACGGCTCGGGTCAGGAAGTTTTTGGCTCCACCGGCGGACGCATACTGGGCTTTGACTTTGACGCGCAGGGCAATCTGATCGGTGCCGATGCCATCAAGGGGCTGCTGTCGATCGCACCCGACCGCAAGGTCACGCTGCTTGCCGACAAGGTCGGCGGCGACCCGATCCGCTACGCCGACGCGGTGGTGGTGGCACGCAACGGCAAGATGTACTTCAGCGATGCGTCCACCCGCTTTGCACCCAAGGACTGGGGCGGCACGTTTGAAGCCAGCGTGTACGACATCATCGAAGCCGCCAGTACCGGGCGCATCCTCGAATACGACCCCGCCACCCGTGCCACACGCATCGTTGCGCGCGGCCTGAGCTTTGCCAATGGCGTGGCGCTCAGCCAGGACGAGCAGACCCTGTTCGTCAACGAAACCGGCAAGTTCCGGCTCTGGAAAATCGCCGTCAGCGCCAGCAACCTGGACCTGCTTCAAAGTGGTGCCGCCGCCAGCGCCCAGGCCAGTGTGCTGATCGACAACCTGCCCGGTTACCCCGACAACCTGATGCGCGGACTGGACGGCAAAATCTGGATGGGCTTTGCCAAGCCACGCAATCCGGCGGCCGACAACATGGCCGGCAAGCCATGGCTGCGCCGCCTCTCGCTGCGCCTGCCGCGTGCTCTTTGGCCGGTGCCCAAATCGTATGGTCACGTGATTGCCTTTACCGAAGACGGCAAAGTGGTTGCCGACCTGCAAGACCCCACCGGCACCTACCCCGAGACCACAGCCATCACCGAGACGCGTGACCGCCTGTACGTGCAAAGCCTGCACGCCCACGGCCTGGGATGGCTGCCCAACAAATAGCATGTTGCCACCCACGCCCCTCTGGAACACACTGCCCAACGCTCCCGCCCCCGGCACGGTGCTGGGCCAGCGCGATGACTTTGCCGACGGGCAGGCGACGCTCCTGAAACTGCCCGTACCAGGTAAGCCCGCCACGCAAACCTTTGGCCTGGTCGTTCTTCGCGACGGCAATGCGCTGCGGGCCTATGTCAACCGCTGCCCGCACTTTGGTGTGGTGCTGGCGGGCCGCCAGGAGCACCTCATCCAGACAAGCGGCGTAAGCCTGAGCTGCAACGTGCACTACGCGCGTTTTCGCTGGAGCGACGGCCTGTGCGAAAGCGGCGAGTGTGTGGGCGAGTCGCTGATCCCGGTGGCGCTGGTGGTCAGCGCAAGCGGCCAGGTGTGCATCGCCTTGGCCACTGAACCCACGCCCAGCGCATGAGTCCCCTGCCCCCCATGCAACGCGCACGCCAACTGGTGCTGGCGGGAACCGGTCCGGCCCACGTGCACCTGCTCGCCGCACTGTGCGCGCGGCCCTTGCCGGGCGCGCAAATCACCTTGCTGGCGCACAGCACCGCCACGGTCCATGACGCCATGCTCAGCGGCTACGTGGCAGGGCATTACGCGCTGGAACAGTGCCAGGTGGCGCTCGCACCCTTTGTGCAGCAAACCGGACTGCGCTGGCTGCGGCGCAATGTCAGCACGCTTGACGCGCAGCAGCAGACCTTGGAGTTGGACGACGGCAGCACGCTGCACTACGACTGGCTCTCGCTCAACCTGGAGCCGCAGCAGGAGCGCGCGCACATCGAACAAACCCTGCCGGGCGCGCGCGAGCACGCCCTGTTTGTGCACCCCACCGAGGTGTTCTGCGCCCTGTGGCCCAAGGTGGTGGCCATGGGCCTGGCGCGCGCGTTGCGCGTGGCCGTGATCGCCTCGGGCGTGCAAGGCATCGAGTTGGCCCTGGCGCTGCGCGCACGTCTGCCCAATGCCGCTGTCACGCTGGTGTGCGGCCACACGCCGCTGACCGAGGGGCTTACGCCGCGCGTTGCCCAATGGCTGCAAGCGCTGTTGCGCGAGCGCAAAGTGACGGTGCTGCAAGACCACGCCACAGCCGTGCTTGCCGACGCGGTGGCGCTGGGCTGCGGTGCGCATTTGGCGTGTGATGTGCCCTTGCTTGCCAACGCCACGCTGGTGCCTGCGTGGCTAAGCGCCAGCGCCCTGGCGCGCGATGCACACGGCGGCATTGCGACCGATGCCAGCCTGCGCTCTGCCAGCCACCCCAGCGTGTTTGCCACGCCGGGCGAGTCCAGCGGCGTGCACCTTGCCACCACGCTCGAAGCCAACCTGCGCGCCAGCGTTCGCGGCGACCCCTTGCAAGCCCCTGCGCCCGCAGCACGGCGTCTGCAATGGATTGCGTGTGGCGACGCCAGCGCCATTGCCACCTGGGGCAACTACAGCGCGCGTGGGCGCGCTCTCGGGTGGCTCAAGCAGTGGCTGGAGTTGCGCTTTGTGGCGCTCTACAGCCGCAACGTCAAGCGTGGTGCAACGCCAGCGGTGAGCGGCAGCACCTGACCGATTTCGGCCGCGTGCGCAAAGCCGTGGCGCGCAAAGGTGGCAAGCACCGCCTCCACCGCCTCGGGCGCACAACTCACCAGCAGGCCGCCGCTGGTCTGCGGGTCGCTCAGCAAGGCGCGGTCCACGGCCGAAAACTCTGCAGGCAGCACGATCTCGTGGCCGTAGGCGGCCCAATTGCGCCCTGAGGCACCTGTGACCATGCCCTGCTCGGCCAACGCGTGCACGCCGTCGATCAGGGGCACGCGCGGCCACTGCAGCGCCACCTCGCAGCGTGCGCCGCGCGCAATTTCAAGCGCGTGGCCGGCCAGGCCAAAGCCGGTTACATCGGTGAGCGCGTGCACGCCGTCAAGTGCAGCCAGATCGGGGCCGGGGGTATTGAGTTGGGTGGTGACTTCAATCATGCGCGCATAGCCTGCAGCGTCTAGCTTTTGCTTCTTGAGCGCAGCCGACAGGATGCCCACGCCCAGCGGTTTGCCCAGCACCAGGCGGTCGCCCACGCGCGCGTCGGCATTGCGCTTGACGCGGCGCGGATGCACCAGCCCCAGCGCCACCAGGCCGTAAATCGGTTCGACCGAATCAATCGTGTGGCCCCCCGCAATCGGGATGCCCGCGGCGCGGCAGACGCTGGCCCCCCCGGCCAGAATCTTGCCAATGGTTTCGGTGGAGAGCACACTGATCGGCATGCCCACCAGCGCCAGCGCCAGAATTGGTGTGCCGCCCATGGCGTAGACGTCGGAGATGGCGTTGGTGGCGGCAATGCGGCCAAAGTCAAACGCATCGTCGACGATGGGCATGAAGAAGTCGGTGGTGGCAATGATGGCCTGCTCGTCGTTGAGCTGGTACACCGCCGCGTCGTCCGAAGTTTCGATGCCCACCAGCAGCGCTGCGGGCAGCGGCATGGCGGTGGTGGTCTTGAGAATTTCAGAGAGTACGCCGGGCGCAATCTTGCAGCCGCAGCCGCCGCCGTGCGAGAGGGATGTGAGGCGCGGCTCCTGGGCCGCGCTCACGTTGGGGATAGAAGCTGCTGGTTCGCTCATGGTGCTTTGGATTTGTGTTTGTCGGCCTTGGGGGCTTTTGGGTCCTTGTGGGCCTTGCCGTGTTCATGTGCATGGTCGTGGCCGAGCTCTTGCTCCAGACGCTCGCACAGCGTGCGCAGGATTTTGACCCGGGCGTAACTCTTGTCGTTGGCCTCCACCAGCGTCCAGGGTGCGTAGCTGCTACTGGTGCGGTCCACCATATCGCAAATGGCTTGCTGGTAGGTGTTCCACTTTTCGCGGTTGCGCCAGTCTTCGTCGGTGATCTTGAAGCGCTTGAAGCTGATCTGCTCGCGCTCCTTGAAGCGGCGCAGTTGCTCGGCCTGGCTGATCTGCAGCCAGAACTTCACCACGATCGCACCGGCGTCGGTCATCTCCTGCTCGAAGTCGTTGATCTCGGTGTAGCCGCGCATCCAGTCGGCCTCGGTGCAAAAGCCTTCCACGCGCTCCACCAGCACGCGCCCGTACCAGGTGCGGTCAAAAATGGCAATGTGGCCCTTGCGCGGCAGATGCCGCCAAAAGCGCCACAAGTGCGGCTGGGCGCGCTCCTCCTCGGTGGGCGCGGCCACCGGTGTCACGTGGTACTGGCGCGCATCGAGCGCCGCGCCAATGCGCCGGATGGCCCCGCCCTTGCCGGCCGCGTCGGCCCCTTCAAAGGCGCACACCAGGGCGCGGTTTTTGAAAGCCGGGGCGCGCGCCAGTTCGGCCAGCCGCCCCTGCCAATGCGCCAGTTCGGTCTTGTAGCTCTTCTCGTCCAGCGCCAGCGTCAGATCGAGTTGCGAGAGCACGTTGCGCCCGTCGGTGTCCACGCGCACCATCGGCGCCACCGCCGACTGGTGGCCCTGGGGCGATGCCAGGCGGTTGCGGATGGCATCGAGCACCACCTGGCCCACGGTGAGCTCGCGGTAACGGTCGTCCGAGCCATCGATCAGCACCCACGGTGCCCAGGCGGTATTGGTGGTGCGCAGCAAGTGGCCGGCTACCTCCTGCAACTGGTCGTAGGTCTTGAGCCGGTCCCAATTCCACTGGGTTACACGCCAGGCGGTAAGCGGGTCGCGCTGCAGCGCCTTGAGGCGCTTCTCCTGCCCCTCCTTGGTGAGGTGAAACCAGAACTTGAGCACCAGCGCGCCTTCGCTCACGAGCATCGATTCAAAGCGGTTGATCTGCGCGGCGCGGGCGTCGAGTTCCTTGTGCGAGATGGTGCCCGCGATGCGCTCGCGGATCGGGTCGGAGTACCACGACCCGGCAAATATCCCGATGCGCCCCTTCGGGGGCAGACTGCGCCAGTAGCGCCACATGGCGGGGCGTTCGCGCTCTTCGTCAGTGGGGTCGGCAAACGCCAGCGTCGAGAGAAAGCGCGGGTCCATCCACTCGTACAAGACGTTGATGGACTCGCCCTTGCCCGCGCCATCTTGCCCGCTGATGAGCAGCACCACTGGAATCTTCTTGTGCTCGTACAGGTCGATCTGCGCTTCGAGCAGCGCCGCGCGCAAGGTCGGCACCGCTGCCTTGTAGCTGGCCTTGTCGATCTTGTGGCCAATTTCTGCAGACTCAAACATCAGCACCCTCCATGTAAAAAGGGGTTGCCTGCGCCGCTTTGGCGCTTAGTTCCCCGTCACCCGGATCTGGATCATGCGCGGCGCATCGGCTGCGGATGAACTGCTATAGCTGCCGCTGGGCGCGGCCTCACCTTCGGTGGCCACCGTCATCCACTCACCCAAGGTGACGTTGAACGAGGTCACCAGTTGGCTGCGTGTCTGGTTGGGTAAATCGGCGGTGCTGCGCGCGTCCACCGACGCGGTCTGCATATCGATGTCCACCTGCACCGGCTGCTTGCCGCCAAGCCAGCGCGGCGTTACCACCAGGTTGTGCCCGCCGTCCATCCACACCAGCGCGTTGGTCACGCCTGCACCGCTGTTTTGCCCGGCGGCAGCAGACGCTGCTGCGGTGGGTGCGTTGGCGTAGCTCTCGACCTTTTGCACCCATTGCATGGGCATGGCCACGTTCATGCGCACCGTGGCTTTTTCGCCGTTGCGCACCAGAAATTTTTGCGACTTGAGCAGCGGCACGCGCGGCTTGGTGCCCACCGAATAGCCGCCACCCTGTTCTTCCACCTGGCGGATCTCGACCGTGAAATCGCGCTTGGGCAATTCGGCCCAGGCCAGGTTCGCAGCCAAGCCCACGGAAAGCGAAACGGCCAGAGTGTGAAGGCGGGATAAACGCATGGGGCTAACTCTAGCGCATTTGCGGTGGCTAAAACCGCGCAAAAGGCGGCAGATTCCGGGCCAGACCGCAAAAATGTCACGCCACCTTGGGTGTGCTGCCCTGGGTGGCTTGGCGGAAGGCCATCACCAACTGGCTGCGCAAGGTGCCCAACTGCGAAAACTCGCGATCTGACAGGGTGATGGTGCCGGCTTCGGGCTTGTCGGCGTAAATCAGGCCGATGGTGATGTCCTTGTGGCGCAGCGGCAGCAGCAAAAAGGTGGGCGCGTTCACGCCGTTGCAATACCACTGCGGCAGGCGCAGCGCCAGGCTGGGCACGTTGGCGTCGGAGATCAGCGTATCGAGCCCCTTGTGGCAGACGGCGGTAAACAGGTCGGCCTGCGGCTGCAGCACTTTGACCAAATCGATCTGGAAGCGCTCGGGCATGTACTGCGCGTCTGTGCCCAGCGCGATTTTGCCGACCAGCTTGCCGGCCTTGGGGTTGCGCAGGCAAAACACCACACGCTCGAACTTGAAGGCGCGGTACATCGTCTCCAGCGCCACGCGGATCACGGCGTTGAGCTTGAAGTCGTCCTCCACCATGGAATTGATCACATCCGAAATACCCGCCGAGAGCACGTCAATCGGCTTGGTCGCCTGCGGGTAGGCGTGCGTGGACAGGTCTTGCGCGCCATCGGGCAGCGCCAGGGCCTGCGTGGCGGCGTCGGACTCGGGTGCCAGCGGAACAAAGTCGCTGGCGTGGTCCATCCAGTGTGAGGCCACCGAGCCCGCGCGCACCGGAATGCGCAGCGCCTTGACCAGCTCCTGCATGCGCGCGCGGCTGCCCGCCACCGCCGCGCCCAGTTGCTTGGGCGTGAGGCCCATCGCCTTGTCGTAGCGCTGGGCAATCTGATCGATGGCAGTACTGAGTAGATGCTCGTCGCCCCACTGCATCACCTCGACCAACTCGTGGGCCGCGCTGGCGAGCAAGCGCATGCGCTCGGCCGGCTCGCGCGGCGGGTTGGGCTCGGTTTGCAACGGATAGCGGCGCATCGAAAACACCAGCGCGTCGGGCAGGCCCCAGCGGATGGCCACACCCAGGCCCAGGTCGCCAAAGCCCATCTTGATGACCTCGTTGACCACCTTGTCCCAATCGGCCGGGCCCGGCCGCTGGCCCTTGAACTGCTTGGCCATCTGGCGGCGGATTTCGCGCGACTCCTCGGGAAAATAAAACTGCACCAGCATGCGCCCGAGGTTTTGCATCAGGCCGCTGACAAAGGCTTCTTCCGCCTCGGCCGCAGTAGCGCTGAGCTCATTGGCCAGCGTGCCCATTGCCAGGCCGCGCAGCAACTCCTCGTACAAGTGTCCCACGTCTTCCTTGTTGCGCAGCGTCTCCATCACCGCCAGCGACAGCGCCAGATTGCGGATGCCCTGCAAGCCGATGAGCGCCACCGCGCGCGACACCGTGCTGATGTTGCCGCCCCAGTGATGCCGGTAGTAGGTCGAGTTGACCAGCCGCAACAGCTTTTGCGTCAGCGCCACGTCCTTGAGAATGCTGTTGGACAGGCTGGCAATGCTCTCGTTTTCGGCGTCCACCAGCGACACAATGCGCTTGACCGACTCCGACAACGTCGGGAAATCCGGCTTGTGTTGCATGCGCAGCATCATGAAATCAAGGGCGGCAGAACTGGTGGTCATAACGGCATTTTCCATGCAACGGCAACTTCATGCAGCCCAAAGGCATGGATCGCCACGGCCTGGCGGCCTCGCGAAGACGGTCAAGGTGGGCGTGTGGCCTCGCGATGACGGTCAAGGTGGGCGTGTGGCCTCGCGAAGACGGTCAAGGTGGGCGTGTGGCCTCGCGAAGACGAGAGGCTGTCACTGCGAGCGTAGCGCGGCAGTCCATGCAGGCGGCGTTTCGTCACCCCCTTGCCAGAGCCTCCAACTGCACGAAGTCGAGTTGGCGGGCGGCTTGGCGCACTTGTTGGGCGTAGGCTGCGCAGGCGGGCACCTCGGTTTCTAGTGCTACGCACCAGTCTTCCATGTCGCTGATCTCGCCCAGGCGCACCAGCCTAAGCAGGTCTGCCAGGCGTTGGGCGTCGGGCTTGGTCGGCGGCTGCAGTTTGGGCACCACGCTTACCAGCACATGAGCCAGTTTGGAAGGCTCTACCGGCTTGCTCAGGAAGGCGTCAAACGCAATCTGCGCTGGCAGCCCGGCGGGGCGGTGCGGGTTGATGCCCGAGACCAGCACCACCGGCAGGCCCGCACGGTGCGCGCGCACGTACTGCAGCACGTGCCAGCCATCGCCATCGTCCATGACCTGGTCGGTGATCACCAAGTCCCAGCGCTGGGGGTCGCGCGCCAGAGCCGCCACTGCCTGATTGCCGCTGGCCACACTATCGACCGCGCAACTCAGAAACTCGGCCGCATCGGCCAGTGTGTTAAGCGCCGCCGGGTCGTCGTCCACCAGCAACACGCGCAGCGTTGGCTTGCTGCTGTACAGCGGCACGCCAGGTGTGGACGTGGCCATGGCAGCCTCGGCAACCTCCGCCGCCTCAAGCACCTCGGGTGCCTCTACCGTTGGGCACGGGATGCCAAAACTGAAGGTGCTGCCCACGCCGGGCAGGCTTTCCACACCGAGTTTGCCGCCCATCAGCGTGACCAGCCGGTACGCGATCGCCAAGCCCAGCCCCATGCCCTTGCGCGCGGCCTTATCGGCACCGTGCTTCCCCTGGAAAAATGGCTCAAACACATGTTGCAAATCTTCGGGCTCGATGCCTTCGCCGCTGTCCTTTACCCAAAACTGCAACATCACCTGATCAGTCGCGTCGGCTTTGCGCGCCGCACAGCGCAGCTCCACGTGGCCTTGGCGCGTATGGCGATTGGCGTTGGAAACCAGGTTGTCCAGAATCTGGCGCAAGCGTGGCGCATCCACCTGCACGCCTGCAGGCAACTCGCCGTGGCGCGTCAACGCAAAGGTGTTGCCCGCCGCCTCGCCCGCAACCCTGCCCGCGCGCTCCACCTCGGCCAGCCAGATTGAGAGCGCCAGCGGCTGCGGCCTGAGGCTCAGTTGCCCGGCCTCCAGGCGCGACTGGTCCAGCAGCTCATCAATCATTGCCAAGAGGCGCACGCCATTGCGCTCAATGTCGGCCGTGCCTTCTTGCAGCGGCAGCCGCGCCGAACCCCGGCGCAACAGGCGCGCATAGCCGATGATGGTGTTGAGCGGCGAATGCAGCTCATGGCTGACCTGCGCCAGAAAGTCGGACTTGGCCCGGCTCAAGGCGTCACTCTTGCGCAGTTGCATGCGCAGCGTACGGGTGTGCTCACCAAGCGCCAGAAAGAACATCGGTGCGGCCAGCAGCAGCGCCCAGGTCAGGCTGATCTGGCTGGTAAACGGGATATTGACAATGCCCAGGGTAGAGATGTCGCGCAGGCCTTCGAGCACCCAGGTAATGCTGTAGCCCAGCACCAGATAACCCGCCGTCTTGCTGCCACGCCGCCAGGCAATCATGGCAATAGCCAGCGACGCCACGCTCACCGCGATCAGCCCGGTCGCGATGAGTTGGATTGCCCACGGATAGTTCACCGCGCTCATCGGCCCGGCAACAAGTATTGCCAGCGCGAATGCAAAAAACAGCTTGTCCCAGCGCGGAAAAGCCGTTTTCATTGCCAGAAACTCGCGCTGAACCAGCATCAGGCTGAGTATTCCGATGATGCCCGCCACAATGTGTGCCTGGATTGGCAACGGCAGGTTGGTGGGCCAAAGAAAGCGCTCCCATAGCCCTTCGCGGCCCAGCTCAAGCAGGCTCGTGAAGAGGTGCAGCAAGCTGAAATAGAGGTAGGTGGATTGGCGCAACTGCGCAAACACCGTAAGCGAAATAAAGGCAACAATCAACGAGCCACCCGCGCCTGCGGCAATCATCAGTTGGCGCTTGTCGTCAGCTTGCAGGTAAGCCGTGGGCTGCCACAGCCTGGCGTTCAAATCCAGCGCGGTGCGCGAATGCACGCGCAGCAAAACAGTCCGGCTCTCGCCGGCAGCCAGCGTCATGGGCAGCACCACCCCCACCGCGTCGGTCGGCTTGTTTTGCAGCGCCACCTGCAGGCCCGAACCCACGCCCACCCATTTACCTGCAAACAACTGGTAGAGCGTGACCGCCTCCAGGCGCGGGTGGCCTACGGCAAGCCAGCGCAGCGTACTCTCGTGGCCGGGGTTGTGCAGCGTGGCGCGTAGCCAGAACACCCGCGCGTCGTAACGCCGGTGCAAATCGGCACCCTGTACCGGGCGAAACCTGTCATCCAGGGCGGCAACGTCCACCGCGCTGAGCGCGCCTGTGTCTTCAATCAACACCTCGGCGTTGGCGCTAAAGTCCTGGCTGGGTGCGGTGTCCAGCACGATCATGGCGCTGGCAGCGTGCGCCACGCCACCGACCAGCAGCGCCAGGCACCCCAAGACACGCAGCAGCAACAGACGGATGCTCATGGCGTTACAACTCCGTCATTGCGAGCTTCCTGTTTCGAGGCCGAAACTGCAAATGAACCATGAACCGCAATTTCGTCATTGCGAGAAGCGAAGCGACGCGGCAATCCATGCAATCCGGGATTCATGGATTGCTTCACTTCGTTCGCAATGACGGGGAGGAATAGCACAATGACGGGGAGGAATAGCACGATGACGGAAGGTTGTCATTGCGAGCCCGCAGGGCGCGGCAATCCATCTCTGAACTGACTGGGTGTGCCGTGGAAGTGCTCGCGAAACGCGGTCGAAAAATTTTGCGCTGTGGAGTAGCCCAGCGTTTCGGCAATTTCGACAATCGACAGGTCTGTGCCCACCAGCAACTCGCGCGCGGTGCGCAGGCGTTCGTCGCGTAGCCAGCCAAAAACGGTCAGGCCGTATTGCGCGCGAAAAGCCTCGTTGAGCTTTCTCTCGCTGCTGCCAAACTGCAGCGCCAACTCCTGCGCCGTAGGCGGGTGTGCCATGTTCTGCAGCAACACCTTCTTGGCCGCGTGCACCAGCGCAGCGCCAGGCAGCACGTCGTTGACTGACGGGTCTTGCGGGTCTGCACCCACGTGGTGGCCCGAGCGCTGCAGGCAAATGGCAATGCGCGTGGCAATCTCTTCGTCGTTGGCGTACGACTTCACGATGTAGTCCTCTGCCCCCAGCAGGAGCCCAGCAAGCCGATCTTGCTGCTCGCCCGCGGCCGACAAAAAAATCACCGGAACATGGCGCGTTTGCGCATGCGCCTTGAGCAGCCGACAAGTGGCAAAGCCGTCCACCACCGGCATGTTGACATCGAGCAGGATCAGGTCAAAGCGCGACAGCAGCGCCTTGTGGTAGCCGTCCTTGCCGTTGAAGGCCACCGCCACCGACCAGCCGCGCGCGGTGGCAATTTCGGTCAGCAGGCGCAGGTCGGCCATCGAATCGTCAATCAACAGCAAGCGCACTTTGGTGGCGGCGGGCATGGCGCGTAAAACTCCCATTCAAGGTTTCCAAAGTCTGGTAAATCGCCAAGCATGACGCCATTGGCACTATGCCAAGTTTGCCGCAGCAACAAAACCGTTTGATTATTTACCAGGAATAGCAAATATTTCTTATACAAGACAATTTTTGCGCTGTAGCAAACCGTGAACTGCTCGCGCTGTTGCGAAAAAGCCAACGCCAATGTTTGCGTATCACACCTATCTGTTTTTTCTACAACCCTCGGCGTTTTTTACCGGCGGGGCTGACTCTGCGTCGCTTGGGTGCAACCGGTCGTCACCCAGCATTCCGCACAACAGCGTGGGGTGAGCCGACAGCAAGCCGCCGCACTTGCCAGCGACTTGCCAGCGGTCTTTTCTGCGGTTTGCCCGTGCTGTGGTTTCGTTTGCTTTTCATTCCAGCGCAAAAAAAGTCGCCCGATCAAACGGTTTTGTCGCCCGATCAAACCAACCCACCGGGCGCAGCGTCAAAGATGGCGGCATCACTTGCTTTGCTCGCACTTAACGCCGTATGCCTGCCAACCCCCATCTTGTTTTTGTTGACTCCACCCTGGCGGACCTGCACACGCTGCTGGGCGGCTTGCCCCCGGATGCGCAGGTGCACCTGCTGCCAAGCGGGCGCGACGGCATGGAGCACATTGCGCAAACGCTTATCGGGCGCAGCGGCATCGACACCCTGCACCTGCTGTGCCATGGCTCGCCCGGGCAATTGCACCTGGGCTCCATCACGCTGGGGCGGCTGGAGCTGACCCGCTACGCCGCCATGCTCGACATCCTGAGCGACACCATGGCACCAGACGGCCAATGGCTGATCTACGGCTGCGACGTGGCCGCAGGCTACGAGGGCCAGCGCTTTGTGGAAGCCCTGCGCCTGATGACCGGCCTGCACGTAGCCGCCGCCAGCCACAAGGTCGGCGCTGCCGCCCTGGGCGGCAACTGGACCCTGGACGACGCCCGCCACCCTCCGCACCACGCCCTGGCCGTGCCGCAGTGGCAGGGGGTGCTGCGCGCCGCGATGGGTTGCCGCGCTGCGCTCCCGTGACAACTCCATACCTATGAAATTCCCAACACTGATCGGCTGCATTTTGCTGGGGCTGGCACACTTGCCAAGCGTGGCGCTGGCTGGCATTGATCCTTTGCCGTTGCTCATTGAGCGCGCGCTTGCTGCGCATCCCAGCGTAAGAGCGCAAGAAGCGCTGGTGGCTGCGAGTCGCTCGGGGGTTGAGACCGCACGTTGGCAGTACTACCCCACGCCCT
>SESA01001370.1_pt1 | contig 12732 bp, 5 predicted proteins | sample 3171451 | NCBI WGS metagenome assembly SESA01 (sample SAMN06051862, study PRJNA518727) | freshwater metagenome | biome: subpolar coniferous forest; feature: holomictic lake; material: water; isolation source: holomictic Lake 227, 8 m depth | place: Canada: near Kenora, Ontario | collected 2013-06-25...
GCGACGAGCTTGCCCGCATTCTGGACACCTACGGCAACCATCCGTCGTTTGCCTTCCTGGCGATGGGCAATGAATCCGGCGGTTCGCTGGATACGCTGGTGAAGGCGGGACGGGCGCGGGACAAGCGGCATCTCTATCGATGCGAAAATGGCGACAGCGAGGCACAGGGCGATTTCCATGAAATCGGTCAGCGGGGCATCGTCGGCCCGCGCACGGACTGGGATCGCTGGTCAGCGGGAAAAGGTTGGATTGCGGGCAATGACAGCGCCAACCGTTCGACGGGCGCACAGGTGCCGACGTTTGCGCACGAGGTCGGTCAGTGGGCGATGTATCCGGACTTCAAGCAGATTGACAAATTCACCGGAACGCTCCGGGCGCACAACTACGAAGCGTTCCGGAAATCGCTTGCGGCTCACGGCATGCTGGATCAGGCAGGGGCCTTTGCCCAGGCGAGCGGCGAGTTCAGCGTGTCGCTTTACAGAGACGAGATCGAGGGCAGCATGCGCACCTGGCCTTATGGTGGGTTTCAGATTTTGGAAGCCCGCGATTATCCAGGTCAGGGGACAGCGCTGGTGGGTTGGCTTGATGCCTTTTGGGATTCGAAAGGGCTGATCAAGCCAGAAACGTTCCGCCGCTCCTGCGCATCAACAGTCTGCCTGTTGCGCATGCCGAAACGGGTGTTGTCGACGCGCGATACCTTTACGGCGTATGCTGAACTTGCGCATTACGGGGCGAAGGATACAGAGGCCCGCCCGAAATGGCGTGTTGCCGATGCCAATGGAAAAGAAATTGCCCACGGCGAATGGCCGTCACAGAAGATTAAAACCGGACGCGTTTCGGAGCTTGGCAAGATCGAAATTCCTCTCAATACCATTGTCGCGCCGGCAAGGCTGGTGGTCACCTTAAAGGCGGCGGGAACAGAGAACAGTTGGAACATCTGGGTTTACCCGGCTCAACAACCCGAACCTCCGAAAAACGTTCGCGTTGCGTTTACCTTTGACGACGCCACGCGCAAAGCTCTGGCTGAAGGTGAGCGTGTTGTTTTGTTCTCCTCGCCCAAGGAGGGCGTGATCGTTGCGCGCCCAGCATTCTACGGTCCGGACTCGCTGCGTCAATTCATGCCGGTTCAGCCGGGCAGCAATGCCATTCCGGGCGCGTTTACGCCGGCCTTCTGGAACATGCGTCTGTTTCATCAGACAGGAACGCTCGGCCTTCTCTGCGATCCTGCTCATCCGGCTCTGGCGAAATTCCCCACGGAAAATCACAGCGACTGGCAGTGGGCAGATCTGGTGGGGCGTTTTTCTGCGGGTGATTCGTTCCGTACGGCGTTGGCGGGAGAGGGCTACAGCGCTGACGTTTCAACGCGCGCCGGCGATGTGAAGGATCGATCCAAAGCGATCATCCTCGACGAAACGCCGACGGATTTCCGTCCCATTTTGCAGGTGATCGACAACTACGAGCGCAACTCGAAACTGGGTACGATTTTTGAAACGCGTGTTGGCCCCGGCAAGTTGCTGGTTTGCGCCATGGATCTGGAAACAGATGCGACGAATCGTCCTGCCGCCCTTCAGCTCAAGCGCAGCTTGCTGGATTACGCGGCGGGTGCCAAGTTCACGCCCACGCATGAGTTGCCGATGGAGCTTCTGGTACGGCTGCTGACGGCGGTCCCGAGGGACGGGAAAGCCGTCGAATGAAGGACAGACAGATGAAATCTTTTTTCAAATGCGTGTTTATCACGATGTTCCTGCTCGCCGCGTGTGCGATGAGGGTCGCCGGAGCCGAGGCACCGACGAACAGTACCTCGGCACCGAGGATTCTTCATCTTATTTTCTTTGTCAGGCAGCTAGATGCCCGCATGGAGAACTCGGAAGCCAGAATGTTCGACACGCTGGTACGTGAAATAGAGCAGTTGAAAAAGTACAACCTTAAAGCCACTTTTCTGCTGCAATACGACGCCCTGCTGAACCCAAAATATCAGGAGCTGATGAAGCAGGAAATGGCGCGCGGCTGTGAGGTGGGCGGGTGGTGGGAAATCACTCAGCCGCACGTGGAAGCTACCGGGCTGAAATGGCGTGGCCGTTATCCCTGGGACTGGTATTCGGATGTGGGATTCTCCGTGGGCTATGCCCTGCCCGACCGTGAACATTTTGTGGATCTTTACATGGCGAAATTCAAAGCCGTCTTTGGAAAACATCCGACGGCCGTGGGATCATGGTTTATTGACGAGCACACCCTGAAATACATGTCGGACACCTATCACATCGTGGCCTCCTGCAACTGCAAAGACCAAGTGGGCACGGACAATTACACCTTGTGGGGGGGCTACTGGAACCAGGCCTACTATCCGAGTTTCAAAAATTCGTTTATGCCCGCGCAAACTATTGAAAACCAGATTCCCGTCCCGATTTTCCGTATGCTCGGCAGCGACCCCATCTACCAGTACGATGACTGGGGTGAAGGCGACAACGGGCAGGGCGTCATCACGCTGGAACCTGTTTATCGCGAATCAGGGATGAAAGAGAGCTGGGTGAGATGGTTTTTAAAGACGCTGACCGAGGAGCCCTGCCTAGCGTTCAACTACGCACAGGCTGGACAGGAAAACTCCTTCACGTGGGACATGGTCAGCAAGGGGCTAGAGATGCAACTCCCGATTATTGCGTCGCTCGCAACATCTGGCAAACTCAAGCTGGAGACGCTCAGCGAAACCGGCATCTGGTTTAAGCAGGCCTTCCCGCTTACCCCGGCGACCGCGTTTACGGCCACCACTGATCCGCGCAATGAAGGACGCAAAACAGTCTGGTACAACAGCCGCTTCTACCGGGCGAACCTGTTCTGGGAGAACAACACGTTGCGTTTCAGGGATATTCATCTTTTTGATGAGAATGTCAAGTCGGACTACCTCACTCAAACGGCCACATCCAAGCATGCCGCCTACTACACCTTGCCGGTGGTGGATGGTTTTGTCTGGAGCGTGAAGGGCGGGACACCGGCGGGTCTGCGCCTGGTGAAGGTGAATGCGGAGGGGCGTGTTTCGGAGATCAAGGGAGGTGCTCCCGTGGTGACGGAACTTTCAAAGGATGCCTTGCAGGTGCGGTGGCCCATGGACGGCGCGGGCGTCATCCGCATCACTTTTTACGAAGATCGCTTTGAGATTTTTTCGTCGGCCAAGGAGAGGCAGGGCTGGATGTTCGAACTGACAGCCGACTCCAAGGCGGAGTTACCCTTCACGACTATCACCTCGCAGAAGATTAGCGCTACGTTCAGGAAGAACACGTATGTGGTTGAGTGCACGGAGGGAACTGTTGTGGCGAAAAATAGCCCTGAACAAAATTTTGTATTTCGGCTGATCCCGGTGAACGAACGAATTGTCGTGAAGATGAAGGAGAATAGGTATGAGTGCGCCAAGCAAAGCGTGTGATTTGCAGTCGGTTAAAATCCGACACAGGGAAAGTCTAGCCAGCACCCTGTCACCGAATGTGCAGACGGCAAGGCAACAAACCGTTTGAAGCCACAGGAAGGGAGTCACCAGACCGTAACGCAAGTGAAGGGATTGAGCCTCGAAACAGTTCAACATCGGCAGGGCTGACAGTGTTCATCTACTGGAAAGCAGCAACGGGGGCGGCGGAATGGCGAGCCGTCCCATCCTGCCCGGGGTCTGAGACCACGGTATGGCGACGAAGGCAGAAGCATGAACTTGGGAGACCCTGCGGACTTCCTGAAAAGGATACGGACGGACAACCCGGAAAGAGGGAAGGAAGCCTGGACGGTGCGCAGGGAGTCGGACCGGCCCATAGTAGGGGCGTAGCAGGGTAACGGCCTGTGACAGGGAAACCTGACCCGAAGGGGCTGGCGGTATGTGAAGAGGTCAACGGAGACGAAATGCAAGGACACGAGCCAAAAGACATGGACACGGAACTTGACCTCCTATCGGACAGGGCGAGGGCGAGCGGTGCGGAGCGTATCGAAAACGTGGCGCACCTGCTAACCCCAGCCAACTTGAAGGAGTGCCTCGGGCGGCTCAAACGCAGAAGAGCGAGCGGGACGGACGGGGTGACACTTGAGGAATATGAGGAAGTGGCGGAAGAGGCGCTTCCTGAACTTGTCGAGCGAATGAAGAGAATGAGCTACAAGCCACAGCCAGTCAAACGCGTCTACATCCCGAAAGCAAACGGGAAGATGCGACCGCTTGGCATTCCAGCAGTGGAAGACAAAGTCGTCCAGTGCGGAATGACAAGGATACTGGAGTCGGTCTATGAGGCGGATTTCCTCGACTGTTCGTTCGGGTTCAGGAAGGGGCGCGGATGCCATCAGGCACTGCGAAAGGTGGACGAGGCTATCATGAGGCATCCTGTGAACCATGTCATCGAGGCGGACATCAAAGGCTTCTTCGACAATGTGAGTCACGACTGGATGTTGAAGTTCATCGGCCATCGCATCGCCGACAGGAAATTCCTGCGACTGGTTGAGAAGTTCCTGAAGGCTGGGTATATGGAGGAGGGGAAGCTGTATGCGACGGAAGGGGGGACTCCGCAGGGCGGTGTTATCTCCCCCGTCCTCGCAAACGTCTACCTTCACTATGTGCTTGACCTCTGGATGGAACGCAAGGTCAAGGAGGAAAGCAGGGGATATGTCGAGATGGTACGGTATGCGGACGACTTCGTCATCTGTGTGCAGTACAAAGACGACGCGGAGCGCATACTCTCCGAACTAAGGGACAGGCTCGCGAAGTTCGGGCTTGAACTGGCGGAGGAGAAGACAAGGCGCATCGAGTTCGGCAGGTATGCCCAACAGAATGCGGAGGCGAAAGGATGCAAGTCCGAATCCTTCGACTTCCTTGGTTTTACTTACTACATTGGCAAGACAAGGGGCGGAGCGTTCAAGGTTGGAATGAAGACAAGCCGAAGGAAGCTGAATGCAAAGCTCAAGGAAATGACGCAGTGGATCAAGGACGTAAGAAACCTGCTGCCGCTGAAAGACCTTTGGAAGACGCTGAAAGCCAAGTTGTCTGGACACTTCCAGTATTTTGGCGTCAGTGGAAACTACAGGGAAATCAGGATGTACTACAACAGGGTGCTGTCGATCATCCTGAAATGGCTCAACAGGAGAAGCCAGAAGAAAAGCTTCTCTCGGGAAACATACGGCGCGTATCTGAAACGGTATCCGTTGCCGACTCCGAAAATCCATCATGACTTCTATGGACTCAAGTGCCTGTTCGTGAATGTAACCGAAGAGCCGTATGTGGGAAATCTACAAGTACGGTTCTGTGAGGGGCATTGAAATACCTCACGAGGCTGAAAACGTTTATCAAGTAAGTTAAGGAAAGGTATCATATTATGTCTACTCTACATAAGATGAAGTATATTTGGAATGTTATGAAACAGATGGCCTCGTTTCTGGCGTGCGTAAATTGCTGCACTTGCACGCTGGCTTTCGCCGGTGAGAATACCAGCACCCATCCGGTCTGTCTGGCCGGCGGCACCACTGTCATTGGCGCCAACAGCGCGTTCGGCGACGAATCAATCGGAGCGCCTCTCAGTCTGAGTAATGCCACGGTGAAAATCACGGCGTCTCTGGCGCTGGACAATGGTGGCGTCAATAAGCGTAACGTCACTCTGGCGGGTTCCAATGTCTTTGACGTCGGCGCGAATGATCTGACGATTTCCGGCGTGATCAGCGGTCCCGGCAGTTTTACGAAAACGGGCACGGGCACGATGACACTCAGTGCTAACAACGAGCACAAAGGCTCAACAACGGTGAGTCAGGGAGCGCTGTCTGTTAAACAGATGTCGTCCGTGATGAACATTGCCTCGGGTGCGATTCTTACTGTCAACGAAACGGGTGGGTTCGGTAATCGCTATGTTAACGCGGGAACGATTGACTTCGAGGGCTACCCAAGCATGTGGGGCATAGGGGGCTTATCACCGGGGGAAAGTCTGATCCTCGATAACGGAACTGTGACTGGATCAGGCGGGTGTGCCGCTTATGGCGCCTTTGGCACAGCCCTTTATAATCACGTGGATGCCGCCAAAATCACGATTACCGCCAATGGCGCGGCGAACCTGATCAACACCACGTATGGCATCAATCTCAGGGCGGCGTTGACGTTGAACACGCCTCGGGTGTCCGACACCTTGAACATCGTCTGCGGAATTGGAGCGACTAACGCGACACAAGCCCATGAAGGCACCCTCACCAAGACTGGTCTGGGCACCGTGATTCTCGCCGGCACTGGCGTATACACGAACACCACGACGATCAAGGCCGGTACACTCGTCGCCACGTGTAGCTCGGCACTTGGGAACGGTCCGGTGAAGGTCTCCACAGGCTCGGCTTTGAGTTACATTGCGGCCACGGATTCGCCGCTCAATCTGGCCTCAACCCTTGTTATTAATGGCGGTCCTGATACGATGATCGGCGGTTCAGTGGGTTCCGACCGCACAAGCGCTGCAATCCATGTAGCCGGTGTTGTGACTGCGTCCGACGCAATCAATGTTAATGTGTACAGGGTCGGCAGCGTTGCAAACGTGTCATCAGGCAAGTATACACTGCTTCATGGAGCCCCTGGCAGTAATTTAAACGTGCCTAAATATTCGCTTGGCACGGTTTATAACAATATCGATTTTACTGTGGATCCGGGTAATACGTTCGGTTCGAGCACGGCTACCGACCTGATTTGCGCAATCATACGGGAAACCCCGCTTTCTGCGGCATATTGGACTGGTGGGCTCGCAGGCGCAGCCAACGTGTGGGCCGCGTCGGATGGTAAATCGAACAGCAACTGGGCGGCCACCTCCGGCGGCAGTAGTCAGGCTTTAGTGCCCGGAGCGGGAGCTGATGTCACTGTTGCCAATTCCAAAGGCACGACCTTTCTTGGCGCCAATATGACCGTCAAGTCCTTGACCATTGCGGACACCGCCAATGGTCTGAATCTGAATAATGACGGCTACACGCTCACGATCAATCCGCTGGTTTCAACCGGCTGGCTGAGTTTGAAAAAAAAGGGTGCAGGCATCACAGTGAATGCCGGCGTTCCCGACAGCGTCATTGCTGAAAAAATTGCGCTGGGTTCCGACCAGGTTTGGGCCGTTGCAGATGTCCCCAGCTCGCTCACAATCGTGAATCAGATCAGCGGTAATTTTGAACTGACTAAGGCAGGTGCCGGCGCGCTGACACTGCTCGGTGCGAACATTTACGGCGGTGCGACGGTTATCTCTCAGGGAACGTTGCGGCTCGGTAAGGTGCGTGCGGATGGGTCGAATCCGGGTTTGGTGATCAACGGCAAACTGCCTGCCACCACGGCGGTGAACCTTGCGAACTCCGGCACGATGCTGGACTTATATGACAGTTGTCAGACCGTCGCATCGCTGGCCGGCGTATCCGGCTCGACGGTGGCCCTTGGCAGTGGTTGTCTGAAAGTAGGCGATACCAACTCGACGACTTTCGCAGGTCTTATTTGCGATAAGGGTGTCAGCGGAAGCAAAGGCGGAAGTTTGACCAAAGTGGGTGCAGGCACACTGAAGCTCGGTAACGCGAACACCTATACCGGCGGCACGATCATCAGCGGTGGCACGCTGAAAATGGGCGTGGCGAATTGCCTGCCGGTGGGCGGGGCGCTGAAGATGTTGAACGTCGCGGATGCGGTGCTTGATCTCAACGGTTTTGACCAGACCATCGGCGCGCTCTCCATCGGCGGCCCGACCGGTGGCAACATTGCCCTGGGCGGTGGTACACTGATTGTTGGCGACGCGAGTCACACTAGCTACGGCGGCGTTATCAGCGGCGCGGGGAGCCTGACAAAGCAGGGCGCAGGTACGCTGACGCTCACCGGTGCACATCGCTACAGTGGCCCCACCGTTATTAACAGCGGGACGCTGAAGTTACAGCAGAAGCAATCGCTAAGCAACCTCAACGGTTCCAGGATATTGCCCCTTGGCGATTCAATCACTTGCGGTTTTGGCGGATCGAACGCAGGCTATCGCGGCTTTCTGTATAAAAGCCTGACCGATGCCGAAATCGCGTTCCAATTCGTCGGCACCACGTGGCACGATAATCCGGGTTCTTTGCCGACAACCCCCGTTGATCAGACCTGGCATCAAGGTTATGGTGGCCAGGTTACGGGGTTCATTCTGGATAACATCGCCACCATTTTGCATGACTTGTTCGGCAAGGGGAAACTTCCCAACATCATTACGTTGCTCATCGGCACCAATGATGCTACGCGTAACATTCCGCCTTCAACCGCTGCGGCCAATGTCGCCCAGATCATCGACCTGGTCTGCCGCAGAGTTCCTGGCATCACGATGTTCATCGCCCAGATCACGCCCCGCCCAGGCAAAGAGGAATGGATAGCAACCTACAACAAGGTGCTCGCGGATGTTGTGGCCCGAAAGCAGGAGGTGGGCAACAGGGTCGTGCTGGTTGATATGCATACCGGCTTCCCTGCCAACGGGATTGCGGATGGCATTCATCCCAACGATGCCGGCTATAAATTTATCACCAAGCAGTGGACGAGCGCGATTCTGGACAGCATTAAGATGAGCGGTGGCGGCGATAATCTGCTGCCCGTCACCACGCCGCTGAGCATCGCATCAAACGCGTTGCTGGATCTCAACGGTGCAAACCAGCAGGTGGCTTCGTTGACGGGTTCCGGCATGTTGAACAACAGCAGTGCCGACCTAGCCTCGGTCTTCACAGTGGGCGACAGTAACTCAAGTGCCTTCTCCGGCACCATTACAGGCAATCTTGGCTTGACCAAAAGCGGAGCCGGCACGCTGACGCTTACGGGCTCGAACAATTTCGCTGGGAACACAACGGTTAACGGAGGCACACTGGAGGTTGCCAGCGCCAGCGCGCTGGGCAAAGGCGCGCGGCTGACAATTGCTCAGGGTGCGACAGTCAAATTGACGGTCAACACAGTGGTCAAAGAGTTGTACTTCGGAGACAAAGCGCAGGAGAAGGGGACCTGGGGCGCCATTGGTAACTCCGGAGTGAACCATACAAGTGAATACCTGACAGGCAAAGGCATATTGATGGTTACGGGCATTTTAACTGAACATGCACAGGTGAGGATGTTGAATGATCAGAAAGGGATCATTATTAAGCCGATTCCTGAAAAGATGGTGGTGCTTACGTTTGACGACAGTTGCGTCAGCCATGCGACGTTTGTCGCCCCGCTTTTGAAGAAATACGGCTTTGGCGCAACGTTCTATATCACGGAAGCGTTTACGGATACGAATATGTATATGTCATGGTCGCAGATAAAGGGCCTGGAAGAGATGGGGTTTGAAGTCGGGAATCACTCACTCCATCACGGGATGTTCAGCAATATGAAAGTTGATGAGTGTACGCGTGAAATGCTTGGGATCGACGCGGACTGCGTGAAAAACAATGTTACCAAACCGACCACATTCTGTTGGCCGATGTACGGGGTGAACAAGGATCTCTTTCCTGTCATGGTGAAAAACGGCTATCTGTTTGCCAGGAGCGGCGGTGATCATCCATACGATCCGATCATGGATAATCCGTTTGAAGCGCCATGTTTTACTTTTTATAACGCGATGCTGAAAAGTTGGCCTCATCTTTTCGCCGACAAGGTGACATTGGCAGTGCCTGGCAAGTTTGTCATTGTTTGTTTTCATGGCATCCCTGATTTACAGCATGGCAATGTCGGACTTGATCCGGAGATCTTTGAGAGATTGATGAAGTATTTGAAGGACAACAACTACACCGTCATCGCCATGCGGGACATGGCGAAATATGTGGACGCGGCCAAGGCAGCGAAATAAAAAAAATCGATTAAGATCGCGAGAAGTATGATGACCATTATGAAGACAGCGTTGAATATCAGGATTGCAGGCTTGTTTCTGGCGGTCTTTATCTACGGAGCCGGTAGGGCAATGGCGGGCAGTGATTCGTGGAAGGCGGATATCGATGGCAACTGGGCTGATACAAACAATTGGGCGGCGGGATGCGCCCCCGGCAGTACAGGGAGGCATAATAACGATTTTGCCATGTTCGGCTTCGCACTCAAGAATGACCGAATCGTCACGGTAGATACCAACCGTTTCATTGGCAACATCGCATTTGGAAATCCGTCTGTCCATGGCTATACACTCGCGCAGGGAACCCTGCGCTTGAGTAACACGGATACCTGGAACCAACCCGGCGGTATCATCCAGACCCTCGCCGGGAATGGCGCGCATGTCGACACGATCAATTCGGCGGTTGTATTTTACAATATGCAGTACGGCCTTATTACGGCCGATGCGTTATCCCCCAACAGTGTTTTGAGAATCAATGGTGGTGTGACTTCACATATGTATCAGGGCGTGAATTTGACGCTGAATGGTATAAACATGGGCGCGAACACCATCGCCGGTGTGATTATTGACAATGATTGGGGCTATGGCACCTTGAGACTGATCAAGTCCGGTGTGGGTAACTGGAGGCTTTCGGGCGCGAACACCTACAGTGGCGGCACGATGGTCAACGGTGGCATGCTGACGCTGGACGCCGGGGCTGGCGGTTCGCTCAAAACTGGTTCGGCGCTGACGTTCAGCGGCACGGGCGTTTTCAACTACGACAACATGACCGCCGCCGGCGCCAAGAGCCAGAGCCTGGGCGCCCTGACGAACCGCGTAGGCGAGGGTACGGTGCAACTCACGCGAACAGCGGCGCAGAACGTTGCCCTGATGTTCACGTCCTTCGGCGCCCGTTCCGTGGGTGCCACGCGCAACTTTGTTTATGCTGGAACTCCGGGCATGATCGGTAGCAACAGCACGATCACGATCAAGAATACAGCCGCCGGTTTTATTGATCAGAACTCGTTTGTCGACGGGGGCGATTTTGCTTACGTGAATGGCGCTGGAAAATTTGTGCGCGTTCCTGTTTATGGAGCCGACGAAGGGTAGGGCGTTTTTATTTGAACGGTTTTTGAGCTTCTACTAATTGGATATATATTCGCACTGGACAATCGTCCGTATTTTTGCTTAACTATAATGCGTCGTCAAGTGGCTGCGGAGGGCGCGGCTTCAGTCTGACGTGCAAAAACAGGGGCGAGAATATCATGCTGATTATCAGGAAGATCCGTAAAGACGAGCTCAAACAGTTCAAGAAGCTTGAAGGCGAATACCATTACATGGGCGAGACCCGGTCAGGAGGCGACACGCTTCGGCTGGTGATCGAGGAGGACGGCGTGTGGGTCGCCCTGATGGTCTGGGGCTCCTCCTGCTACAGACTCAAGGACAGGGACGCGTATGTCGGGTGGTGCGCGACGTTACGGGCCAGACGGCAGAAGCTGGTGGTGCAGAATCGGCGGTTCACGATTCTGGCCAAGCCAGGCGAGAAGCCGAACCTGGCCTCGCAGGCACTGGCGCTTGGTGCGCGGGAGCTGCCCGCGCTGTGGCGGACAAGCTTCGGATACGAACCGCTTCTAGCGGAGACTTTTTGCGACAGGGAGGTGTCAGCGGGGACATGTTACCGGGCTGCTGGGTGGACGCCACTGGGACTGACAAAAGGATATTCACGCTCTCGCCAGACGAGTGACTATTACGTGAAGAATGATCGGCCCAAGACACTCTGGGTCAAGCCCCTTCGGCCTGACGCATGCCAGATGCTGAGAGGGACGAGTCTGCCCCCGGAATGCCTCGGCGGGGCGGACAGCGATGCCTACGGCGTGCTTCCGTTAGCAGAGTCGGCGCTGGAGTCCCTGCACGAGGCGCTCTGCAGGGTTACAGACCCTCGCAAGAGGAATCGCCAGTTCCACATCGGCGCAATGCTGACGCTCCTGACGCTCGGCGTGATGGCGGGACACAAAGACCTCAAGGGCATCATCAGGTACTGCGACAAGCTCACGCAGAAGCAGCGAGTCGTCCTAGGCCTGCCGCGCTTCGACCGCAAAGGGGGCGGCAACTATCGGAAGACCCCGAGCTACACCGCGTTCTACAGCCTGCTCAACCAGATCGACCCGGACAAGTTCGCTTCGGTCCTGGGGGACTGGATCTTCGCACACGAGGGCAGCCTGCCGCGTCAGCTCGCGCTGGACGGCAAGTTCGTACGAGACGTGACCGGCATGGTCTCACTCTCGGATGCCGCCAGCGGCATCCCTCTCGCGATGGCATCAGCCTCACAGAAGGAGGGCGAAGGCGAGAAGTGCGAAATGAGAGTTGCGCTCAACCTCATCAAGGAAGCTGACCTCTCGAACGCCATCGTATCCGCAGACGCGCTGCATTGTCAGCAGGAGACCGTGCGGGAGATCCTCATGTCCGGCGGCGAGGCGCTCGTCCAGGTCAAGGCCAACCAGAAGTCGATCCTGTCCGCGTGCGAGGCCATCGCGGCCGGGCGCGCCCCCTTTTTTGCACAGGAGACGTGACAGAAAAGGGGCACGGCAGGACAGAAGCCCGCCGCACGTCCGTCTATGCGTTAAGCGAGCCCGCTGAAGTAGGTCTCTTCGGCGCATTGACGTTGCTCAAGACTGAAAGAACCCGCACGGTCCACAAGACGGGGATCACTTCACAGGAGACCGCCTGGCATCTCTGTACGCAGGAAGCGCACGTCCGGGATGCCCTTCGGTGGGGCGCTGTTGTCCGCGACCACTGGGGGATCGAGTCACGCAACCATAACCGTCGTGACTCGCAACTGCTTGAGGATAAGACCCGTAGCCGCAACCCGAACATCGTTGGCAACCTCGCCGTCGCCCGAGCGGCACTGCTGTTCTTCAACGCACACACAAGG
>SESA01001373.1_pt1 | contig 12694 bp, 8 predicted proteins | sample 3171451 | NCBI WGS metagenome assembly SESA01 (sample SAMN06051862, study PRJNA518727) | freshwater metagenome | biome: subpolar coniferous forest; feature: holomictic lake; material: water; isolation source: holomictic Lake 227, 8 m depth | place: Canada: near Kenora, Ontario | collected 2013-06-25...
TCAAAAAGGTTTCCACCAATTGTCATTTCATGCTCCATCATTTCCTCCTCAGATTGATTTCACTTCAGTTCCGGGAGACAACTGCTTGAAGATCTGTTCTACATTGATTTTGACGGCATAGCAGTTTTGTAGGCCGATTTGCTCTCTTTCAAAACAACCAACAACCAATGTAACCACCAAACGCTGAAATATCTGGACTTTAAACCTTAATTTCATAAGTGGTTATCCTCTGAGTTCTTTCTGCATTCTTTCTGCAAATGAGGTATTTCTTTCTGCACTCTTTCTGCAAGAATCCATTGAGGAGCTGTGCGTGAACTGATATTTTTAATCAATCCAGACCTGCGCATATTTGTCAGCAAGTTGGCTATCTTGTTTTTTTTCTGTTCTTCATCCAATGCCTCGCTAAGCTTTATTGTTAGTAGCTTATCAATCTCTTCTCGAGTTGCGTTCCCAAACTGGGTCAAATAGTCTGTAATAAGCCTGGCATAAAAAGCATCATCCTGTGCTCTGGTTAGAATATATTCAGCTTTACTCGCAGTAGCCCGCGCTACTACTGCCGAAACATGAATGTTTGGTTTTCTCCCTTCAATCAGTCCACATCTTCTTAAATGACGAATGATTGCTACTGGCACCGGCAGCTTTTTCTGAATACGATCCAGGCAGAGTATATCTGTTAGCGGAAGATCGGTTTTTTGGATCAGCATCCGACTATAAGCAGGATCAACAACGTGACCATAAACCGTCATCTTTACAGCGTGCGGGTCACTGAGATCATAGTCCGGCATAGGAAAATATCGACGGGCCTGGCCTAAAAAAATCGCGTGAATACCATACCCCATGGTATCAATCATGTTCAATTCGGTCATAGCCTGCACAAGAGATGGGTTCCGATAGCGTCGAGGAGTTTTATGGCCAGTGATATAATCGTCCGGTTTTCCCTCAAAGAAAGAACCTTCGTTTTCAAAAATCAGTCTGTCAGGTTGTTCCGTAACGATAAGGCGACCGCTACGGGAATAATCCTGATGGGCGATGCAGTTATGCAATGCTTCCAAAACAACTTTCTGGTCATACTTGGCAACCTCAACAGCCAGTAACGCATCATCAGGAAGTATGCGAAGCTGGATGTTCCGAATTTTCTGATAAAGTGCCGTCGTACTGAGCAAAAAGGGTGGAGCGAAATGCTCATAAGCACGTTCTGGCCCTTCAAGCTTCCATGTCATCTGGGCTGGATGCGGGGAGAGAAAATAGGAAGCTTCCGGTTTACCCAAGAGCAAAAGCGTGGAACGTGTGATCTTGCCATCCTGTGTCAGTTTTGCGCGATCAAGAAAAACCGGCAGTGACCATCGAGATATTTCATCAGTTGAGAACCGATTGGCGTATTTACGGGCAAACGATTCGCGAGCCTTTTGCAATGCCGTTTCATCAAGATGGGTTATTGTCGCCTCAGGGATGATCTGCGCAGTCCAGTCGCTCGACATAGTCTGCTGCCGGATTTCATCAAGCTTATCCAGTCCAAGATGGGTCAAGCTTTCGCCAGCTCGTGCATAATAATGCCCTTTCCATGAAATCGGCAACCCCCGAGGAGCTGCGGGTATTTCAAAGAAAACTACTCTCCCATTGGGATCTTGAAGTTCATGAATATTGCGAAAAGTGATACTTGGCTCTGTATTTTCAGCAATCTGCATTTTCGTGCTTTGCAGTCGCTCAAATTGCAACCGATAGTCGGAGCCGACAACTTGCCGGGTTTTGTTATGAACTCCAAAAACCAGCCAGGCGGCCTCTTCTTCGCGCAAATTCGCTTCATTGGCCAAAGCAGAGAAATACTTTCCAATATCATCAGTCGAATAATCTTTCCCAGCCTGCTTAAATTCAATGACTTCATTTTCCCAGGAAGCAATCAGGCCGATCAACAGCGCTTGAAGGTGAGTTTGATCCATCATTGCCTCCTCAGATTGATTTCACTTCGGTTCCGGGCGACAACTGCTTGAAAATCTGATCCACGTTTATTTTGACCGTATCAGATACAAAGCCGGTATCACGGAACACGACGCGCAAAGGCTTGTGCTGCGCCAGCTCCTTGACCAGCTCTTCGCTCACGCCGGTATCAAAGCAGGCGATCAGAGCGTTCTCATCAACAAAAAATACCTCGTATGTTTTAAATGGTGAATTTTCAGCTTCGGATAAAAGGTCGCGTTCTTTCTTTTTTTCACTATTCACCATTCCAATTTCAATTTTCATTTTGCGGATTGGCAGACTCAAGTCGACGCTCAAGTCAAGGAGTACCTGGAAGAGCAGGTCTTCCGGTGTGCGGTCGGGTTTGATGTTGTCAACGGCATTGAAAAGCTCCTCCTGTTTGACGGCATCGGGTGTGTAATAGACCTCGGCCATGTTGGAGGAGTCAATTTTGAGGACGCGGAAGCCGGTGTCTAATGGTGAATTATGAATGTTGAAGGGTGAAGGTTCTGCTTCGGAGAAAAGGTCGCTTTCTTTCTTTTCTTTTTTTTCACCATTCACCCTTCCTCTTTCACCCTTTATCTTCTTTCCTGCACGTCGAATGCGCTCTTTGCTGATTTCAGCGATGGTTTTGTAGCCAGCTTTGAATGCTTCGGATTGTTCATCACAAGGTTCGGGCAACTGAACCATGATGAACTTTCGGTTTCCGCCATCTTCAGCGTTGAGTTGCATGATTGCATGGGCGGTAGCAGATGACCCAGAAAAGAAATCTAATATAATCCCATTTTCACCACCCAATTGTGTTAGTAGTTTGAGAAGAGCTACTGGCTTTGGTGTTTCAAAAACTGCCACACCATCAAAAATTATTTTCAGATTATTTTTTGCAGCCTCATTTGTAGAGACATCTCTCGAAAAAAGGATGGTTTCAGGAGTCAATCCTCTCTCTTTAGCATCTAAATAGGTTTTAATTCTGGGCACTCCGTTACCGTCTTTTCCAAACCATATTCGATTATCCTTAATCGCAGCTTCCATAACTGTTTTTGTGTATAACCAACATCTTCCACTTTCAAGTTTGTGAAGCTTGCCATTCGGTGCAAAAAGATCATAAAATTGGCTTTTTGTTCCATGACCAGCTTGTGCTGTGGCAGGATCAGATTTCCAAGATCCTCTGGGGTCACTGTCTGGGTTATTATAGCTGGACAGTGCCTTTTCATTCATTGGCAATTGCTTTAATATGCGCTCATATGTTCTTGATTTGCAGTAACACAAAACGTTATCATGCCGATAGGAAACAACTTTTCTATTTTCTCTGTTAGTACGTTTTTCCCATATGAAATTTGCAACAAAGTTGCCTTCACCAAAAATCTCATCGCATATCTTTCGCATGTTATGCATTTCAACATCATCATTACTGATAAAAATCACCCCATCATCCCGTAGCAGATTCCTCGCCAGCTTCAGTCGTGGATATATCATACTCAGCCAGTCCGAATGAAATCTTCCATTCGACTCCGTATTGGCAATAAGCCGGTTGCCCTCTTCATTCTTCTGGTTTGAACGCAGCAAAAATTCATCAGCGTTTTCCGAAAAATCATCCTCGTAGATAAAGTCATTCCCGGTGTTATACGGCGGGTCAATGTAGATCATCTTGACCTTGCCGAGGTAGGTCTCCTGCAGGAGCTTCAGGGCATCCAGATTGTCGCCCTCAATGAAAAGGTTTTTCGTGGTATCAAAATCAACGCTCTCTTCACGGCATGGACGCAAAGTCTTTGCAATCGGCGCATTTGCAGTCACCAGCGCTTCGCGTTTCCCCGGCCAGTTCAGGTGGTAGCGCTCCTGCGGCCCTTCGACAATAGAGTCACTCAGCTCCTGTTTGAGCTGATCAAAATCAACAGCCAGCTTCAGGGTGCCATGTTCATCACGCGCTTCCGTCACACAGCCGGGAAACAGCTCTCGAATGCGGGCAATATTGCCGTCAGTCAAATTTGGCGAGTGCATTTTCAGTTTTTCCATAGGATATTTCTGTTCTTTCGATCTCAGTTATTTAAATGGCTTGCAATGGCTTGAAGCCATCCTTTAATATCATCATGCGGATCAGATACGCTTAACATAGCGGTCGTCATTGCACCCACACACTCGCAATTAAGTCTGCTTTTGGCAGAGGATACCTTATCCTTACGTTTATCAGGTTTTACCTCTTCCCATGGTGTAGCTTTGGGATCTGCACGATGAAGTGTTTCAGCAAGCATAAGTGGCACATCATCAAAATCTGCAATAACACTTGGAAATGTCGGAGCAATAAGCCTGATTACGTCTGGATGCAGATAATTTTCCAGTTCACGCTTATGTGTACAAACTCCCGAACAGTTCTGGCGAGCGTTCCATTTTGATAGATATTTATGATATTTTGGCTGCTTTGGAGGTGCCTCATCCCGATCCGTAATGTACATTTCCGGTCGATTCAGTCCTGCAAGTCGTGATGTCCAAAGTTCAAGGCTGCTTCCGCCAAGAGGAATAAAGACCAATTTTCCATTGGTTTCATGATGCCCTAAATCAGGGATAGTATCATCTTGGAGATGCAGGATCTTTGATATTCTTCTGAGGAATTCGATATCCCATTTTCCTTCCACACCTACAAATAGTTTTACATCATGATCAGGAAGAATCCCAAGTGTCTCCTTGATTGCATGAAGAGTCGCCTCTTCATGACCGTACATGATTCGGGGAGAACCATTCTCTTGAGTAATAAACCGTAAATACCCCTTATTTACTTTTCTGGCAAGAGTGGGCGTATGCGTTGTTAGTATGATTTGCGCCTTACCTGAATCACAAAGTCCCTGAAAGGCATCTAAAAGAATCAATTGGTGATTTGGGTGCTGGCTTGTTTCAGGCTCCTCGATTGCATAAATCACACCGGCATTGCGAGAACTTGCCGTATCCTCCGCTTGAGCCCGGAAGAAATTTAGCAACACCAGCCGACGGGTGCCACTTCCTCTTTTATTGATTGATATCCCTTCATCGCCAGTCAGACTCACGGAAAACAACGAATCCCAGCTTTTATTTTTTACCTGTGGATTAAGAGAGCTTGCCAAATCAGGATTCATTTCCCGAATTTTCTCGACCGTCCTCTGTGCAACTCGATTGAGTTCGGTCTTAACTTGATCTACCAAATCATTGAGCTGGCTCTCATGATTCCTAACAACCTCTTTGATAGCAGCCTTCATAGGATCCTGTACCTCTTCATCCTGATCTTGACTGGCCCGATCTGACTTAAAAAGAGCATATACCGGCAAATGCACCAAAATTTGATCCCAAACGGTTTTACCAGTTTCAATTGTTAGTTCGACCTCTGTACTGCCAAGAACAAGATTATCACCAGCATTTAGCCAAATAGCTCTCCGTATGTCTGTTTTAATTGTTTGAGTTACCTCGGAAAGGTTAACCCCAAGATCCCTCGCTCGTGTTTTAAGTTCCGTAATTTTAAGTCTGAGCAGATCAGAGTATCCATCACTTGTCGGGTGTTGCGCTTTGGCGAAAATCCTGCTCTGTTTACCTTTGGTTGACGAACAGTTAAAAACACGACAGATCTCCAAACAACCATCCTCACGAATGAGATACTCGTTCTGCAATGTTGTTGGGTGTTGCTCATCCAATACAATTTCATTGGGCAGCTCTTTGAACACACAGGTTATCCGAACATCTTTTGCGTCTCCATTGACAGAAGCATCATCATTTTCGATCGCAGCATCATTGAAAAAGATATCCAACGCCTCCAAGATAGTAGATTTACCAGCATCATTACGCCCCACAATGACTGTCATGTCATTTATAAGGATCGTTTGCTCAGCCTGATAATTCCTGAAATTCTGTAGTTTTACTTCTGTAAGTTTCATGGCGTTCCTTCTTCAGTTATTCAGAGATAATAATTGCGCAAGACTAATTTGAAGATCACGCAGCTCCGCGTTGATTTCAACTTTGCGATTAAACTGTTTTTCCTTCTGGATGCGCCCTTCGCATTTCTCCAGCTCTCGCTGCTTAAAACGAATCATGCTCATCCGTTCAACCTGTTGCTGCAACCGTTCACCCTGTCGGGCGGGATAGGGCATCAATGGTGCAAGTAGTTGTTCGTAGAGCGCTTCAAGATTGAGGACTACCGGCAATGGTGAGCGTGGAGTTTCAACCGGTAGCCAACCAGATTCAAAATAGTCGCTCACAATCCATTTTGCTGCATCTGCCTCGCTCGGGCGCTTGTAAGCTGCTATAACTTTGCACTTATCACCATACAGGAGTTCAAAAAGAAGCGGAAAGGGAATCACCTGATCAATAGAGCGCAGCACATCGTGTTTTAGCTCGCCATGTTTCAGTGTAATGGTGAAAACCTCTATTTCCGGCACGGAAGGCGTTTGTCGCAAGTTGATCGTTTCGGGTGCAAGCTTGTACTGCCAGACAATCTGGTCAATCTGGCGAACAAAGAGTTCTTTCAAGGCAGTGCCTGGGTGCACATGCTCATAGATTTTGCTCTTCGGCACTATCCGGCCAAATGCCGAACTTTTTGGATACTCAAAAAGCACGGACGTCATCCTTCCTCCTGCACAACCAAAAATGCGATAAGCTCGAAGTCATCAAGCCCGGCAATGGTATTGAGCAGCGCAGTGGTTTTTCCACCTGAAAAGAGGCTGTCAAGATCTTTTTCCTCTTTGACCTCCATCATTGATCGGATAGCGTTACTGAGCAGATCGGAGTAGGCCTTCATGTTGCGCCCTTCGTCAGTCTGCTGGTTAAACAGGCGGCAAAGCGTTTGAAGGGGTTCCGACTGCCCCTTGCAGCTTATTCTCACCAGATCAAGGAGTCTTTTGACATCTGTATGATTGGAAATAATCTCGCCATCCCGTCCAATATAAATCAGATAGTAGGGATGCAGGCGGTTATGCAAGCTCACATTCACGCTTTCGTTTCGGTTACGAAGGGTAAAAATGACTCCAGGTTTTATGCCTGCTGCCGGGTTGGCGGGAACAACGGCGTGCATCCCTTTGGGCAAGTCGCCAAGATCGCCGTATGCTTTGACAGAGTTGAGCAGATCCATCCTGAACTCATTCAATCCAAGGTCTGTAATGGAGACGCCGGTCTTCAGCTCTTCAAGTTCGACCACTTCATCCTGCAGGCGCCGGAGTTGCTCTTTGCGGTATGCGACATCACTGCTTTGTGCGGTAAGAAGGTTGTCGTCACCGGTGGCCGTGACGTCGGCAATCATCATCCGGTTTTCGACCCGTTCCTTGAGATTGATGTAGTCGTCGAGCGAAATATCCGGCCAGTAGTTGACCAACCGTATGGTTGTGTTCTGAGATCCAATGCGGTCAATACGTCCAAATCGCTGAATAATGCGCACCGGGTTCCAGTGGATATCGTAGTTGATCAGGTAATCACAATCCTGAAGGTTCTGCCCCTCAGAAATACAGTCAGTACCGATGAGGATATCGAGCTCTCTCGGCTCTTCAGGGAGCACAAGGGCCTTCTCTTTCGCTCTCGGTGAAAAAAGAGTGAGCAGAGACTGGAAATCGTAACTTTTTTTGAGCGTTGATTTCGGTGCATCCTTGCCGGTTACCTTGCCAGTGTGCAGGCCGTTGGTGTGCAGAATATCCTCAGCCAGGTTGTTGTAGAGGTAATTGGCGGTGTCGGCAAAGGCGGTGAAGATCAGTACCTTTTTATTCCCGTCGTTAATAGGGTTTGCAATCTTGTTCAGGACAAGATTTTTTAGATGTTGCAGCTTGGCATCATCGTCGGGCGTGATCTTTTGCATTGAAGCAAGAAGTTCTTCGAGCAAAATTTGGTCTGCTGCCAGTTCATGTTTCCAGCGCTCAACGTCCATATCACTCAGGCTGATCTGAACTTTCCCTCCGATTTTAACATCTTCAGGTAAAACAAAATCATCCTCTTCTGCCTCCAGAGCTTCGAGTCCAGCGGTATAGTCAGTGATTGCTGCCGAACATCCGGTTTGCTGAAACGCATCAATAAGCTCTATTGCACCAACCACCTTGCGCAGCAAACTACCCAAAGTAAGCCGGAATGACTCTACCGAGCTTTCGAGCCGTTTGAGCAGGTTTGTTGTCATCAGCGCCTGCAAGCTTCGTTCGCGGTCCGCCTGTCTCAGTTTGCTTTTGCCACCCTCTACCAACGTATCATACAACTCTTCATATTTGCTGAGCCGACTTGGCAAGATATAGCTGATTGGCGCATAAACCGCAAGCTTGAGTAGCGCCAACTGCTTGAAAATGTCATTCAGCCCAAGCACATCGCTCCGGTAGGTTAACGGGCAGCGGTACGAGAGCGGCTTGAGCCGTTCAGGGAACTGCCCGATCTCTTTGGTGTCGTAGTAAGTCTGGATATGTTTGCGCGACCGGGCGATGGTAACACTGTCGAGGAGTTCAAAAAAATCAAAATCAAGGCTGCCGAGAATAGCCTGGGAGGTACGCTGCTCAATAGGAAGTTTTGACCAGAGGTTAAACGCAGCCTGAGCACGCCGGAATATCTCCTCAACGCTTCGCTTGCTTCGAAGTTTCTTGCTGAGGTTCTCGGAATCTCCCTCATAAGCCAAGGCAAGCTGATTTCTAAGGTCGTTAAAACGATTGTTGACCGGGGTGGCCGAGAGCATCAAAACCTTTGTTTTGACCCCTTCGCGAATAACCTTGTTCATCAGCCTCTGGTAGCGGGTCTCTCTCTCTTTGAAAACGTCATTATTGCGAAAATTGTGTGACTCGTCAATGACGACAAGGTCATAATTTCCCCAGTTGATCCGGTTCAGAGGAATGCCGAAAGAGTCGCCCGAAGTGCGGGAGAGGTCGGTATGGCAGAGCACATCATAATTGAACCGATCTTTGGCAAAAATATTGGTTTTGAGGTTTCTGTTGTAGTTCAGCCAGTTATCGGCAAGTTTTTTGGGGCACAGTACCAGAACGGAGCGGTTGCGCAGTTCGTAGTATTTGATAACTGCAAGAGCGGTGAAGGTTTTTCCGAGCCCGACGCTGTCAGCCAGAATGCAGCCATTGTAGGTTTCGAGCTTGTTGATAATACCGGTTGCTGCATCTCGCTGGAAATTGAAAAGCTTTTTCCAGACCAGCGATTTCTGATAACCTGTAAGGTCGTTAGGCAGAACATCCTCATCAATACCCTCAAGGAACTCGCTGAAAATGTTGTAGAGCATCAAAAAATAGATGCGCTCTGGCGAGTTATCCTGATAGACTGAAGCCATATGATCACAAATAACAGCCGTTACATCTTCAAGCTTTTCCGGATCATTCCAAATCTGTTCAAAAAGTTGTAGATAGGTCGCCGTAAAGACAGGTTCCTCAAACCGGTTGACAAGATTCGACATCGCATCCCCTTGCTGATAACCCAGGTCAACGGCGGTAAAGCCGTTCATCGGCATATAAGCAACATCCTGCTCCGGCGATTCTATGCAGGCAAACTGCTGCATGGGAGCTTTGGTCTTGTTCGACCGGAAAATCGCCTTTCGACGCATCCACTCAGCACATTCGCGCGCAATAGCCCGCTGGGTAAGCTTGTTGCGAAGCTGGATTTCAAATTCTGAACCGTAAAGACTCCGTTCACGATCGTTCTTGGGAATAAAAAACTCCCGACGTTCCTTGCGAAACTTGTCAGTGACCTCATTGGCCACAAATGTTGGAGCTGTGAAGATGAACTCCAGCGACTCAATCTTTGAGAACTCCCGCTTCAACGCTTCGTAAGCATAGATCGAAAAGCAGGAAGCTGCAATTTTGAGCTTGTCTTTGGGGCGGATGAAAACCTTCAGATCATCGCCGAGCAGGGTGTTGATATTGTCGATGATCTTCATGCAACTCCTCTGATGTGACCTACAGTTTTTGTCAAGATATTCTGCCGACTCCTGATGATATTGCAATGGGAGGTTTAGACCAAGAGAACACCGGATGGAGTATAACGCCATAAAGGCTCTTCACTTTCATGAAAATATACATCAAATAAAATAATTACAATGGGTTACGAATAAAATGAGGTGTATGGTTTTTTTATATACAGGTGGTGGCAAGACAAAGGCAGTCCTCCTGGACACTGAAAAAGATTAATCCTTCTCATGCCCTTTGTTTGATGAGATATGCCTAATATCATAGAAGTTGCCAACTGTACCATGCCAGCATGTTATCCCCGTTTTTCATTCAAACCGAGCCTTGATGCCGTCACTCAACCCGCTCAATACAGTTGCTGCCCTGATAGCGGGCATTGTTAACCTGTGTAGCTACCGGATAGATCTCCAGAATACCGTTATCAGCGGGAACCAGCATCTTCGCACGATTTACCGGATCAGCTTCAAGCCACTTTTTCCAGTTTTCGGGTTCGAGAATTACCGGCATTCGATCATGGAGAGATGCGATCTGCTCATTTGCCGTAGTGGTGATGATGGTGCAGGTAGTTATTGCGGGCTCTTCGGTATTCTTTGGCTTCCAGGTGTCCCACAGTCCGGCAAATGCCATGGGCAAGCCATCAGCCCGGTGTATGAAGTATGGTTGCTTCTTTGCGCCGTCGATGCGCCTCCACTCATAAAAGCCGCTGGCTGGAATCAGGCAGTGGTTCCGCCCAACCAGATGCCGGTAATAGGGTTTCGAAACCAATGATTCAGCCCGTGCGTTTATTGGCCTGATTTTGGGCAATTCCTTGGCCCAACGGGGAATCAACCCCCATCGTGCCGAGGTGATCTTATAAAGTATATTACTGGCCTGTAACATTATAATATCCGTTTCCGGAGGGATGTTGTAACGATTCGTCTGATGGTAATCCTGATTCTCTTCAAACGGCAGCTCCAATTGGCGAAGGAGGTCAAGGAAGTACTTCAGTTCATAAAACCCGAATCGTCCGCACATATTTTCCCCCTTTTTTCCGTTGACAAATATTCATGCTCATCACACTCTCGGTACAGGAATATAGAACTACAACGAGGTATATGGAGTGGCGAACGCTTTTTTACCAACTCACCATCTCCTCTTCAGAATGTATATTCCTGTAATGAAACGATGGAGAAATGATGAGACTTTCAAAAATACATGCTGGACCGGTGCTCGACTTCTTCACTCCGGACTTTTCAACACTGCTTGAGTTGCCGCTTGCGAGCACCGCTATTGCTGCGGGCTTTCCCTCTCCTGCTGAAGAGTATTTGGATCTTGTCCTTGACCTGAACAAGGAGCTGGTCAAACACCCGGCTGCCACCTTTTATGCGAGGGTGAAAGGCGGCTCAATGGTTGATGCGAGCATTCAGGATGGCGACTTGCTGGTTATCGACAAGGCCCTTGAACCAAAAGAGGGGAGTATTGCTGTTTGCTTTCTTGACGGGGAATTTACGGTGAAGCGACTGGCGGTACAGGAGGATGGACTTTACCTCATGCCAGCCAATGCTGAATTTAAGCCGATCAGAATCACTGAAGAAAATGAGTTTCTGGTGTGGGGCATCGTCGCTTATGTGATTCATAAACCGTGATAACCACCCGCTGGAGATAAGCCCCCATGTTTGCCCTTGTTGACTGCAATAACTTTTATGCTTCGTGCGAACGGGTGTTCAACCCCGCTCTGCGCTTGCGCCCGATTGTTGTGTTGTCGAACAACGATGGCTGCATTATTGCCCGATCGGAAGAGGTCAAGGCGCTTGGCATCCCAATGGGTATGCCGGAATTCAAGTGCCGCCCATTGATCAAGCAGCATGATGTGGCGGTCTTCTCATCGAACTTTGCCCTCTATGGTGATATGTCAACACGGGTGATGATGACGCTTGCTGCGCTTGCTCCCGAGATTGAAGTCTATTCCATTGATGAGGCTTTTCTTGATATGTCTGGCTTTGCTCGCTTTGACCTGACGGAGTACGGCAGGCTGATTCGCAAGACAATCCGGCAGCATACCGGCATTCCGGTCTGTGTCGGTATGGCTCCGACGAAAACACTTGCGAAGATGGCCAACCGGCTGGCCAAAAAGAACCCGCACTATCAGGGTGTCTGCGCGCTCAGGAGCCATGAGGAGATTCAGGCTGCGCTTGAGCGCACGAAAGTTGAGGATATCTGGGGAATCGGGCGCCAGTGGAGCAAGCTGCTGCAGGCAAAGCGGATTGAAAGCGCCGCCGACTTGGCGGCTGCGCCTGCTGCCTGGGTGCAGAAGCATCTGCACATCGTCGGTGCGAGAATACAGGCTGAGCTGCAGGGCAAATCCTGCCTGCCGATGGAGCTGGTTCGGCCTGCAAAGCAGAGCATCTGCACTTCACGATCATTTGGTCGCAGCGTTACCAGCCTGGAGGAGCTACGGCAGGCTGTCGCGACCTTTGCAAGCAAGTGCGCGGTGAAGCTGCGGCGTGAGAACTCTCTGGCTTCACTGCTTACCGTGTTTATCGCTACCAGCCCCTTCGATAATTCATGCGAGCGCTACTGGGGAACCCGGACGGCTTCCCTGCCCAACCCAACAAATGACTCCATTGCGATTCTGAAAGCAGCACAGACGATGCTTGATGGCCTCTTTTTTGCTGGAAAAAGCTACAAAAAGGCTGGTGTTATGGTGAGCGGGATTGTGCTGAAAGAAGCATGCAGCACAACGCTTTCACTCTTTGCGGAAGAGTCGGCGGTGCCAAATGAACGGGAGACAAAAATCATGCAGGTGATGGATGCTATCAACCATCGCTATGGCAGTGGTGCTGTACGGCTGGCAGCGGAGAACTCTGAGGGCTGGAAGCCGCATC
>SESA01001374.1_pt1 | contig 12692 bp, 11 predicted proteins | sample 3171451 | NCBI WGS metagenome assembly SESA01 (sample SAMN06051862, study PRJNA518727) | freshwater metagenome | biome: subpolar coniferous forest; feature: holomictic lake; material: water; isolation source: holomictic Lake 227, 8 m depth | place: Canada: near Kenora, Ontario | collected...
ATCTCTTATGTACACCAAATTCACACCTGCCTGAAGAAGATGCATCGCTTTTGAATGTCTCAAGGAATGACAACTAATCTTATCAGGAATAAGTCCGATATCCTTTTGTCTGGCCATACAAACGTACTTTAGCAATATACTATTGACACCTGCCCTGGTCAATTTTTCTTTACGGCTATTGTAAAATAAGGGATCATTTCCCGAATGGATCTCAAGAAGGTCATTCTCTTTCATATAACCCTGAAGATGCACAATTTCCTGGTCCATCAAAGGCACGATCCTGGCTTTGTTCCCTTTGCCAACTATCTTTATTGTAAAAGGTTTATTCAAGCGAATGGAAGAGGGTTTCAGATCAATAATTTCCTGCACCCTTGCCGCACAGTCGTACATGAGAGCTAACATGGCAAGGTCCCGTCTGCCTTTATAAGTTGAAGTGTTTGGCTGTTCAAGTAGGAGTTTAATACCATCGACCGAGAGGTAATTGATCGTCTCTTTTTTAGATTTCTTTTCCTTCACTGATAGTATTCTCTGCCATTCACTGAGGTTCTCCGGAAGTTGATATTGAAGAAAACGAAAGAAAGAATGCAATGCGGCAAGTCTGACATTGCGTGTCGCAGCAGAACATTTTCGGTCTGATTGAAGCCAATCCAAGAATTCAACAACTCTTTCTTTGGTGATATCCTGAAGTTCCATTTTACTGACTTTTATCTTTTTTTGTAACTCCATAAAAGAGATGAATAAAATGAAAGTGAACTTATATGAGGATATCGTGTTGTAGCTCAGTCCACGTTCGCCTGGAAGGTACTTAGACAGATAGTCTGTCAATTGCTTTGAAAAATCAGTTGGTTTCATCGTTCTCTGTATTTGCGTCAATAACCGGGAATACGCTTGAACAGATGTCCGATGACTTTTTGATGAGTTCCGGATACATCTCAGAAGTTAACCGAACATAGCCGTCGGTTGCTTCAAGAGACTGGTGACCCAAGTAGGTAGATAATATCGGTAAAGAGTAATACAAGTCCAACCCTGACTTAGACATTGTTGCAAGCGAATGCACACTAAAGGTATGCCTGAGATCGTGCATGCGAGGGCCAAAACCTCTGCCACCATGGGATATATTCGCCTTGTAAATTATTCTCCTGAACCATTTATAAGCAGTGTAATTTGAAAGAGGTGCACCGTTTGATCGTACAAAAAATCTATTCTCTTTCCCGATAGGAACTATCAGCTTTCTATGGTTCATATACTCATTGCATGCATCTGATACCGATTCCGAAAAAGGAACCATTCTCTCCTTGCCGTTTTTACATTGCCTTAAAACAAGGTATCTTTCCTTAAGATTGATATCGTTGCACGTAAGGTAGAGTGCCTCGCTGATTCTTATTCCAGTGGCATAGAGTAATCTAATCAATACCGGCATAGCAATTAGGGACGAATCATAATGCCTGGGAGCATATCTCAATGCGTCACAGATCGCGAAGATCGTTTGGATTTCATCCTGTGAAAAAATGTACGGGGTGAAAGTGCTTTTGTTACGGGTCAGTTTTGGGAGGTATGATCTAAAACCCAGATCACATAAAAATTGAGAGAATTGGCGAATGTGCTGTATTCTATTATACCTGGTTTTGTCCGATTCATTCGGTCTTTTTGTACACCATTCATCAGCAAATTCCTTGTTTACTGCTATCTCTGACAGGTTTTGTGCAACAGCTAATTTATCAAACATAGAGAAAGCATGACCAACATCAGAGTATTTATAACCCAGACTTTTTTTTAAATCGATAAATTGATCCATATAAGGTCCAAACACACTATAAAACAGCCTATTCATAATAGTATCCTCCTTTCTGTTCATAGAAGGATAATGGTACCGGCGGTACCTCAAGGGCGCATTTCCTTAAAGAATTTAAATCGATACGTAAATAGTACATGGATGATTCCAGCTTTCCGTGGCCTAATGCTTCTGATATAACAGGCAATGGAACGTTCTCTTTCAATAGGGTGCTGGCAAAGGAATGTCTGAGAGAATGGGGACCGTGTTTCCTGTTGGCGATGTTTATTCCTGCCAGAGTCATATTTCTGCGGACTAAATTTCCTATATCATGGGTATGGATCCTTTCATATGGCGGCTGCAAGTGAAGAAAACAGTGACTGTCCTCGGAAATAGGTCGGCCATGCTTGAGATAATTTATTATTGCATTCCCAATCTCGGGTAAAAGTGGAAGTTCTGTGGCTTTTCCGGTCTTATACTGATTAAATGTAATGATATTGCGTTCCCAAATAATGTGCTCAAATTTAAGTTCACATATATCAGATGCTCTAAGTCCCAATTTTGTTGCAATTAGTATAATTGCATAGTCACGTTTACCCTTAGGACTGCCTCTGTCCACAGCCTTTAAAAGGGTATCTATTTCTTCATCAGTAAATGAAGATGGTAGTTTCGGCTGGTCCTTATAATTATCCCTGGGGATTATCCTCGAGTAGTCAACCTGTAGAATTTGTTGATCGTACAAATGACGGAAAAAGAGTCTGAACAGTCCCAAAGCAACATGTTTTTTAGCAGATAAACCTGGATCCATCTTTTCAATGAATGATAGGATATCTGAAGCCGTAATATCGGTTATATGTTTACCTAAGCTGTTGGTGTAACAGTAAAGGGGATACAAGTAAACATTGTAAGATTGGATCGTTTTATCCGATAGCGTTAAGGCATTGCTCCGATACTGTATAAAATCTAAAATAATTTGTCCTAAAGAACCTGTAAACGCCTTGGGGTGATGTTTTCTTGGCCCCATCCATAAACGACCTGTCTTTTGGAACTCAGAGAGGACTTCGATTATATTGACCAAATCCTTCTCCTTGCGATTAAGTTTATTGTAATCAAAATTACCTAATGCTGATGTAAGGTAGGCCTGTTCCACTTCAGAATCGTAATATTTGATCTGATTTTGCAGCATAAAACATTTTACTTGCTGCCATTTGCGACGGTATCGGGCAATTGTTCCTTCACAGCGATGGATGCCTTTCATATAGTCGAACATCGCACTGGTGAGACTGTCGATTTCTTGTCTTTGATTTTCCATTACTTCGATTATTTGATTGTCTGGCAATAGTGCCAATAGTAAAACAAATAAATAATGTAAAGTAATACTGGTCCTATTTTGGATTTTTTGTAGAGTACTCGCTATTAATCACGATTTACTTTACATTATCCTTGGGTTTACATAACCGCAACCGGTCGAGCCGGTGATCAGGATGTTTTCTGCTCTGGGGATGAACGAACAATCAGCGAGGGCAAGGACTTGATTGCGTGTAATGTTTCTTTCAGGCGAGCACTTGATTTGTTCCAAAACGGCATCGTAACGAAGACCACTGAGTTTGAGGTAAAGTTGAGTTCGTTTGAGGACTTGGTTTTGTTGTTCGGCTTCAACCAGTTGAGCCATTAGCTCATGAATGGTGGGTAATTCGTGGGCGGGTAATCCCAGGGTGGCACCATAGGACTGGGCCATTCCAAGTAATTTCAACTGTTTCAGTTGGTCAAGGGTTTGGTCTGTGTTGATCATAGATGATAGATTTAGGTGGATAACTTAAGTTTATTGATACGATTCAGCACCCCTGATGTTTTCATGATCCGGGATCTGGATAAAAATATCTGTTTGTAAAGGGGCTTTGTCAAGGTTATGTTCAAGAATGTGCTTAATGCTCATATATGTCACTTTGTATCCGACCAGGGCACGCCGGCAGGCTGCCTCCAGGCGATCAGGGCCATATTTTTCTCCCAGGCGTAAGACACCCAGGCATGAGTTGTAAGTCTGTTCAATAAAGATCTTCTGCTGGAGTATTTTATCAATGGCACTGGCCGTATGAACGCCGGTCTGAGTGCTTCGCTCAATAAAGTATTCTCGTGTATACCCTTTGATCCTGGCAAAATGATTGTGATCAGGGGGCATATGTTCTTCCAAAGTGCTGTGTCCGTTTCGATGATAATTTCGCCGATGACAGGCAATGCGAACCGAGTTCAAATAAACTTCAACATGATCAGTGTCATAAATGAGTTGTACTGTTTTGCCGATATGCAGGTAAGGAACACTGTAATGATGCCAGTCTTCTCCTAGAGTGATATGAGAGTTTCGCTGAACTTTTACTTCAACCTTGGTTTTAGGAATAAAAGGACTTGCGGGCAAGGGCAGCAATAATGCTTTTTCATGAAGCGTAAAGCGGTCACGACGGCTGTAATCCTGGCGTTGTAAGTTGCGGCTGTTGAATCGGTCCAATTCTTCCCATAGTGCCTGGTTTATTTCATCTAGGCTATGAAAGACGCGGTTGCGCAAGGGGGCATATATTCGATTATATACAGCATTTACGTGGCTTTCAACCGAAGCTTTATCCCGGGGTTTTGCCACCCTGGAAGCCATCAGGGTGGTCCCGTAATGTAACGACCATTGCTGGGCCAGTTCTTCGAAGGCAGGCTCATATCGGTTGCTCTTTTTAACAATCTGTTTCATGTTATCGGTCTTGGCCGACCTGGGAACCCCATTAAAAAATTCTACCGCATTATTCAAGGCTTTTAACAGCTGTGGCCTTTTAGCAGACAACATCGATTCAATGTAAGTGTAGCCCGAGAACGGAAGAGTACACACAAGGACCACACACCCGGTAACTTCGCCAGTCTTTGGATCTGTCAAGGGGATTTTATCTCCTGCAAAATCGAACATCATGCTGGCCGCGGGTTCATGGTCAAAGATCATCACGGCTTTACGAGTCTCAAGAAATCGTCCCAGATGTTCACAAAACTGTGTGTACCCGTAGCCATGAGGTATCTTCCGGCGATATTCCTCCCACAGGATCATTCTGGTGGTATGAGGCTTTTTGAGTTCATCACAAAATTCCGCAATGCGACTCTGCAAATCCTGAAAACGCCAGTCGGTTTCCGCTATGGCTGATTCTTTATAAAACAGGGATGAAAGCTCATCATCATTGAGCTTTAAAAGAGTCTCGATAGGTTTATCAAGAAGCCCTAATTGCTTCACATAGCCATTAACAGAATCACGCGATACATGAAGCTCAATGGCAATCTCACGATTTGATTTGCCTTGTGATTTTAGTTGTAAAATGCGCCGAAGTTGCAACATGGTTAAGGGTTTATTTGCCATCGTATAAGGGATTTCTCCTTTATACGACTCCATATTGCCTTTGATACAGTGGCCGGGTTTGTGCCGGAATGTCAGGTCAGTGGTTTCAGACCAAATGTAATTTTTTTCTGAAGTCAGTTAAATTTTAACCTGAATACTGGCCGGGTTTGCTCCGGAATCACTGGCCGGGTTTACTCCGAAATGAGTGGCCGACTTTGGTCCGAAATGAGTGGCAGGATATAGTCCGAAATAGTCACGTATCAGGGATCATGGATCGGCGCGAAGCGCCACATTGATCCCGATAAAGAAAATGATGATGCTGCCGGCAACAGCAAAATGGTATCCGGGAAAAGAATCAATTCGGGAAAGCATGGAAACCGAGAGGATCACACTCAGGAACATAGCAATACCTGATGATCTTAATAATTATTGACTGCGGGTAGCTTTTTGCTCAGCAAACAGGGGAGTAATGATGCCGAACATTCACGGTGGGGTGGTATTCCTTTTTTCGGGAAATTATAAAATCCCTGAAATTTGTCAGTCTGTCAACCAGACAGGGATAGGTAAAGGAAGCGGTGTCAATTCGTACCAGGTTGATTTTCATCAATTGACAATTTTAGATAGTACATTACGGAAATATTTAGGATATTTCTCTATTACATGAGATGCTTTACCTATATTCCCTCTTAATAAAATGATTAACTCCTTTTTATTGCTATTTGATATTTTTAAAGTTGTAGCTAAATCTTGTGAGATTACTCTATCAGAAAATCCAAGCTCATAAAGGGCAATGGAGATTTCTGTTGGCAGACCATATTTAAGGCGCTTTTGAAAAATTTGCAGTCGATCGATAATGTCTCCGGTTTCATCTGGGTCAAGTGTTCCGACGAATTCAGATACCGCCCCTATCAATAGTCCACCATCATAAGCGAGCTTCATTTCGAAGAGGTCTACAATATTATCAATCTTGAACTCCCTCAATTTTGTACCCCAAATCATTTTAGCATCACGCTGACGGATGATTCCCAATAATTCTCTAAATGGCAGCCCACTGATCCATCCATGCACGATTTCTTTAAGAACTTCGGGTTTATCAAACTTGGTAAATACGCCACTTTTAATATGCCTGATGAATAATGGCCATACAAGTTCGAGTAATTCTATTTCATCAACAATGGAAAGCAGACTAGCAATGTTGGTTTGAACCCACTCCTCAATGGCTTGAGCATCCAGAACACCATAAAGTGTTCTTCCATATGTTTTGCGCCGGTTTGGGTCTGTGATTTTGGCATACATATTACCTGAAAGTAGCTGAAATAAATCGCGGATATGCTCTTTCTTCTGATCATCGGCCAAAAAGAAAGCAAGCGTCTCTTCAGCTAGGCTGTTAACATCGGCTATTGAAAGACCACTATCAGTCTCATCCAAATGTGACAGTAAAAAACTTTCGACGGCAGTGATGAGACTGATTCTCCAACTGACCTGCCTCTCGACCCCTTCTTTTGAGAATCCTTTATCCCCATGTTGTTCAGCAATCTCTGCAGCCAGCTTGGCAACTTCATCTGGATCGTTAATATAGGCATTTGCAAAATCAAGAGCCTCCATTTTTATACTATATTTCTCGTTATCGCTCTTGATAGGTTCAAAGATCGAAAGGAGATTGCTGATACATGGTTCCGAATTACGCGGCTCCAAAAGTTCTTTCACCTGCTCCCAGCGCCATTTATCGTTACGAGACAGCCGTTTATCATAGATAAGAGGATCTGCAAATAGGATGCTACCTTCTGTATGCATGCCAGCGCGACCAGCACGACCAATTAGGTTGTGAAAATCGCGAACCTTAATACGCTCCATACCTTGGTATACACTGGTCACGATGAGATATCGAATTGGCAGATTCACGCCCTGTGCCAAGGTAGAAGTGCAAACTACAAACCTTACAAGGTTGTCACGAACGGCATGTTCTACCGCCAGCCTGATGCCGTGCGGGGTATTGCCATGATGTGAAAAAATACCATATGCTGCGCTCTGAGACGCTGGAGCTTTTGCTCCGAGATTCTCAACGTGCAGATATGCTAGGCGCTCAACTTCCTTAGCATCTGAAAAATCCGAAGGCAAAGCTAGTGGTGCTCCTCGTTCGAAAACATCAACAGCTTTTTCGCAAATATTGGCAGCTGTTGATTTCTTCCCACAAAAAATAGCGATACTGCCATTCGGGACCAACTTCAGACCGAGGTAAAGCGCAATAGTTTGACTATCCTGTTTCTCAGGAAAATACCGATCTATTCGCTCTCTGCCTATTTTCCCGAGATTGAATCCTTCAATAACCCTCGGTACGAAAAATTCGTTTAGGTCAGCATTACGGTTATCAACGAACTCTATCCTTCCTAATTGATCCAACCAGCTTGTAAAGCCGACAGATCTGAAAGTAGGGATCAGGTTGGTACCTTCAACGACAGTAGACTCACCATTCAGCCATTCCCCAAGAGCCTCGGCGTTGCTGATGACTGCCGAGATCAAGACTTTCTGAGCACCTTCAGGAATCATGGAACGCAGCGAAGTAAGAAGCAACTCATAGGTGATACCTCGTATACCATTGTCGAACTGATGCCCTTCATCTAGAACTAATAGCCCAACGTGGGCGGCTAACTCAGGAGAGTGCCGCAGGACATATAGCAACTTCTCAGGTGTTACTACCAGGATCTGCTGGTGCCCCAGAAGCTCAGTAATCTCGAAGTCAGTTTGTAAAGCATCTGATAGTTCATCGACCATAACTGATTCGTTGTCAAATGAGTCAACGAGACTATCCTTGATTTCATGGCACAGTGCCCTGAAAGGAGCAATGATAATTGCGAGAGTTATACGGTCTGACAAAAAGGCGCTTCGAAGAATCAATTCGGTTGCCTTCGTTTTGCCAGCACTGGTAGGCATTTGAACTATCGAAGACTTTCCTTTGAGAACATCAGCCTTGCCTAAAAGGTGTTGCGCTGGCCAAAGTTCCCTGATAAACGATTCCTTGTGCAGAGCATTTCTCCATTTATCAAGGGAAAGTCCAGAATATAATGGCAGAGCCTTCCAGGTTGAATTATTTATTTTTTTTCTCAAAACGGCCACGATCACATCGCCAAATAAGAGTTGTCTTGGTGTGCCGAATAAATAGATGGCTTTCCTTAGTTTCGATGCCAAATCGAGAAGATTGTCTTCCCCTGTTCCATCCTTGAAAAACCTATGGACCCCTAGGGATATTCCATCTACAAATTCGTCATATGGTCCGATATATCCAGCGAAACATTTATCGAGGTCGGCCTGTAACAAAAAGATTAGTAAGTCTTCTAATCCTTCACAATCAAGATTAGGGTAATCACCATCTATACGTTTTGCCAACACCGACGCACTTCCTGGAAGGTCGCACAAGTAATAGGAGGCAGCGCCAATAAGCATGAGGTAAGGATTAAGTGCTTCGTTCAGCTTTGATTGGTGATAGGAGTCGAAAAATCGGGCAGAAAATAGCAGATTGGATTTCAATTCTGCAAGCTCTTTTGAATCTGATTCATCCCGGTTGATGGCGGCGGCGATGTCACCAAGTAACCCAATCGACAGGGTGAATAACTTGGCTGGATCTTGTGTTAGTTTAATATGATACTCTACCGGAACACCATACTCGAGCATTTTGGCCTTTGACCTGGTGACGCCAAGAAGCAGTTGGGATTTAAGTTCAGGCTTCATCCGCAGCCCTCCTGTAAAGTTCGTGTACAAGGTCCATCATACCGGAACCCTTAACAACCAAGAGGACGAGGCTATCACCATTAGGATGAGGAAAAAAATCCTTGGATTTATTAGATTTCGGAATTTTACTGCAATCCGCCGAAGCCAACTCTTTGGCATCGAAACACTCCTCTGAAATTATTGCTGCAGCGTAAGGGGTTGGTAAAATACATCTTGATTTGAGGTGTTTGTCATGCCTACCTTCGTTGGCTAAAGTTTCAAGTATGACTAAGCATTCGACCAAGAAGGTTCGGCAGGAGATGGAGTACCACATTTTGGGCTGGCTTCAAAGCGGCCAATCGCAACAGGATTACTGCCAGCAGCATAATGTCCCATTATATCAGTTGCAATACTGGCAACACATATTGAAGATTAGCAAAGATGCCGCCCAGGGCTTGTTTGTCCAAGTGGAGACACAACCACTGGCAGCGGAAGCCACGAGTACTGAAGTGGAAGTAACCTTTCCTAATGGAGTTCGATTGAAGGTGGTCAATGCCGACACCCGGTTTATCTCAGAACTGATCCAGCTGGCATAATGCGATGTTCGGTCTAACGGAGTCGCTTAAGTTTTACCTGTATAACCGCCCTACCGACATGCGCAAGAGTTTTGATGCCCTATGCCAGGAGGTACGTGGAGGGATGCGCCGGGATCCGCTTTCTGGGGAGGTATTTATCTTTCTCAACCAGAGAAGGGACTTGATGAAGATGCTTCATTGGGAGCGTGGCGGACTGGTGCTTTACTACAAACGTCTTGAAAAGGGCACCTACGAACTTCCGTTGCATCTCTCGGAAGATGGTACGACGAAGATCCACTGGCCCGAGCTGATCATGATGATAGAAGGATTATCCCTCAGGGATGTCAAGGTCAGAAAACGGTATGTGTTAACAAAGGCGGGCTGATTTTGTTGATAACCTTGGTGGTCTGTTGCAAAAATCGCCGATATGAACAATCGCACTGTAAAACACGTTGACTAATACCGGGTGATTTTTTTGGACTGGCCAGGCGTCTGATTGTACCTTTGCTTCATGGATCAAAGGTCACAGAGTAACGATACGGTCACTATCTCCAGGCAGGAATACAACAACCTGCTTTCAACCGTCGATCAACTGAAAACGGAACTGGATAAGGTCCGTCGCATGCTGTTCAGCACATCAAGCGAACGGTTTATCTCCACGGTGGATCCAAATCAGACCGCCCTGGGGCTGGAAGGGGCAGACAACAAAGCTCCCGAAGTCGAGTACGAAGACATTGCTTACAAGCGCAAAAAACGCGATCAGGAGAAAGAAGGACACAGCCGGGTAGAGCTTCCGGATAACCTTCCCCGCGAGGAAATCATTATCGAGCCGGATCATGATGTGACCGGTTGGAAGCGGATCGGACAGGAAGAGACCAGGATACTGTGCCGTCGGCGGGGCAGTTTTTTCGTGCGGGTGTTCATTCGCCCCAAGTATGCCGCCCCCCAGGGAGAAGGCGTAGTGATCGGCAAGCTTCCCCTGCTTCCCATTCACAAAGGCAATGCCGATGCCAGCGTGATTGCCTGCATCATTGCCGGCAAGTTCATCGATCACCTTCCCTGGTATCGTCAGTCACAGATGTTCAAACGCGAAGGACTGTCCATTGCCGAAAGCACGATGATCGGCTGGGTAAGGGCTGCCTGCCAGCTAATGGAGCCGTTGTATGAAGAGCAGAAAAAAGCGTTGCTGAAGTCCACATACCTGCAAGTAGATGAAACGCCAATCCCGGTGTTGAGCCAGGATACGCCTGGTTCCGCACACAAAGGATACTTCTGGGTGTACTTTGATCCGATAACAAAAACGATCGTTATAGAGTACCGTCAAGGGCGGGGACGGGAGGGCCCCATCACCTTCCTCAAGGAATTCCGTGGCATTCTTCAGACCGACGGATACTCGGTCTATGATATCTTTGAACGAACCGAAGGCGTTACCCTGGTGGGATGTATGGCCCATGCCCGGCGAAAGTTCGATGAGGCCAAATACAATGACAAAGAGCGGGCTGAGCAGATGCTTATGATGATCCAGGAGTTATATGCCATCGAGCGTCGCATCCAGGACCAGGACTTCGATACAATCCGCGCTGTGAGGCAGCAAGAAGCTTTGCCCATCCTCAGTGAGATGCACTCCTGGTTGAAAGCCCAACTGTTGGAAACTCTGCCCAAAAGCACCATCGGACAGGCCATCGCCTACACATTGAACCTTTGGTCCCGGCTAATCCGGTATACCGAGGACGGAAGACTCCGTATCGACAACAACCTCATCGAGAATAGCATTCGTCCCATTGCCATTGGCCGAAAGAACTACCTCTTTGCCGGATCTCATGATGCGGCCCAGCGTTCTGCCATGATCTATTCGTTTGTGGGAACCTGCAGGAAACTTCAGATCGATCCGCAGGTCTGGTTCGAAGACGTGCTGGGCCGCCTGCCTTACTTCAAAAAGAACGACGACCTCAACATCCTGCTTCCCGCTAACTGGAAGCCCGCATCATAAAACTCAGCAGAAGCCCTGCAGCCTTGAGGTGCAGTTTACCAACCCCTTACGCTGCAGCTCCATACGTTTCCTCATAAGGCATATCTATAGGGCTTTGAAATCTCTCAATTCTTTCAGCCTCTTTGATGCTTCCTTTTTCAAATAGCTTTTGTTTGATGTAGTTCAGAGATTCATCAATTCTAAGGTGATCTTTGGCTGAACTGTTTATGGCATCCTGAAGGCGGTTGATGCGAGATCTAGAAAATTTTGTCTTAGACTCAAAAACAAACATCACATCCTTGGTGGACGCATTGCCGTCTTTTTTGTGAAACCGGAACCCTATTACATCGCTACCCTTGGGCGATTCATCTCGTACCACTTTCGATGACCATCGTACTCTTGGTACCCAGTAACCAAGAAGCCAGTGAAGGTAATCGGAAACTAGAATTTCCCCGAAATCCCCTGCGCGAATTCCTGGTCCGAGTTCGGATGTCTTACAGGGAAACTTAATTTCAGTCAAATACTCTCCTCTTGTGTGTCTGCCACGCAGGAAATCAATCTCAGTATCTAAGCAATAATGATTACGATAGTGCTTCGCCCAGGCGGAAAGTATTGTCTCGTCTTTCGTATGACGGAACTCCCACACTTCGACCTCTTTGCCATCGGCGGTCTTTAGTCGTTCGCCATTATCAGCGAACCATTTAACATGTTCTGATGTCCAGGACTCTTTCATAATCACTAATCGTTCATTTCTGGATAAGGTCAAAAGGTAAAACCACTAGATGTATAGATTGGTTGTCTTTCAATAATCTCAAAATTCCCATTTCCCATCTCCAAAATTAGTATAACATAGTTTAGAGCCTGCATTCTGTGTCGAAAACTATTATTGAGTCAGCCTAACAGAAAATCGAGATAAAACGAAAAAAGGAGAACAAACCTGTCCTCCCTCAACTTGCATCTTGGATCATAGTTCGGCGCGAAGCGCCGCATTTGCATCTTGACTCTTGCATCTCTCTCAGCTGAATAACTCGAAGTGAGTTATTACCCGTTCCAACATCAACTGCTTCTTTTTTATTTTTTTATTTTTATCTGTCCTGCCGGACAGATCCTGATTAAACGTAATACAAACAAGAGTGGCATACTTTAGTCCGGAATGATCGAAAACCATTGTTCCGGATGAAAATGTACCAGAAAATAAATCAATGCTAAAAAAAGAATAATTTTACAGGCATAAAAAGCCATTGACCGTTCTTAACATCTTGTCCTGACTTCGACAATGCGCCACCCTAAATTGTTTTCCAAAAATTTTCA
>SESA01001376.1_pt1 | contig 12685 bp, 13 predicted proteins | sample 3171451 | NCBI WGS metagenome assembly SESA01 (sample SAMN06051862, study PRJNA518727) | freshwater metagenome | biome: subpolar coniferous forest; feature: holomictic lake; material: water; isolation source: holomictic Lake 227, 8 m depth | place: Canada: near Kenora, Ontario | collected...
TGAGCCTGTTCACCTCGACAGTTTCTTTAGGGGTAGTGATCCTTGTCGGCACTCCCTTTGCATATGTTCACTGCCGGAATGATTACCCGGGAAAAGTGATTGTCGATACTCTCATCGACCTCCCGCTCGTGCTGCCACCCGCAGTTGCCGGACTTGCACTCCTTGTACTCTGGGGAAGGATGGGAATTTTGGGACATTACCTTTCATTATTCGGTATCAGCATTGCGTTTACAACACTCGCTGTCATCATGGCCCAGATCTTTGTAGCTTCCCCGTTCTACCTGCGCCAGGCAAAATCCCTCTTTGAACAGCTGGACCCGGTCTACGAACAGACCGCACGAACCCTTGGAGCATCCCCCTTGCGAATCTTTGCCTTGATCACCCTGCCCCTGACAGCAAACGGTCTTGTTTCCGGAGCGGTGATGACGTTCGGGCGGGCACTCGGAGAGTTCGGGGCAACGATCATGTTTGCCGGGAACCTCCCCGGGGTAACCCAGACCATGCCGCTTGCAGTGTATGTGGGAATGGAGGGGAATTTTACCGTCGGACTTACGATCTCCATCCTGCTCGTGATCATATCGTTTGCGATCATGATTGCAGTCCGGCTCCTTGCCTGCAGGGAGGCGCCCCATGCTTGATGCAGTAATCCACAAAAAACTGAGGGACTTTACCCTCGATATCACCATCCATGCCGGGCCGGGTGAGATTGTTGTTCTCATGGGGGAGAACGGAGCCGGGAAATCTACTGTACTCAATAGCATTTCGGGTCTTATACCTCCGGATGCAGGATCGATCCAGCTTAATGGCTCTGTGCTCTTTGATCAGGGTATGGGAGTGAATGTCCCGGTTGAAAACCGCCGCATCGGGTACGTATTCCAGAACTCTGTAGTATTTCCCCACTTTTCTGTCCAGGATAATATTGCATTTGGTCTTTGCGCCCAGCATAAATCCCCGCTTTTTATCAAAGAACGTGTGGGGCACTGGATGAGTGCGACAGGTATCGAAGATCTCGCTGATGTGAGAGCAGGAAACCTGTCGGGAGGGCAGAAGCAGCGGGTTGCCCTTGCCCGGGCACTTGCCACCGAACCGGCACTTCTCATGCTCGATGAACCGTTCACTGCGCTGGATGCAGACAACATCCGGTTAGTGAAAGAATTGACGCGGACATTTGTAACCGGGATGCAAATACCCTGTCTTGTCGTTACTCACCGGATTACCGACAGCAGGGACATCGGTGACAGGGTAGACGTCATCTGTCGAGGGAAAAAAGAGTGGGAAGGAAGGCCGGATGATGTGCCCGCATGTACTTGTCGTGGCGAGGACCGGTGACATACGATTCCTGGAACGTAATTGCAAAACATTTTGTACCTCATATTGATGGCCAAACCGGACTTAATGGCAGGCTGTGTCAAAAAAAACTGCGGAATTGCCGTTGTTGGGGTTAAGAGGATGGCGGTTCTTGTGAGCCGGTTAAATACCCGATAATCAGGTACTCCATAGATTAATTTATTTTAATGAACCTGCCGGAAATTTTTTAAATAGTTTTTTATGATATGAAAATTGATGTTGAATGAGTGATTATGGGCAAGAACACTGACATCATGAACGATTTTGCATTGCAGGAGCTCAAGCGCATCTATTCAACTTACGATGGCTGGAAAATTATTCCCCAGACACAGGGGACCGGGTATGACTGTCTCGTCAGGCTCGAGCGCATGAGTGAAGGGCACCGCGATATCGTAAAAGTCCTTGTGACATTCAATAAAGAGATGCCGGCAAAACTGCTGGAAGAACTGTATAAAAAAGAAAAATCAACTGACGGCATGGTACCGCGCTATGATTCCGCGGTAATTGCTCCGGTAAATGCTGACACATCAGCACTCCCGGCAGGAATGAAAATCTACACCATGAACTCGTTTGAATTCAAGGGAAATGAGTTATCGTGGGTAAAAAAGAAAGTGGCTAAGGCCCCGGTAGCAGTAAAGACTGCTGCATGAATTGTCTTTTTTTATTTTTCCCCTTTTCAACTGTAGCACCGTGCAGGTTTTTCTTGTGAACCTGTAGGTTTAAAAAAAATGTACTTTTACGTTCTCTCAATGTTCTTGGGTAATTTGGAGATATCCTATTTTTGGACTTGATCTCCAGAGATACCTCAAAAAGAGTAATCCGGGTTCAAACTGAACTCTGTTTACCGTAAATGAGGATCGGGCGACCGGCCTGATCGGAGGGTTTTTGGGGTTGTTTTTCCGGATGATCCCGTTTTGGTCTCTGAATGGGAAACTGCCCCTTCTAATGGGAGGAAAACCGGCCTGTTTGGAGCTGTTTGGATTGAGGATCGGGATCTGGTATGGGCAAAGACAATGAGGAGGTGGCGGTCTATGAACATGAAAAAATAGCGGGAGATGCAACCCGGCAGTTTGGTCTTCTGCATGTTGATATCGTCCACCAGATCGGGAGGTTTTGAGTTGGCGAGAATATCCTGATCATCGTGGTGAGTGCCGGGCACTGCCCCGATGCATATGCAGGATCCCGGTATATCATCGAAGAGATCAAAAAAAGGTGTCCCGATCTGGAAGAAAGAGCTGACAAATGATGGCGGACGGTGGTTGCTGGAAATCCCGGTAATCCTTCCCCATCCATTCCATATTTTTTTACAAGCCTATCTGAACAATCACTTTTACCGTTACGGATCTAACCGATATCCAATGTATCGAGGCGCCGGCAGGCTTCTACCAGCGTCTCATCCTTTTTCGAGAATGTGAACCGGAGTTTTGTCTCTCCGCCATCATGGTAAAACGAACTGCCCGGTACCGCTGCAACCCCGGCTTTTTCCACGAGATAGCGGGCAAACTCCGTATCCTTCATGCCAAAACCGGCAATATCGGTGAAGATATAGTATGCCCCTTCCGGCAGCTGGCAGGTGAACCCTGCATTCTTCAGCCCGTCAAAGAGTATCCGCCGTTTCCGGTCATATTCCCGGGCAAGTTCCCGGTAATAGGATTCCGGCAGATGGAGCGCCGCGACGCATGCGTGTTGCAGCGGGGCGGGTGCACCCACGGTTAAGAAATCGTGAATTTTGCGGAGGCGTGCTGTGATCTCCTTACCGGCAAGTGCATACCCGACACGCCATCCGGTGACACTGTAGGTCTTTGAGAAACTCCCGATGGTGATGGTCCGGTCCTGCATCCCATCAAGAGATCCGATCGAGACATGCTTCCTGCCATCATACAGGATATGCTCGTAAATTTCGTCCGTGATAGCGATCACGTTGTTGTCGATACAGAGGTCAGCGATGAACCGGAGTTCCTGCCGGGAAAATACCTTGCCGGTCGGGTTGTTGGGGGTGTTGATGATGATCGCCCGTGTTTTCTTATTAAACGCAGATTTCCAGGCTTCTTCATCGATGGAGAAATCATCCGAGAGATGGACATACCGCGGCACCGCACCCGAGATCTGTGCATCCGGTCCATAATTCTCGTAGAATGGTTCAGGGACGATCACTTCATCGCCGGGCTGGATGATGGCGAGCATCGATGCCATCATTGCTTCGGTCGAGCCGCAGGTGACCGTGATCTCTGTCTGCGGGTCGAATGCCATGCCGTTGAATTGTTCGACACGGGCTGCCAGCGCCTCGCGAAGATCCTGTGCCCCCCACGTGATCGCATACTGGTTGTAATCCTCATTTACCGCTTCGCATGCCGCGTTTTTTAGTTCCGCAGGGCACGGAAAATCCGGGAAACCCTGCGCAAGGTTAATCGCATTATGCTTCAGGGACAACCGGGTCATCTCCCGGATCACGGATTCCGTGAAATTATCCGCCCGGGAAGGATGGGTGGAAAAAAACTGTGCCATGTTGTTGTTCCGTGACGACGAGGGGGTCCCGGGCGTTGCAGGCTTCATACACTATAGGGTTGGCGCTAAGGGAAATAAGCTATCAGGTTTGCGGCAAAATGAGCCGGATTAACAACTATATGGGTAACAAGTGCAACCCTACGATCACTTTCACTCTGTCAACCCGGGGTATCTTTTAATAGATCATAATAAAATCTCTTGTGTAAGTCTATGTCCCGTTCATCTCCCGATGTTGTCATCGCGCCGGACGTCTTCCGGTGGTTGTGTGGTAGCTCGGGATTTACCGCGACCGACATATCAAAAAAAATAGGCATATCTGAAAGGATAGTCCGATCATGGTGCGAAGGTACCCAGAAGCCCGTTGTCCCGCTTACCAAAATTGAGCATCTCGCTGAACTGTTCAAACGACCACTCGCAGCGTTTCTCCTTTCACATCCTCCGGAAGAACCACGACTCCCCAGAGATTTCCGGCGCCATCCGGATGCGGAACCGTGCTATTCAAAAGAACTGCTCTTTGTTATCCGTAAAGCACGGAGAATACAGGAAATTCATCATGAGTTGAGAGAAAACCTGCACATCTCCTCGCAGGTCCCCCTGGAAATACGGACTCTCAAAGACAATCCGGAAATCGTGGCGCAGGAAGAACATGTGCGTTCCGGAATCCACATATCGGGAGATGTGGCCGGAATGTCCCCGGTAAAGGCATTCGAAATCGGGAGGGAATGGCTTGAGTTACGGAATATCTCTGTCTTAAAGACGAAGATGCCGGCCGGTGATGCCCGGGGTTTTTCCCTCACTGATGGTGAACCGTATGTCATTGTGGTAAATTCTTCCGATGCGGATCGTGCCCGGCTCTTTACCCTGTTCCATGAATATGCCCACATCCTCCTGAATACACCGGTAATCTGTAACCAGGGGGAGGATGATCTCAAAGAATATGCTACTATTGAACGCTGGTGCAATCATTTTGCCGGTGCATTCCTTGCCCCCAGAGACGAGATAGAGAAAAATCCATCCATCCGACAGGCACTTGCCTCGGGGAATTACCTGAAAGCTGCAGGTTCGATAAGGAGACAGTTCCTTATAAGCGATGAAGCCGGCCTGATGCGCCTGCTTACCCTGAAGCACATCACCACCTCACAATTCATGCAGGGTCGGGATAAGATCCGTGAAGACTCCGCAGCGCGGGAGGCAAAGAAGAAACAGGCGATCGAAGAGTCCGGTGAAGAGGAGAAGGGTGGCTTTGGGATTCACCTGGATAAAAAATGCGTGGCGGAAAAGGGGACTGGGTATGTCGCGCTTGTCATGGAGAATAGCAGGAATGGCCATATCAGCAACAGCGATGCCCTTGATTATCTCGATGTGAAACTTCGCCATCTGGAAAAATTCCAGGAATCGACAGGCGCCTGAATGTCACATCCCGATCATAAGGTTTTTCTTTACGTTGTCGATACGTCTTTTCTTATTGAGATCCACAAGCGCTATCCGGAGAAAACCCTACCGGGTATCTGGAAAGACCTTGATGCACTCATTCGTGAAGGAAGGGTTATTGCTCCGGAATATGTCCGGAATGAGATCAACCGGCAGGATGACGAGCTGAATGACTGGGTGAACCTCCATGACGAAATGTTCGAGAATATCAGTACGGAATTATGGGAAACAACTAGGATTGTTGTCAATACGTTTCCGCGAACAGCACATGCTTTATCCCAGCGACCTGATCATGCCGATCCCTTCGTTATCGGACTCGCAATGAAACTGGGAAAGCAGGCACGGTTTGAGCCGCGTACTATTGTGGTAGTGGCTGAAGAGAGAGGGAAACTTGCAAAAAAATCTGATCCTGCGTGATAATGAGATAGAGAAGATCCCGGATGTCTGCCTGAAGGTTGGGATTCCGTGTATCACGCATCTTGAGATGTTCAAGAGGGAAGGGTTCAGGTTTTATTGAAGTATCTACCTTTGTTTTCCATTTCCTTCCACAATCGCAATCTCCTCTCCAGTCAGCCAATACAACTCATACACCAGTTTATCGATCGCCCCATCCGCCGCCTCAACCTGCCGTGACAGCAGCGTCTTCTCGTGTTCGAGGATGGCGTCTTGCAACTTTTTGTTTAACTCCAGCATCTGCGTGACGAGCGCAACCATGCGATCGTGGCGGGCTTTGTCTGCCGGATCGGCAAAGTTGATGGTACGGATGGAGAATTTGATCTTGCAGACTCGCCCGGCATCCCGTTTCGAACATTGTGGGAATGTATCGCCCGGTTTTGGCACCCTCCGGAAAGAGGATCCCGGAATGGGCAATCCGGGCCCTTTGCGGGCTCCGTTTCCCTGTTTTTAGTAAATTATCTGCAAAATACTGTACACTTTTACACACGTTTTTAAAATATCCATTTTAATTGTGATTCAGACCAAACGGGGCGTTTTGGTGCCGATTGAGGAACGCTATTGTACGCTTTTGGGAGGCAAAACTCAGGGTGGCTGGATAGGTAGTACGGTCGCTGGGCTAAAAGGGGTGTTTTGGGACATGGGAGCGTTCTCCTAATGCCAACGACGATAGTGTGCTGGCCCTGGGCGGATCTGGATACTGCCCGGATGTGTAAGTATTCTTAACCAAGCTACCGTGCGAAAAAAAGAGGAATAATTATCCAATCTCCCACGAGTAATCCGATCCCGCACCCGAAGCCCTGCCGAGCCGGATATCCCCGGCAATGACCTCAGGGAAGATCGCCATATCCTCATGGGAATGGTTGGCCTCAAATGAGACCCTGACTTTCCTGCCCATAACTAGTCTCACGCCCGGACAACAAACCGGAAATTATCTTCCGCGTGTCGCCAGCGTCTCTTCCTTAGTCAGCAGATGCACATCCAGCCCGGGCATTGCTTCCCCAAGACTCTTGCTCGCGTTTGCAATGATCGTGGCATCCGTAAAGTGGTTCACTGACTCCACAATGGCTTTTGCCCGGCGGGCCGGGTTCTCGGACTTGAAAATCCCAGAACCCACAAAGACGCCATCAGCGCCCAGCTGCATCATGAGCGCTGCATCAGCTGGCGTGGCAATGCCGCCAGCCGAGAAGTTCACGACCGGGAGCCTGCCCCGTTTCGCAGTCTCTATGAGAAGCTCAACCGGGGCTTCGATCTCGCGGGCATACGCGACAAGCTCCTGCGGTTCGAGTTTCTGGATTGTCCGGATGCCACCCTGGATGGCCCGCATGTGGCGTACTGCCTCAACCACGTTACCGGTACCGGCCTCGCCTTTCGTGCGGATCATGGCGGCCCCTTCATTGATGCGGCGGAGTGCCTCGCCGAGATTCCGGGCACCGCAGACGAATGGGACGGTGAATTTCGTCTTCTCGATGTGGAACTCCTCATCGGCCGGAGTCAGGACTTCGCTCTCGTCAATCATATCCACTCCAAGAACTTCCAGTATTTGCGCCTCGACAAAATGGCCGATCCTCACCTTGCCCATCACGGGGATTGAGACGGCTTCGATGATTTCGATCACTTTCTCCGGGTCTGCCATGCGGGCAACGCCGCCGGCCTTCCGGATATCGGAGGGCACCCGTTCCAAAGACATAACCGCAACAGCACCGGCTTCTTCTGCGATCCGTGCCTGCTCGGCGTTCACGACATCCATGATCACACCGCCTTTCTGCATGGCGGCAAATCCCCGCTTGAGGAGCTCGGTACCATGCCTGAGTTCTGACAATTCCATGAGGTTTCTCCTTTACTTAAATGCCGGACTTCCGGATCTGCGGTAGCAGTCTGGGGTTGAACCGGAACTGCCGGCTCCCGCACGTATCCTACGATGTTGGAGATATGAGCTGATAAAAGAAATCACAATCGTGATTTTTACCGCTATCCGCAGGTTTAAAAGACAGAATAAAAAAAGAACCGGCGGGTGAATCCGCCGTTAAAGATCGGGATTCAGATCTGCCGGAGATTGCCCCGCTGTTTCACATACCGGTCCCAGTTCCACGGTTCATCCAGCACGTTCACGATTACAAACTCAATACCGCAGACCCCTAGTGCCCTACGTTTTACCTGATCGGAGAGGTGATCGGACAAGGGGCAGGTCTTGCAGGTGAGGACCATGTCAATCTCCACGCTGGTGCCCTTCACCCGGATCTCCTTGATCAATCCGAGGTCCACGATATCGATGCCCACCTCGGGATCGATCACTTCCCGCAGGGCATCTCGGATCTCGTTCTCGCAGACAAGTTCCTGCTGGACGACCGGAGAGACCGGGCCGGTATGGGCCAGCTCGATGATCCGGATCTTCTCTTCGAGCTGGTTCTGCCGGTCAAGGAGCCGGCTCACGACCCGGAGCATGGGATCGGGCATAACTTCGCCGGCTGCTTCTTCCGGTGACAGGTTTTCGGGCCCGGCGATCCTGCCCGGGACACCTACAACCGTTGCACCGGGCGGGACGGACCGGACCACTACTGACCCGGCACCAACTTTCGCACCTTTCCCGATCCGAATGGGACCAAGGACAATGGCGCCGGACCCGAGGATAACGCTATCTTCTATTGTCGGGTGGCGCTTGACATTCTCGAGCGCTGTTCCGCCCAACACGACTCCCATGTAGATGAGGACGTCGTCCCCGACTTCGGCAGTCTCGCCAATGACAATTCCCATACCATGGTCAATGACCACCCGCCGGCCCATTTGTGCCCCGGGATGGATCTCAACCCCGGTCAGGAAGCGGCTGATATGTGAGACGAGCCGGGCCCAGAATTTCCAGTTATGGATCCAGAGCCACCGGGCCCTCCGGTGGAACCAGAGGGCATGGAGCCCGGGGTAGCAGAAGAGGATTTCTAACGTAGATCGGGCGGCAGGATCCTTGGTAAATATTGCTCCGATATCTTCCCGCAGGTGATCGAAAACCATAGTTTTTGCTCCGTTATGCATCAAAGAGATCGGGGATGCTTAAATACCGTTCTCCAGTGTCTGGCAGGATAACGACAATCATCTTGCCCTTATTCTCGGGGCGTGCTGCTACGGCAAGCGCTGCAAAGGTCGCAGCCCCGCTTGAGATCCCGGCAAGGATGCCTTCTTCCTTTGCGAGTCTCCGTGTTGTCTCGAATGCATCTTCATTTTTAACACGGATAATCTCATCGACAAGGTCACGCTGGAGTACTGCCGGGACAAAACCCGCGCCAATTCCCTGGATGCGGTGCGGGCCGGGCGATCCCCCGGAGAGAACCGGGGAAGCATCGGGTTCAACAGCGATGGCGCGGAATGAGGGTTTTCTTTTCTTGATCACATCTGCGATACCGGTGATAGTCCCACCGGTTCCCACACCGGCAACGAGGATATCTATCTGCCCGTCAGTATCACGCCAGATCTCTTCTGCCGTTGTCTTACGGTGTATTGCCGGGTTGGCCGGGTTGTTGAATTGTTGGGGGATATAGAAGTACTTCGGGTTCTCTGCGGCCATCTTCTCTGCTGTACTGACTGCCCCTTTCATCCCTTCAGCACCCGGTGTGAGAACGATCTCTGCACCGAATGCCTTTGCAAGTTTCCGCCGCTCGACGGTCATGGTCTCGGGCATCACCAGCGTGAACTTGTACCCCCGCGCTGCGCTCACAAACGCAAGGGCAACACCGGTGTTACCGCTCGTTGCTTCGAGAATGATCGTGTCCTTGTTGATCAATCCCCTCTTCTCAGCTTCATCGATCATTGCAACGCCGATACGGTCCTTCACGCTGCTCATCGGGTTGAAGGATTCAAGCTTGGCAATGACTGTTGCGCCCGCGCCGCGGGTGATACGGTTCAGCCGCACGAGTGGTGTATTGCCAATCGTTGCCGTGATATTGTCATGAATCTTTGTCATGGTTTTTCCTCTTAAGAATCCGGAAAAACTTCCGCACAGACTGGCGGCATTCCGGTACTTCACAATTGTTAATTGTCGGGGTTTGATATTATACCTTGGTTTCCAGCAAAAAACCCGGGCATAAATCTTAAGCTTTTCTGTGTTATGATGCGCTAAGAAAGATAAGAATATTGTGTCAAAGCGGCAAAATCTGTCACAAAATCAGGATATATTATCCTTCAAGCCTCATACTGTGTGTTCACAAACGTGAACAGGAAAACAGCCATGAACACACACCAGGCGAATATCGCTATACCCGCAGCTGACCCGGACGCAACCGGCACCGCTGCCCGTGCCATATTTGGCATATTGCCGGTAAGACCGGTAGAGCGGTTCAGCGGTATCCGGAGCTACGGGCAGTATTGTCGTCAATCGGAGCTGACAAGGACAGGCACCCCAGTGACAGCATCTCGAATAATTCGAAGACGTTCTGCTGTCCATGGTATGTGTCCATGACGAGAATATCCTGATCTCACGTCCTCGATCCATAAGTGTCAAACAGATTCACACACAATTACCATGTTCAATACACATAACGGAACATATCGCCTCATTCAATACAGCACGCACCCGCTGTGATACCCGGGGGGAGTCGTCACCTCCAGGCCAATTTTCTTTTCTCTCCGGCAAAATTGCCCGTAACATAAGTTATTTTATGGCACGCTGCTTAGATAATTCACAATTGTGAAACGGTTTTCTCTGTTCGTAACAGATACCAGTTCAAGGTGAAAATTATGCAGTCCGATTCAGCAAATATCCCCTTTATCCGGGCATACCTCCCGCTTCTGCTGGCGTGCATGCTCATTGCAACAATCCTTATTTCCGGGTGCACTTCGCAGTCGGCACCGGCAGGAACAACTTCAGCTCCGGTACTGCCCGGCAGCGTTTCTGTGGGTGAGATTGTAAAATTACCCAAGGCCTATGAAGGCAAAGTGGTCGTGGTGAAAGGAAAGATCGCCAGTGAATGCGGCTCTGGCTGCTGGTTCATGCTCGATGACGGGACCGGTATTATCTACGTTGACCTGGTACCGAACAACTTTGCCATTCCCCAGTTGCAGGGTTCGACGGTTTCAGTAAAAGGTGTCATTCACGTTGCGAAAGGAGATCCCACGCTCTACGCGACAAACATAACAACTGGTTCCCGGTCCTACCCATGAATCTCTTCCCGCTCGCGGTAAAGAACCTCCAGCGGCGGAAAGGCAGGACACTTCTCACAGTTGCCGGTGTTGCAATCGCCGTTGCCATCCTCTTCTCCCTTCTCTCTTTTTCCGCAGGGTATGAGCGGGAACTGACCAAAGAGATGGACAGCCTCGGGTTCCATCTCCTTGCCGTTCCCAAGGGCTGCCCCTACGAGGCGACCACCTTGATTCTCCATGGAGGTGTGATCCCGAAGTACCTGACAAATGAGGATCTGGCCCGGGCCCGGGCAACCGATGGAGTGGTAATTGCTGCCCCGATGCTGCTCCAGCAATTTGTCAAAGACGGGACCCCGCATATCGTGTATGGGATCGATCCTGATGCGATGCTCCCGATTAAGCCGGCCTGGAAAGTTGATGGTCGGTTTTTCATCGCAAACGAGACACATGTCATGGTGATCGGTAGCACGCTTGCCGAGAAGGAGAACCTTGCACCCGGCAGCGTGATCCCGTTCGGACCATCACAGGAGCCGTTTAAGATCATCGGTGTCCTAAAACCGACCGGCAGCGAGGATGACAACTTCCATTTCCTGCCACTGGCAGATGCCCAGCGGGTGTTTGGAAAAGAAGGGTTCATCACCGCGATTGCCGTCCGTGCAGATGACGTAAAGCATATCCACGACATATCCATGGAACTGGAGACGGTGCCCGATATCCAGGTCGTGACCATGGCGCAGGTGACCGGCACAATCATGAACCTTGTGGGTTCAGCCCGCTCGCTCCTCTTCTCTGTCATCGTGATAGCGATCGTCATCAGTGCAGCAGGGATCACCAACACGCTCCTGATGTCGGTGAACGAGCGAACCCGGGAGATCGGGATGATGAAGGCAATCGGTGCTTCGGGATACCATATCGGCGTTCTGCTCATCACCGAGACCCTGCTCATCACGACCCTTGGCGGGATAATCGGTATCCTTGTAGCACTGGCGGGTTCCGGGCTGATAGAGACGTTTGTTCGCGGCATGGTCACATACTCCCCCTCGGGGAGTTTTGTCTCCTTCGACCCATTCCTGATCGGTGGCTGTCTTGTATTCTCGATCGTGCTAGGACTCCTCTGCGGGCTTTACCCGGCCTGGAAATCCGCCCGGCTCTCACCCATGGAAGCGATACGGGGTGAGTGGGAATGAGCATTATCGAAGCGACCGGCATCGGTAAGACCTACCAGCGGGGTCGTGAGAAGGTCTGTGCCCTCAAAGGCGTCGACCTCACGATCGAACCGGGCGAGTTCGTCTCAATTGTCGGCCCATCCGGAGCGGGAAAAACCGCACTGATGAACATCCTTGGCTGCCTGGATGCACCAAGCTGCGGGACGCTCACGATCGATGGCGTGGCGGTGACCGGGAAAGGAGAGGCTGAACTCGTGAAGATCCGCAGGGAGCACATCGGCTTTGTCTTCCAGCAATTCTTCCTCATTCCTACCCTGACTGTGGGGGAGAATGTCGGCCTGCCTCTTCTCTTCTCCGGCACCCCATATGACCCGGCGAAGATCGAATCCCTGCTCGAAAAAGTCGGGCTCTCGCACCGGGCGGATCACCTGCCCAGCCAGCTCAGCGGCGGAGAGATGCAGCGGGTGGCGATTGCACGGGGACTCGTGAACATGCCCCGGATCCTGCTTGCCGATGAGCCGACCGGGAACCTCGACTCGGTCACTGCTGACGGGATCTACCGGCTCTTTGAAGAGCTGCACCGGCAGGGAATTACGGTCATCGTGGTTACGCACAACCGGGAACTGGCACAACGGGCGGGACGGGTTATTACAATC
>SESA01001380.1_pt1 | contig 12663 bp, 7 predicted proteins | sample 3171451 | NCBI WGS metagenome assembly SESA01 (sample SAMN06051862, study PRJNA518727) | freshwater metagenome | biome: subpolar coniferous forest; feature: holomictic lake; material: water; isolation source: holomictic Lake 227, 8 m depth | place: Canada: near Kenora, Ontario | collected 2013-06-25...
AGAACCATGCCGAGGATTTCCATCGTTTTGGGAACATTGCCCCACAGGATCCAGCCGATGATCCCAACGAATATAAGTGAGCTGTACTGAAGTGCACCAATTTTTGCTGCCTCACCATAATTGTAAGCTGCTGCAAGGAAAAACTGAACTAGAATAACCATCATCCCCGCAGCAATCGACCATCCAATGCAAGCTATGGGCGGAACATGAGGAAACAAAAGCAGAAAGGGAGCTTGCATGATACTTGCTAACAGGCAAAAATAAAATGTAATAATGTTCCTCGATTCGGTTTTAGTGAGCATTTTAATGTAGATGTATCCTAGACCTAGGAAAAATCCCGAACCTAGGGCAATAAAATCCCCCCCTTGTTTAAGTATATCCGATGTGGGATGAATAATCACGATCACGCCGAGAAATCCTACAAAAAGAGCAATCCAATCTCGGATTGTGACTTTGGCTTTTAAAAGAAAAATAGAGAAAATGGGAATAAAGAGAGGCGATGTATTAAAAAAGAGTGTAGCATTCACAAGAGGAATAAAGCTCATCGAGAGGGTGTAAAGGTAACTAGAAAGAACCCCACAGAATGCCCTCAGAATATGAATGGGAAAGTGAGCTGTCTGAAAAACCGATGCTCCTTGCTTTATTAAAAGCGGCGTCATCAACACAGCCGCTGAAAAATAGGCTATAAAATTGACCCATACGCTGTTGCCTCCGGCAGCTGTGGCAAGTTTTAGAAACACGCTATAGAGCGCCATGAAAAAATACGACCCCATCGCGAAAGCGATACCCTTCATGAAAGGGGAAGCGATCATCATTATAAACCCGCGGCAACCAGCACGGCTTTAGCTCCCTTAGCATTCAGTTTGATAGCCCATACGGAATTGGAAGAACAAATGAAGAGGATGTTGTTATCCTTTCCCCCAAATGTGAGGTTCGCTGTCTGCCGGGGAAGAAGCATCTTCCCGATGAGTTTTCCGCTCGGGTTGTAGACATGAACTCCATCGAGCGCTCCTACATATAAGTTTCCTTCAGCATCCAATCGCATGCCATCAGGAAATCCAGGCGAAACAGTAACGAAGATCTTGCCATTTTGAACACTCTTGCCATCAGGGGCAACGTGGTAGACATGAATATCATGAGGCCATTTTTCGTGGTAGGTATAAGATGCTTGGCTTGCCCCACTATCGATCACATACAACAACTGCTCGTCAGGAGAAAAGGCTATGCCATTAGGCATCATGAGATCTGAAATTACTACCGAGAGCTTTTTCGTAGCGGGGTCATACCGGTACACATTGCATGGCAGCTTGCTCTCTTGTGGATACTTGAGAGATCCATAGTTTGGATCCGTAAACCAAACACTACCATCGGATTTTACAACAAGATCATTGGGTGAATTCAAGGGAATGCCATTGTAATCACCTACCAACGTTTTGATGCTACCATCTTTGGAAGTAATTGAAATCCTACGACTGGCCATCTCAGCCGTAAGGAGATTTCCATTTAAATCCGATGTTTGTCCGATTGCTCGACTTGCAGGATCTCGGAAAGTCGCAACCTGACTCCAAGAGAGATTCCTGATGGCATTAAAAGGCTGAACCCCATTCCATTTGATTATATTTATTTTGTCATTCACCATGTCGGTGAAAATCAACCATCCTTCGTCGCTTTCTTTTCCAAGGGAAAAATATACTGGTCCCTCGGAAAAACCTGATCTGTTAGAAAGAAGGACAAAGCCTGGCTTGTCACCAAGAATCTTACTAAAGGCTTCATCATAAATTTCAAGTGGCAGGGAATATTTACCCTCAATGTCATATTTAGGCGGGTCCTCAATCGCAATCAAATATCCAGAAAGCATGAGTAGAGAAAGAATAAAATAAACAGATTTCATTGATTAGTTTAAGTTAGTTATCAGAATCCTGTGACCGTCTGGATCCGCAACGATAAAACTGCTGCTCCCGGATTTAATGATGTCCGACTTGATGATTTCTCGTGAGAGGACCGGAATTGAGGTCTTGACGGCTCGACGATACATTCCGTCCACATCATCCACTGCGATGATGGTTGTCGTTGCAAATAAATCACAGGCTGAAGGAGATTCCTTGGTTCGTCCATCGGGGGGATTTAGATATTGAAGAAACTCTATACCTACTCCCTTCGAATTTGGAAAACGCATTGCCGTAATTCTTACCTTGGCTCCAGAAACCCCAGAAAGACGCTCTTGTGTTTCGCCGTAATTCAAGCTCTCTCCAACAATATGCATCCCGAGAAAATCACGGTAAAAAGTAATACTTGTGTCGGTATCATGGATTGCAATGGCAGTATGGTCAATCCCTAGAAAAATATGCTCAGAGCATCCTTGCCATTTAGGGAGACCTTTACCTTTAGGAAAGTTAATTATCTCAAGGGGATGCCCCTCAGGTCCCTGAAAATAATATGCCCTGATACCTGCTGCAGATTTATTCCACTCTGGAATAGTTTGAGGAGCGGATGATATTCCCTGAACCTTGTTTTTTTTTAGAATTTCATAAGCCTGATCCATGTCGCTAACAACAATAGCAAGATGCTGGAACCAAAGGTCATTACTTCGTGAATTTTCTGGATAGCATTTTGACTTGTGAGAAATAAACTGACCTAGCCAGAAATTCTCTGCACCAAGGGATAGATTGGCTACTCGAATCTTGATACCTTTTAGATCAAACAAATCGGCATAATCATCACCCTCAAGCTCTAATAAGCTTTTTTGTTCAAAACCGAAAATACTGCTGTAAAATCTACAGCATTTATCAAGATCAGAGACAATGTGTAAAACCCCAAGGACAGTTTGTACCATATGGGACAATAAATCAATTACTTGTATTTCTAAGAGACGATTTTATTAAGGATTTCTATCCCGCAATCTCCAATAAGTGATCGCCGACGCGCAGGGCGTTGGCGATAATGGTAAGCGAAGGATTTACCGCTCCGCTGGAAACGAAGAAGGATCCATCAACGATGTAAAGGTTATCAATATCGTGCGTGCGGCAATTGAGATTCAGAACGGAAGTCTTTGGATCAGTTCCAAATTTGCATGTTCCGTTCTGGTGCCCCACCCCCTCCAGAGGAATCCGTTTTGTAAAGTAGGCATCAAGGGGGAGAATGCTATCGTCACCACCAACCTCCTTGAGGACTTCCGTCCAGCGATTCATAAGCCTTTTAAAAGAAGTGACGTTATTCTGGGTGTAACTGAGCTTAACGGTACCATTCACCCACTGCACACGATTTTCCGGATCAGGAAGATCCTCGGTGGTCAGCCACCATGGAATGGCGTGCTTAGCCATATGGTCCAGAACAACACCCGGGGTTCCCCATGGCGCATCAGAGATCATCATCTCCTTATGAAAGGAACCGATCAACTGTACATTACCCATGGGAAAATCATAACCGGGCTCCCCAAAGTAGAAATCATTGACCGAAAATGTCTTCATATACTTGGCGGTATTCAGCTTATCGAAGTGTATTGATAAGATTGCACCAGCTTGGTGAAACATGAAATTGCGTCCAACCTGATCAGAGCTGTTCGCAAGACCTGAGGGATGCTTATCGTTGGCGCTACGCAGAAGAAGAGCCGCCGAGTTGATAGCACCGCAAGAAACAATTACCCTATCACCTCTAACGCGCTCAACGGATCCCTGAGCATCCTGAAACTCTACCTCACTGACAGATCGACCATCGGGAGAAGTCAGTAACCGAAGAACATGAGCCCCCGTGATAAGGGTGACATTCTCTTGGTGGTGGATGGGACGAACGCAATTTACGTCAGCATCAGCCTTCGCATCGGCAAGACAGGGGTAACCATCGCAAGAGTCACAGCGGATACAAGCGCTGTCTTCAGGGTTTTTCTCATTGAGTTTGATGCCAACAGGAACTGGAAACGGATGATAACCGTGCTTTTTGAGACGATCGCAGACGTCTTGAATGCGAGGCTCATTACTTATGGCAGGATAGGGATAGTCATCGCTCATGGGAGGCTCGGTCGGGTCGATGCCCCGCTGGCCATGCACGTCAAAAAGACGTTCAGCACGAGTGTAATAAGGCTCGAAATCATCGTAGCTCAATGGCCATGCTGGAGAAATACCACCTTGATGCTTAAGCTCTCCAAAATCTTCCTTACGGAGACGGAAGAGAGCAGCTCCATAAACTTTGGTGTTACCACCAACCCAATAACCTGTTCCTGGATGGAGAGGCTTCCCATTCTTGTCCTGCCAAACCTCCTTGGTGTGGTAACGATTATTCAGGAAAACTTCGGTTGTATTCCAATTCTCTTTCTCTCGTGGCAAAAAAGTTCCACGTTCCAGAATCAAGATTTTTTTACCTGACTGCGCAAGACGATTAGCGATAGTTCCTCCACCGGCACCAGTTCCAATAATGATAAAATCGTAAGAAATATTCATAAGAAGATTCCTTGAGATATTTAAATAAATTACTGCTCGTGGTAGTTATGCAGCAGTCCACCATCCACAACGAAGGTGGCACCGGTGATGTAGGAGGCCTCTTCGGAGGCTAGGAAGGCGGCTAGACCGGAAACATCCTCAGGCTTGCCGAGGCGACCGAGAGGAATCTTCGACTCCAGAAGTGTGAGAAGTTGAGGATTATTCAGAAGAGCCGTGTTGATCGGGGTTGCGATAGCACCTGGGGCGATATTGTTAACCGTGATCCCGAGAGGGCCGAGTTCCACAGCGAGGTCGCGGCAGAGCATCTTAAGTGCTCCCTTGCTCGCGCAATAGGTAGAGAAGTGGGGGAATGGGAGTTCCTCATGGACGGAACTGATATTGATGATACGGCCCTGTCGATTTGTAGCTCGCAGATGATTTACGAAATCTTGGGTGATGAAGAAGGTGCCACGGAGATTAATATTGAGGACGAAGTCGAAGTCCTTCTCCGTGACATCCCAGAAATCGGCATGCTTCTCGACTCCTGCATTATTCACAAGAATGTCGATCTTTCCCATTTTTTCGACTCCCTCGGAAATGACTCGGCGATCATCTTCCGTATTAGAAAGATCTCCTTGGATCATGTGGACCTTGCGACCGAGTTTGGTGATGGCATCAGCTGTCTCCTGAGCGCTTTGACCAAGGGCACGATCATCGACGATGATGTCGGCTCCCTCTTGGGCAAGACGGATGGCAATTGCTTGGCCGATTCCTTGGGCGCTACCGGTGACGAGTGCTACTTTTCCTGCGAGATTCATGAGTTTATGGGTTGGTTTTTGGCGGAGATTCCAGAGACTAGTGCTGTTGGAGAAATACGGGCAAGACGATATGGCGTATGTTACAAAAAGGTAACATTAAACCTTAGGCAAACTACTTAGAGATTCCTTTGCGAGAATCTCTGCGACAAGCGCAGTCCATCCTGTCTGATGGGATGCTCCAAGTCCCTTGCCTGTTTCACCGTGAAAATACTCGTTGAAAAGCACGAGATCTTTCCAATGCGGATCCTTTGCATAGGCCTCCGCCCCTCCATGGCATGGCCTGTTTCCCGATTCATCAGGTAAAAAAATCGAGGCGACACGCTCCGCAAGAAGTCGAGCCCCCTCACCAAGGGTGACCCAATTGCCGGATCGTGTAGGAAACTCAACCTTGAAGCTCTCACCGTAAAAATGGTCATAGGTTTCCAATGCCTTGATGATCATGAAATTGATCGGCATCCATACGGGACCCCGCCAATTTGAATTTCCTCCGAACATTCCCGTCTTCCCCTCACCGGGTTCATAATCCACGGAATAGACATTGCCATTCACCGTGTAGGTGTAGGGATGCTGATCGTGAAACTTCGAGACTGATCGAATCCCATGGGGAGAGAGAAACTCCTCTTCGTCGAACATATAGCGGAGAATTTTTTCCAGACGCTTCCGTGGAGTTACCGTCAGAAGATGAACCGCATTCTCATCATTATTTGCCGCATTGTTGATTTCAAGAAGGGTGGCCGCCAATTGTGGGCGGTTCTTGATGAACCATTGAAGACGGTTTTTGTAGCCTAGGTTACTGTTACGCTGTTCGGGAGTCACGTAACACGTCGCAAATAACGGGATGAAACCGACAATGGATCGCACCTTGATGGGAATGCTTTGATCACCGAGTTGAAGGTGATCGTAATAAAATCCATCCTCCTCATCCCAAAGGCCTGTGCCACTAAAATCGTTCATGGCTTCGACGATACGGGCAAAGTGGGTGATGAACTTTGTTCCCATGTCGGCATAGACGGGGTTCTGCACACCTAATTCTAAGGAAATGCGGAGCATGGTGAGACAGTAAAAGGCCATCCATGAAGAGCCATCCGCCTGCTTGAGCGTCCCACCTGTAGGGAGGGGCTTGGATCGGTCAAAGACAGAGATGTTATCAAAACCGAGGAATCCCCCTTCGAAAAGGTTATCCCCATTGCTGTCTTTTCGGTTGACCCACCAGGTGAAATTAATCAGGAGTTTTTGGAAGACCTTTTCCAGAAACTCATGGTCGGGTTTCCCGGCCATCAAACCTGAGTAAAAGAGCCTGAGTGCCGCCCATGCATGAACAGGCGGATTCACATCCGAAAAGTTCCACTCGTAAGCGGGCATCTGTCCGTTCGGATGGGTATACCATTCGCGCAGCAAAAGAATCAGTTGGTCCTTGCAGTATTCAGGATCAATTCGTGAGAGGGATGCGGTGTGAAAAGCAAGATCCCAGGAGCAATAGTAGGGATACTCCCAGACATCCGGCATGGAGATGACATCACGATTAAAAATGTTCTCCCATTGCTTGTTTCGCACGGAATGTCCGGAAGGTGGAGGCGGCTCCGTGGAATCCCCATTGGTCCATTCAGTCTGAACAAGATTGTAAAACTGTTTCGACCATAGCAGTCCGGCATAAGCCTGACGGGCCACATTCTTTTGTTCGACGGTCAAGTTCGGATTGAGAGTAGCCGCATAAAACTCGTCAGCTTCCCTGATCCTAGCCGCGAAAGTATCATTGAAATTATCGTCCATCGGGGAACCCTCAGCATTACCTTTCTCCGTCAAACGCATCCTGAGAACAACGGACCCACCGGCGGGAATGGTGAGATTGTATCTGCCGGCAGCCTTGGTGCCATAACCGGCCTGATTTACAGCTTGGCTATTCCCATGAATCACCGCGTCATGAATACCATCCTTGAAGTAACGACGCTTGGAGGGACTGCCGTAGAGAAGTTGGGTGTTGGTCTCGTTGTCGGTGAAGAGAAAATCGGGCAGTTTTCCGTCGGGGCCCTTATCAAAAGTCATTTCATACTCTCCCATCACGTCATGCTGAGCGGAGAGCATACCTGGACCAGCCATGGATATCTTGGGCTCAATGAGGCATTCCTCGCTGATCTGCCCCCACGCCCAAGTGTTGCGATACCAAAGGGTCGGGAGGAAAACCAAATCAGCTTGATCGGGGCCATGGTTGCTGATGGTAACCCGGATCATAATGTCCTTGATGGATCCCTTGGCATACTCGACCTGAACGTCAAAATAGCGGTTCTGATTAAAAATCCCCGTATCCACCAATTCATACTCGGGTTGAAGATGACTGCGGCGACCATTCTCGGCCACTAGATCAGCATACGGAAATTCCGACTGGGGATACTTGTAGAGAGCCTTGCAATACGAATGGGTCGGTGTTGCATCAAGGTAATAGTAGAGTTCCTTGACATCTTCTCCATGATTCCCCTGAGGTCCTGTAAGTCCAAAGAGACGCTCCTTGAGGATAGGATCCTTTCCATTCCAAAGGGTCAGTCCGAAACAAAGCCGCCCAAAGCGATCGCTCAGTCCGAGCAATCCATCATCTCCCCAACGGAAGACACGGCTCTTTGCCTGGTCAAAGGAAAAGGAGTTCCAGACATCGCCATCATCAGAGTAATCCTCACGAACAGTTCCCCATTGACGTTCTGAAAGATAGGTCCCCCAGAGTTTCCAAAAGCGCTCCCTGCGGGAATCTTCACCGAGACGTATCTCCTCGAAAGTTGGCTCTGTGGCAGGAATATTATTCATGATTGAATGGGGCCCTTGATTTGGAAAAAGGGATTTTTAATGGACGAATCCTTTCAGTCTTTTCCTTAAACGGTCAAGGGCGGACTGTGTGACCACCTGTTTGAAGGTGAGGCGGTCCGTGGGTATTAACTCCTTCCAAGAGAACGTCACTTTACCAGCTTCAGCAAGCGCAAGCCAGACGGTGCCGACAGGCTTATCCGGCGTCCCTCCACCGGGTCCGGCAATACCCGTCGTGGCAAGGGCATAGGCTGCCCCGCTTTTATGCAATGCTCCCTCCGCCATGGCACATACAACTGCCTCACTGACAGCGCCGTGAGACTGGATCAACTCGGCAGGAACTCCAAGAAGCTCAGTCTTGGAGGTGTTGCTGTAGGTCACGAATCCCTCCTTAAAAACCGCCGATGCACCTGGCACATTCGTGATCCTGTTTGCAAGATGACCTCCCGTACAGGACTCCGCAGTGGCGAGCGTCATTCTTTTTTCTTCCAGAAGATTCACGATGATTTCTTCCATCGATTTTTCTCCATTGGAGACAAGGTGGTCTCCGACTGATTGAATCACTTTGGGTTCGACCTCATCAAGCACCTTTCCAGATCCGATCAGCCGGAAATCAACTTCATTGGGGCGCGCACAATAACCGACCTCCAGATCACCACGCTTGGAGAGCTCCAATCCAATCACAGACTCTAGCAAGGATTCTCCCATGCCGACGATCTTGTAGGTTCTGCACTCACGTTCCATCGGATCGCAACCAACCTCTCTCAGTAAGATATCTTTCAGCAAGGGGATCACACTGGACTGAACCATCGGCTGCAATTCGCGAGGAGGTCCCGGCAATAGAAAGATGTGCGGCGACGACCAGGAGATTCCTTCAACGGCGGGAAGGTAAAGCCCGGGAGCGGTTCCATGCTCATTGGGTAAGACAAGCGCTCCCTCGGGAACCATCGACTGCCTCTCCATACGTGGTTGGAAGGCGAATCCTCTTGCCCGACAACGCTCCTTGATGCGTTCCAAAGTGATCTCGTGGCGGCAAAGTTTCAGACCTAAGAACTCGGCCACCAAGTCCCTAGTCATATCATCTGTGGTTGGACCGAGCCCACCAGTCACAATGAGGAGATCGGCACGGGGAAACGCCTCCATGAGGAGATCCCTAATTCCAGATCCATCGGGGACAGTAGTCTGCCTGTTAAAGCGAAATCCCAAAGGGAAGAGCTCCTTCCCTAACCATTGGAGATGGGAGTCACGGACGGTGCCGAGTAACAACTCGCTGCCTGTGTTGATCAGTTCGACTCGCAGACTATTCATACTATAACACTTCACTCTTTAATACTAGCCTTCCAAAACCCACTGGAACCATCTCTTGAAACTTGAATAAAACTGATTGGAGAAAATACATCAAGTTTTAGGGTAAAAGAGTTCCATAAAATAAAAAAGGACCCGGTGAATAACCGGGCCCTTTTTTAATAGCTTTATGAATTGGATAACTTACAGTCCGACGGTATCGGTAACGGGGGTACCTACACCATTGAGATAACCGAGCTTGTTCACACCATTATATCCTGCAATTGGGAAGTCCGTGGTATTCCAAGCGCTAGGTGCCAAGAGTGACAGCCCATTGTTGTAAGCAGCATTGTGAATTCCATTGAAGGCACTTGTTATAGCCGTACTAAATGTCGAAGATGAGATGTTTTTCACACCGGCCGCAGTAAATGCACCTGCAATTGTCCCTCCATTATTGCTAAAGAAGGCATTCTGACTAATAGGTGTCGTAGATGTGTTGTAGCAGGTGGCCAGATAGTCTGCGTAGAAGCCTTGGGCAACACCTCCAATAAGGGCAGACACATTCGACGTGCTACTAGCACCAACTGCCTTAACCATGCCATTGACCAGACCATTGAGGATAGAGGTCAATCCTCCAGTAGCTTGTCCACCCCATACTGCATTTGTCGTTCCCGCTGTCTGAGTAATCAGACCGAATGCATCAGCACCAAGGGCACCATAAGCATAGTGAGTCTCACCGGAAATGACTTTGGTTGATGTTGCCTGAAAAGCAAGGGCCGCCTTGGTGAGTGCCTGTGCGATCGAGGTGGCATTGGATGTCGTGATTCCGTAGAGACCAGAGTTTACAAGAGATGAGTTTGTATTGATGGCTCCCAAGCCATTGATCGACTCTGCAGCAACTGCTGCTGCTGCGTCAGCGAGACCAGTCTGATTGGGGGATTGTGCATTTGTTCCCGAGTTAATCGTCGTTGTTCCAAAGTTCGGGAGATAGCTACCGTTCGTAGGAACTCCTGTCTTGGGGTAAGCTGCCCAGTTGACTGTTCCTGTTGCGTAGACCTTCAGAGCTGCGGTCATCGCTGCAGATGCTGCCTTCCCTGCTGTTGCAAGCTGCGCTTTCTGCGTCGTCACGTTGAGAGCATAAGAATTGTTCGCGTACTTAGTGACGTTGGCCGAGGATGGCTGCACTCCCCAAACAGGGAAAACTATTCCGTTCGTATTTGTCGTGCAGGCAAGACTTGCTGCCACAGCATTTGAGGCGAATGATGAACCATAGTTTGGGACCTTCGCCGTGGAAACCCCCGCCACCAAATCCGGGGTTGTCTTGGTTGGGTTAAGATCTGCGGTAACTATCGTTGTTTTTCCGCTGGCATAGGTAACGGTAAGCTTTGAAATCCCAGAGAGGTTCGTCACAGGGTACTGCAGGGCGTTGACTGTCGCCGTGTACAACTGCACCCGGAACGTAGAGGACTGAGGATTGGGGCATGTTGCATTGGTAACAAACTTCCCAGCAGATACACTCGCGCTGTAATTGGCCGTTGTTGCTGCCAAGGCAAGATTGCCCTGCGTGAGTGCATTTGCTTGCTGTTGACTCGTCAGTAATGAAACAGATCCAGAGTATCCGAGTTGTATGGCGCCAAGTTGAATTGCAACCTGATCAGACTGGGATGTAGCAGATGCTTTAAAGGATCCAACTACTGTGAAAAGAAGCATTACTGCCACCCCTATTTTTTTTGTGCTTAGGTTTTTTTTCATGGATGTTTTTGTAGTGCGGAGTGTGCGTGAGTTTAAAGAAGTTTTTGGATTGATGGTGTATCTTGTATAATGGATTGCACGAATTAGGTCAACATTTTTTTTCGGTCATTTTTGAGTTTGATTGGTGTTGGAATGCCCATTGTTCAGTTGGACTTTATAGAAGTTACAGATGCAACTCAGTTAATTTGATTATTAACTTTTAACAAGTTTTTGAATGTTACATTTCGGTAACATTCCAATTATTAAAAAAGAGTTGCGGGACATCACTCAAATGACAAATTGCTACACAATACCACTATCCCTAGTGGACCATTGAAATGCACTCCACAAATTTTGTGATTCGATTAAAAAACAATCGCGCGGGATCACAAATATTTGCAGGCTGAAAATTCAGGTTGGCAATCAGCTCAAGGTCTTGCGAAAAAGGGTTGATGCACCCCCTAATACTGATTCCGTTACTTGCATCGCTTGCCTTTCTGGAGGTCTTCATCGGAGGAGCCAGATCACTTTATGCCATCCCCGGGATGATTCTAGTGGGGGTTGCCGCGATCCTATCGATCTTATCGCGAGAAAAATCAGGAGGGCGCTCCGATCTTCCTGCAATGCTCTCAGCCGTTGCCTTCGCTCTCTATATTCTGACCCGCAACAGACTCTCGGAGATTGAGTACATCGCCCGGCTTCAGTTTTTCATCATGGCCGGATGCCTGATGGTCTATTTGCTGTCGGCTTTTGTGATCACAAGTCCCCGCGAGAGGATGGTGCTTTTTTATTTTCTGATCTCTCTGGCATTGGCTCAACTTGTCCCCGCCCTAATCCAGTTCTCTCAAGGCAATGAATGGATGCCTCTTTCCTGGGCCCAACGCCGGGGATCACAAAGCTGGCGCGCCAGCGGTTTCTTCATCTCACCGAATAATTTCGCGGGATACATGGAAGTGGTGGCCTTGATGGCGACGAGTCTTGTAATCTGGGGGCGCAGCGGGTGGATGGTGCGAATGCTGACAGGTTACGCCGCGCTAGCTGCGGCGGCGGGTGTGGCCATTTCTGGAAGCCGCGGCGGCTATCTCAGCCTGACGACCGGCTTGATCATCCTATGCCTGCTGAGTTTCCTCGCCTGGGGCAGGATGAATAACAGGAACACCAAGGTAGCCACCTCGGTTGCCGCGGGACTGATCATTATTGTCATCGGCGGCGTTTGGTGGGCCCTGCAAAGCAGTCTGGTCAACGAAAGGGTAGCACAGATCAATGATCCGCAGAATATGAGGCTTCTCCTATGGGGTGCAGCACTGAAGCAGTTTGCTCTCTCACCCCTATGGGGAACCGGCGGATTCTCCTACTTCTACTTTGGCCGCATGTTCCGGCATCCCCTCGTGCAAAACGATCCGATTCACGTGCACAATGACTATCTGCAACTCTTGGCCGACTACGGGATTGTAGGCGCCGCGCTCTTCCTAATTTTTCTTATTCTTCATTTACGAGCTGGAATCCGCTCGTTCAGAATTCTTGCCGGAAGGTTTTCAGAATCCGGCTGGGTCCCCGGAGACCGCCTTCCTCTAGTGATCGGATCCCTCTCCGCGGTCGCCGCCTACATGGTCCACTCGATCGTAGAT
>SESA01001381.1_pt1 | contig 12655 bp, 9 predicted proteins | sample 3171451 | NCBI WGS metagenome assembly SESA01 (sample SAMN06051862, study PRJNA518727) | freshwater metagenome | biome: subpolar coniferous forest; feature: holomictic lake; material: water; isolation source: holomictic Lake 227, 8 m depth | place: Canada: near Kenora, Ontario | collected 2013-06-25...
TGACCGATTCCACAATCTTGCGCATCTTCTTCACCGCCACGCCCAAATTGGGCCGGCTGAAGAGGGCCGTGCCGCTGACAAAAGCGTCGGCGCCGGCATGGGCGCACTCGGCCACGGTCTTGAAGTCCACCCCGCCATCCACGCTGATGTGGTAGCCCAAGCCTTGTTCCCGGCGCCAGGCATGTGCCTGTTGAATCTTGGGCAGCGCCTCATAAATGAACGACTGGCCGCCAAAACCCGGGTTCACGGTCATAATCAACAGCGTGTCAATCTGGTGCAAGTAAGGCTGGGCCAGGGAAATGGACGTGGGAGGATTGACGACCAGACCCACCTTCTTGCCCAGCGCCTTGATCTTCCAGAGCAGCGGAGTAACCGCCTCCCCCAGCTCGACGTGGATGCTGATTTGGTTTGACCCCGCCTGCGCGAACGGCTCGAGCAGAATCTCCGGCTTCGAGCACATCAGGTGCGCGTCGAAGAACAGCTTCGTGAGCGGGCGCAGCGTCCGCACCACGGCCGGACCAAACGAGATGTTCGGCACGAAATGCCCGTCCATGATGTCCAGATGCAGCCAGTCCGCACCGGCGGCGTCCACGCGGGCGACTTCCCGAGCGAGCCGGCCGAAATTCGCAGCCAGCAGTGAAGGCGCTATAATCATGCGCATACGCTAAAGAGCAGAAGGCGAAATGTCGATTGGGGAATTACTGCCCTGCAAGACGGGACCCCAACATCCAACATCCAACACCCACTGACTGCCAAGCGCACCGCCATTGGGTGTTGGATGTTCGATGTTCGATGTTCGATGTTCGGGTCGCGTCGATGTTCGATGTTCGATGTTGGGGTCCCGGTCCCAGCTCCAAGGCCAAACACCGCCGCCCAACTGCTAAGCGGTAGCCGGTGCTGGCGTGCCCAAGCCGGGCAAGGTTGGCGGCACGGGTTTAGCCGGTGTTTCCGGCAAAGGGGTGCCCGCGGGCGCGCCATGCGGCGGGCCAACGTCCGGTCGCGGGGGCGGCGCAGTAAACTTGCCCGTGGTCACAATCTCATCCACCTGCGGCCCGTCGAGCGTCTCGTATTCCAGCAGCGACGTGGCAATCAGTTCCAGCTTATCGATGTTGGTCGTCAGGATGTCCTTGGCGGTATTGAATGCGTGGTCGATGATCAGCTTCACCTCGCCATCAATCTCCTGTGCCGTAAATTCGCTATACACTTTGGCCCGGGAAACCTCGCGGCCTAGAAAGACGTACTCGTCATCATTGCCATATTGCACCATGCCCAACCGGTCGCTCATCCCCCATTGCGTGACCATCGCCCGCGCCATGTTGGTTGCCTGCTGAATGTCCCCAGCCGCACCGCTGGAGATATCGCCCGAAACAATTTCCTCGGCAATCCGGCCCGCCATCATCACCGCAATCATATCCAGCATCTCTTTGCGGCGCCGGTTGAGAATATCCGTCTTCGGTAGCGACATCGTCGAGCCCAGCGACTGCCCGCGGGGAATGATGGTTACCTTGTGCAGCGGATGCGTGTGCTTCAGCATCACATTGACCAACGCGTGGCCGGCCTCGTGCCAGGCGGTACACTTCTTATCCTCGTCGGTCATGGCGAGGCTGCGCCGCTCCCGGCCCCAGCGGACCTTGTCGCGCGCTTCCTCCAGCTCCTCCATGTTAACAGCCTTCTTGTTCGTGCTCGCCGCCAATAGCGCGGCCTCGTTCAAGAGATTGGCCAGCTCCGCGCCGGAGTAACCCGGCGTGCCGCGCGCGATCACCGACAGGTCCACTGAAGGCGCCAGCTTTACGTTCTTGGCATGTACCTTCAGGATCGCCTCCCGGCCGCGCACGTCCGGCAGATTCACGGTGACCTGGCGATCAAAGCGGCCCGGGCGCAACAGCGCCGGGTCCAGCACATCCGGCCGGTTCGTGGCCGCGATGATGATGATCCCTTCCTGCGTGTCGAAACCGTCCATCTCGACCAGCAACGCATTGAGCGTCTGCTCGCGCTCGTCGTTGCCGCCGCCCAAACCGTGCCCCCGGCTGCGGCCGACGGCGTCAATTTCATCAATGAAGACCAGGCAAGGCGTATTGCGGCGGGCCTGCTCAAACATGTCGCGCACGCGGCTCGCGCCAACGCCCACGAACATCTCGACAAAGTCCGAGCCGCTGATGCTGAAGAACGCGGCATCCGCCTCACCCGCGATGGCCTTGGCCAGCAGCGTCTTGCCGGTGCCCGGCGGCCCGATCATCAGGATGCCTTTCGGGATGCGCCCGCCCAGGCGCTGGAACTTCTTCGGGTCCTTGAGAAACTCCACCAGTTCCGAAACCTCTTCGATGGCTTCTTCAATGCCGGCGACGTCTTTGAAAGTGGTCTTGTTCCGGTCTTTGGCCAGCAGCCGCGCCTTGCTCTTGCCGAAGCTCATCGCGCCCTTGCCCGCCATCTTAATCTGCCGAATGAAAAAGAACCAGATCAGGGCGGCGATGATGATGATCGGCAGCACGCTCAGCAAGAAGCTGAAGAGCATCGTGTTCGGCTCGTGCGGCTCAAATTCCTTCATGCTCAGCAGCTTCTGCTCCAGCTCGGGATACAGCCGCGCCTTGACGCGGAAAGCCACTTCGGCAGCGTGGCCATTCTCCACGCCCTTATACTTCCCGGCGATTTCCCTCAGGTCCGGGCTCTGCGGGTTGTAGCTGATAGTGGCGCGGACGATCAGGTTGGACTCGACCATCTGCTGGAATTGGTACTGGCTCAGGGCAGCACTCGGCGGCTCCATGCGGTCCTTGAACAGCATGAGCAGGACGATGCCGCCGAAAATGGCGATCCAGACTATCCACGTACGTGGCGGCACCTTGAACTCGCCAGCTTTCCTGGGGTTCTTGTCACCGCTGTTTTTATTATCATCAGACATCTTAAGCCGGCTGCGGCAAGTTTAGCACGGTCGGTCAACACCCGCAACCTATCCCATTAAAGCCGCTTCCAGCGCCATTGCAAGCGGCGAATCGTCTCTCGTGTAAGCTTAAACCGTTCCGAAATACGCGTCCCCTCCACCCAAAACACCTCTCCTTGCGCCGTCGCCGCCACCAAAAGCTGCCGCCGCCGCTCTCGCGGGATCTTCTGATTGGTAAAAAAGTCCTGCAGTTTGACTGCGCACCCCATGCCGATTGGCTGAAACCGGTCCCCCGGCCGCCAATGCCGCAGCCGGATCGGCGACCCCACCTTATCGGCATCGAAAGACTCCTGCTGAACCCCGGCTCTGGCTGGCGCAATAGCCTTCCTCGCGTCTGCTCGCCACGATACCCGCACCCCATCAAACTCAATCTCCCCTCCCTTGCCAGCCAGGTCCGCCGCCTTAGAACTAGGGTTAAACTCCTCCCGCGTAGTGACTTGTAAATGCACTATGCCCGAGTTGTCACGAACAGCATAACGCATCCCGTGCCCCCGATCCCCTTGACGAGTCGCAGGCGCATCCGACGATTCGCCTGCCTCGCGGGCCATAGCCTGCCCCTGAGCCTCGGAAACATCCAACCTCCAAGGATGGCGCAGACACGTGCCCTTGGATGTTGGATGTTGGATGTTGGATGTTCGATGTTGGATGTTCGATGTTCGATGTTCGATGTTGGATGTTGGGTGTTCTCCTTCTTCGGTTAAGGGGGCCAAGGCGCGAAGAACTCCTTTCGGAGAGTTCTCTCCCGGAGTCTGCGTTCGGCTCAGCGCGACCGGCCGGTCCACCGAAACCCGAAGCTGTTCCACCAGCTCGTAGCCCGGTTCGATTCCTAAACCCAGCAACTGCATTTGCACGCACCGCCGCTGCACCGCCACCGGCAAGTCGTCGAACCGGACTTCGGGCTTCGCCCTTCGGCCTTCTTTCGGCCTTCGGCCTTCGGCCTTCGGCCTTCCCCCGGCCCTGAGCCATTCCTCAGCCGCCCGCGCCGTGAACTCCGCCTCTGCTCCCACGATGTCTATCACGCGCGAGATCGTCCGGTCGAGTGCCGGCTGGTAGTTCTTTCGCAGCAACGGCAGCAACTCATGCCGGATTCGGTTCCGCTGAAAGTCCAGCCGCGCATTGCTCGCGTCCTCGCGAAACCGAATCCGCTGCTCGGCCGCGTACTCACCTAGCACGGCTTTCGGCTGATCCAGCAGCGGACGAACCAGTTGAACCTCCGCGTCACTTGGCGAGGCATTCCGCCACTTCATCCCGGCCAGCCCCTCGCCGCCGCTCCCCCGCAGCAGCCGCAGGAAGAAAAGTTCGAGCTGGTCATCCGCGTGATGCGCCAGTGCAACCGTGGGAATGTCCCGCCCCCTCGCGGTGCGGGCCAGGAACTCGTGGCGCAGCTTTCGCGCCGCCATTTCCAGGGAGAGTCTTTGGGCGCGGGCCAGTTCGCGCACCTCCGCCGCCTCGACCACTACCGGCAGCTTCAGCCTCCCCGCCGTGCCGCGCACCAGCCCCTCGTCGGCGTCGCTGCTCCGCCCGCGCAGCCGGTGGTTGAAGTGCGCCACCGTCAGTCGCCACTTATGCTTCTCAGCCAGCTCATGCAGCACATGCAATAGCACCATCGAATCCGCCCCCCCGGAGACCGCCGCCAGGATTCGCTGCCCCGGCCGGAAGAGCCGGCGGCCCAGGATACTTTGCTCGACATGGTGCAGCAGTTCACTCACGCCCGGATGCTATTTCAGCCGCCCGGCGACGCAAGGAGGATCAGGCGCACCCTGACACCACCGACGGAACGCCGGATTCATCCGGCAGCCCCGAATGCGGCTCGCCGGCCTGCCGGATGAATCCGGCGTTCCGATTGGCATAGCCGCCCGCCTTGGTGGGGGTGTCGGGATGCACCCAGGAGGATCGAACCAGCGCCATCAGCGATTATTCCTTTGCCAACCCCGGTTGATGAAGTTACCCTCGACCTGCCCGCAAGGGCGGTAACTGTGCCGTTCATCCGGATGCCATGAAGCCCAAAACCAAGCCGATGCCCAAACGATCGCGTCCTTCGCGACCACCGAAAGCCGCAGAATTCCGGGAAACCCGGGTTCCGAAAGCCCCCGGTGCGTTGCGGCGCGCGGCCGAAGTGCGCCTGAGCGAGAAGTCCGCCACCCGCCCGCCCAAGACCGAAGGTGACCCTGCACGGCTTCAGCACGACCTGAGGATCCACGAGATTGAGCTGGAGATGCAAAACCAGGAGTTGCGCCAGACACAGGTGCAACTCGAGACGGCACTGGAACAATATACCGAACTCTATGATTTTGCCCCGGCGGGCTACCTGACCCTCGGACCGGACGGCTCCATCAGTCGGGCCAATCTTACCGCAGCCGGTTTGCTGGGGATCGACCGCTCGCAGTTGTTGCACGTGCGCTTTGGGGTCTTTGTCACCGCTGAGGACCGGCCCGCGTTTGCCAACCTGCTGGCCCGCGCGCTTGAGAGCAAGACCCCAGAGGCAGGCGAAGTGCGGCTCTCGCTCGCAGGCAAACCGCCGCTCACGGTCAAACTCCGCGCCTGCGTCGCGGGGGATGGGCAGAATTGCCAAGTGGTGCTCTTGGACATCACCGAGCGCAGGCGCCTGGAGGAGGAACGCGAATTAACTCTCCATCTCCTGGATCGGATCAACTCCTGCCCCAATCTGCGCGGCCTGATACAAGCGGTGACCCTCCTGCTCCAGGGGGCGACTGGCTGCGAAGCTGTCGGCATCCGGCTGCGGGACGGAGAGGACTTCCCTTACTTTCAAACAGTGGGCTTTCCGCCCAGGTTTGTGCAGGCGGAGAACACGCTCTGCGCGGTGGACCCCCAGGGCCAGATGGCGCGCGATCCCCAGGGCCATCCCGTGATGGAATGCATGTGCGGCCATGTCCTCTGCGGGCGCAGCGATCCGGCCAAGCCCGGCTTCACCGCGCGCGGCAGTTTCTGGACAAACAGCCTGACGGACTTGCTCGCCGGCACGACCGGGGCTGACCGGCTGGCCTGCCCGCGCAACCGCTGCTTCAGCGAAGGCTACGAATCGGTGGCGCTCGTGCGGCTGCGTACCGGCGACGAAACCTTCGGCCTGCTTCAGTTCAATGACAAACGGCGCGGCCGCTTCACGCCGGCCAAGCTCGCCCACCTGGAGCAGATCGCCGATCACCTGGGCTTCGCGCTGGCACGCTGGCAGGCGGAGGCGGCGCTGCAGCAGAGCGGAGTCTTCGCCAAGAGCGTGCTCAACGCCCTCACTTCCCACATCGCGGTGGTGGAGGAGCAAGGCACCATCGTGGCCGTGAATGACGCCTGGCGGCGCTTCGCCCGGGAGAATGGCGGCACGGACCCGTCGGCTCACGTCGGCGCCAATTACCTGGCGGCCTGTCACGCGAGCCTCCAGCAGGAGCCGGACGCAGTGGTCGAGGCCGTGCTGCAAGGGCTGCGCGCCGTCATGAGCGGTAACCGCAAGGAGTTCTCGGTCGAGTATCCTTGCCACTCCCCCCAGGAACAGCGGTGGTTCACGGTTCGCGGCACGCGTTTTCCCGGCCAGGGCCCGGTCCGGGTGGTCGTCGCCCATGAGAACATCACCGAGCGCAAGCGGGCGGAGGCGGCGCTGCACCATCTGTCGGCCCGGCTGCTTCAGCTCCGCGATGAGGAGCGGCGGCATCTCGCGCGCGAGCTGCACGATTCCACCGTGCAGGACTTGGCGGCCGTCGTGGTGAACCTGGGCTTCTTGCGCACAGTCGCCCGCCGGCTTACCCCGGAGGCCCACAAAGCCCTGCGGGATTCGATCGGCCTGGCCAGTCGGGCCGCGACGGGGTTGCGGACCCTCACTTACCTGTTGCACCCGCCGCTGCTGGAGGAGCTGGGGCTAATCGGGGCGCTGCGGGATTTCGTGGATGGCTTCGCCCGCCGCAGCGGCATCCGCGTGGACCTGGAGCTGGAACCTGAGTGGCGGCGGATGCCGAACGAGATCGAGCTGGCGCTCTTTCGCATAGTGCAAGAGAGCCTCGCGAACATCCACAAGCATTCCGGGAGCAACTCGGCCAGCGTCGGGTTGAGCCAGACGGCCGAGCAGATCGAATTAGAAGTGCGTGACGCGGGCCATGGCTTCGTCCTCGGGACTTCGGGCATCGCCGAGCCAGGACCCCCGCTGGGAGTGGGCATCACTGGGATGCGGGAGAGACTGCGGGAACTGGGTGGACGGCTGAAGATAACCTCGAACAGCAGCGGCACCATCGTCCGGGCCACGCTGCCTCACGCCCAGCCAGCATCAGGCAACCCGCCATGAAACCACGTCCCGTCAAGCTGCGCATCCTCATCGCCGACGATCACGAGATGGTTCGGCAAGGACTCAAGCGCGTGCTGGGAATGCGTCCCGGCTGGGTGATCTGCGGCGAGGCCACCAATGGGATCGAGGCCGTGGAACTGGCCCGCCGGCTCAAACCGAATGTCGTCGTGCTTGATTTGAGCATGCCGCGGGTAGGCGGACTAGTGGCCACCCGCGAGATACGGAAGGCCCTGCCTCAGACCGAGGTTCTCATCCTGACCATGCACGATTCCGAGCATCTGATCCGGGAGGTCCTGGCCGCCGGCGCGCGCGGTTACCTGCTCAAGTCTGACGCCGGCACGCTCCTGCTGGCAGCGGTCGAGAGCGTCAGCCGGCGGCAGTCGTTCTACACCCCGAAAGTCGGCGACCTCGTCTTGCGCGGCTTCCTCAAACCGGCCTCGGGCGCGGATGCGTCCTCGGCCCACAACACACTGACGCCGCGAGAGGACCAGGTCCTCAACCTGGTGGCCGAGGGCCTGAGCAGCAAGGAGATTGCCCAAACCCTGGGTCTGAGCGTCAAGACCGCGGAGACGCATCGCTCCAACATGATGCGCAAGCTCGATCTTCACTCGGTAAGTGCGGTGGTACGCTTCGCGCTCGGCCGGGGTAGAATCGGCCTCTGACTTTCGCCGCCGACCGCCGAGCGAGTTGCCCAGGCTTTGTAGGCGCATGAGGGTCGCATGAGGGTCGCATGAGGGTCGCATGGGGGACGCATTGGGGTAGCCTTAGAGTGGCTTTGGGGTAGCCTTGGGGTGGCTACCGCCTGGCTACCAACACGCTTTGAGGTGGCTTTGATGTCGCATTAGGTGGCTTTGGGGTGGCTTGGCGGGCCGCCCATTCGGACCCATTTGTCCCATTTGTCCCATTTAGCGCCTCGCCCCCCCTCCTCCCCTACATAAAACACCTGAGTCCCTACTACAGCATCAACCCAATGGCGCCTGCCTGCCCGGCGGGACTATACTGGAGAGCTTGGTCATCCGTCCGGCACGCGTGCCGATGAATGCGGAGAGGCTTAAGACGGTGTGGATCGCAGTGGGCTGGGATTTTAGAAGATGCAGAAACAACCATGATGAAAGGACAGTTCTATGGCGAAATCGATGACACGGAAAACGACCGGCAGGCAGCAGACCTTCTCCCTTGCTGCCCCGGAAGCAAACCTGGTGCAGTTGGTGGGAGAATTTACCCGCTGGACCGATCATCCCATTAATATGGAAAGGGACTTGGGGGGCGTCTGGTGGGTCGCGATCACCCTCGATCAGGGCCGTCACAGTTACCGGTTCATCGTCGATGGCCAGTGGCGCGATGATCCGGCCTGCCCGGTGCGCGAGTCGAATCCCTACGGCAGCGAAAACGCCGTCCGCCTGGTGACCTAAGCAGAGCCGGGATGACCGGCCGACCGCGCGGGCAGCCGGCGGCTGGCCCAACCGCTTGACTTTATGGCTGTTCCCCAAGCATCACGCCGGATTCTCCTCGTCGAGGACGAGGCCATCATTCGCGAGATCAACACCGTGGTGCTGGTCGGGGCGGGCTACCTCGTGGACGGGGTGGAGGATGGGCTAGCCGGCTGGGAAGCGCTGCAAGCGCACAGCTACGATCTGCTGATTACCGACAACCAGATGCCCGGCCTCTCGGGCACCGACTTGGTCCTCCGGCTGCGAACCGCGCGGATGATGTTGCCGGTAATCCTCGCCTCGGGCGGCATCGTCCCGGAGCACGCGGCCGCGGATTCACGGCTGCAACCGGTAAGCGCCCTGCCCAAGCCATGCTCCTCCCGCGAGTTGTTGGCAAAGGTGGCCGAAATGTTGCGACCGGCCAGCCTCGTTCCAGACGGCCCCGGCCTTTCCGTGCGTGCGGCCAACGAATCGGGCTCCACTGGGGGCTCAATGAATGAACCTGGAACCGGCACTTGCGATCAACCGCAAAGAACGCAAAGAGCGCCTGGAAAGGAACTGGTGCTGATTCTGAGCCAAAGGACTTATTCACCTGCCGAGTGAATGGAAGACTTATGCAATCCATTCATAACTATATTTCTTTGCGATCTTTGTGTTCTTTGCGGTTAACTCAACTGCCGGATTTAGGATGAACGCGCACCCGCCAACCCAAGGTCGCGACGGATGGCGCTTCCTGCTGGTTTTTGGCTTCCTGGTGGCAGCCATCCTCCTGGGGAGCGTGCTTTATCTCCACCGGCAACAGGCGGCCGCCCGTTCCAGCGCTCAGACCCAACTCGAGGCGGTTGCCGACTTGAAAGTCCAGCAAATCGTCAACTGGCGGAAGGAGCGGCTGTTGGACACAACCTTAATCCTGGGAAACCCCGCTCTCGCCGTGGACACCATGAAAGCCCTGGCCCAGCCTGAGTCAGCCAAAACCCTGCAAGTCTTCAAGGACCGGCTGGATCCCTTGTTCACGAGCGGCCCCTACGAGCGGGTGCTCCTGCTGGATGACAAGTTGAACCTCCGCCTGGTTTACCCGGAAGGCGCTTCCCACGCGCTGTCCGACTCAGCACGCCGTTCGGCCGAGGAGGCGCTCCGCACCCGCCAGATTGTTGTCACTGACTTTCATCGGTCGGAGCAAGACGCCCAGGTGTACCTGAACTTCGTGGTGCCGCTTGTGGTCCACCGGGACGTGACCAATGACGCCGTCCCGGCGGCAGGGCGAGACCCGGCACCGGCCGCCCGGAGCGCTGGGGTGGTTGTCTTGAAGCTCAATGCGCAAGATTTCCTCTTCCCGCTCATCCAATCCTGGCCCACGACCAGTCCCACCGCCGAAACACTGCTCGTGCGGCGTGAAGGACAGGAAGTTCTGTATCTGAACGAACTCCGGCATCAGAAAGGGACGGCCATGAAGCTGCGCCGTCCGCTGGCCGAGCCCCGGCTCCCGGCGGCGATAGCCTTGCGCGGTGAAAGGGTCATGGGGGAATGCCTGGATTACCGCGGCGTGCGCGTGGTGGCGGCGGTGCGGCCCGTGCCGGACACGCCGTGGTTGATGGTGGCCAAGGTGGACACGGCGGAGCTCTACGCGCCGCTGCGGCAGGAATCGCTGATGGTGGTCTCCGTCTCACTCGCGCTGCTCTTGGCATCGGCCCTGGCCGTCACCCTGCTCTGGCGGCATCGCGAGGCGCTTTTCCTCCAGGCCCAGCTCGAAATGGAGCAGGAGGAGCACGCCGCGACGGCGCGGGCGCATGAGGCCACGCGCGAGAGCGAGACCCGCTACCGCTCCTTGTTCGAGAACATGCTCAACGGCTTTGCCTATCACCGAATGCTGTCCGAGCCCGGGCGTCCGGACGACTTCCTCTACCTCGCTGTAAACACCGCGTTCAAAACCTTGACCGGCTTGCAGGATGTGGTTGGGAAGAACATGTCCGAGGTCATTCCCGGGCTGCGCAGGTCAGACCCGGAGCTGTTCGAGATCTACGGACGGGTAGTGCGAACCGGTGTGCCCGAACATTTTGAGAGGTATGTGCAGGCCATGCAGATGTGGTTCGCCATCTCGGTGTACCGGCCCGCCCCGGAGCATCTCGTGGCCCTGTTCGACGTGATCACCGCGCGCAAGCAGGCAGAGGAGGCGCTGCGGGAAACCGAAGCCCGGATTCGGAAAATGCTGGAAATGGCGCCCGTGCCCATGTGCCATTTGACCGGGGACGGAATGATCGAGTTCAGAAACGAACGCTTCGTCCACGTGTTCGGTTACACCGCCGAGGACATGCCCAGTCTGGCCGAATGGTGGCGGCGAGCCTTTCCCGACCCGGAATACCGCCAGTGGGCAATCGAAAGTTGGGATAAGGCGGTTCGGCATGCGGCCGCGGGCGAGCGGGATATTGCTGGGGTTGATTACAAGATCACCTGCAAAAGCGGCGAAGAGCGCCGCTTTGAAATCTCCGGGATCATGCTGGGCGAGGAGCTCCTGGTGACGTTCATTGACGTCACCGAGCACAAGCTGGCCCAGGAAATAGCGCGGAAGTTCAATGTCGAACTGGAGCAACAGGTGCGCCAGCGCACGGCCAGTCTGGAAGCCGCTGTCAAGGAGCTGGATGCGTTTGCCTATTCCGTCTCGCACGACTTGCGCGCGCCGCTGCGGCATGTCGGCGGCTATGCCGGCCTGCTGCGAACCTCCGCCGGCCCCAGCCTGCCGGAAACCAGCCGGCATTACCTGGATGAGATCACCGGGGCGGCCACGCAAATGGGGCGGCTGATCGATGATCTGCTGCAATTCTCGCGCATGGGCCGGACCGAAATGCGCCAGGAGCGGATCGAGCTGACCGGGCTGGCCGAGGAATGCATTCAACAGCTCAAGCCCGAAATCAATGGCCGGAACATCCTCTGGCAACAGCATCCGCTGCCCGCGGTGCAAGCCGATCCGGCCTTGCTGCGGCAGGTGCTGATTAACCTGCTTTCCAACGCGATCAAATACACCCGCCCGCGGGACCCGGCGAAGATCGAGATCGGCTGCGCGAGCGAGAACGGCCGGGAAGCCGTGATCTTCGTCCGCGACAACGGGGTCGGCTTCGACATGGAGTATAGCAACAAGCTCTTCGGGGTCTTTCAGCGGCTGCACGCGGATGATGAGTTCGAGGGCACGGGCGTCGGCCTGGCCAATGTGCGGCGCATCATCGCCCGCCACGGCGGCCGCACCTGGGCCGAAGGCAAGGTGAATGAAGGCGCGACGTTCTATTTCTCGTTACCAATATGAGTACAATCAAACGCATCCTACTAGCAGAAGACAACACCCGTGACGCCGAGCTGACGCTGGCGGCGTTGGGAGAATATAACCTGGCCAATTCCGTGGACGTGGCGCGGGACGGTGTCGAAGTGCTCGACTACCTGTATAGCCGCGGCAAGTTCGCCGCCCGCCCGCCCGGCCTGCCGGCGGTGCTGCTGCTGGACATCAAGATGCCCCGGCTCAACGGCCTGGAGGTGCTCCGCCAGATCAAGGCCGACCCGCAGTTCAAAACCCTGCCGGTAGTGATGTTCACCTCCTCCCGCGAAGAGCCAGACCTGACCGAATGCTATGAGCTGGGCGTCAACGCCTATGTCGTCAAGCCGGTGGACTTTTCCCAATTCGCTGCGGCGGTCAAACAGGTGGGCGCCTTTTAGGCCATTCTCAATGAAATGCCATCGCCCCCGAAAGTGCCCCAAACCTGAAGGAACCATGGAGCCACCACCCGCTCCGCAAACGTCCCCCCCACACACAAGCCTTATGAAAAAGCCCGTAACGAATTCTCTGCGAGTCATCTACCTGGAAGATCAAGCGCGCGATCGCGAACTGGTTGCCGCCGCGCTCGCTGCCGAGGGTCTGGCCTGCGAAATTATCGATGCCCGGAACCGGGAGGAATTTAATGCCGCCCTGGCCCAGCAGAACATCGGCTTGATTCTCTGCGATTACACCCTGCCCTCCTACGG
>SESA01001385.1_pt1 | contig 12623 bp, 13 predicted proteins | sample 3171451 | NCBI WGS metagenome assembly SESA01 (sample SAMN06051862, study PRJNA518727) | freshwater metagenome | biome: subpolar coniferous forest; feature: holomictic lake; material: water; isolation source: holomictic Lake 227, 8 m depth | place: Canada: near Kenora, Ontario | collected...
CATCCAGAACAAACACAAACAAACCAACCTGGCGCACCTGTACGATACGAGGATACTGTAAGAGTGTTAACGGAAATACGTGATACCCTGAAAGAATCGAATGTTGAAAATCGAGATTTAACATATTCGACTCTTATTTTATCATATGTTGCGTTTGTTGTCGCAATTGCAGCATTGGGGGAAAACATATGGGGCGGATCTGGTTTACCATTGTTTTATTTACGACTGGCAACGTTCTTTCTGATGATTGGTGGAATTGCCTTGATTTACTGGCATAAAACAAAAGCCGGGATACCCGCAAATTTCGCACTATTTATTGGGGCTGCCTGTTTAATAGGAGGTGCACTTACATTTTTATTAGTAGTTAGCATGATCTTGACCCCTGCTGGTATTCATGCCCCAACTCAAACAACAGGAAACATAACCAACATCTGTGAGAACTGCACTTATCCCTTAACCAATACCGTCAACAACTTCAACGTAACCATCATTAAAAATTGCACTGTACCCACATGTCCAATGGTTTCACTCGAGGAAATGAATCACTTAATGGTAAACGGTGGATAGTTTCCATATGCGAAAAGTGGACCTGACGACCTTGGGGGTGATTTTCGCAGTGTCGTTTATTTTAATCGCCGGTTGTATCTACCCACGGCCATAATTTTCAGTGCCCTCAGTACCAACAACTGACAACGGCCCCCTCTTCCAATCCGGTTCCGGGTCCGTCAATCGAAAGAGAGGCCGTCCCCGCCCCACCGCATGCGTCCCGATCCATCCGTACCGGCGAAATGCTCAGTACCCTCGTTTCCGGCAATAGACGACGGGTCCGCTCCCAACCAAGTTCCGGGTCCGTCAATCGAAAGAGAGGACGGGGCCGCCACACGCATTCGGCTATGAATATCAAAAAAAAGGGCGTTAACTTTCATCTACTAATTCGACGATGTTCCTTATCCGTTGTTCTATTGATGGGTGATATTCAATCAATGCTAAACATAGTCTTGGTAAAATTTTGGAACGATCAAAACTCGAAGGTATCGAGTTTAATACTTTTTTCAAAATTTCTGACGGCTTTTTGACATCATAGTGTTCTTGCAATATTTTTGAAGCGAATTCATCACTTCCATATTCATCCCAATGGAAGGGTTCAGTTAAAATTCGGATCGATGAGAATACGACAAAAAGCATAAAAAAAACCGAAATCATTAGGATACTTGGGTCAACCTTCAGTATGATACAGTAAAAAAGCGGAATTAAACCCAAACAAAATAAAAGACATATTGCCGGTAATCCATATTGTCCTCGTTTTAGATGTCCTTCTTCATGAAGTATACAAAATCTAATCTCGTCATCGTCTAATCCGGATATATTTGGATTATAACTGATTGTGTTCGAAGTGAATACACTAGCTTTAAACCCGCATGGAATACTTTTCGATGCTTTTATTTTACGTTGAGGATCAACTAAGTTTCGCGTTTTTAATTCATTGATTATTTCAATAATTTTCTTTTCAGTGAGAGTATCCATTTTTATCAGGCAATTTGATTGTTGGAATTTTTAGATGCATATAGTTTTATTAAGGATTTTGTAACCGAAATTGGAAAATTATCACATTGGGGGATTAAAACACACTCTCCTAGTGCCCGCAGTACCGTCAATTGACGACGGGGCCGGTACCGATCCGGTGTCGGGTCCGCCAAACTCAGAGCCCCCGTCCCCGCCCCACCGCATGCGGCCGATACGAGAGCGGGCGAGCCAGCCCCAAACAAGAATCGCACCGGATTTTTCCCGGTAGAAGCGGACGAACCGTAAAATTTTGTCCGCTCCAGAAGTCACCGGCAAAAAATTTCCCGGGCCGCTGAACTCCGATCGCACCGGATTTTTTTTGGCCGGATCGTGTGCGGGCAAAAAAATATTTTCCGGATTGATCCGGCCCGGGTGCAAAACTGCCCACCCCCCGGCCCGGGATCTCAGGAATGCCACCGTCGGAAACCTCCCTCCCACGAGACCAGGTGGCCCTCTAGGGAATTCTGGTACAACGGAGCCCGTAACGGTGCCGGTTGTACCTCTTTTCCCAAAACCATCAGAATCGGAGGTCATAATTCGCAAAAATACAGGAACAGACCCGGAACTGGCAGAGGTTTATCGACGGGAATGGATGAGGTCATATTTAGCCGCATTTGGATGGCAAAAGTCAAGGCAGGATGATGTTTATGGGGTTGGGGGTTCCGGCGGGAGGCCGGATCTGAGTTTTTGGAACACTCTTTTTGTCATGGCATCTTTACCGGCGCTGCTCAGTGCCCTCGGTTCCGGCAATTGACGACGGGTCCTGTACCGATCCGGTTCCGGGTCCGTCACTCCAAAGAGAGGACGGGGCCGCCCCATACGCATGCTCACTATGAATAGACTATGCCGGGGGTAAGGTAAGTTGCACTCGAAGAGCATGCAACAATTCAAATGTGTTCAAATAGGGAACATTCAATTCGCGGCAAACATTTGGAATCTTGATTTTCCTTCTGATATGTGGATCGTAGTACTCATCGGAGACTACGACGTAGTTTTTTGCTAAAGCATGAGCAATTAACCAACCATCAGCTGCCTTGGCAAACTCAGCTTTAGCAGCGGGAGAATATTGTGTCTGCGCTTGTGACCAAATCATAACCTTTCGGTAAGCATCAAAAACATCCTGCTGATTCGTTGATTCAAACCATCCATGAAAATTTGTATCGGCCCACGTCTTAAGATCATCATTTCCCCTATCAATTTCTTCCTTAATTTTATCTATCGATCTTACGGGTCCCCGTCCTGCATGAAGAATTAATCCATCCCAATACCCAGGAGCAATACGAAAAGCGTAATACCGTCGTGCTGCTTCGATGAACACATTTGCATCAAGAAGGAAAATCGGATGGGGGATCATTTGATCAGCCCATCCCGAGTTCCTGTGCAAATCTTTCGAACGTGTTACCGTGCAATCCGGTTAATCTATAAGCATCCCGATAAAGAAGGCGTCCCTCTCGTGTTGCAATGATAACCGCTTCTGCGAAACGTCGACCGATAGCAGCTCGCTGGGTATGGTAAAAATTTCCTCCGCCTTCTTGATCTCTACTCTCCTCTCGTCTTTTGTGTTCCGATTCCTGATAAAATTCGTCGAAAGTCTCTTTGTTAATAAGACCGAGATTGAGTAACCTATAGGCACCAACGATCTCACTGACCTTGAAATGACGAGCAATATCCTGATACTTCTCTGCCGAATTCTTTACAACGGGCCACAATTGTTTTAGCTTTTTTTCTGGAACTAAAAATTCAGCAGCTACGCGATTACTCGCCCTTTCGATATCATCATCAGCTGGTTGGAGTCCCGCTAAATCGAAGATTGCACTCTTTCCAAACCAGATATGCGCAAGTTCATGCGCCAAAGTAAACATCTGTGCCGCTTTTCCATCGGCATTATTTACAAATACCAATGGTGCGTATTCATCCACGAGGACAAAACCTCGAAACTCAGATACATCCAATTTACGACGTGTATTCGTCCCAACCATTCCAGTTACGACGACAAGGATACCAATATCCTCCATTCTTTTCCGTAGCTCTTGTAATGCTTTAGTCCAATTCGGCTGCTCTGCCGCCCACATCTCTTTAAGATCCAATGCATGCCGTATTTCAATTGCTATGCGTTCTGGGGATTCATCGGTACTTGCTGAACCGATAAAACTGAGACGGCTTTGACCTTGTTCGACGAGATTTTCACTCATCCATTTCTGCCGCTGCTCCATTATCTGGATAGTCTCGATTAAGTCCGGACTTGGGGGCTGTTCCAAGACATGATTTTTCAAAGTTCGGAAGTGTGGAATGGATAATGGTTCTTGTGGAGGTTCCTGAAGAAAGAAAAACCCTAGTGGTGTGGAAGTCTCTTTCGCAAGGCTTTCTACCTCATGAAGTGTCAGACTTTCACCTTTCAGCCACATTGATAATTTGGGAAAGGTACCTTGTAAATCGGCGATACCTCTACCGGATCGAGTCACCGCCCAGTGAAGAATATTACCGCTAACGGAGATCTGAGGTCTGGAGGAATGTTTACGATCCCTTTGCCCCTTCTCCTCTCCCTTTTCTGACATGATGAAAGTCCTATTGTCTGTCTTTGAAAGTATCCACTATTAATTCCTACCTAATCAGTAATCAAAGATTTTCCCCTTTCTGCAAAAATAATTCGTTCGTCTCTCTACAAGTTGGAAAGACAGACATTGGCGGGTTCCTCATTGCCCTCCGTACCCGCGAGCAACGACAGCCCCACGACATCCGATCCCGGGTCTGTAAATCAGTGAAAGGACGGTTACCGCACACCATGGCTTATGCCACACCAAAAAGCATAAGCTGTTATATCCACCTTCGAACGCTTTTTTTATACTCCCGGTACGGTTCTCCAAAGATTTTTTCCAGCATCCGCTCTTCGCCCGGAATAATGGAAAATTCAATCAACATAACGAAAATGACGGGAAATGCAAAGGTGAGCAGTGTTCCTGACAATACTGCGACACCCAAGAGGATTGATGCCATTCCCAAGTATATCGGGTTCCGGCTTATACGAAACGGGCCGTAGGTCACAAGCGACGTGGGTTCTTCAGACGGCTGTAGGGTTGTTGCATTTTTGAGAAATAATGACCGGCTCCAGAGAATCAGAACAAGACCAAAGCCTATGATGAGAAACCCGAAATACGTGAAGGGAGGGGAAAGGAACGCCAGAACAGGGAATATGAAATTCAGCAGTACCGACAGGACAAGCAGGATGATAAAATAATCTTGTCCGTCTGCCATAGATCCCGCCAGTAATTTTTGTATTTTTTAGTATAGGGCGGTTAAACCCCATGAATGTAATCTCTTCATTTCGTTTTTCGGGTATCAGTCTCGCGGTCAGTACCGGAGATTGACGACGGGATCTTGCCGGTTCCGGTTCCGTCAATCAAAGAGAGAGGACGGGTCGGCATACGCATGCGGCAGGAATGGATTATGTTTTATAGAGGTCAGGTTTGCTGTTTTATTTTGTTGCGACCAGTACCTTGAACCATTCAAACCCCTTCACCGGGCTGACTTCAGCTTTCTTGAATCCTGCATCCCGGCAGAGTTTTGCCCATTGGCCCATTCCGATGCAGTATTCGCCGTCGTTGAGAATATGTTTCTTGCCATTATCATACATCCTTTCAAATGCCTGCACCCCTCCGTCCTTCATCGCAAGTTCATATTCCAGGATAAGATATTGTAGAATTCTCACCAATCGTTTCGGGTCATCAGTTTTCCCCGAGGTATCGAGATCCATTTCCCCGAGAACGAACCTGCCTCCGTCTTTCAGACTGGTGTAAATATTTTTAATAACGGGTTCCTTGCATTTCACATGGTGCAGTGCAACCGTTGCAGCGATAATATCAAACTGCCGGGGTTTGAACAACATGTCTTCCGCCGACATTTGCATACAATGAATTTTCCCATTCAGATTGCATTTTTCAATCTTTTCCCGGAATATCCCGAGCATCTGGGTTGAGCTATCAATTGCCGTGACTGAGCACTCTGCCTTATCGAGGAATTTCAGTGACAACAGTCCTGTCCCACAGCCAATATCGAGCACTTGGTCATTTCTCTTTACTCCTGATTCCCTGACAACTAGGTCAAGCAGTTTATGGTGCCTTCTTACTTTTCCCAGAGTGTTATCATATTCGTTTGCCCATTCCTGAAACCATTCACGATTATCCATAGTGATTTGTTTCATCCCCTTTCCCTTCATTGTACTGGATCGTTATACTTTAGAGTTTTTTTATTGGAAACGGTCACGATGCCACTTTCCACCACGGGAGCTGTGGGGTGCTTCCATTCACATTTGCAGCTGGCCCTGACTTTTAATAGATGCTGTTTTCTGGAGTGCCCTCGATTCCGGCAATAGACGACAGCCTCCACAACGTTCGGTCCCAGGTCCGTCAATCAAAAATAGTCCGGCCCCGCCCCACCGCACGCCGCCGACCCATCGGTATCAGCCAAGCCTCAGTGCCCTCGGTTCTGGCAATTGACGACGGCCCCGGTACCAATCCGGTTCCGGGTCCACCTAATCACTGAAAGGACGGGTCCGCCCCACCGTGCAAGCAATTGAGCCTAAAGAACTGGCGGACGTTGGTGGAGAGCGACCCGGCGTACCGCCGCTGCCCTTAGGCGTATTGCGTGTCGAGCCGCGAGCGTCGATTTCCCGGAGCTAGTGACGCCCGTGATGACGATGAGCTTGTCCCGGGGGATTGTGACGCTAATATTTTTGAGGTTGTGCTGGCGGGCACCTTTGATGATGATATATTCCATATTTGTGTGCCCCGACAATCAGCTCCGTAGTTAAAGGAGTTCCGTTCGGGGCATGAAAGTGAGGTGTGTAGAACGGGTATCGCGTGTTGAGGGGGAATACTCGAATAAGTTAATAATGAAATAGGCAAGGGATTGCCGAAAAATCGCATGAACATATCAATAACTTTATTTCTTATTGTCTTCCATTTGTGTTTCACATGTGTGTGCGGAGACACAAATGATAGAGAAGAAACGGGTCCAGATTGTCTTTACTCCGGGGCAGTGGGAGCTAATTTCACAGCTTAGAGGGGAATTTGGAGACGGTGATGCTGATATTATCAGGAATATCGTATTAGCTTGGCTCGCTGAAAAATCTCTTATTTCAACTACGGTCAAACAACGTATGGGAATTAACGGAAACCACGAGGAAAGAAAATGAAATCCATCCCCAATCAGAATCAATCATTAGACTGTTTCCTCGGTGATACAATTTCAGAAAAGATCGCACCACCTCTAAATGGAAACAATCATTCGAGTTTTTCCGACCCGGCATTCGCCAGCAATAAGACTCAGCCAATTCATCGCTGGGTTCCGTGGATCGCAGGTTTTTCAAAAGAATTTGTCAACGACTCGATTAAACGGTACATTGATGATACCGGGACTATTCTAGATCCTTTTGCGGGAGTTGGAACAACTCTTGTCGAATCACACATTACCTGTAATGACTCAATTGGTTTTGAGATAAATCCGTACGCCTACTTCGCCTGCAAAACGAAAATTAATAGTCTTCATATCGATGAAGGAAAATTCAATGAGGAGATTGAACGGTTTTCTGCGTTTTATCTGAAAAACCTAAATTCGAAGTATAAGGTTCGCAGCAAAGTGCCGGAAGGATTCAAGACAAAGATCGACTTCTACAGCCCGAAGGTCCTTCATAAAGTTTTGATTTTAATGGATTTTATAGAGACTATTGAAGATCAGACTATCGCGGATTTGTTTAAACTGGCTTTCACCTCAACGATGGTGAAGTATTCGAATTATTCATACGAGCCAAGCTTAGGAACCCGGAGAGGATCAGGCAAAACGGATATCGAAGACTATGATGTCAGTTCTGTGACTATTCAGAAACTTCTGGAATTTTTAAAGGATATTGCGTGGATTAAGAAAACTGTATCCAACCAGAGAATTCCGACGTCGAGGATCATTAATGATTCATTTTTCAATTATAAAGATCATCTTTCGAAGAAAACCGTCGATCTCATCATCACGTCACCGCCATATCTGAACAACTATCACTACAACCGGAACACACGACCCCAAATTTTCTGGCTTGGATTCGCAAATGGTCCCGCTGATCTGAAGCCGCTTGAGGAAAACAATTTCGGGAATTTTTGGCAGACCGTTAGGGGTAGAGAGAAAATTGACCCCATCTTTGATGTCCCCGATATCGATTTGATTAAAAAAATAGAACAGATTAGAAAAATTAATCCCGAGAAAGGAGTTTATGGCGGAAGCGGCTGGGCAAATTACGCTATGTCGTATTTCAATGACTGCTATAAATTTTCGAAGGGAATTGATTACGCATTGAAAAAAGGCGGGACCGCCCTCGTCGTGATCGGGAACAGCATCCTACAAGGTGTAACGATTCCGACCGACGAATATTTTGCAAAAATCGCGGAAACCGTTGGTCTCGAAACCGTCGAAATTCATATCCCAAGATCCAAACGAATCGGAAACAGCATTATTCAGTCTAACGTCAGGATAACAAAACCGACGAAAGGACACCAGTTATATGAGGCGATAGTAGAATTGAGAAAATTATAGATTTTTTGAATATTCTGAAATTTTTTCCTTAATATCGTCTAGATTTAATTCCTCTCCCGTCAGTTTATCGGCAAAATCTCTACCTGTATGAAGAGTATCCCATTCAGATCTACTTTGCCCATACCTTCCGGATCCTGGATGATGAATACCAAACCCTGATACGCACGAGTTCCAGAGGGGTGCATAATGGCGAATCAACGCTGATTCAAGCGGAACAATCAAATCTATTTCATTATCCCGAAGAATTGCAAATCGGCACTTGAAATCTTTAATATTTAAATTTGAAGTGCAGCCGATGCTTTTCGTATGCTCTTCCAACCTTTTGAAAAGTGTTTGCTCAACTGATGTTTTCGTCCTCGCAGTTCTAGATCCTTTCGGTACTGCTTTCCCAACATAAATAGGAAAATACTCTTTCAGAGATTTTGCTTTTTTATTGATATGCGCGATCGGACGATACTCTTTGAAGGTCCCAAAATAATATAAAGCATAGACGCCAGCATCACTGAATGGTTCAATGAGTGGTAAATCAATCATCTGTCTTGTTGTGAAAAACTCAATAGCCTGCTGAATAACGCTTGTTTGCAAAATATTGGGAAGGACGTACTCCTTATAATCAAGCATAATATTCTTAGAATTTATTGTTCTTAATTAGATTTCTATATCACATTGTTAGAGAATCAAATTAAAGAAAAATCTTCAACTCGCTTCAACTTCTTTCGAACCATCCGCTCATCAATGCCTTAAGTTCCGGCTCCTGACGACGGCCCCCTCCCATCCGGTTCCGGGTCCGCCCAATCAGTACAAGCCCGGCCCCGCCCCGCCGCATGCGGCCGGAACCGGTACGAGCCGGAAAAAATTTTGGCCGGGTTCCGGTTGTAGCAGAAAATTTCCCGGGCCAAAGCTCGCTCGCGCCGGTTTACACCAAAGCAACAACTAGGAAACGTTGAGGCTGTTGTGTGATATTTAAAACCCTTATCCACAACAGTCACTAAAGGTATATTCCGGTTATTACACAACTTAGTAAAAGGAGGTTGTGCATTGGACATCCCACGTATCTTCACCATCACCGAAAGTGCTCACCGCATCCATAACCCGTTCACACTAGAAAATCTCGCGACTCTCGGCGCAGCGTTGCGCCTGGAATCGGGGACTCGTGTGCTCGACCTCGGCAGCGGTTCAGGCGAGATGCTGTGCACCTGGGCACGCGATTACGGAATCACCGGCGTCGGCATCGACATGAGCCAGTTGTTCACCGAACAGGCGAAACTCCGCGCTGAAGAACTCGGAGTTGCCGATCGAGTGGAGTTCATCCACGGCGACGCTGCCGGCTACGTTGCCGAAGAAAAGGTCGGTGTGGCAGCCTGTCTTGGTGCCACGTGGATCGGTGGGGGAGTCACCGGCACCATCGGGCTTCTGGCAAAGAGTCTCCGCCCCGGAGGAATCATCCTCATCGGTGAGCCCTACTGGGCGCGGTTACCCCCGACAGAAGACGTTGCTAAGGAATGCGGTGCCAATTCTGTCTCCGAGTTTCTCATGCTCCCGGAACTTCTCGCGTCTTTTAGCGACGTTGACTACGATGTTGTGGAAATGGTTCTGGCTGACCAAAAAGGCTGGGACAGGTACGAAGCGGCCAAGTGGCTCACCATGCGCCGATGGCTCGAAGCGAATCCCGACGACGATTTCGCGAAAGAGGTCAGGGCCAAACTGACTTTGGAACCAAAACGCTACGCCGCGTACACGCGTGAATATCTTGGATGGGGTGTGTTCGCGCTGATGGCGCGGTGATGTGAGGCAGCGGGGATATTTTAGCGGATTGTCAACGGCTGGGGCGGCTGAGCTACACTCGGCGGCTCGTCAACGTGTGAGTTCATGGTCAATTACAGAAACACCCATGCAACAACCCGGGAACATTGAGGCTGCTTTTAAAACAAGCGGGGCTTTGACCGGGAGACAATCAATAAGAATCATTTTTCAAGGTTAAACCCAAAATTCCATGACAGGAAAAACAAACCGTTTTTTTGAGGAACCCGTGATGAACAAAAACCACATTTTCATCCTGACAATTGCTCTCACCATCTGCCTGATCGTCATGACAGGCTGCACAAGTACTTTAAACGCCCCTGCCCAGCCACAGGTCACTCCGGCGCACAACTATCCGACCGTATCGTTCAATGCAACTCCCGTAAAGCACGTTCAGGTCAACGGGGTTTCACTGGGATACCGGGAATTCGGATCCGGTGAACCGCTCCTGATGCTTGCGGGATTCGGCGAGACCATCGATTCCTGGAACCAGACGTTCATCGGCATCCTTGCGACGAAATACCATGTCTATACGTACGACCACCGGGGAATGGGATACAGCAGTGACAGTACTGGGACGCACACCATTGCCCTGTACGCTGATGACGCTGCTGCGATCATGCCCGCTCTCGGGTATGACAGCATGCATGTGTATGGCGTCTCCATGGGATCTTCGATCGCCCAGCAATTGGTCATCGATCACCCCGAACGCGTCAGGAAACTGGTCCTCGATTCCGTTACCTACAGCGTCCATATCCCTGAAACAACAACACTGCTCGGCATTCTCGAATCGGTTGTCGCTCCCAATTCGACCTATTCTGAGGGGGTTCAGCACGAGGCACAGGCGGACCTTGCCTGGAACGGGTCGTGGGACAAGCTGCCCGGCATCCAGAAGGATGTCATGATGGTTGAAGGTACGGCCGATGTCATTACCCCCGATGGAATTGCAGCCAATATGACCCGGCAGATCAACGGCTCGTGGCTCGTGCGGTTCAAGGGACTTCCACATATTGGATCCCAGAAAGCGCCGGTTGAGTACGGGATGAACGGGCTTGACTTCCTAGGAATGAACGAGTCCGCGCCATACGCAGCACCATAATTTTTTTTAAGGAGGGGAATATTTTCCGGGAGATTCACCGGGAAAACGTTTCCAAAAAAAAAAATAATTTTGAAAATTTTCCGAATCTTTTTTGCGGAGCTTGATTGAAAAAGTTTTACAAAACTCTGCTCAATTTTTTTTTATCCGGTATGAATCTTCGGCAGTGCATGAATGGCAATCGCGATGGTTTGGAACAATCATCAGGTAGCGGGTAGCCGCGGATCAAAGCGTTCTCTGTACCAGCACCTGACGATGGGGCCGGTACTAACCGGCCCCGGGTCCGTCAATCAATGAGAGTCCGGCCCCGCCCCACACGCATGCTAAGGAAATTCCTACCGTTGCGGCAGCGATCCCATCAGGGCATAGAAATATTCGGGCTGCCGGGTGGTGAAAAGCCCGTGCCAGGCTTCGAGCGTTGCTGGTGCCATGACATCCAGACTCCGGAATACATGGTACGCGAACTCTACCGGTGCAAGTCCGCTTGCGGTGATGAGGTTGCCGTTAGTTACTGCGGGTTCGTTCACATACTGATTCTCGCCCCGGTAGTTCGGGCAGAACATTTTCAGGGCTGCAGGATCGTTACTGGTGTGTGGGCGTTTGTCCAGCAGACCGGCGTTTGCAAGACCCAGCGTTGCACCGCAGATAGCGGCGACATGTATTCCTTCATCAAGCAACCGGCCTGCCACCTTCAGTGCGGGTGCCTGCGCCGGATCAAGCCAGGTATCTGCTCCCGGTAGCACGAGCACATCGCCGGGGACGGGGTGAATATCCCTTATGAGAACTTCCGGCGCCAGGTGCAGCCCGCCCATGGTAGTGACGGGATCTAAGGTACTGCCGCATAGTACAATGGAATACGTGAGTGCCGGATCTTTCAGGTACCGTCCGGAGCGGAGCTCAGCCATAATATGGCCCGGCTCCCAGTCGGCCAGGGTATCGAGGACATAGAGATAGAGTGTGCGCATGATTCATCGTTATAGATTATTGAGTGGGATTGAGATATCCCTACTCTTTTTGTTTCATGCTCCATGCGTTCCCCAGTGACTTTTGTTCCGGCAATTGACGAAGAGCCCATAACAATCCGGTTAGCAGGATTGTCCTTTATTAATACTGTAGGTTACAAAATAACCTATAGTTATATTTTAACCAAAAGCTAGTATTGTGTACTGAAAATGCCTCCGGGCAGATTCCAGGAAATTTAAGCCTCCAAAGAGGAGGAGATGAATCCATGGTTATACTGACACAGGAAATCAAAGAATCGTTACGAGAAACTAAGACCGCTTTCCTTGCTACATCGTCAAAAAAAGGCATTCCCAATGTTGTCCCGATCGCGGCGTTCAAGGTACTGGATGACGGGGCGATGCTCATCTCAGATCAGTTCTTCAACAAGACGCTGCAGAACATGAAGGAGAACCCGAATATCGCCCTGTCGTGGTGGGGGGACAAAGGCGGTTTCCAGATCAAGGGGACCGTCACTATCCACACGAATGACGAGATCTTCAGACAAGACATTGCCTGGATGAAAGAGAGCTGGCCGAAATTTGTGCCAAAGTCTGCAGTGCTCGTGAAGATCACTGATGTGTACGCC
>SESA01001386.1_pt1 | contig 12617 bp, 12 predicted proteins | sample 3171451 | NCBI WGS metagenome assembly SESA01 (sample SAMN06051862, study PRJNA518727) | freshwater metagenome | biome: subpolar coniferous forest; feature: holomictic lake; material: water; isolation source: holomictic Lake 227, 8 m depth | place: Canada: near Kenora, Ontario | collected...
CCAAGGACGCAAAGGTCGCCAAGACAGAGCTTTACGAAGTGGGCGAAACATTAAAGGGATCACCTACACGGTGATTTCTGCCTTTTCCATAAGTTCCTCCCTTGGCGGTCTTTGCGACCTTGGCGCGAGGCTCTTCTGCCGGATTTAGGATAAATCCCGTACTTCGGGGATCCGGTGCCCTCGGACGGTTTTCGAATCGGAGATTCGCAGACAAGTGCGTTCCCAATCAAGAGATTGGGAACGAGCGTGCGTGGAGGAAATTTCAAGCGAGGAAGCTTATTCCGCCAGTTGCAATCGCAGGCCGCTGCTGTCGGGAGCTGAGACGGTGAACACACCGGGGTCGCCCTCGATCATGGCGGGACAACTCTGATCCTCTGCGGGCGATCCCAGGATCAGGCGACGGGAAGCGCCGCTGGCATCTCTAAACGTAATTGTCTGCGAGGGGGTTATGAGCGGAGCGCTACTTGTCCAGCGAACGGCTTTCAGCGATGCCAGGGTATTTATCAGGCTTTGAACATTGATCGAATTTAGGGTTCTGGGGGCCGAACCTTCGGCAGGGACCCAAGCCTCTCCTTTACGGATCAATGAAACGGGCGGGCGCGGCACCCCCTCGCTATAGGTCGTTACGTCCAAGCTCGTAATCTCGCCGGGTTTGTATTGAAAAACCGGCAGGGCTCGCCATTCGACGGGATCGCGGCTGATCGATTCTACGAGCGATTTATCGACCGCCACGACGAAGGGCTCATCTTCGATGCGGGCGTAAACCTTGTCGCCGTCCGTGTTGCCAAACGAAGCGGTGAGCAGCGGATGCTCTCCGGCGTTGCTTTCGGCGGTGTTTTCGGATGCGTAGGATGAGAACGTCAGGCGCAGCTTTGGCTTATCTAGGCCGTACTTCGGCAGATCGGAGGCGACATCCGCGACAAATGCGCTGATTTGACGGGTTTGCAGCGTCTGGACCAGCACTTGAATCTTGGCGGCATTGGCTGCCTGTCGGGAATCGGCGCTTGGATCGACGAGCATCCAGTCCTCCTGTTTTCGTTGAAGAACAACCCGCGGCTTGTTTTCTGGCGCCACGGTGATCCGGTCAACCAGATCGAAATCCACCCGCAAGAGCCGGCGGTCTCTCAACTGGTTGGGCTTCAGCGTGAGGAGGGGTTCGAGCGATTTGGGCAATAGGTAAACCGCCGTCCGGTCGGAGATCCTGGCGTAAATGTTGCCGGTCTTTTCGTCGCCGGCTCCAAACTCCAGCATGATTGGTTTATCATGAATGAGGGTATGGAAGGTGAGCGTCGCCCGAGGTTCACTCAGGCCGTAACTACTGAAATTGGCTCCCTGGCCCTGGACAAATGCGACAATCCCGGTGCCGAGAAGATCCGTGAGAAGCCGGTCCACGGTGGCATCGTCGGCCCGCGCTTTCAGCGGCTTCGTAAAACCCCAGTGTCCATGGCTTTTTGTTAGTGCAATCTCTCCATCGACTGTTTTTAACGATAAGTTGGTGACGCGCGCAGGCTCGAAATCGGCCAGATGACGGTCGCGCAATTCGTCGGCCTTCCGGGTCAAAAGAGTTTTCAAGTCGCTGCTGACGACAGCCACTTTGTTCGATCCGTCGAGCCGCGCGTAAGACTTTCCTTCCACTGCGGTTTCCTTGCCGAACCAGAGTTCCGGGGGCGCATCCTGTCCAAGCAATTTGATCCGGAGATTTGATTTTGCGACGCCGAAATCTTTGAGCTTCTTTTTGTCAGCTATCTTGCCGACGAGCCCCGCATCCTGCCGAAGAGTTTCGCAGGCGGTCAAAATCTGCTCCACGGCGCCTTGGTCAGCTCGATCTTTGAGCGGGGCTTCCAGTTCCCATCCGGTTCCGTGCTTGCGGAGTTCGATCTTGTCCTGGCTGCTCGTGATCGAAATCCCGCTGATATTATTCCGATCGAAAAGAAGCATATACTGCTCCCGCCCGACAGTCTCCCGGGTGGTCGGTTGCTTCATTTCATAGAGTTGGATAAACCCAAAAATGCCGCCCGCCGCGGCGAGCAAAAGCAGGGTCGTTTTTGTGTTCATGAATCAAATGAGGCAGCGCGCCTAGTGTCTGCGTTTGAACCAGGAAAATATTCCGATGAGTCCCGCTGCCGCCGGAATGACGACCATCGTGAACATTGCCAGGTAGCTTACCTGGGCATCGGTGAGATTAAGCGAGAGATTGCGGACGGGTTTGGGAGTGATGCCGATGAGTTGTTCGCGGTCCAGCAGCCAGTTGAGGCCGCTAAGGAAAAAGTCCAGATCGGCCTCCGTCATCGCGGTGTTGCCGATGAAGGTTGCGTTGCCGACAACGATTAAGCGTGACGAATCCACTTGGACGCGCTCGTCGCTCAGGGCGCCTTTTTCAACTGAAGCTGCAACAATCGGGTTCGAATGATCCTCCTTTGGGTCGAAAAAGATTCCGCCTCCGGCAATCTCGAACTGTGTTTCTCCCCAGAATCCCTTGGATGCCTGGATGAGCGGTTGGAGTTTAATGTTGTTTGCCTTTACGCGCTCGCCCTGAAGCGTCAGTGATTGCGTGGCTCCAAGGAACATGGCGTTGACGTTGTTCAAGCGCTTGGTGACCGGAGAACCGGGCACGAAGTCTCCCGTGATTTCCTTGAGCACGCCCGTGACCATTCCTCCCGTGAGCTTGATCGGCATGGTTTTCAACACGCGATCATTATTAACCGCGATTCCCTGCTCATTCAGGAATGCGCTCAGCTTTGGCGTGGGCGAACCCGGTTCGAGAAAGACGAACAGGCGTCCCTTGTTGCTCCAGAACGTGCGTAAGGTTTGCAGGTCGCCCTCGGAGAAATCGTATTTCGGCCCGACGATCAGCAGGGCTTTCGCATTCGGCGGAACCACCTCGACATCGGTGAGCTTCAGGGATTCGAGCTTGATGTTCTGGCGCTCGATGAAGGTCTTGATCCCGGAGAGCGTGTCCGAGTTGATGGGCGGTTCGCCATGTCCCGCGAGCACATAGATTTGGTTTGGCGCCTGCTCGGTGACCTCGATCAACGCGCTCGTGAGCGCCTGCTCTCCCTTGAAGGTTTTCAGTCGCGGCTTTTCCATTGGACTGAACGATGGTTCGTAATCGGCCATATCCGCCGCGCTGACGAACTTGTTGTGCCCGCCGTTATCGACGATCACCACGTTTTCACTGGAGCCCAGTTTGTATTTGGAAACGATCTCACGGGCGCGGGTCTGGCTCATGTAGGAGTCGATAATCTCCACGGCGACCCTCTTCTTCGCGGCATAATCGTATTCCTTGAGCAGAGATTCCACATCCCTGAAAATGTCGGAGTCGCCCGAGAAGAAGACCGTAATCCTCACCGGATTTTCAGCCGGATTCTTCAAGCTGTTGAGGACGCGCCGGGTCTGTTCGCTCAGCGTGTATTTGTGGTCCCTGGAAAAATCCCAGCGGCGGTAATGGTTGAAAGCCAGGTAGTTCATCATCACGACGATGAACGCCACCGTGGCGATCTGGGTAAGGACGTTGGCGCCGATCCGGGCGCGATCAATCGAGGAATTCTTGGCCATGGCGTGTGTCAGGATTTTTGGGCTAGGATTTCCACCGGCGGTATTGAAAGACTTGATGAGTGAGAACCAGCATCATGAAAGTTGCCGACGCATAAAAGACCAGCCGTCGCGAATCGATGATCCCTTTGGAAAACTCGCCCATGTGTTCCAGGGTCGAGAAGTAGCTGACGATTTCCCGCAAAAAGGGCGAGACGTTCGGGGTAAAGAATGCCAGCAGCCCGGCGAAGAAAAAGAGCGTGATGGCGCAGAAGGAAATCACTGCGGCAATGATCTGGTTTTGCGTGAGCACGGAGGCGAAGCATCCGATGGAAGTGAAGAACATCCCCACGAGCAGCAACAGCAGGTAACTGCCCCAATACGCTCCCGCCGCGTTGGCCGCCTGGCTTTTGGTTACATGTTCAAACAGCACGAAATAAAAGAGGCTGGGGAGCCACACGATCATGTAGAAAACCACGCATCCCCCGAACTTCGAGAGAACCACCTGCCAGTCCCGCACAGGAGCGGTCATCAGGGTTTCGATCGTGCCGAGCTTAAACTCTTCGGCAAACACTCGCATCGTGATCGGCGGGAAAATCAGGATGAACCCGATCCAGAACGGCACGGAGTTAAAGAACGCTTCCACCACCGTCACTTCAGACGGCCCTCGTGAGAGCAGGGAAATGTCGATGTAGAAGTTGAAGCCCGTCAGCAGCAGCAGGAAGCAGAGGACCACGTAGGCAGTGGGTGAATAGAAGTAGGACTTCACTTCACGGGAGAGAAGGGTGAGAAATTTGCTCATCGGAAAAAGGCGAATGAATAAGAGTGAGCGGAAAATTCTGGAGAGCGGCTCAAACGTCGTCCTCTAGGGTGAGTTCAACAAACACGTCCTCCAAAGTGGCCCGGCGTTGGGAAAGCTCGCGCACGATCCAGCGGCGGTCGGTGGCGAGTCGCCAGATCTCCTCGCGGGGATCGGCGCCGGCATCTGTCCGCAGCATAAGCACACTCCAGTCGCCGTCCGATTCCGCGGTTACCTCTTTGACTCCCGCCAGTTGCGCTAACTCCGCCACTCCGTTGTCGGTGCCGACTTTGGCCTCCACGCGGAATCCGCCCGCGGCCCGCATGGCATGCACCAGGTTTTCAGGAGTATCCGCCGCTTCGATCTTCCCCCGGTTGATGATCACCACCCGGCTGCACGTCATTTCGACTTCCGGCAGGATATGGGTCGAGAGCAGGATCGTGTGATGCTTGCCCAGATTTCGGATCAACTCGCGCACCTGGCGGATTTGGTTGGGATCGAGGCCGATCGTCGGCTCATCGAGAATGAGCAAGTCCGGGGAGTGGAGCAGTGCATCGGCGAGCCCGACCCGTTGGCGGTATCCCTTGGAAAGCGTGCCGATCACCCGGTTCTCGACATCGCGCAACGAGCAAAGCTCTTTCACGTCGCCCACCCGTTCGCGCTTGCGCTGCCCGGAGATCTCTTTCAGTTCGGCCCGATAATTCAGGTATTCGGTGACCCGCATGTCCGTGTAGAGCGGGACATTTTCCGGCATATAGCCGAGATGCTGGCGTGCCTGGAGCGATTGGCTGAACACGTCATAGCCGGCGATCGACGCGCGGCCAGAGGTCGCCGGCATGTAGCTGGAGAGAATCCGCATCGTCGTCGATTTCCCCGCGCCGTTCGGCCCGAGAAATCCGACGATCTCGCCTTTCTCCACCTCGAAACTCAGTTTATCGATCGCGACGACACCCGCGTAACGTTTGGTCAGGTTCTCAACTTTAATCATGGGGTAAGCTTGCCCTCCTCTTTTCCCGGAAGCGCTGGACCATCATTTAAGCGGGAATTTCGCGACTTGCAGCGAATTTTTTTGCTCGGACGGAGTTTTCGGAATGGGACCTATGGGACGGATGGGACCTATGGGACTCATATTATAAGTCCCATCCGTCCCATAAGTCTCATCCGTCCCATTCCCCATGGACGGCGGCTAACCTGCGCCCCCCGGCCGTCGGCCCTACTCCGAAGCGATCATCCCGCTCTTTCGGGCGTAGTTGAAAAGACCGCCGGCATCGATCACCGGGCGCACATCGCCCAGCGGCTTGAGCTGATAGGTCGTGCCGTTGACGGTGAGCGTGTCGTTGTCGAAGTCGAGCGTCGCTTCATCGCCGGTCTTGACGATGTCGCAGAGGCGCAGCGGCGAATCGAACGGGTAGAGTTCCCCGGTCGCCACGCAGTTGCGGAAGAAAATGCGCGCGAACGATTCCGCGACGATCGCTTCCACGCCCGCCGCTCCGAGGGCGATGGGGGCGTGTTCACGGGAGGAGCCGCAGCCGAAATTCCGGCCTGCGATCACGATCTGGTAAGGAGTTTTCAGCGTGCCCTCGGTCACGAACTTTGTCGGATACTGGTCGTCAGGCAGGCCGATGAGCGCATAGCTGCCGAGCTTCTCGTATTCCTCGGCGATGGTCGGCACGAGGGTGAGATACTGCGCGGGAATGATCTGATCGGTATCGATGTTGTCGCGAACGACAAAAACTTTGCTGGTGATCGTCTTGGCCATAGGTGTGCGTGGTTGAGCTTGTAAAATTTAACGAATCGGTAGAGGCGGGCTGGCAAACATCTCGTCGAGCGAATCGACCTTCAGTTTTTCGGGTCTGCCGCTTGAGGTGAAGTGCGGGATCGGTTCTGGCGGCAGCGGGGCGATTTGATCGCTCGCCACATACCCTTCGCGGCCATTTGCCTCCCGCACCCAACTGTAGCCGCGTTCCTTGCGAAGGAGCGTCACGGGTGCGGTCTTCTTCAGCAGGAAATCCGGACCCATCGACTGGGCGGGACCGAAGCTGTAGAATGGGGTTTGCGAGGCGGTCACAATGTAATTTTCGATAATGGGTTCTGGCTTCGCCCCCGTGCCTGGGGCCGCGCATCCGGCAAGCCACAGGCACGAACAGCAAAGCAGAAGTCCACGGTGCACCGGGTTTTAGCCGATAAAATCGCGTGGGTCGGTGATCCGGCCCGTCAGAGCCGAGGCCGCCACGGTGTAAGGGCTTGCGAGGAAGACTTGCGACTCCTTGTGGCCCATTCGTCCCGGGAAATTGCGGTTGGTGGCGCTGATGCACTTGAGCGGGGTGTTCATGCGGCCGAACGTATCGACCGGACCGCCCAGGCAGGCGGAGCAGCCGGGGTTTTCCGTCATGCGCACGCCGGCTTTCTCTAGGATCTCCCAGACGCTGTGGCCATCCCACATCGTGCCTTTGAGTTCTTCGATCACGCGAGTCGTTGCAGGAACGCCGAAAGTGTCGATCTTGACGCACTTCCCGCGGACCACTTCCGCGAAGGCCAGGAAATCGCTGGTCTTGCCGCCGGTGCAGGAGCCGATGTAAGCGCGATCAAGCGCCACCTCGCTGAGTTCCCTGGCCGCTTTGCGCTGGCCGGGATCGGGATGACACGCCACCGTGGGCTCCAGCGTCGAGAGGTCGAACGTCTTATCGTAGACAAAGGTCTGATCCTCATCGACCGTGACCGGTTCGAAGGTGTTCTTCGTGCCGTTTTCGCGGGTGCGTTCGGCGACGTAGTCGAGCGTCTTTTGGTCGCACGGGAAGATGGCGTTCTTGCCGCCGGCTTCAATCGCCATGTTGGCGATGGTCATCCGGTCGTCCATCGACAGCGAGTGGACTCCCGGTCCTTCAAACTGCATGGCCCGGTAGGTGGCGCCGTCGAAGCCGATCTCGCCGATCAGGTGCAGGATCACGTCTTTGGCCATCACTCCGGCAGGGAGTGAACCGGTCAAATAAAAGCGCATCGTCTCGGGCACCTTGATCAGCAGCTTGCCGGTGCCGAGGATGAATCCCGCGTCGGTGTTGCCGATGCCGGTGGCGAACTGATTGAACGCCCCCGCCTGGCAGGTGTGCGAATCGGTGCCAAAAAGGATCTCGCCCGGGCGCGTGTGCCCCTTGAGCGCGAGCGACGTATGGCAGACGCCCGAGTAATGCGAGCCGAACTGGCGCTTGAGCGGGCCTTTTTCCGCATCGAATTTCCAGTGCCCCTGTGGGTCGTCGATCACGTCATAGAAATATTTGACGCCCTGTTCCTGGACGAATTCGCGCAGGATGTCCACGTTGCGGTTCGACATCGAGTCCGCCGTGAAAATGTAGTGATCGGGAATGATGACCAGCTTTTTGGGATCCCAAATCTTGGCGGCTTTTCCAAACTCGCGTTTGAACACTCCAATGGTGCCCGGGCCGCAAACGTCGTGGGTCATGAGGACGTCGACGTTGACCCACACGTTGTCGCCGGGTTGAACCCGCGATTTACCACTGGCGCGGGCAAGGATCTTTTCGGTCAAAGTCATAGAAATCAACTATGCCACTGGTTCCGGGGAGAAATCCAGAAAAGTTGTCCGGGGAAGGGCGGTTTTTGCAAAGGGAGGGGAATGGGAGGAATGGGAAGCATGGGAGTAATGGGATGTGCGGCTCCCATACCTCCCATACCCATACCTCCCATACCCATACCTCCCATACCTCCCATACCTCCCATACCTCCCATACCTCCCATGCTTCCCATGCTTCCCATGCTTCCCATGCTTCCCATGCTTCCCATGCTTCCCATTCCCCTCCCCAAACAGAAGCGGCGGGAGAGTTTCCTCCCCCGCCGCTTCGACAAATTTCAGACTGTTGTCGGCTTAGACCGCTTTGTCTCCGGTCTCTTCAGTGCGGATCCGGACCGCTTCTTCCACATTGGAGACGAAGATCTTGCCGTCCCCGATTTTGCCGGTTTTGGCAGCCTTGACGATGGCTTGGGTGGCGCTTTCCACCAGGGAATCGGGCAACACCACCTCGATTTTCACCTTCGGGAGGAAATCGACCGTGTATTCGCTGCCGCGGTAGATTTCGGTGTGGCCCTTCTGACGGCCAAACCCTTTTACTTCGATGACCGTCATCCCCTCGATGCCCAGCTCAGAGAGAGCCTCTTTGACTTCTTCAAGCTTGAACGGCTTAACGATGGCTTCAATTTTCTTCATAAATGTAATCTTCTAATGGCTGGTTGCTGAGATGGTTACAGGATATAGCCTTCTTCGCCGTGTTCCGCCAAGTCCAGACCGGTGTTTTCGTCTTCCGGTGTGGGCCGCAGAGCGGTTACGAGTTTAATGGCGTATGCGATGACTGCCGTGCCTACAATGGCCAGTGTAATTGTCAAGCCCATTGCCTTGAGTTGCTCAATCCAGAGCGTCTTTCCGACGATGTCTTTGAGGTTGGTCAAGAGGTTCGCGTTCACATCGGCCGTGGCCAGCACGCCGGTCATGAACGCCCCCAGGGTTCCGCCCACAGCGTGAACGCCGAAGGTGTCGAGCGCGTCGTCATATCCGAGCCATCCCTTGAGTTTGACCACTGCAAAGAACGGAACCAGGCCGGCGAGCACGCCGATGATGATCGCCCCGCTGGCGTTCACAAAGCCGGTGGCCGGAGTGATGACAACCAGGCCTGCAACCGCACCCGAGCAGAAGCCCAGCACGCTGGCTTTGCCCCGCACCACGTATTCCGCAAAGGCCCAGGTGGCGCAGGCCACGGCGGTTGCGAGGGTGGTGGTCATGAAAGCGTTGGCGGCAACCCCGTCGGCAGCGACCGCGCTGCCGGCGTTGAATCCATACCAGCCGACCCAGAGCATTCCCGTGCCGACCATACAGAGCACCAGGTTGTGCGGAGCGAACGGCTCTTTGCCGAAGCCCTTGCGCTTGCCCAGGATCATACAGAGCACCAGGGCGCTCCAGCCCGAGGACATGTGAACCACGGTGCCACCCGCGAAGTCGATCGCCTTGATCTTGGCAGCGGGGTTCCAGACGCCGTTCATCAGGCCGTCAATGCCCCAGACCATGTGGGCAAGCGGGAAATAAACGATGAACATCCACGCTGCCACGAACGACATGATCGCCACAAAGCGCATCCGCTCGGCGATCGCGCCAATGATCAGCGCCGGGGTGATGATCGCAAACATCATCTGATACATGGAGAAGACGTTGTGCGAGACCCAGTAGGAGTAATCCGTGTTGGGCGCGGAAGTGACCCCCTTGAGGAACGCAAAATCAAGCCCGCCCAGATAAGGGCTGCCGTGTGCGAACACGAACGAGTAGCCGACCGCCCACCAGAGGATGGTCACCAACCCGGTGATGCCCAAGCACTGCGCGAGCACCGAGAGGACGTTCTTGCGCCGTACCAACCCGCCGTAGAATAGGGCCAGGCCGGGCAGGGTCATGAACAACACCAGCGCCGCGGAGGTCATCATCCAGGCGTTATGGCCGGGGCCGGACGTGCCGACCGAGGGCGTCGTCAGGCCAGCGGGAACCGCCGGCTTGCCGTCCTTGTCTTTTGCCGTTTGGAGCGACACCGTCGGGTCGCTGTTGGTGAGGTAGGCCTCAAGCCCTGCCACGCGCTGTTCGAGCGTGGGGGTAGGTGCCGTTGTGGAATCCGCGGCTGAGGCTGTGCCCATGGAGGCAGCCACCAGCGCGACGAATGCGCCGGCACAAGCCAGACGCGATAGGAAGGTTTTTATTCTTTGCATGTTTCGGATTGATTGTTGGTTTGACCGCGTTACGCATGGTTCATGCGCAGCCAGCGCTCCCCTTAGCATCCCTCGTGCCAACTTCCGCGTTTATCCCGAATACCGGGAAATCACTCTGGAAGAAAACTGCTTTTCGCCTCGCCTGTCTCGTCTTTTGTGTGGAAACGGCGTTCGGGAAGTGCATAAAACACAACAGGAAGGCGGGTGATGGCGATTTTTGATCACTGGGGAATGGGATTTATGGGGCAGATGTCACCGCGCTCAAAGAAGTTTTCGAGTCGCTCGGGCGCAACTATGGCAAGGCGGAGCGGGTCTGGGGGGTTCGACCGGGGAATCGCCAGCTACCCGGCTTCGCGTGAGACCTCTTCCGACTTTCTCCGCTTTAAGGCCTACGCCTTCCGGCAGATCGCCACCGTGGAAAGTCCGGAAGTCGGGAGCACCTTTTCAGCGCACTTAAAGACCGGGGTCAGGAAATTATAGAGGCGCAATTGCCACGGCTTCAGCCTCTCTTGCTTGCCGAACGTGTTGCAGACCAGCCACGCGATGAAACCCATCTTGTTGAAGTAAAACTGACGTTCGACGGCGAAACCCGCGTCTCGCATCTTTCCTTCAAGCTCGCCTTTGGCATAGCGCCGGAAATGGCCAAGCTCCTTGTCGAAGTTGGAGTAAAGCTTAGGGTTGAAAGGCACCAGGATCACAATCCGGCACCCGGAGGGAACGGTTTCGAAGAGGCTTTTCAGCACAGCACGATCGTCCTCGATGTGTTCCAGAACGTTCGAAAAGACCACGGTGTCGGGAGCGAATTTGCGCAGCACTTCGTAATCTTCACGCAAAGTCATGTCCAGCTTGGCCGTTGAGAGCCCGCTGAGTCCCGGCCAGCGGCTTTTGATCACTTGGAGGTAATCGGTCCGGTAATCGGTGAGCAGGACCTCTCGATCCTTCACGAGGTGCTGGCTCAGGTTGCCACGGCCCACTCCCAACTCGGCGACGCGCCCACCCAGAAACGGCTCGAGGACTTCATAATTCCAGCGGTTGAACCGCGGTGCGAGTTGAATGGCGTCGAGGGTCACCTTTCCGCTGTCCGCGTAGTTGGAGCTAAACCGGTATTTGAGGATGTGGCAAAATGCGGCGACCCCATCCCGCCAGGTGATTTTCTTCCCCTCGGAATACGGGCGCCCGTTGTAGCTGATGGGAACCTCGTATAGCCGAAAGCGGTTGCGGGCGACCTTTGCGGCGATTTCCGGCTCGATCCCGAATCGGTTGGACTCAAGCGGAATGCTCTTGAGAGTGGCCGCCGTAAAGGCCTTGTAGCAGGTTTCCATGTCGGTGAGATTCGTGTCGTTCACCATGTTGGAAGCGAGCGTCAGGATGCGATTGCCCAGGGTGTGCCAGAAATAAAGCACCCGGCGTTCGTGCCCGGCAAAGCGCGAACCGAAGACCACATCGGCCCGGCCGCTGAGGATCGGGCGGAGCAGGTGAACGAAATCGGCCGGATCATACTCCAGGTCTGCGTCTTGAAACACCGCGAGATCGCCTGACATCTCGGCAATTGCCCGCCGCAGCGCCGCTCCTTTGCCCATGTTCCGGGGTTGAGCGAAGATTCGGACTTCCGGGAACTCGGCGGCAAGCGCTTCCATCACGCACCACGTTTGGTCTTTGGAGCCGTCGTTGACGATGATCAGTTCGCGCCCGATTCCCTCAGGCAGCGGAGTGGCAAGCACGGCCTGGACGCAGGCCCGGAGGGTGTGCTGCTCGTTGTAGGCCGCCATTAAGACGGAGAGTTTGGTGAAAAGGTGGTTGGTGGAGTTCACGGGAAATTCCGCAGTTTATCTGATTTTGCAAATACCGCGAGATTTTATCCTAAAAGCGTGAATGGAAATGGGCTGTGAAAGTTGTAAGAACCTGATCTTATGGGGGATGCATCCGACGGAAAGAGTGCTCCTCTTGCCGATTGATCACGCCGAAAACTCTCCCCAAAGGTGGCGAACGGGCTCCATTCGCGTTTTCAGAGCAAAAAATCTGGACAATAAAAAACGGATGTTTAACATACTCGCGATTGAAGGAGAGGATAAAAATTCTTGAGATTTCGTTTAATTAAACGTGGTACTGTAATAGTTTTTACTTGAGCCTTCACTCCGTTGAATATTCCTTCACAGAACCAGAGTTCCTTGGCAAGCAACCTCGGATATCGAATCTCCTGTGCCGCCACGGTGCGCGGCCTCCAGGTCATTCCGCAACTGAAAATCGGCTGGCAGCATCAGTATGAAAGTGTCGCTCTTCCGATTGATGCTCAATTTGCCAACGGGGCTGGCGGGGTCTTCCGGACAACCGGCCCGAATGTTGGCCGGGACAGCTTCCTCGCATCGCTGGGAGTAACGGTACGGTTTTCCCCAAAGATTGAGACATTCCTGAGTTTCGACGGAAATTTCGGTTCGGCCATGCAGGCGGAAAGTGTCAGCGGTGGATTTAAGATCAATTTCTAATTGCTGAACGAAATCCGGTTTGATCGGAATTGGTCGGAGCTTAAGAGATTCCA
>SESA01001389.1_pt1 | contig 12601 bp, 14 predicted proteins | sample 3171451 | NCBI WGS metagenome assembly SESA01 (sample SAMN06051862, study PRJNA518727) | freshwater metagenome | biome: subpolar coniferous forest; feature: holomictic lake; material: water; isolation source: holomictic Lake 227, 8 m depth | place: Canada: near Kenora, Ontario | collected...
CTGTTAGATCGTCAAACACCGTTTTAATCTTACCCCATGTTCCTGGACTAAAATCAGAGGATTGATAATCAGAAAAAAGGCGATCAATTTTTGAAAGTATTGGTTTGAACTCGTCAATAAAAGGTTGAATTTTATCATCTTGAGCCTGCCATTTAATAAACCATTCACTTAAAGTATTTTTAATTGAGAGAATATTTGAATTCAAAGTATCTAAATAATTTTTTTGATCATTAAGAACAGACAACATTTGAGTTAAAATAGAAGAATAATCAGGACAATTACAAGTACATGTACAACCGCCACCATCATCCCCAACATATTGAGAACAAGAAACGCAATACTCATCCTCTGAAACCAACACACTATCAACGCCAGTATTAATAATGTCAAGATCGCTACGAATACCACTTGCATAATACAATGGCGTATTTGAAGCCATTGTAATAATTTCATTCAATAAATAAATTAAATCACCAGCCTGACTTTCTGTCAATATACCGTCATTCACATAACCATTAACCAAACCATATAAATATGAAGCATCCCCAACCACCATATTGCAATCAGTTTCTATATAACTAATCAAACTATATATATCAGAAACGGTATTATAAACTTGATCTTTATAAATATTAAATTCAGTTTCTGAAATATACTTTAATTGAACCGTATTGCACAAAGTACAAAAAGGCCCATTTTCAGCGAACACACAAAGATCACCGAAAACAACACACCACACCAAAAAAGGTATGATGACATAATGCAAAAAAAACTTTTTGTCTTTACTTTTCATAGACGACCTTATAAGCCAAAAACAAACCAGTTGAAAAACCAAGAAAGCCAGCGAAAGCACAAGCAGTCTGAACAAAATAAATTGCCAAAGTGTCTAAAGTCATTTTTCACCCCCGAACGCTAATTTTTCACCTAAGGCTTGCAGCTTGACCATACATTTATCCGTAGTAAAAAAATCCGCACCAATCCAAAGTATGCGACCCCAGCGAGTGAGATCCCCCCGTTTATAATAACGACCATTGCCAGATTGCAAAATCGGTACACCGTCAGCAATCCCAGAAACGTAATCAGAGACAGCCTCTTTTAATTCGCCATGGACGTCACCATTTAAACCGACAACAGGCGAGACTTTAGGAACGACCGCAACAGGTTGAGAGGTTTCTTTTTGAGCGACCGCCACAACGGTTTTATTAGTGGGTGAATGTTTACCGTCACACCGATAAAGAATTGTCGCTGGACGCTCAACTTTAAATTTTGCATAAACGACGAGAATATTTAACAAGGCTAAAAGCCCTATTAAATTGACCCGAATAAACCTTGTAAATTTAGACAATTTCATGATCAGTTAAAATCAATAAAGGAAGCAGTCAAACCTTTAAGCAAACGAAGAACATACGACAACACGACAAAGCCAGAGTAAAGAACTAGAAACCCGACAGAAAGCCCGACCATAATCCCAACAATGCTGATAACGCCCGTTATAATCAAAGAGAGAGTACCCAAAAGGGTATCCAGGTTAATCGCATAGCCAGCCAATTGAAACCATTCATTGCCTACAAGAGAATCACGCACAGGCGCAACAGCACTTGAAACACTCGACGAAAACTCCGTCATTGTGCTCGCTATCGTGGACACGCCTTGAACCAGTGTTGAAAAATACGTACATACAGCAGTGAAAGCCGTACCGATAGCCGCAACAGTAGTTGCAACCTTTGGAAAAGTTGTCGTCACAGCCTTCCAAATCCAAGTAAAAAATTCAGCTAATGCTTTCATATTTTCACAATCTCAAAAAAAAAAGGGGGACAAGCAAACGCAAGCCCCCATTTTAAGCAAAAACCGATTAACGAGCTTTTGCTTTATTCGCGGCACTCTTCAAAAGCCCGTAAATCCAGAACAGACCCCAGAAGACCAGACCAGCGAAGATCAAGCCAAGGACGACGGGAACAGCACCCGACATCATGGACTTCATACCCGTTGACAAAGCGGTTTGCGCCGCTGTGATCTCGGAAATGTCAAACGCTGGCTCACCTTCCGCGAGTACAGCACCAGCACTAGCCAGAACCGTCGCGACCGTCATTGCTACTTTTTGTAACTTGTTCATTTTATGAACCCTTCTTTTTTAACCGCTTGCCCCGATATCAAAATGAGATCGGAATTAAACAAGCAGAAATCATTTATAATCATCTGGAAACCACTCTCTACGTTTTCTATCCATATCCAAATCTTTAGAACGCTGAACAGATTCTTTTAACAAACGAGTAATAAAACCGATTCCCCAAAGCACAAAGCAAACCGACAACAGAGCCAGAACAGGCGCAACAACATTTGCCAAAATTGAAGTCATAGCCGATGACATATTATGCCCCAATCTTTGAGCAGTTTCTAAACCTTCAATTGGATTGGGCGCAGCAGAAACACGACCACAAAAACCATAAAACGACACAAACAAAGATAAAACAAAAATTAGATTTTTTTTCATTTAATCAACTCCTTTTAATGACAATAACAAAGCCCTTCTGGATTGCATCATAGCACCGACAACAGCACCGAGAAACGAACCGAAGATAAAGCCCAACAACCAGCACGTAATAAGCGAACCTATCATAAAACCCCCTCACATGGTTGAGTGACAAAGACCGCGCCACGCCTACACAATTGAAAATCAAAAAAAGACGTATTCATTGACTCGTCAATATAAGCCTTGTAGACAAGTTTCATTTTTGCCAAATTAAAACGGCAATTTGATTTTTTATCCCCCTTAACTGGACGGTCACAACCCATCACCAAGCAGACCACCCAATCAGGTATATTTTTCCACATTTCAGACTGAACAGAAATACACTCTATATCTACCACACGAACGTGCTTTTCCACCTTACCAAACACACCCCACCAGCGTACGCCCGTTAATTTAGCCCCATGCCAAGCCTTGCGCTGTTTAGTTAAATACTTTGCAAGGTAGTTAGAAGCTTTCGCGCCCGAAATCCTTTTGACGTGGACACGACCCCACCCGAAACGCTTACAAATGGGGCGAACTTGATTGACACTGATAAATTCAGTTGTGACAACGTGAACATGTAAACCATGCCCGTTGGGGTGAAGTTCAAACACACGGACACCAGAGAAACCCAGAGACCGCTTTAATTCACGGCACAAAGCAGACCACATTTGCCCAGCCTTGTACGGGTGATATTCATATGGAAGTGTAAACGTCCAGAACTTAAGCCCACCTTGTTCCGCGAGAAGCTCAATATTTTGCTGGACAGCTAGCTTTGACTTAAATGTGCTCAATTGGTTTGCTCCAAAAGGGTGACCAATTCAAGAAAACCTATGCCTATTGAAGCAATGTCACCAGACCACTCGCACAAAGGTATCCCGTTTTGATAAGCAGTCAATTGACAACCATCTTGATCAATCGTTAATTCGATATTTGCTTTAATCATAGTAGACCTTTTTGCACAATTGTTTGAGATATTACAAGGTTAAGCGGAGCAGGGGGGGGGGCTACGCCCCCCCGCCCTTGCCCGCTCATTTCTTGATGATCGACAACACATTGATTTGTGTAATGTCATTTTCGATTGACACAGAACCGAAATTAACGGTTAACTCGTCACCCGACACAAGGACAGGTACAGAAGTATGTTTGCGCATATCCCAGCGAAGAACCGCCATTTCATTTTCTATAATGGCAGTACAAAACACTTTGCGCATTTCGCCAGCTTCACGCTTTGAACCGTCCTGTTTAACAGTTGCTTTCCACGTAATCAACTCGTCATTCAGCTTGCCGATAACCTTAGCCTTTACTGTGAACGTGACCATTTTTTTTACCTCTTTTAAACTAGTGCATGTTTATTATCAAACAAGTCAGCTTGCACTACCGCAGACTTGCGAACGGGAAAAGGAAATTGAGAAACCAATTTTGCCCGATACACAGGCAAATTTTCACAAAAGCGAACCATTGCCCGGCTTGCGCTGTATTCACTCATAGCGTGATCATTGGTCAGATGAAGCCGAAACCAAAAGCCATTGGTGAACACATGCGAGCAAAGATGACACTTCCAAGAACCAAGACCTAAAAGCTTAACAAGTCTCATTTTGGGTAAACCTCCACCTCCGAAGCTTCACCAGCCAATTCAAAAGCTTCTTCATGCTGTTTTTCGTGGTCGATAGAGATATGCCAATACATACCGCCACGAGTGCGACGAACTTCCCCACAAAGAGGACAGACAAGGGGTTTATGCTTTTCGTAATTTGACATTTTACGCTTCCTTTCTATCACCATGAAAACGGCTCACATATTCCGTTTTTACAGTGTGGACTTGCGAAGGCAAATAAATATCCTCATATCGGATTAAGACTTGAGAACCCTTGACACCGTATAAATGACCCTGCAGGTAAAAACCACGAGAAAGGACTAAACGAAAATGTGGATTATTTACAGGAATTTTAGGACGGTCATCCTTATGAATTCGGACGACAAAAAAAAGACCGTCACACATACAAACAAGCTCGTTGTTTGCATCTGGGACGGTTGAAAGGACACGGAACTTTTTAGTTGGATTTAGTCTAATTAGTTGTTGCGCCATAAAAAAATACCTCCTACCCTTTCGGTTAGGTGGTACTTTACATAACGCATATTATGCGACGTTGCTAGTTATCCGCTCACTAGAACTTTTCTAAATAAAGCCAATTTTTCAGTGAGCCTCCACAAAATAACGCAATAAGGCAATAACGCAATAAGGCAATATGGATTCTCACGCCCCTTCTTGCCGAGGCTGCCATCGACGCTCTGGTCGAGGATTCTTATAGATCCCACTCTTGGCAATGATTTTCATGCTGCAACGTCCCAGTAATTTCTCGGTTAAGTCCGAAAAATCACCTGATGGATCGATATTATGTTTGCCGCTGGAGCGAATAACAACGCGTTTCTTTCCCGCATAAATAATGCAAATCAACAGTGGTACAGATCCTGGATGATCATTGGCAAGTTTGTAAATCCCATTGAGTCGAGCAACAAGAGTCGGGTCATCTGCCTTCACTGCTAGAATCACTCGTTCACTAAAATGAAGAGGTGCCTCCATGAGCGGGAAAACTTCACGAACAATAATCTTCGCTTGCTCGTCACGTTTAGATAACGTGCCGCAAATTAAAACAGGCGCATCCGCGATACAAGCCCCCTCGAATTTCTTGTAGGCATCAGAAAAGACAAGTGCTTCAATGGTTCGTTCGCCATCATCAAGGACAGTGACAGCCCAAGGCTCCTTGGTCTTCGCGCTAATCCGTCGCGTCACGGACTGTAGCAAGCCGGCGATTCGTATTTCTTTGCCATCCGTTGCATCGACAACTTTTGATAACGAACAGGTCTGAAGATCTCTTATAATTTGACGATACCGAGTTAAAGGATGTCCAGTCATATAGACCCCGAGCAACTCTCGCTCAAATCCCAGGCACTCCTTTTCCATCCATGGCAGACAGTCTGGCAGAAATGAACTATCAGCCGAACCCGCTGACGTAGAATCTAACATCTCGAAAAGATTACTCTGACCACTGCTCTTCTCGCTTAGCTTTTCCTGCGCCCGCGACAACGCAACATCAATGTTCGTAAATAAACGTGCCCGGTGCAGTCCGAAACAATCCATCGCCCCGCACTTAATTAATGCTTCAAGAACGCGCTTGTTTATCGCAGACGCATCAACCCGCATACAAAAATCAGCAAGATTTGCATAAGGTCCATTCGCCTGTCGTTCCCGCATAACAGCATCCCCTGCCCCTGCCCCTACACTCTTAATGGCAGAAAGACCAAATCGAACGTTACCCGCTTCAGGACTGAAACGATCAAGACTGTGATTCACATCAGGGGGTAAAACCTTGAGTCCCATTTCTTCAGCTTCGGCGACAAACCCGGGCAACTTATCAAAGTTTCCAATTTCAGAGGAGATTTGCGCACATATAAATTCCACGGGATAATTAGCCTTCATGTAAGCCGTCTGATAGGTCAAAATTCCATAGGCTGCAGCATGTGCTTTATTAAATCCATAGCCAGCAAATTTTTCAATGTTATCGAATATTTGCCCAGCCTGTTCTTCAGAAATATTATTTGTCTTCTTGCACCCTTCAACAAAGCCGGCCCGTTCTTTGGCCATGCCTTCGAGCTTTTTCTTACTCATCGCTCGACGCAACAAGTCTGCACGTCCCAGGGAGTATCCCGCTAATGCTTGCGCGGCACGTTGAACCTGTTCCTGATAAACCATGACTCCATAAGTTTCTTTGAGGAATGGTTCCAAAAGAGGATGATCGTAGACGATCTTTTCCAAGCCTTTTTTTCGTTTCACAAAGGATGGGATTTGATCCATAGGGCCTGGTCGATAAAGTGCAATAATAGCAATAATTTCTTCGATTACTGTGGGTTGCAAATCCATTAAAACTTTTCGCATACCACCGGATTCAAGCTGGAAGACCCCTACTGTATCGGCTGCTTGAAAAAGTTTGAATGTCTTTTCATCATCCAGCGGAATCGTTTCAAGGTCGATATTGACTCCATGAATCAACTTCACGAGCTCGGTTGCTTCTTGTAATACCGTTAACGTTTTAAGACCCAGGAAATCCATCTTAAGAAGTCCGCATTCTTCGATCGGCTCTTTCGCATATTGCGTGATGGGTTCACCGTCCTTGTCCCGAGCCAGGGGTACTAAGTCAATCAGCGGCTTGTCCCCAATCACAACACCTGCCGCATGTACACCGACGTTTCGGAAAAGGCCTTCTAGTACCTCGGCATAGCGCATGATTTCACGTAAGTTCGGATCAATCTGGCAGGCCGCAGAAAATTCGGGATTGTCGGTCTGTGCTTTGGCCAATGTGATCTTAGGATCTTCTGGAATCATCTTTGCAAATACATCGGCCTGTGCCAATGGAATTTCAAGGACGCGCGCAACATCTCGGATGACCGTCTTAGCACCAAGCTGTCCGAAGGTCACAATTTGTGCGACGCGATCTTTTCCATATTTTTGCTTTACATATTCAATGGTCTTTCCTCGGTTCGTCTGGCAAAAATCGATATCAAAGTCTGGGGGTGAAATACGTTCCGGATTCAAAAAACGTTCAAAAATTAAGTCGAAGCGCAGCGGGTCAATTTGGGTGATGCCTAACGAGTAAGAGAGCAGGGATCCTGCTCCGGAACCACGTCCAGGACCTACCGGTACGCCATGTGTACGAGACCAGGTGATAAAATCGGCCACGACCAAAAAATAATTAATAAACCCAGTCGTTTCGATAATTCCGACTTCATAGTCAAAACGTTTGATCAGTTCCTCCTCAAACAGAGTCTTGGGCTGATCGTAATCTAGGTTGTAGTGCTTTTGCAACCCAAGCTTTCCTAAATACTTCAAATAGGAAAGCCCATCGGTAAAACCCTCTGGCACTTCAAATGTCGGAAAATGCAGGCTTTCAGCCTTGCCGTTAGAGAATATCAGCTCGACGTTGCAACGATCAGCAATCTCTTGGGTAAGATCCAACGCCTGTGCATCATGTGGAAACCGCTTTTCCAGCTCTTCGCGCGATTTAAAGTAAAATTCATCCGAGCCATATTTCATGCGCTTGGGGTCGCTCATGGTCGTCGATGTCTGAATACAAAGCATCACTTCGTGTGCCCGCGCATGACTCTGGTACAAGTAATGCACATCATTTGAAATGACCGTTCGAATGCCGAGTTTTGCGCTTATTGTGCGAAGCCCGTCATTCATCGGTTTCTGCTCTGCGAGACCATGGTCTTGCATTTCAAGGAAGAAGTTTTCTTTCCCGAAAATATCGACATATTCCAGTGCTGCGGCTTCTGCAACGTCAAAATGACCTTCGCTTAAATTCAAATTTACTTCGCCTTGCAGACAGGCAGACAATGCGATCAACCCACTCGAATAACGCCTCAAGGTTTCTTTGTCAATGCGCGGCTTGTAATAAAACCCCTCCATGTGCGCGACCGTGTTGATTTTCGCCAGGTTGTAATAACCTTCAAGATTATAGGCAAGGAGAATCAAATGGTGATAAGGAATCTTTGGATCACGCGACGAGCGAGGCGCTTTTGCATTGATGTAGACTTCGCAACCAATGATCGGCTTAATGCCAGCCGCTTTACACGTCTTATAAAACTCGATTGCACCATACATGACACCATGGTCGGTCATGGCAAGCGCAGTCATACCCAGCTCTTTGGCGCGTGACACCAAGCGATCAATGTGACACGCACCATCCAACATACTGTACTTGGTGTGGAGATGAAGATGGACGAAGGGCTTTGCCATAAGTTACGCTAACATCGAAGCACCCGAACTTGCATTGCCGACAACCAAAGCATAGCGCTTTAACCATCCCGTAATAGGACGTGGTTTCCACGCAGGTGCTGATGCACGACGAGCTGTGATTTCCGCATCCGTTAAACCAACTTCAAGCGACCGATTATTGATGTCGAGCTTAATGCGATCCCCGTCCTTTAATAGTCCAATGAGTCCCCCCTCAGCGGCCTCGGGTGAGATATGTCCGATGCACGCGCCACGCGTGCCTCCTGAGAAACGACCGTCCGTAATGAGTGCAACAGATTCGCCAAGTCCTGCACCCATGATATACGATGTGGGAGCCAACATCTCTTGCATGCCCGGACCGCCGCGCGGTCCCTCATAACGAATGACGACAACATGGCCAGATTTGACCTTGCCACTCAAAATACCTTCGCAGGCCTCATCTTGCGAGTCGAAACAAATGGCCGTGCCTTCAAAGGTGAGCATTGCGGCTGAGACCCCCGCCTTTTTCACAACAGCACCCTGCTCAGCAAGATTGCCGCGTAACACGGTTAGTCCTCCATCCTGCGAATAAGCGTTCGGAATCGTGCGAATGACCTGATCGTTCTTAATGGTCGCGTTTACAATATTCTCCCCTAAGGTCTTTCCTGTAACGGTCATTGCTTTAAGGTTTAACAAACCTGGGATATCCGCAACCCGTTTCAAAATCGCTGAAATACCCCCTGCTGCATCGACATCTTCAATATGGTATGCGCTGGAGGGAGAGACTTTACAGACGTTTGGACACTTCTTGGAAATCGTATTGATGCGATCGAGGTTGTAGTCGATCCCAGCTTCTTTCGCGATGGCCAACGTGTGTAGAACAGTGTTCGTACTGCCTCCCATCGCCATGTCGAGTGCAAAGGCATTGTCGATAGACGCAAGCGTAATGAGTTCCCGTGGACAAGGCCCCTCTGCCTTCGCCATCTCCACGACGCGAATAGCGGCCTGCTTCCAGAGGGCAAGACGAGCCGGGTCTTGTGCGAGCACGGTTCCATTACCCGGCAATGCAAGACCAATCGCTTCGCAGAGGCAATTCATGGAGTTTGCTGTAAACATGCCGGAACACGATCCACAACCTGGGCAACCTGCCTCTTCTACACGGTTCAACTCGCTTTCTGTCATAGAGCCATTCTTAAGCTTAGCAACACCTTCAAAAATCGTAATCAAGTCAACAGCCTTTCCGTCAAGTTGTCCAGCCTTCATCGGTCCGCCGCTGGCAAAGATCGTCGGGATGTTCGCACGGATGGCGCCAAGGATCATGCCGGGAACAATCTTGTCACAATTCGGGATACAGATCATCGCATCAAAACAGTGCGCTTTAACCATCGACTCGACAGAATCGGCAATCAGTTCACGGCTGGGCAATGAATATTTCATACCATCATGACCCATGGCGATTCCATCGCAAATGCCAATCGTGTTAAATTCAAAGGGCACACCGCCCGCCTCGGTAATGCACTGCTTCACCCACTCCCCTACCTTGTTCAGGTGGCAATGCCCCGGGATAATCTGCACATACGAATTACAGACAGCAATAAAAGGCTTCTTAAAATCCTCACGCTTCACACCCGTAGCCATAAACAATCCGCGATGCGGCGCCCGTTGAAACCCACTTTTGACTTGGTCACTATTCATAATAAAAACCTCTTACAATCGTTTAAAAGTTAATGACGTTTAGTTTATCATCCCCTACCCCAAACCTCACGCACAAATTTTAGGCTTTTTTAGTTAAATTCTGGGCCCATCTTTTGCATTAATTTTTTACGTAGCGAATGAAAAGATTACACGAAGCAGACATCCTGGCTCCTCTTCCTGAAGTGTCTTGCGAGGCTGGAACAGGATAAGGCGAATGAAGCCAAAATCAAGAACATGAATAATACAAACTGAACGGCGGTGAATACTACACGCCGCCGGTCCAGTTGGCCCAAACCTAGGTCGCGTCCGATGCGTCGTTAAGCACCCACAAGCTCAAGCCGGTCATCAGAAAAATTGGATCAGGGTCCGGCCTGAAAAGACGTTGACATAGACACGGTTCCCATCAGACAGGATGCGGGTTTCATACTTTTCTAAACCCGGCCCGCTTACCGTCCAGTTCTTCAGGTTCGCACTGCCGGTCAGACTGTTAAACGTGAACAGCGTTCTCTGGAACGGGGGACGCGCGGTGTCGAGGTTCTTCAGATAGACGGTATTGGCGCCTTGCAGCGCCAGCGTGCCAGTCACGTTGACGACATCCGAAGTCGTGGCACTGTGATCAAACGCGAGCGTAGCACCCGCGCCGATGATCAGCTTGGAACTGACCGTCACCGCCTCTGCTACCCCGTTGGTCAGGCCGATGGAACCAGTCACCGTCAGTATGCCATTTGAGAAGTTCCCGCCGCCGCTTATACCGGCCACAGTCTGGCGCTCGCCATTCAAGTCGAGGGTCGCGCCCGACATCACGGTGACCACGGTTCCGGTGGGTAACGCCATGAAATAGTCGATGAGCCACTTCGCGCTGAGATAGCCCTCGTTCTGGATTCGCTCCTGCTCTGTGAGGACACGGTCATAAATCAGCACTTCAGCATGATACTGCAGGCCAGAACGTTTAGTGTTTCGATCATTGTTAAAACTGCTCGCAGTGACGACGTTCGTCGCCAACACCTCCACGAGATTAAAGCCGTTGTTGCTGTTGGTCGGCATCGCGTAGGTCGAACCATTTATCGCCACACCGTTGACATAGTTTGTTCCACTTCTCACGTTGGAAGAGGCTGAGGGGTGCCAGAGCGGGCTCGTCGGATCTGTATCCGTTTGCCGAGTGAAGTGATAGGCAACCGAATCCGTCAGAAGAAAGCTCGTGCCTTTGAAAACTGAAAATACGGTCCGAATGGAAGCGTCTTGCGTAAAGCTCAGATATTGACCATAGTCGGTGGGTGTGTTGGTGGGGCTGCATTGCACTGCGCCCAAACCGTTGAGCGCCTTGGCGGCATAGGTCGGCAGGCGCGTGCCTGTGTTGTTGACAGCATGCGCTCCATTGCCGCTCAGGTCGTTCCACTGGGTGATTCCACCCGACGCGTTCGTCGTCACGTTGGCCGGCGAGGAGGCGTCGAACCAGCGCGCCATGCCAGCCACCGGACTCCCGGCAGGCGGCGCTGCAAAGGGAAGGGTTAGCGTGCCTTCACGGACGATGGTCGCGCCCGAATAGGCCAGCTTCCCTGACAGGTTGACATTTCCTCCACCTTTCTTGACCAACGTCAGGCTTCCTGCGCTATTCGTAATCACGCCGGTGAACGTGACGTTGCCATTGTTGTCGCCCACGGTCAAGACCGGCGTACCGCTCCCGCCGTCAATCGTGCCACTTCCCGAAAGCCCGTTAATCGTTTCGTTAAAGCCGTTGAGGATGAGCTTTCCGGCCACCAATACGTCGCCCTTGCCCGTACCGTTAGGGATCTGGTCGGACGCGCCGAGAACCAACGTGTTTTTGCTTTCGATGATGGTAGAACCGCTATAGTCATTGGGCGTTCCGGTTTGGTTGTTCAGCGTCACCACCTCACCGTTGGCGGCACCGCCGTTCTTGAGCAGAAGTCCGCCATTGGGGCCAGGTCCGGTCAACCGGCCTGTGAGCAAAGCAGGGCGCCCGCCTGCGATGTCAGCATAAGCCGCAAAGTTGATCGGGGCGAGATTAGCCGTCAGCGTGCCGGCAAGGGTCAAGGAGGTGTCGAGACGGATCGAGCCGGGCTGGTCCGTTCCGTTCGTAGAAGAGTTGAAGATCATGTCGTTGAGGATCGTCATCGGCACTGTATAACACATGAGCTGCGCCTTGTCGGTCGCGGTTTCTCCGAGGGTGATCGGGCCACGCCCGAACGGGCTGCTCACGATCGCACCGCCCGTGCCGAAGCTGACAGGCGCAACGTTGATACCAAGCCGTGTATTGGTGCCGAACAACGTCAGACCTCCAGAAAACGTGTTGCTGGAATTAACAGGCCAAACTCCAAGGCCGTTATTGCTGGCCAAGCGCAAGGCGACCTTCTGCCCGTTGGTGCCGTCAGCGACAAGCGTTGCAGGCGAAGTGGTGAAATTCGTGATGGTGAGCGTACTCGTGCCGGAGCCCGCCGAATTGTCCGTGATCGTTCCTGCGGCAAGGCCCGCGCCGAGGCCCACCGTAAAGCTGTAGCCGTTAAGGTCAAGCGTGCCGCCTGCAGCCGTACCTACCGTCAGCGTGGTCGCAGAAGGCAACGCCGCCGCGTTGGCAAGCTTGAGCGTGCCGGCAGCCACGGTCGTCG
>SESA01001390.1_pt1 | contig 12597 bp, 11 predicted proteins | sample 3171451 | NCBI WGS metagenome assembly SESA01 (sample SAMN06051862, study PRJNA518727) | freshwater metagenome | biome: subpolar coniferous forest; feature: holomictic lake; material: water; isolation source: holomictic Lake 227, 8 m depth | place: Canada: near Kenora, Ontario | collected...
AATTCTTTTGAGGGATTGTGAAGCTGACGATTGCCGGTGACTGTGCCAAAAGAATGATCTTATCACTGTGGGGATACTCCTTATTGCCGAAAGCAACTCGTTTGTTCCCAGCTGTTGCAATCTTGTCGATAACCTTTGAAGAAGCATTAGAGGGCGCTTTGGGTGGCTTTGGAGCAGATAGGAGGGTAAACTGTTTCAGGAATTGTCCATTGTTCAGGAGTGTCAATGTCTTGGCTGAACGATCAAGTTCCAGAGAGGCGTTGAGAGAGGGAATGAGCAACTGCTCACCGATCTGAAGGTTGATGTTGCTGAGTTGATTGGCCTTTTGAATCAGTTCGGCATTAGAACGATGTTTTGAGGCGATCTTCGCAAGCGAGTCCCCCTTGATCACGGTGTAGGTAATGGTCGCGGGATTTCCGGAAGGTTGAAACAGCAACTCCATATTGGCCACCCCGAGCAGACGAAACGCCTCGGGCACGAGAGGTGATTTGTTATTCGCGGCGATCCAAGCATTCCACCCCTCGCGGGCCTGCATCAATTGACCGGATGTCTGAAGAGCCTTGAGTCGTTGAAATTCAGGAATTCCCGGATCAGGAGTTGGTGTCGGTGCCGGTGCCGCGGCTTCAAGAGCGCGGGCCTTTTTTTCCACCCGTGAGGGTTTGATGAACAATTCGTAACCGAAGTAACCTGCCGATCCAAAGATGGCGAGTCCCAGCACGAGAAGTGTGAGGAATTTGAATGTCTTCATATGATTTTACGCGGCCTTACGGTAGAAACCCTCTCCGTTTCCATTCTGCGACATTCTCTCCGGCCGATCGTTGGATAAGATCCATGGTGAATTTCATTAAACAGACCTCCCATGCGTCATCAATCCCTTCGATCAATGCTGTCATCGGATCATTTTCGTTCCGGATCTCCTCCTCCAGACGCATGATGGCATCCTCTTTGTCTTCTCGGAGAAGATGCTCGGAGAGATCCGTTTTCTTGAGTGAAAACCCATACCTAAGCAGATGAAAATCCCTCTGATCCTCAATCCATCCTGCAAACATCTGGGCTTTGTCGCCGAATCCCTCAAGGAGAAGTTTGCTGATGTATTGGGGGGCCAGAATTCTGGGGCGTTCCGCATGGATCACTCCTTTGCGGAGTTTCACGGATCCGATTTCATCCATCGGTTCCGTGAGGAGCCGGAATCGGAAACTGGTCCGCCCATAGGTCTCGATCGCCGAAGTCGGAGAAACTACCACCCGGGTGTTCGCCATGGCGTAATTGAAATCATCAGCCTTAATCATCGTTCGTTGATCAGGATACGGCCTTGCTCGTAAAAGGTCAAAGGCTGATGGTTTCTTTCTAAGAGGACTTCCTCTTGGAATCCGTCGTTTGACACGGAACGTTTTTCTGTTTTCCATGAATTGATGAAACATCCACTTCCACTTTTTCTGATTCCACTCCTTCTTCTTGGAGGTTGCACGCAACTTACCCAACGCCCGGTTTATGACCAACCGGCTTATAAGCCCAAGGATCCCTCGAAAGTTGCGGTCAAGGTCTCTCTGAACAAGCAGATGGTCTATGTCATGGAGGGAAGTCGCCCGCTTCTGGTGACCGCCTGCTGTGTCGGCATAACCTCGCATCCCACACCGAAAGGGAACTTCACCGTGACCCGGAAAGAGCGTAACAAGCGCTCCGGTGAATATGGATTCGCTGTGTTGAAGGATGCCATCATTCCCTGCGAGGTCTCCCAAGCCCACGGCCATTATGTCGGCTATCCCATGCCTTACTGGGTGGAGTTTTCTCCCGGATATGGGTTCCATCTCGGGTGGGTATGGCCAGTCCCAAAGAGTCACGGTTGCATCAGGCTCCATTCCAATGATGCCGGAAAGTTTTTCGCACTGGTCCACGAGGGAACCCCGGTCAAGATTGCCGCAGATCAACCCGAGGATGCCACCCTCGGTGCCAAGACACCACGCCCCCAGGATTACAACGATCCCGACCTCCCGGCAGCCCTGATGACGGCGCAGAAGTATTTTGAACAGATCAAGCCTCCCGTGTTTCTACAGTAAGACACGGGTGATGGATTCCCAGGCATCTCCCGGCAAAGTAAATCTCCGGACTCCGGAGGTCATGGCGCGTGTTCAGGAGGAGGTTGAGAGGCACTATCACAGCGCTCTTGTTGAGCGTGTCCGCTCTGCGGGGTCTGTGTTTGTCTCTGGGAAAACGACCGTTCGTTTGGCTAAGCAGTTTGGGTTCTGCTACGGCGTGGAGAGGGCCATCGACCTTGCCTATGCTGCGAGAAAGGTTTTCCCCCAATCCCGTCTCTTCCTGATCGGGGAGATCATCCACAACCCTGAAGTCAACAGCCAGATCGCCGCCCTGGGGATCAGTAATCTTCTTGATGCAAACGGTCGTCCGAGAATCAGTGATCTTGGTCCTGACGACGTCGTGATCGTTCCCGCCTTCGGAGCTGAGGTTTCTCTCCTGGAAGAGATTAAGAAACACGGGTGCCGGATCGTCGATACCACGTGTGGCGATGTCATGAGTGTCTGGAAGCGGGTGAGGCAGAACGCCAAGGAAGAGGTCACCTCGATCATCCATGGCAAGGCCTCCCACGAGGAGACCAGAGCGACCGCCTCCAGAGCGCTCGGTTCTGGGAGCGGCCATTATCTGATCGTGCTCAATCTTGAAGAGACCGGACTTGTCTGCGACTACATCATGGGGAAGGGGAAACGGAATGAGTTTTTGCTTCGGTTTCAGGGGAACTTCTCGGAGGGGTTTGACCCCGATCTTCATCTGCTGAGAATCGGTGTCGCAAATCAGACCACCATGCTTCGCGAAGAGACGGAATCCGTTCAGAGGATGCTTCGTGAAAGTATCACCGGGCGTGATGGCAACGGTGAAAACTTCCGCCTCTTCGATACGATTTGCGGGGCCACCCAGGAACGTCAGGACGCACTCAAGGAGTTGCTTGTGACGCCGCCCGACCTGCTTCTTGTTGTCGGCGGATACAATAGTTCCAATACCACGCACCTTGCCGAGATGGGTGAACAGAAAGTGCCCACTTATTTTATCCGTAATCAGGAGTGCCTTGAGTCCATATCTTTGATCCGTCATTTTGACCTCCAGAGCAAACATGAGATTAGGTCGGCTTGCTCCTGGCTTCCTGATCGTGAAAAGAGAACCTGCATCGCCATCACGGCAGGGGCTTCTTGCCCAAGCAATCTCATCGAGGAGGTCATGCTAAGGGTGCTTGAGCTCCGTGGCGAACCCTCTCCCCTGAATCAAGATTCATAACCCCCCCCATGATCCTTTCACCTATACAGATGAAAGCGGCAGAAGAGAGACTCTTCCAATCCGGAGATACTCCTGAACATCTCATGGAGATTGCTGGAGAGGGTATTGCTAATGTGATCCGCCAGTTTTTCCCCTCCAGTTCCACGATTCTCGTCTATTGCGGAAAAGGTCACAACGGTGGCGACGCGCTTGTCGCCGCCCACTCTCTTGAGGCCTCCGGTTGGAGAGTTTTGCTTCGCATGAGTGGTTCCAACGATGAGTTGGCACCGTTGACACGGCGTCAACTGGACTCCCTGAATTCACGGAAAAATGTTCAAGTGATCACCTCGGCATTCTCATCCTGCGGTGCGACCGTGATCCTGGATGGACTTCTTGGGATCGGTGCAACCGGAGTTCCCTCCGGTCTCACTTTGGAACTGATCAAGGAGATGAATCGCTATCGCGGGGAATGTGGTGCTTTTACTGTGGCGGTCGATCTTCCCTCGGGAATCGATGTGAACTCCGGGGAGCGTTTTGACCCCTGCGTTCAGGCCGATCTCACGGTGACCATCGGTGCCGTCAAGTCGTGCTTGCTTGCTGATTCCGCCACCACGGCAGTCGGTCGCATCGCTCTGGTAAGCCTTCCGAATCTTGCTCTGCATGTGGGGGATGAGGGAGATCCAGCCGAAGTCATGACCTCCATGGATTTAAGGAGACTGCTTCCGGTCCGCGATTTTGATACCTTCAAGGGAAACTATGGTCGGATCGGTGTTCTTGCAGGATCCATCGGTTACTTTGGAGCCGCCAAACTAGCTTCGACGGCTGCAGTTCATGCCGGTGGGGGATTGGTAACGCTCTATGCGATGCCCGACACCTACCCTTATCTGGCCTCCATGAGCATTCCTGAAGTGATGGTCAAGCCCATCGCCTCCTATAAGGATGTCATCAAGGAAAAACTGGATGCCTTGGCCTTCGGTCCGGGTCTTGGTAAACAATATATCCAAGACCTTAGATCCATCTTTCGTGATGCACCCATGCCATGCGTTGTCGATGCTGATGCGTTGAATGCCCTGGCGACCACACACGCCATTCAGACCCGCTGTTTGGGCCCCCGTTTGTTGACACCTCATCCTGGAGAGTTGGAGCGCCTTTATCCATGCTCGGATAGGACCCGTCGGGAATGGGGGATGCAATTTTCCGAAGGACACAATATGACGCTTCTTCTCAAAGGGGCCCGCACGATCATCACGGAACGGGGTGCCCCTCCGGTTTTCAATACGACTGGCACCCCTGGTATGGCGACTGGGGGAATGGGTGATGTCCTGAGCGGAGTCTGTGCCGCAATGCTCGGAAGCGGACAATCCTTGCGTGAAGCGGCAATGCTTGGCGCCTGGCTCTGTGCCCGTGCAGGGGAAATCGCCATTTTTAATGATTCCGATTCTCAAGAATCACTTTCCGCCACTTCGGTGATTAATCACCTTGGCGACGCCTGCACTTCTTTGAGACGGGGAGACTACTAAAAAGATCGGGGCAGATTTTCCCGCTTTGTTTCGGAGGCGCTGAGAAGAAATCAATGCACAGCAATTCAGGAGATTGTCCCGCGCAGTGGGATGACTTCATTGACAAATGTTAACTCCGTACTGTGTTTACTGGCCTGGCTTTGGACTGGAGACCTGCGTTGCCTCTGTGCAAGAAATTCTTTAATTCCCCAACTCTTTGAGCGCCTTGAGCACGAGGTCGAGATGTTCGGCAGGTTTCACTTTAGGAAAGATGGCCGCAATCATTCCTTCGGCATCAATGACGAAGGTGGTTCGTTCGGTCCCCATGTATTTCTTCCCATACATCGACTTCTCCACCCAGACTCCATAGTCGGCGACGATTGCCTTCTCGTGATCGCTCAGAAGAGGGAAGGGAAGATCGAATTTGGAGATAAACTTCTCATGGGATTTCTCGGAATCGATGCTCACTCCAAAGAGGTGCGCCACTGTGGAGTTGATGGCCTCCCACTCATCACGGATCCCGCAGGCCTGGGTGGTGCACCCGGGTGTGTCATCCTTGGGATAGAAGTAGAGGACAAGAGCCTCACCCTTGAAATCTGAGAGTTTGACAGGGGTTCCTGAACCATACAAACCGCCAACGGCTGTCGCAGTAAAGGAAGGGGCTTTGTCGCCGACGTGGAGTGTGCTCATGATTTGGTTGGTGATATTTTAAGAAGACTCACAGGGATTATGGGGAGGAGAGGGATTGGAAAGTAAGTCATTCGAGGAAAGAAGATGAAAAGATCTCCATGATTCGATTTATCCCTGTGAATCCTTCGACTCCTTGTGTTCCGAGATCGGGGGAAGGAATCGGACGCGGCGATCGTCACGTGGCAGGCGGATGGTGAAGAGAAGGCCCTTCCCGGCAGCGCTTCGCAACTCGATTTCCCCACCATGCGCCCTGACGATCCGTTGGACGACTAGCAGGCCGAGCCCGTTTCCGTCTTTCTTGGTCGTAAAATAAGGTTGGAAGATCTTATCCGCTGCCTTCGGATCGATCCCGCCGCCGGTGTCACCGATGCTGACCCAGACATGGGTGTCGTCACATCCGGTTGCCACACGAATCTTTCCGTTCGTACCCACCGCCTGAAAACTGTTCCGGATCACGTTATAGAGAGCCTGACGGATCTGATTCCGATCGAGGGATACCAGAGGGATCTCCTTGGACGGAAAAAGCTCAACGATAATCTCCCGGTCCTCAATCTCGGCTTTCAGAAAACCAACACATTCCAGGATCAGTGCATTGAAATCAGAGGGCAGGCTCTCCAAAGGTGAAGGTCGCACCGCCTTGAGAAACTTCGAGATGATTTGATCGAGGCGCGCCACCTCGCCTCTAGCGATCCCCACGGATTTTCGGATCTGTTCCAGATTCTCAGCTTCCGAGCAACTTTTGTTCAGGTGGCGCTCCATCAATTGAAGCTGGATGTCGAGGGAATTGAGTGGGTTTCCAATCTCATGGGCCACGCCTGCCGCAAGTAGTGTCACGGCGGAGAAGCGCTCGCTCTCGATGGTCTGTTGTTTTTCGCGACGCTCCTCGGTGATATCCCTGAGGATGACAGCCCTTCCAACGAGTTCTCGGCGAGAGGTCTCCTTCTCGTCACTCATCAGCGGGGTGATGTAAAAATTCAAGAATCGATGCTCGGGATAAAAGACCTCTAGGTCACGACTCATCACGTCTCCAAAGGAACTCACGGAATTTAGATCGAGTCCCGGGATCGACTTGGAGAGAGGAATCCCAATGTGTTCGGCACCGCTCACGCCAAAAAACAGGCATGCGGCCTTGTTCATGTAGATAATCCTGTCATGTGGATCGGTGACGATCACACCCTCGAGGATCGCATTAAAAATCACTTCCAAAAACCCCTTCTCCCGTGAAAGAAGCTGAAGGTAATAGCCGATATCATCCGGTTCCACGAAATGGATCCTCTCGACAAGTTTGTCGATGAATCCGCGGTTCATGGTGCAGTTTCCAGCCTAGGCTTCCAGCAGGGCCTCGAGCTCGTTCACCCGCCGCGAAAAGAGTGCCAGGGCTGCATTCACCGGTGCGGGCGTGCACATATCCACTCCAGCATCAGCCAGAGTCTCGATGGGAAATTTGCTTCCGCCACTTTTCAGAAAATTGTAATAGCGTACTGTATCACCGGTCGAGAGAACCTGGGAAGCGAGAGTCGTTGCCGCAGAGATCCCGGTCGCATATTTATACACGTAGAAGGCGCTGTAGAAGTGGGGGATGCGAAGGCACTCCAACTCCAGAACATCATCGATCACGACTCCCTCTCCGAAATAGGTGTTGAGCAGGGCCCGGTAGATGCTCCTGAAGCTCTCCAGCGTCAGGGCGGCCCCCGACTCTTCGGCGGCGTGGATCAACATCTCGAACTCGGCGAACATCGTCTGTCTGAAGAGTGTTCCCCGGAGGTCGTCGACCTGACGGTTGATCAGGTAGGCCCTCATAGCCCGATCCGTCGAAGTGGCGAGCAGATGCTCGGTGAGGAGGATCTCGTTGAAGGTAGAAGCGACCTCTGCCAGGAAGATCGGATAGTGGTAGTTCTGGAAGTTCTGACTTCTCCTTGAATACCAGGTATGCATCGAGTGGCCCGCCTCGTGTGCAAGCGTATACATGTCGGAGAAGACATCCGACTTGTAGTTCATCAGGATGTAGGGAGGACCCTCGAAGTTTCCGTAGGAGAAAGCCCCGCTGCGTTTTCCCTTGTTCTCGTAGCGGTCGCACCACCGCTCCTCTTTCAGTCCGCGTTCCAGGACGCCCGTGTATTCCTCCCCGAGAGGGTGCAACGAATCCAGGACCTTCACGATAGCCTCATCGAAGGTGACATCGCTCTGCACGGCTGCGACCAGCGGTGCATAAGTATCATAGACGTGAAGGAAAGGGAGGTTAAAGAGCCTCTTGCGCAGGGCGTAATAACGATGAAGATCGGGAAGACTCCCTCGAACGGCTTCGATCAAATTCCCGTAGACGGAGACCGGTACGTTGTCAGGAAAGAGCGAGGCCTCCAGCGCCGAAGGGTAGTTCCTAGACTTGGCCAGGAAGATATCCCCCTTCACGGAATTTGCGAGCGAACTAGCCAGTGTGAATCGGTGGGCGTCGAACACCTTATAGAAACTCGTGAATGCGCGCTTGCGTACCTCATGATCGGGACGCTGAAGCAGTGAAGAGAAGCTGCTTTGTGTCAGTTCGATGTTGCGTCCCCTATCATCGCGGACAGATCCGAAGTTCATGTCCACGTTCGTTAATTGAGAGAAAGTTTCGTGGTGGCCCGAGACAGCCGGTATCGCAAGTGAAAGAAGCCGCTCTTCCTTGTTGCTGAGCGTATGTGGCTTAGCCGCCGAAGACGCTGCAGGGAGATCTTCCAATCGGAGAGGAGGGGATCCTCAAGGAATTCGGCAAGACGTTCGTCAGGGATCTCCTGAATCTCCGGGGCGACCCAGGAACAGGCCTCGCTTATCTTCGCGCCGAGCAGTGAGAGGCGACCGTCACGGTCCAGCGAGAGGGCATTCGAGCCGTCCTCGGAGAGACGCAGTCCGGCATACTGACTCAGGCGCTCGATGGAGTGATCCAGCGTCGTCTCAAACTCCAAGGCACGGGCCAGATTGGCGGCACTTGTGCCAAGGGTCCCTCTAAAGTTCGAAACTCCGGCGTAGCGCGAGGAAAGGTTGGCGAACTCCGTCTCCCAAGCGGTGTCATCCGGGAAAATCAGAGAGAGATTCCATGTGTCAGACTCAGGGATATCCTCACGATTTTTCAGAGTGGAGGCAGTCGCCTCACCGGAGACATCCGCAATCCGTGGAATGATTTTCTCTGATCGACTTAATGCCGGGGAGAAGCCGTAGTGCCTCCGCATTACTTCTGAGCCTTGCCCTGTGAGGCCACCGCCGCAGCAGCGGCTGCGATCGCCTCGGCGTCACCAAGATAGTAATGGCGGATTGCCTTCAGAGAGTCATCCAGTTCATAGACAAGAGGGATGCCTGTAGGGATATTCAGGGCAAGGACTTCTTCCTCGGAGAGGTTATCAAGATACTTTACCATCGCGCGGAGCGTATTCCCGTGGGCGGTGACCAGCACCTTCTCGCCGCGACTGACTGCCGGTGCGATCTCCTCGTGCCAGTAGGGAAGCACGCGGTCCACCGTATCCTTGAGGCACTCGGTGAGGGGAAGTTCGGCCTCCGGGACATCCTTGTAGCGTGGATCGTGACCAGGCCAGCGAGCATCGCTCTTCTCAAGGACTGGTGGCGGCACATCATAACTGCGACGCCAGATCAGAACCTGGTCGTCCCCGAACTTTGCCGCAGTCTCGGCTTTGTTGAGTCCCTGAAGAGAGCCGTAGTGACGCTCGTTCAGACGCCATGAGCGCTCAATCGGGATCCAGAGTTCATCCAGTTCGTCCAGTATCATCCAATTCGTTCGCAGGGCGCGCTTCAGGACGGATACAAAGGATCTATCAAAACTGTATCCCTCCTTCTTGAGAAGTTCCCCTGCAGCCTTGGCTTCACGGAGACCTTTTTCATTCAGATCGACATCGGTCCAACCAGTGAAGCGGTTCTCTTGGTTCCAGGTGCTTTCGCCGTGGCGGATGAATACTAATTTATGCATATATGGATTAGCTTACACAAAAAATCTAATCTTTGGAAAGAGCTTGGTCTGTTGCATCATCGTGGCATTGGCCCCTTTGCTTTCAATAGGTTCACAACAGCTACGCTTGACCGCCTGACTCATTGCTTATCCGATGTAATGCTTAGTTCAAGGGAAAGGAATGCTTTCTCGTAAATGACGGTCAGCTATCTGATCAAAATCTCCATGTTTTTTACAGCTGATGGTGAGTTTTGAGGGAACCTGTACATAAACTGTCCTAGTGTAATCATATTTTCCCCGTGGACCTTCTCAGCGCGTTCAATGAAAATCTGCGTTTTGGTGTCCATTAGGAGATTTTTAAAGGTCCACTTCCTCTCTGCACGACCCCTCAGCCTTTCTTTACCAACCCCGAGATCATCACATCCGAGCCGATCTTAGTGTAGGTTACATCGGTCAGATGGGCAGGGGAGATGTGGGCCTTGACTGCTGGGATGTTCCCTCCTTGGATCACCGGGGCGATGAAGAAGCGGACTTCATCGACCAGTTTTCGTTTGAAGGCCTCGCCTAGGGTATATCCACCCCCTTCGATCAGGACGCAGGAGATGCCCCGCTTGCCGAGTTCCTGAAGAACTTTTCGTAATGTTATCCCCCCAAAGAGAAGCGTTCGATCGCGGTGGGTGTCCATAAGGAGTTTTGACTTCCTCGGGATCTTTCCACTCTTTGACCAGATGATGCGCCACGGTTGGGGATGATTCTTTGAGATTCTGATATCCCGGATCGTGAGGGAGGGATCGTCGGAGCGGACTGTCCCTCCACCAACGAGGATGGCCTCAACATTGGTTCTGAGGCGCATGGATTCCTTGCGGCTCTCCTCCGATGAGATCCATCTGCTCTGGGGGTGAGAGTCAATACATCCGTCCAAGGTGAGCGCGGCCTTGGCAATGACCCAAGGCAGGCCTGTGCTGGCACAATGATTCCAATGGGCATTGATCGCACTGCATTCCATGTCAAGGACTCCATCCCTCACGACGATGCCGGCCTTGCTGAGAATCCTGGAGGCTCTCCCCCGGTGTCGTTTGTCTGGATCGGTCGCACCATAAACAACGCGGCTGATGCCCGCTGCAAGAATTGCCTCAGTGCAGGGAGGAGTTTTTCCGTGGGAGGAGCAGGGTTCCAAGGTGACGTAAAGCGTGGCTCCAATGGCCTTTGAAGGGCTGAGCTTCCGGAGTGCTTCAATCTCGGCGTGGGGAAGTCCTGCGGATCTATGGTATCCCTTGGAAAGGATCTGATCGTTTTTTACAAGCACCGCCCCGACGGCGGGATTGGGACTTGTTCTGCCAAGAGCGCGGATTGCCTCTTTCATGGCGAGGAGCATGAAGCGTTTATCCTTTTGATCCTGACTTTGTGATTTCATCCTTTTTGTTTTGCTCCTCTCTGGGCGTAGGCCGATCCTAAGGTATGGCCAAAAAAGAAAACAGCTCGGACGCAATCCAGTCTCCAAAAATGAGGCCAGGTCAGGAGGTCCTGCTCGATATCAATGATATTGGCTTTGGTGGGAAGGGGGTCGGCCGAGTTGATGGAATTGCCTGTTTCGTGGCTGGTGTGATCGATAGCGAAAAAGTTCAGGCCCGTATCTGGAAGGTAAAATCCCGCATGATGGAGGGGGGGCTGATCGATGTGATCGAACCCTCACCCCATCGCGTGGAACCGCCGTGCCCGGTCTTTCTGAAGTGCGGAGGCTGCTCCTACCAGCACATCGACTACCCCCACCAGTTGAGCATCAAGGAAAACCAACTCCGTGAAGCGTTACGCAGACTTGGTGGAATCGATGCACCTCCCGTAGGTGAGATGATCCCATCGCCGGAGCCGTATTCCTATCGGAACCGCATCACGGTTCATGTTAAGGACGGGGACATCGGGTTCTTCGCCGAGGGATCGAACAAGGTTGTTCCAGTAGAAAAGTGTCTGATTGCTTCCGGGGAGGTGAATGAGGGCTTCCAGGATTTGCGGAAATCTCGTCCTCAGGACGGTAACTATCTGATCGGAGAGAAGAAAAGATACGGCGGCTTTCGTCAGGTGAATAATGCTGTCGCTGAAATCCTGAAAAAAACTGTCCGTGAGGCAGTCAGGCCCTCCGTAGATGCCCCTGCAATCAATGAACTGCTTATTGACGCCTACTGCGGCGCCGGTTTTTTCGGACATGAATTGCAGTCTCTCTTCACAAAGGTGATCGGTATTGAGCGTTCCATTGCCTCCGTGGCGATGGCCAGTCGTCAGGCTGCCCCCAACGAGGAGTATCTCGCAGGCGATGTCGAGCAGATGATTCATCCGGCACTTTCCGCAGGTTCCTCTACCGGGACGGTGCTTCTTCTTGATCCTCCCTCCGAGGGACTCGCCGATCAAGTCACCGAGACGATCCTCGAGATACCGCCCGCCCGGATTGTCTATGTCTCCTGCAATCCCGCCACGCTGGCACGTGATGCGAAGCGACTGACTGTCCTATCGAACCGTTACAGGATTGTTCAGGTGACTCCGCTGGATATGTTCCCTCAGACGGCCGAGATCGAATCAGTCTCGGTTTTTGAACTTGTCTGAGTATGGTGGCATCCGAGGAGGCTCAGATGATCCGGATCAAGGGAGCCAGGCAGCATAACCTGCGTAATCTTGATGTGGAGATTCCCCGCAACAAGCTCGTCGTCATCACGGGGCCGAGTGGTTCGGGGAAGTCATCGCTTGCCTTTGACACGCTCTTTGCGGAGGGACAGAGGCGCTATGTCGAAAGTCTCTCGGCCTATGCACGTCAGTTCCTTGATCAGATGCAGAAGCCTGAGGTGGATCACATTGAGGGGCTCTCTCCGGCGATCGCTATCGAGCAGAGGATCGCCCCTCCCAATCCCCGTTCGACGATCGCAACCACGACGGAAATTTACGATTATCTCCGGGTTCTCTATTCATCGATTGGTGTCCCTCACGATCCCAAGACAGGGGCTTCCGTCCGCCGACAATCACCTCAGGAAATCGGTCATGAAATTCTCTCATGGGCGGAGGGAACTCGTCTGATGCTCCTTGCACCTCTTGTCAGGAATGAGCCTGGAGAGTTCCGTGATGTGATCGACCGTGCGAGACGCGAGGGATTTGTGCGTCTGCGGATTGATGGTGAGATCATCGACCTCGGACGTCCTGAGCCGATCAAGTTGCTCAAGACCAAGA
>SESA01001396.1_pt1 | contig 12566 bp, 8 predicted proteins | sample 3171451 | NCBI WGS metagenome assembly SESA01 (sample SAMN06051862, study PRJNA518727) | freshwater metagenome | biome: subpolar coniferous forest; feature: holomictic lake; material: water; isolation source: holomictic Lake 227, 8 m depth | place: Canada: near Kenora, Ontario | collected 2013-06-25...
CGGTGTGTAAGGCTTGCTGGTGAAGACTTCCAACTGCTTAACCAAATCGGCTTGGGGATAAAAAACGATGTCGCCTTCGAAAGTCAGCTTGCCGAACCGGTATTGGGTCCCTTCGTGGATCGGAACCACGACATCCGCCCGGGTTTTGTCTGGTGAAATCGTGATCTGCGGCGGATCAACCGTTGCATCGAGATACCCCTCGGATCGGTAATACCCCAAGACCTTCTCCACCCCGCCCGTCAGGTCGCTTTCAACGTACGGAACGGCCTGTTTCTTCTGGAGACGTTCCTTGGTCGTGCCGATGAGATTTTCAAGCAGCACATTGGAGGGGACACGCGCGTTTCCGGTGAACGTGACGGAGCCAAGCTGCGTCAGCGGTCCCTCGTGGATCGTCAGCGCCAGTCGGTTTCCCGACTCGATCGCCCACTTCACGTCGGCCTGCGAGAAGCCGTGCTTTCGATAAAAAAGGCCCAGGAAAAAGGCCGTGTCGTCCGCCGACGCCCGCGAGAGTCCGGACTGCTGAATGGCGGCGAGTTGATCCGCAATGGCCGTACGGAGTTGTTCATCCCTAAACGAGCGATTGCCGGAGATCCGGAGATTGGCGGCCGGGAATTGCCGGTTCCCAGCCGCGGGGAGCGGCGGAAGGACGGGAGCCGGAATGGAAATGGGAGTCCGGGAAGGGGAGGGCTGCGGAAGCGGCGTCGGCTCGGGCGGGACAGCGGTCGCAGATCCACTAGTAGAAGCGGCTTCCAGCCGCTTTTCCTGCGATTTGGCAGAACCCGGCACCACTGGCGGAAGTTGAACCGGAACCAATGGGGCAGGGGATTTGGCGGGCACGGTCGGTTCGCCCGGTCTGCGCATCCTGGCGGGAAACGGCGGTTCCGGCGCGCCCGGCTGTTGGGCCGGGGCCAGCCCGGTCAACACAAAGAGGCAGGCAAGGATTACCAGGACAATCCCAAAGGGATTGTGAGCCCAGGGTTGCGAGGAACGAGCTACCCTGGGTGATAAATTACAGGAAGCCAACCCGGAACGGGTTGTGGTCAGCCGGAACGAATCTGCGGCACCCCGGGCCACAACCCCGTTGGGGTTGATGACCGGATTTGAAGATCCCAGGGTAGGCCCGCGGCGGGCCAACCCTGGGCTTTGGGCCAGAATCCCGTTGGGATTCATTTGTTTCGGAAAGGGGGGCATCGCTCAGGAAAGGTTACCGAAACTTCAGGAGATAGCGGAATTGCAGGCGGACGTCTCCCTGAATGTCCACTCCGGCCCCCACCTCATACTGGTCGGAAAGCTTGAATCGTCCGCCGAGCTCCTGCTTCCCGGTGCGCGGATCAACCGTCCCCACATCCAGCTTGAATCGGTCGATCACCTGGCTCGTCGGCGTCTCTTGCGCGGGCGTGCGCCGCTTGAAAATCTTGCGATACACATCCTGAAGCAGGAGCACGCCGGCCCGGCTGGCTATCACCTGATTATTTTCCGTAAACTCCTTTGTCGTTGCCCCGGTAGCGATTAGCGCGATCAGCTCCTCCTGCGGGAGCGGCGGCTCGCTTGTAAAGAGCGTTTGGGGTTCGGATGCCGTGCCGTAAATGTAAACGCTGATGCTGTAATCCCGAATCCGTGAAGTCCCATGAATGTCGAGCACGGGATTGAACGGATTATCTGGCGTGAGATAGAGATTCCCATAATCGACATCCAGCCGACTGAACGGTAGCGAAGCCGCCAGATTCTCAAAATGGGCGGTCCCCTCCATGATGGGGGCAAGCCCGTTGCCGCCGAGATGCAGATTGGCCACCGCCCGACCGCTGGCCAGATTGCTCCGGATGACGAACGGTTCCTTGGTCGTGATCGCCACATCGAAGGTCCAGTTTCGGAAAGGCGCCACATCGGTGGAAAAGTTTGGACGCCCTTGCGCCACTTTCGGCGCGGGACTCCCCGGCAGGCCGAGCGGAAGGATTTCCACTTCACGGAAAAACCGGCTCTTGATAATCCCCAACTTGCCTGTCACGTGGGCGGAATCGAGCGGCCCAATGATCTTCAGGTCCGAGTTCGCGCGCAGAGTCAGCGTGTCGTTCCGGACCAGCAAAATATCCTCAGACTTGAGATGGAGCTCGAGTTGGGGGTTGGTCCATGGCTCCAGCCGAATGCGTCCCCCCACTGCAAACGGCCCGCCGGAAACTTCTCCGGCAAAGCGTTGGAGCACGAGTTCGTTCTTCGCAAACCGCAGTTCACCCCGGAAATTCCCCAGCCCCGGCAGATTTTCGTTCTGGAACCGGATGGCGGGCAAATCGAGCGCCATCCCGCCGGTCAGTACAGGGTTGGCCAGGGTGCCCGCCCCCGAAGCATCCACGCTGATCCGGCCTTCCACATAGCGGACGATCGGAAAGACTTGCGCCAGCAGTGATGCCGGGGAAGAGGGGAGCTTGATGGAAAACGTGATTGGCGTGGCGGGATCGAGTTGCCGGTCGGTGAGCGTTCTCTTAACGTCCAGCGGCAGGTTTCCGGCAAACCGGAGCGGGCTGATGCCGGGCAGCGAGAACGCTCCATCCAAGGCGAGCCGTTTGTTGCGGAAAATCAGGGTGGCGTTGGCCGTTGCCGGCGGGAGCTTTTCCGCGGCACGCAGTTGCAGGTTGCGCGCCTGGGCTGTCACGGTGAGGTCCGGGGCGGCGAGGGTGCCTTCCGCCTTCAGCGTGGCATTCAGCAAGCCTTTCGGAGCGAAATCGCCCGGCAGGATCGGGCGCGTTCCGCTGCCCCGGATCATCTCAGCGATGGCCAAAGGAGCGTGGGTGTCCCGCCCGCGCACCCCGTCCGCCGCGGGCGGGACGCTAGTAGTGTTCGGCGTCGCCTTTGCTGAGGACCGAAGGTCCGTTCCATACCAGCCTGGGGCATCGCCCCAGGAAGGGCGGGGAGAGGGATCAGGGCTGAAGGCCTGTTCCATTTCTGGGCGAGAATCAATGGCGCGGGCTTTCAGCCCTTGATCCTTTTGAATCGAAAACCTGGGGCGTTGCCCCAGGCTGGTATGGGTCGCGCCTTTGGCGCTGAAAGGCAGTTTTTGCGAATGGATTTCATTCGTGCCGAACACTTTCGGCGGGACGCCCACGCTTCTTTGCCCCGCCGTTCCCGACCGCGCCGGGAACATCGCTGCCAAATCGATCTGCTCCAGGGTGAGAGTCCCTTCCAGAGCGCCCGATTCTGGAAAAACCGTTTCCGGCCGATCGGGGGTGCGGAGGTCGAGCGGGAGGTTGAAGCTCCCTTTCACCGTCGATGTCCCAATCTGAACGAGCAGTTGGTCGATCTTGAGCCGTTGATCGTGCATCCGCACCCCGGCTTTGACGGAGCCTTGATCTGAACGCACCCGGAAGGTGCCCAGCTCGATTTTTTCCGGCGAATAAGTGCCCGCGATTTCGCCGTCGATCCCGGTGAAATCGCCGAACCGCCCCTGGCGCACCGTCGCCTGGCCCTCGCCCGAATGCTGGAGGGTTTGGAGCTGGCCGGCTCCGTGCCAGTCGATCTGAAGCGAACCGGCGATAGGGGTCTTCAAAAGGGGCTGGAAGGTATTCAGATTCTGAAGGGTTCCCGACAGGCTTCCGTTATAGGAGAATGGCGCGACCAACCCGATCGAGCCGTCACCAGCGAGTCGGTCTTTGCCGTTGAGATCGAGTTGGAAATCCCGAATCTGCGCCGTGTTGTTCTCGATGGGCACCTCGACCTTGAATTGTCGGGCCGTAAACTCTTGAAAACGAAGCTCGCTGGCTTCGACTTTGAGTCGCCCATTCAGAATTCCGGCGCTGTGCCGCAAGTCTCCCGTGGCCTTGGTCGCTCCACCGAGCGCGCGCGTTCCGGAGACGTTCGGGGCTGCGGCAAATGCAGCCAGCGAAGGCGCGTCAAGGTTGAACCGGAGCGAGCCCACCGCGTCGGCCCAGGAAAAAACCCGATTCCGCCGCAGTGTGGGCAGATCGTATTCCGCCTTGCACTGGATCGTGTTTGGCCCCCGATGGAACTCCGCCGAATCGACCCTGAGCAAGCCCTCCTGCACCTGCCCCGCAAACGCCCCGGTGTCGAGTTCATAGGCCCCCAACCGGAGCGAGCCGAGGCGGCCATCGATGTGAGCGCGCACCCCCTCAAACCACGGCATTTCCGGGGTGCGTGGCCCAATCGCCACCGACAGCCGCAACGTGGCATCGCCGTTCTTGAGGGCAACCTGCTTGCCGCTCACGGAGTCGGCGCTGGTGTCAAAGGTTCCGGTGAACTCCTTGGCTTCGATTTTGAAATGCCCGCTCCCATGCATCGAGCCCGTCGTAATGGCGGGATGAAGCTGGCGGAGTTCCGGCGCCTCCAGTTCCGCGGTGCCGCTCAGATTTTCGGTGAGAAGCTTGTCAAAAGTATCAGGGAGCTTCCGTTCCGCCCGGATCACAAGCCGGTTGTTCCCGGTCGCAAACTGCGCGGAATCGAGCCGGGCCAGCCCCTGGGAAACGATCACGGTGCTCGCGGCGTGTTCGACGCGCACCCCGTTCACCGAGCCGTCCTCCACCTGTACACTGGAGCTTCCTTCCCAACCCGACGGCACTGCCGGATTCCCCGAAAGCTGAATCCAGCCGCGACTGACCTTCCCCTTAATCTCGGGCCTCCAGCGCAGGAAATCGTGCAGCGCAGCCAGCGGAAGATGCTTCACGGAAGCGGTGAGTTGCGCATACGAGGTGTCGCCTTTGACTTCCCGCCGCCACAGGAACAGGGCCACCTCGCCGCCGAGCACCTTCCCCTCAAACGAAAGATAATTCACTCCGCGAGCGTGCTGGGAGGCGTCCAGTTCCAGCCGGGTTACCGCCACCTCGTTGCCAAGCCGGAAATCGTGCGTGACGAGATGGCGGTCGATGTAGGTCGCGGCGGATTGGACATTGCGCCACGTCCCGATCTTCGGCACCGTCAACTCGGCCACGCGGACAAACCCCGGGATCAGCGGATCGAGGTGGGCATCCAGGCCGCCCACCACCCACGCGCCACCGGCGGTTTTAACCGTGAGATTGAAGTTCTCGACCTGCGCCCGGTCACTGAACAAAGCGGGTTGCTGAAGGATGTCGCGCAGGATATTCGCCAGCGCCTGCCGCTGGTCCTGGGTCCCTTTGGTCGCGGTAAGCGCGAGCGTGGCGTTGCGAAGGTCATACCCTTTCACGAAATTCCGGACCCCGTTCCGGAAGAGTTCCCGCAAACTGTATTGCACTTGAAGGCGCTCAATCTTGATTGATTCCACCGGAGAGCTCCCGACCGGAATCGCCTGAAGGTTCTTGAGCGTCAGGCCATTCAGCACATTCCCCTCGATCTGCAGCGAGAGTTGAACGTTCTGCCGAATCGCCATTTCGATGGCGGTCGTCCGGAGCGCGGCGATCAGCAGCGGTCGATGAAAAACCACCGCGAGCACGATGAGCATGAGCAAGCTCCACCCCACGCGCCGACGCCATTTGCGCCTTGGTTGTGGTGATTGGGCTTTCGAAGGTTCACTCATTGCGGCTTCTGTTTTAGCGGTCAGTTTGCGCTCGGCAAGCGCGGACCTCGCGCCATAGCCGGATGGAATCTTTCGTCGGTTTCCGCTCGGAAATCAACGGGCGTGTTTTGGCTTATGGCGCACTCATCGGATTCAATCGCTGCAGGCAGGGAAACCGCTCGTTGCAAACTGGCGGCTTTGGGTGGAAAAAGCTCGCGCGTTTCCTAAAGCGCGCAGCGCCTTGGAGCAGCGGCAGTCCTCTGCCGCCTTACGTGGCGCTACGGATGCGCACCAAACTTTTATTAAGCTGGCGCGCATGCGTCTGAGCGGGGCGGCTACAATCCGGCGCACCGCGTCCACCCCCGCGCCCCTCGTTACGAAGCTGATCTTCGTAACGCACCCATCTTCGAAGTTGTGCTTCGCGAACCTTCGCCGCGCCAAAGCCCCCTCCCGGATTCCACAGAGCCCGTCAAAAAGCGCCAGCGAATGCCTCCTTCAACGCAAGCGAGATTTTCAAAGCAACCCCGTATTTTTCGAGTAAGGTTCAGGCGCACCTAAATCTAAACCTTATGAAAACCATGATCATGCTTGCCGCCCTGTTTACACTGTTTGGTATGCGCGCGGAGGCTGCGCCTCTGGAGATCGGAGCCCGCATTCCCGACGTCACCGGGATCGATCAAAGCGGCAAGGCCGTCTCCTTCAAGGAGGTCGCCTCCACCGGCTACGTCCTCGTCTATTTCTATCCCAAGGCCGACACGCCGGGCTGCACCGCCCAGGCTTGCAGCTTGCGGGATGCCTACGTGCAGTTGCAGGAAAAAGGGGTGCGCGTCTTCGGCGTGAGCGCGGACAAACCCGAATCCCAGAAGAAGTTCCAGGATAAATACCATTTGCCCTTCGAGTTGATCGCCGACAGCGACGGCAAAGTGATCGAGGCGTTTGGGGTGCCGCGTATTCCGCTGGTTGGGTTCGCCACCCGGCAGGCTTACCTCTTCAAAGATGGCACGCTCGTCTGGCGGGACTTGAAGGCCGCCACCAGGGAACAGGCCGCGGATGTCCTCAAAGTCCTAAATTCCGCAAAGTCAGTGAGCGCGGCCGTGTCGCTCGAATAGACTCCGCAGCCGTCCTTCAATTTCTCAATTCCAGGTTGCCGCCGGACCCCGCGCCCGCATATTGAATAGTGGTTCGCAACTTTTTCCTGACATGCCAGAAATCACCGAATCCCTGATCCGTTCCACCCTCTCGCAAATTCGCTACCCCGGATTCAGCCGGGACATCGTCTCTTTCGGCTTGGTTAAAGCAATCCAGATGAGCGGAAACGACGTTGCGGTCCAGATGCAACTGGCCACCGCCGATCCGTCCGTGCCTGAGACAATCAAGGCCAATAGCGAATCGGCATTGAAGGCGATTCCCGGAATCGGAGCCGTCCAGGTGAACGTCGAGGTCCAAGCCGCCGCGCAACAACCGGCAGCGGCCCCCGGAGCCGGCGCCACCGAGATTCCCGGCGTCAAGCACGTCATCGCCGTGGCCAGCGGCAAGGGTGGCGTGGGTAAATCGACCGTGGCCGTCAACCTCGCGGTCGCGCTTCGTAAAACCGGCGCATCGGTGGGACTCTGTGACTGCGACATGTATGGGCCCAGCATCGCCATGATGTTCGGCAGCCGCGAACGCCCCATGGCCACGGAAGAAAACCAGATCATCCCGATCGAAGCCGCCGGCCTCAAGCTCATGTCGATGGGATTCCTGCTCGACGACGCTTCGCCCGCCGTGCTTCGCGGGCCGATGGTCACGCGCTACACCCAGCAGTTCCTCCGCCAGGTGGAGTGGGGGACTCTCGACTACCTCATTCTCGATTTGCCGCCAGGAACCGGCGACATCCAGTTGACCATCGTCCAGACGGTGGCCCTGGCCGGGGCCGTGATCGTGACAACCCCTCAGGAGGTGGCGCTCATCGACGCCCGCAAAGCGGCGTCCATGTTCGGAAAAGTGAACGTCCCGATCCTTGGCCTGGTCGAAAACATGAGCTATTTCCTCTGCCCGAGTGACGGGGTACGCTATGATATTTTCGGCACCGGCGGCGGGGCTCGGGAAGCCCAGCGACTCGGTGTGCCGCTGCTGGGGCAAATTCCCATCGACATCGCCACTCGGGAATCGGGCGACCGCGGCATGCCCATCGCCGTGGCGGAGCCGGAATGCGCGGTGAGCAAGGCTTTTCTTGCCATAGCGGGTCACTTATGCCAAACTCTGGAAGTCTGAAAATAATTTTCCTCCCAAGGCGCGGATCAAGCGCTCTACACCCAACCCAAAGAGTCATCCAAAATGTTCCCGGCACCCGTAGTTTACTTCGAGGAAAAGCAACATTGACGGGCGGGAGTTTCTTATGAAGAGTGACCCCACCATGGATAATCCGAAAACAGATAATTCGGATCTCGTTAGGAACTCGGTCCTTTACAAAGAGTTCTTGGCCGAGCGCGAAGAGATTCTTTGCCACAAGTGGCTGGAAAGTGAAAAAGCCGGACACGACATCGGCTTTGAACGCGCCCTCCTGGACTGGATTGTCAAGCACCGCTCCGCCTGGCGGGATAAACGCCAAGGGAAAGCCGAGCAACCGCAGGCCCGATCCTAACGACCTTCCGACATTTTCTTGTAACTGCGGCGCTCCGTCGCGGGGGGACGCGAAGCTAACATCGGCGCCCCGACTGAGCGGGGCGGCTACAGCAGACCCAACCGACACGTTTAAGTTCCTTTAAGTGCGATCCCGTGAGGTCGCCAAGGAGTTTCCAATGCCACAGTCTCAGCCGATTCCCTCCGAACCACCGGTCCCCGGTGCCGCCCTGATTCTCGATGCCGGGGCCATCGACCGCATTCTTCGCCGCATCGCCCATGAAATCATCGAGGGCAATCCCGAGCTTGATCGTCTCGCCCTCGTGGGAATTCCTTCCCGTGGGGTGGAGGCTGCCCGTCGCATCGCCGCCCACATCGAGGCTTTCGAAGGGCATCCCGTAAAGACGGGGGTGATCGATGTCTCCATGCACCGGGACGACCTCCGGTTGCGCACCACCTTTTCTCCCATCAAACCCTCGCATCTGCCCGAGGGGCTGGATGAACTCACCATCGTTCTCGTGGACGATGTTCTTTACTCCGGGCGAACCTGCCGCGCGGCCATGGACGCCATCTCGTCCTTTGGGCGGCCCGCTCGCATTCAATATGCCGTGCTGATCGACCGGGGCCATCGCGAGCTCCCGATTCGCGCCGACTACGTGGGCAAGAACATTCCTACTTCGCCAGGGGAGCGAGTCTTTGTCCGGTTCCAAGCCGTCGATAACGTGTCGGACTCTGTTTGGCTCAGCAAACCGTAACCAAATATGCCTGACTGGAAGCGCAAAGACCTGGTTGCCCTTGAGGATCTCTCGGCCGGGGAAATCAATCGGATTCTCGATACCGCCGCCGCCTTTAAGCAAGTCGGCACGCGCGACATCAAGAAAGTTCCCTCCCTGCGGGGCAAAACGCTCGTCAACTTTTTCGTCGAGCCGAGCACGCGCACGCGCACTTCGTTCGAACTCGCCGCCTTCCGGTTGAGCGCGGACGTGGTGAACATCGCCGCGAGCACTTCCAGCCTGACCAAGGGCGAGACGCTGAAGGACACGGCTCTCAATCTGGAGGCGCTCCATGCCGACATCATCGTGCTGCGCCACTCTTCGGCGGGGGCCGCGAAGTTCCTCGCCGAGCGGCTCCGGGCCAGCGTCATCAACGCCGGGGACGGCGCCCACGAGCATCCCACGCAAGCGCTGCTCGACACGTTCACCATCCGCGAAAAGCTCGGGCGCGTTGAAGGGCTTCACGTCGCGATCATTGGCGACATTCTCTTTTCTCGCGTTGCCAGATCCAACATTCACGCCCTGCTCAAACTCGGCGCGCGGGTCACGCTCGTCGGCCCGAGCACGCTGGTTCCCCGCGAATTCGAACGAATGGGCGTGGCGGTCACCCATAATATTGACGACGTCCTGGAGCAAGTCGATGTGGTGAACCTTCTGCGCATCCAGCATGAGCGTCAGCGCCAGGAATATTTCCCGAGCCTGGGCGAATACACTTCGCTCTTCGGGCTTACCAAAGAGCGCGCCGTCCGGCTCAAGCCCGAAGCGCTCATCATGCACCCGGGGCCGATCAATCGGGGCGTCGAAATCGACAGCGACATCGCCGACAGCGGCCGTAGCGTCATCCTCGACCAAGTCACCAACGGCCTGGCCGTCCGCATGGCGGTCCTTTACCTCTGCGGGGGAGCACGGAGAAAGTAAGGGAATCGATATGCGAGGGCCAATCGAAACAGGGCGGGGAAACAGGCCAAGGTTCAAAGCGAATCCGGCCCGCACTCCAAGGCGGCAGGGGACTGCCGCACTCCAAGGCGCTGGCGCGCTCCTGAGGCCCGCGCGAAGCGCCTTGGAGTGCGGTGGCTCTCCGCCGCCTTTGAGTGCGCCTCGACCCTCATTTTCGTTTCCGAGTTGCGCGAAACCAAGTTTGCGCTCGTTCCCAATCTCCAGATTGGGAACGAAGCGCGCGTTTATAAACCCCTTTCGCTTTTATGCCTTCCTCCTCATTGCTCCTTCGTAACGGTCGCGTGATCGACCCAGCCAACAAGCGCGACGAAATCGCCGATCTTGCCATTGTCGATGGCCGCATCGCTGATCCATCGACGGTTCTCCTTGGCGAATTTGAGGAGATCGACTGCACCGGCCTGGTGATTGCGCCGGGGTTGATCGACATCCATGTCCACTTTCGCGAGCCGGGTCAATCGGCCAAGGAAACCATCGGCACCGGAGCCAAGGCGGCAGCCGCGGGCGGCTTTACCAGCGTGGTCTGCATGCCGAATACTTCGCCGAGCATCGACAATGCCAGCGTCGTCGGGTGGGTGAAAGACCGGGCGCGCGCTGAGGCGTGCGTTAACGTCTTCCCGACCGGCGCCATCACCAAAGGCATCGCGGGCGAAGAGCTTGCCCCCATCGGTTCGATGGCCAAGGCCGGGATCGTGGCGCTCACCGACGACGGACGTTGCGTCCAGAACCACGAACTCATGCGGCGCGCCTTGGAATACGCCCGCATGTTCGATCTGCCGGTGATGGATCACTGCCAGGATTACAACCTCGTCGGCAAAGGCGTCATGCACGAAGGGTATTGGAGCACCGCGCTCGGATTGCCGGGTTGGCCGGCGCTTGGCGAAGAAATCATCGTGCAGCGCAACGCACAACTGGCCGAGCTTTCCGGCACTCAGATTCATTGTCAGCATCTCTCCGCCGCCGGAAGTGTCCGCATCCTTCGGGATGCGCGCGCCCGGGGAGTGCCGATCACCGGGGAGATTTGCCCGCACCACATCGCGCTGACCGACGAGTCGATCCGGGCGTTCGACACCAATTACAAGATGAACCCGCCGCTGCGAACCGAGCGGGACATTGAGACGCTCATCGAAGGGATTGCCGATGGAACGGTCACCATTCTTGCCAGCGATCACGCCCCTCATTGCGAGTTCGAAAAAGAAGTCGAGTTCGACCAGGCTCCCTTCGGCATTCTTGGGCTGGAAACCGAACTGGCGCTCTTCCTGGACATCCTGATTCACAAGCGCAAGGCGATCGACCTCCCGCGCCTGATCGAGCTGTACACCATCAATCCGGCGCGCTTGGTCAAGATCGATCGCGGAACGCTCTCCGTCGGCGCGGTTGCCGATGTGACCGTCATCAATCCAGGCCTCGAGTGGAAGGTCGATAAGCACGCCTCGTTCTCCCGCTCCCGCAATACCCCGTTCCACGGCTGGGAACTCAAAGGCCGCGCCGTCCGCACGATTGTCGGTGGGAAAACGGTGTTCTCGTTGTGACCGGCATATCCATTGAACAGGTTGGCAAGCGCTTCGGCGAAGTCGTTGCGCTTAACCGTGTTTCTCTTGAGATTGCTCCCGGCGAGGTCTTCTTTCTCCTTGGCCCCAGCGGCTGCGGCAAAACAACGCTCCTGCGTTGTTTGGCGGGATTCGAGCTTCCCGACGAAGGCTTCATCCGGTTTGGTGGCGAGGACGTGACGCGCGTTCCGGCCCACAAGCGGCGCACCGGCATGGTGTTCCAAAACTACGCGCTTTGGCCCCACAAAACCGTGGCGGAAAACGTCGCATTTGGGCTTGAGGAACTCCGCACCCCGCGCGAGGAAACCGTTCGCAGGGTAGGGGAGGCGCTTGCCTCGGTTCGCATGGAAGCCTATGGGGCGCGGGCCATCAATCAGCTTTCCGGGGGGCAACAACAGCGGATTGCCCTCGCCCGGGCTTTGGTCGTGCGCCCCCGTTGTCTGCTGCTCGACGAGCCCCTTTCAAATCTCGATGCCAAACTCCGGCTTGAGATGCGGACTGAAATTCGCCGGATTTGCAAAGAGTCCGGCTTGACCGCTGTTTACGTCACCCATGACCAGAAAGAGGCGCTTTCGGTTGCCGATCGCATTGCGGTTTTCGACGCGGGCTGCGTCTGCCAGGTGGGCGCTCCGGGTGAGGTTTATCGCCGGCCCATTTCGCGGTTCGTGGCGGATTTCATCGGCGAAACCAATTTTCTGGAAGGCGAGGTCGTTTCCATTTCTGCCGGGACGGTGCTGGTTGCCGTGGAAAACGTCCGGCTCCAAGTCAGCAGTGAAACGGGCGCTGCCCCTCGGGTAGGTGAAGCCGTGACGCTCTCCATTCGTCCGGAAGCGTGGAGGCTGGCCGTCGGTTCTGGTATTTTGGCAGGCAACGTCGTGAACACAATCGGCGGCAGCATTGCCGAAGCCGTTTATCTTGGTGAAATGGCCCAGTATTTAGTTAAAACCGCGCTCCCCGGCGTTTCCCTCAAAGTCTATGAGATGAACCCGGCCGGCAAAGTGGCCGAAGGCGGTTGCTCCGTCAGCGTGGCTCCAGAGGATATTGTGTTGCTGCGTTAAAACTCGCGCTCCTCCGGTCCCAACATGCGCTCCCCCAACGCGCGCTCTTTCCCAATCTCGTGACTGGGAACGCACTTGTCCTCGAATCTCCGATTCGCAAACCGTCGATCCCGGAGCGTAATCTTTGAAAAAAGCGAGCTTGTCATTTTTGACA
>SESA01001398.1_pt1 | contig 12564 bp, 10 predicted proteins | sample 3171451 | NCBI WGS metagenome assembly SESA01 (sample SAMN06051862, study PRJNA518727) | freshwater metagenome | biome: subpolar coniferous forest; feature: holomictic lake; material: water; isolation source: holomictic Lake 227, 8 m depth | place: Canada: near Kenora, Ontario | collected...
CGTTTCCTTTTTTTTATTTTTCCGAAAATCTGAAAGCAAGCTTTCGATTTTCTTCAAAATAAAAAATGCCGCATTCGCGGCAGTTTTTATGATTTGGCGGAGAGAGAGGGATTCGAACCCCCGGAGGCTTGCACCTCAACGGTTTTCAAGACCGCCGCAATCGACCACTCTGCCATCTCTCCGGGGGCAAAATTACAATAATTTTCTAATCCGGCAATATGCCCGATTTACATTCTGCATTACAGCCTTTACCCTTCATAATCGCCACTTTGCAGAATTTTCTTGCCATCACGGCGAATTTGAAGTAAATTTGTGCTGATTGTAAATACCCGAACAGAATTAGCATTTTTATACGTTATCATACCATCCAAAATTATAACACTATGAAAAAAATTACAATCCTGATGATGTTTGCCGCACTTCTTCTCGGAGGAAGCCAGCTTTCGGCAAAGAATCTGTGGGCCTATCTTACATATGCCACTTTCAACTCCCCTGAAGGGCCTTATGTTGAAACATACCTGAGCATTGCTGGAAACAGCGTGAAATGGGTCAAACAAGAAAACGGCAAATTCAAAGCTACCGTTAACGTGCTCATGATGTTCAAAGACAAAAAAGACATCAAGGCATATAAAAAGTATGAACTCAACAGCAACGAAGTGGCTGATACCGCCGACCTGAATTTCCAGTTCATCGACCAGCAAAGATTCCCGCTGGCAAATGGCAGTTATGACCTGGAAATCCAGCTTTCCGACAAGAACAAAACCGTTGCAGCCGCTCCCTACACACAACCGATAATAGTCGATTTCCCTGCCGGTAAACCTTCGATGTCAGGTGTTGAGATGATTAAGAGCTATGCCAAATCGGGTGAAAAACCTAACACACTCTCAAAAAGCGGGTACGACCTTATCCCAAACATCTACAACTTTTATAACGGGCCTGAAGCCCGCCTCGGATTTTACACAGAACTTTATGGCCTCGATAAAGCCATACCTGCAGGTGAAATGTTCCTTCTCTCTTACTATATCGAGTGTTTTGAAAATAGCCAGAAGCTGAATGATTTTGCAAAGGCAAAGAAGGAAACTCCCAAAGCCGTGAATGTAGTTCTTGCCGACATCAACGTGAAAGACCTTGCCACAGGTAACTACAACCTCGTTATTGAAGCCAGAAATGCCAGCAACGAACCAATCTTATCAAAAAAAGTGTTTTTCCAGAGAACGAATCCCAATGCCACCTACAATTTGACGCAAATCGCTACAACCGATATCCAGGGCACCTTTGCCGAAAAGATCAACAGCATTGATTCCCTGAAAGAGTTCATCAACTGCACCTATCCGGTATCCACGGGTTTCGAGAAAGATTTCATCCGCTTTCAGTTGAAAAAAGTTGACCTGCCTACCATGCAGAAATATTTTTATTCTTTCTGGCAACAGCGTGATCCAAAAGATCCGGAAAAGGCCTGGACAGGATACAAAAACCAGGTCAATATCGTCGAAGCCAACTTTAAAACCAAGATCAAAAGGGGATACCAGACCGACCGCGGCCGGGTTTTCCTGCAATACGGTCCGCCAAACGCAAGGGAAGGACACTATACCGAACCCAACACTTACCCTTACGAGATCTGGCAATACTATACACTGAATCAAACACAGAGGAATAAAAAATTCGTGTTTTACTCCCCTGATATGGTAACTGCTGATTTCATCCTGCTGCATTCCGACGCTATTGGTGAACAGTACGACCCAAGATGGAAAGTCGATCTTCGCAGCAAGATGGTCTCTCCTCTCGACATCAGTGATACACAGGTCGTCAGTGTCTGGGGCGACTATTCAGAAGATGCCTGGAACTTCCCTACAAGCAATCTCTGATCAATAGAGATATTGCCTCAATTCTTTCATCCGAATAGGATTTATTGTTACATTTGATCCTTTAACAATATCCTTATCTCTCTTCAAAATAGTGCGAGTCGCAGTAGTTATACTTAACTGGAACGGAAAGAAATTTCTTGAACAATTCCTTCCGGCATTAATACAGCATACAGAACCCGAAACAGGGATCATCGTTGCTGATAATGCTTCAACCGACGACTCCGTCGAATACCTGGAAAAAAACTTTCCGCAGATCAGAATTATACTTAATCCTGATAACGGCGGATTTGCAAGAGGGTATAACCTGGCCCTTGAGAAAGTCGATGCCGAATATTATGTTCTGCTGAATTCAGACATTGAAGTGACCGAAAACTGGATCAGGCCGGTCATCGAGATGATGGATAAGGACCCGATGGTTGGTGCCTGCCAGCCCAAAATCAGGTCCTACCATGAACCGAAAAAATTTGAGTATGCAGGCGCCGCCGGGGGGTTTATCGACAAATACGGCTACCCCTTCTGCCGCGGAAGGATGTTCCTGCAGATCGAAGAGGACCACGGACAGTATGATGATCCCTATGAAATTTTCTGGGCATCCGGGGCCTGTTTATTTGTCAGGTCGAAACTTTACCATGAACTTGGCGGGTTTGATGAGGACTTTTTCGCTCATATGGAAGAGATCGACTTCTGCTGGAGGATGAATAATGCCGGGTACAGGATCATGTATTGTCCCGATTCAACGGTATTTCACATCGGCGGAGGAACCCTTCCCAAAATCTCCTGGCGCAAAACCTACCTGAATTTCAGAAACAATTTCATCCTCCTGTATAAAAACCTGCCCGACTCATGGCTCATCAGGGTTTTTGCCATGAGGCTGCTGCTCGACGGCATTGCCGCTATGAAATTTTTGATACAGGCGGGTTTCAAGGATTTCTGGGCTGTAGCCCGCGCCCACTTCAGCTTTTACAGGACCCTGCCCAAATCAAGACAGAAACGGAAATCAATGAAACAGGGCTCGGTCAGAAACATCTATAAAGGAAGCCTTGTTTTCGATTATTTCATACTCAGAAAAAAGAAATTCTCCCAGCTGAAACCATCCAGGTTCAAACATTAAACGTAAAGCAGGCTTTCAATTGCAAGCCTGTACGAATCCAATCCAAATCCCGAGATCACTCCTTTTGCCGAAGCGGCGATGTATGATACATGCCTGAATGGCTCCCTTGCAAATACATTTGAAATATGCACTTCTATTACCGGTATGCGGATGGCTTTTACGGCGTCGCCTATCGCGACCGAGGTATGGGTGTACCCGCCGGCATTCAGTACAATCCCAATGTATTTCCCGTCGGCTTTCTGGATCACGTCGATAAGCTCTCCTTCAATATTGCTCTGAAAATATGTTAAGCCTGTTCCCGGGTATACATTTTTCAGGGTCTTAAGGTAGTCTTCGAATTTTTGACTGCCGTAAACCGAAGTCTCACGCTTCCCAAGCATGTTGAGGTTCGGGCCGTTGATGATCAGGATCTTTTTCATAACGGCAAAGTTAAAAATTCATAAGAGATTAAATCATTGATTTTATCCCGGACCTGGTTGATTTTGCCGTTTTATTATCCTAATTTTGCTGAAGCAGGAATGATTCTGAAAAAAAACGAAATGAAAAAATTTCAGGGAATTATTTTTATTGTTGCTGTGATATCGACGATTTCATGCAACCGACAGGAAAAATCAATTGAGACCGGAGCTGCTCCTCTTACCTCAAACTGTTGTCCTCAGGATACAGTCCTCAGGCATATCCATAGCCTTGTCTCAGTTCCCGACAGCGGACTTGCCGAGCTGAAAGACGGCAACAGGCGCTATACTGAGGATAAGATGACCGCATGTAACAGGTACGAAATAACCCGGAAAAAGTCGGCCGAAAAACAAACTCCGTTTGCCATTATTGTTTCATGTTCAGATTCACGGGTACCTCCTGAAATTGTTTTCGACCAGGCTATCGGAGACCTGTTCGTGATCAGGGTTGCCGGACAGGCCCTCGATGTAAATGAACTAGGGACCATTGAATATGCTGTTGAACACCTGGGGGTAAAGCTGATCGTGGTTCTTGGGCATGAACGTTGCGGGGCAGTCACCGCTGCAGTCGAGGAAGGGAAAGTTCCTGGTCATATCGGGAATATTGTGAATTGTATAAAACCCGCTGCTGATAAAGCCAAAAAAATGCCTGGCGACCCTGTCCAGAATGCTGTCATAGAAAACGTTAAAATGATTGTGCAGAAACTTACTGCCTGCGAACCCATCCTGAAGGAGGCCGTGCACAAACACGAGTTAAAAATCGTCGGCGCCTGCTACGATCTCGACGATGGCTGTGTCACCTTTCTGTAATTAGGGATTAGGGATTAGGGATTAGGGATTAGGGATTGGGTATTCTTTATCGATATTCAATATTCAATATTCAATATTTGATATTCATAAATGAAATGTAAAGTCGTCCTTCGTAAATCGTAAATACTAAATTTTCCTACCTTTGCCTCAACTTTCCAATAGGGGTGCCTTAAGACACGGGCTGAGATCATACCCTCTGAACCTGATCCGGATAATGCCGGCGTAGGAACAAGAGTATCACTTTACAGCATGCCTCTGTTGTAGGTTATCAGTTTAAATCCTAAACGTATAACTTATGATGACGCAAAAAAACAGAACAAAATCCGCCCTCAGGATAATCTCAGGTGCGGCAGCCGTAATTTTGCTGAGTATTACATCTTACTCGCAATGTAAAATCAACGGAACAATCAGAGACAAACTGGATGGCAAAACCCTAATCGGAGCCAACCTTGTCCTCGAAAAAAGCGGTAAATACGCCGTAAGCGACGAAACCGGCAGGTTTAAAATCAACAACATCAAGCCTTCAAAATACATTCTGAAGGCCTCTTACATTGGCTATGCAACCCTCAGGATCGAACTGAAGCTCAGGGGAGACACATCTGTAAATATTGTGATGGAGCCGGCTGCCATCCTTGGCGAGGAAGTCAATGTAACGGCAACCCGGGCCCAGTCCAAATACCCGATCGCCTACACAAACATCTCCTCCAAAGAGCTACAGAGCGCCAACCTGGGTAAGGACATGCCATACCTGATCCAGAACACTCCATCCACTGTAGTAACATCCGATGCGGGTACAGGCATTGGGTATACGGGCATAAACATCCGCGGTACAGACCTTACAAGAATAAATGTCACCATCAACGGAATACCCCAGAATGACCCTGAATCCCAAGGGGTATGGTTCGTCGACCTCCCCGACATCGCTTCATCTTCAGACAACATCCAGATACAGCGGGGCGTGGGTACATCAACCAACGGGGCCGGGGCTTTCGGAGCTTCAATCAACATACAGACAACAAAGCTAAAACCAGATCCTTACGGCGAGCTTGATGTTTCGGCTGGTTCGTACAAAACGATCAAATCGACACTTAGTTTTGGCACCGGCTTGCTGTCGAACCACCTGAGCGTTGATGGTCGTTTTTCGTACATTCATTCAAACGGCTATATCGACCGGGCGTTCTCAAACCTGCGTTCATGGTACCTTTCGGCAGGATATTACGGTCAGAAAACTACCCTCCGTCTCATAGCGTTTTCTGGTACCGAAAAGACTTACCAGGCCTGGGGTGGCGTTCCTTATGATTCTCTTTCGACCAACCGCAGGTTCAATCCGATGGGCCTGTATTACGACCAGAACGGGCAGATACAATATTACAAGAATGAGACCGACAACTATGTGCAGACGCATATCCAGGCAATCTTTTCCCAGAAATTATTGCCTCACTGGGATCTGAACCTTGCAGTGTATTTTACAAAAGGCAAAGGCTATTACGAGAGTTATTACCAGGATGATCCATTTTCGGCTTACGGACTTCCCGATGTGATTATAGGGGGTGATACGATCACTAAAACAAACCTGGTCAACCGTAAAATGCTTGACAATGGGTTATGGGGATTTACATTCTCCAGTAATTTCAAGCCAAACGACAATCTCAACCTGATCGTGGGGGGGGCGGGAAGTCTTTACTCGGGCAATTCTTTTGGCAAGATCATCTGGGCGCACTATGCCTCGACCAGCAACAATGAATGGAACTGGTATGACGGGAACGGACTGAAAAAGGATTTCAGCGTTTACGGCAAGATAAATTACACCTTATGGAGCAAACTCAGTCTTTTCGCCGACCTGCAGTACCGTTATGTAAATTATAAACTGAGCGGCACCATTGAGGACCTGAGGACCCTCGACCAGAAACATGTATTCAATTTCTTCAATCCGAAGCTCGGACTGAGCTTTTCTTTCAACACTCACCACCAGGTGTATGGTTCGTTTGCCATAGGCAACAGAGAACCCAACCGTGACAATTACAAGGATGCCGACACGAACAGAATGCCGGTCCCGGAGCGGCTTTACGATTATGAACTTGGGTACACTGCCAAATACAATTGGTTTACAGCCAATGCTAACCTGTTTTATATGGATTACCGGAACCAGCTTGTGCTTACAGGGGAGATCAATTCGGTTGGGGAAGCAATTATGGTGAATGTGCCTCACTCCTACCGCCTCGGGATAGAAATATCAGCCGGTCTCGATATCAGTAAACAGTTGCATTTCGATATGGCTGTAACAATTAGTCAAAACAAGATTAAAGACTTCACACAATATACCGATATGTATGATTCAGCCTGGAATTTCATGGGTCAGCAGTCGGTTTATCTTGGGAAAACCAACCTATCATTCTCCCCTGATATAACCTGTAATGGCATCCTGACTTACAAGCCGGTAAAAAATCTTTCAATCTCATGGAATGCAAGATACATAGGCAAACAATACATTGACAATACTTCGAGCAACGCCCGTTCGCTTCATGATTACTTTGTCAACGGATTAGGTGCATCCTGGGCCATTCATCCCCGCTGGATGAAAGAGATCGCCTTCAACTTCACGCTTAATAATATCTTCAGCGCATTGTATGAATCCAATGCATGGGTGTATCCATATCTTCTCGGCGGCAGTTACCACGAGATGAATGGGTATTTCCCCCAGGCACCGGTGAACTGGCTGTTCGGGGTAGCTCTGATAATCTGATGCAGGATGAGGCGCTTCGCGCCGATGCAGGATACAGGATAAGAAACTCTTGCATCCTGCATCTTGCATGCCCAATCCCCCACAACCAATCCCCAACAACCAACCCCCAATCCCCAACCCCTAATCCCCAATCCCTAATCCCTAATTTCGTACCTTTGCAGCCTGAGCCATGGAGAAAACCATCAACATACGAAACAAAAGGGCGTCATTCGAGTATTTCCTGCTGCAGGAATTCACTGCCGGGATAATGCTGACCGGCACGGAAATCAAATCGATCCGCGAAGGAAAAGCCTCCATTGCCGATGCCTTCTGCAGTTTCAAGGGTGAAGAACTCTTTGTGATGAACATGCATATCGCCGAATATACTCTTGGCACCATATACAACCATGAGCCGAAAAGGGAACGCAAGCTTTTACTTAACAAACGGGAACTGCATAAACTCCATGTGAAGGTGAAGGAAAAAGGGCTGACTATTATTCCCACACTTCTTTTTATCAATGAAAAAGGCCTGGCAAAACTTACTATTGCGCTGGCCAAAGGAAAACACTCCTACGACAAGCGAGATACCCTGAAGCAGAAAGACATGAAGCGGGAGATCGATCGTGCAAGGGACTAACATTTGAATACATGAGAAATTTCATCCGGCAGTATATATTTATTGCTATTATCATCCTTCCGGGGACGATTTTTTCCCAGGAAAAAAAGGAACAGAAAAGCATCATCGAATGGCACAGCTTTGTTGATGCTTATAAGATGAACAAGAAGAAACCCAGGAAGATGTTCGTTGATGTTTACACCGACTGGTGTGGCTGGTGCAAGAAGATGGACAAGGAAACCTTTATGGATCCTGATATTGCAAAATACATGCAGAAGAATTTTTACTGTGTGAAGCTGGATGCAGAGACCAAGGATACCATTGTGATCGACACCGTGAAATTCACAAACAAAAATCCCAAAGGCAGGGGCGGGAACAACCAGCTTGCAGTTGAACTTCTGAGAGGCAAAATGTCCTACCCTTCATATGTGTTTTTAAACGAGCAGAGCCAGGTTCTTTCTGTGGTTCCAGGCTTTATGACCTCCGAAAATTTCGCTCCCGTGATCCATTATTTCGGAGAGGATGCATATAAAAATGTTAAGTGGGAAGAGTATCGCGACAGCTATAACAAACCTGACAAAAAGAAATAAAGGAAGCCCCTGGTAATCGTAAAAAAGCCGTCAGCAAGGGACGGCTTTTTTTGATGGGTGGAAGATGGGGCTCGAACCCACGACCTTCAGATCCACAATCTGACGCTCTAACCTGCTGAGCTACGACCACCATTTAGTGCCGCAAAAGTACAAAAAAAAATTAAATTTGCAAAAAGTACGGCTTCATTGAACCTGTTCAGAAAACAAACCCGCGAAATTTCCGGTTCACTCTCACGGCTTGCCTGGAAGAGGTTCCGTCATGACCCCCTGGGTTTTGGTTCTCTCCTGTTCATTGGACTCGTCTGCCTTCTGGCTATCCTCGGTTACCTTATTACCCCTGATAAAACTCCTTATGCGAATCAACAATTTCTTGAGCTGGGTCTAAAAAAACCTGGATTTAAAGTTCAGGTTCTTTTTATCCCCAAATCACAACCCGTATCATATACCGGATGGTTCATGACCATGCTTGCAGGAGAAAAAGCCGCTTTTACAGTGGTCCCGGTAAGCGGTTACAGGTTAAGCTGCGACACATTGTATTACAAGCCTTATTCAGAGGCAGGGTCGGAAGAATACCCCGAAAATAAAATTCCTGTCAGCAAAGTTAAATTACCCGAAACAAAAACATTCTGGCTGGGAACCGACAGGTTCGGACGTGATTACCTTAGTGAGCTTATCATCGGTGCCAGGGTAAGTATCTCGGTCGGCTTCATCTCTGTCCTGATCTCGCTCCTGATAGGCGTTTCCCTTGGCGCCATTGCTGGATATTACAAGGGCTGGGCCGACAATCTCATCATGTGGTTTATCAATGTGGTATGGTCAATCCCCACCCTGCTCCTTGTGATTGCAATCACCTTCGCTCTTGGGAAGGGTTTCTGGCAAGTCTTTGTGGCTGTGGGGCTTACGATGTGGGTGGATGTGGCGAGGATGGTACGCGGACAGGTCATGAGCCTGAGGGAGAAGGAGTTCGTAGAGGCTGGACATGCGTTGGGGTTCTCCGATTCGAGGATCATTATCAGGCATATCCTTCCGAATATTCTGGCTGCGGTCATTGTCATATCAGCCGCCAACTTCGCTTCGGCCATACTGCTCGAGGCAGGCCTGAGTTTTCTTGGCCTGGGAGTTCAGCCCCCTGTCCCTTCCTGGGGTTCGATGATCAAAGAAAACTACGGCTACATCATCCTCGATTATGCATACCTGGCCATTCTCCCTGGGATTGCGATTCTGCTTCTTGTTCTGGCCTTCATGCTTATGGGGAACTCCCTCAGGGATGCCCTGGATGTCAGGACCAGGGACTGATTAGTCGGGTCCAAACTCAAGGTTTCCGCACCTGCCGTTATTCCTGTCACGGCAGGAACCTTTACTGAGGAAATACCTTATCGAAATATAGGCATCCATTCCGGTAAAATTGCTTATATTAAAGAAAGCCCCCAGCTTATCGGTACCCACTGTGATTCCGTAAACCCTTACGGCAAGCCCGATCCTGGGCAAGGACCAGTTATAAAGTGATATCGGCAGGCTCACTTCAAACCATTTTTTTTCATACCTTGGAGTAATGGACAGTTCGGCCGGCCTTGATAACGTATTCCTGGCCAGAACGATGGGATATATCAGACTAGCATTCACATAAGTATACTTTGTAAGATGGTAATCGAACTGAATGCTTAGAGCCGAAGGCAACCAGAGCGTAAAACGATCGGAGACCGTGGCAGAGGCAGTATCTCCGTAAAATTTATAACTGATGGTGTCAAGGATCTGATCAATACTCCTGAATTTCATTTTTGTCAGCTGGTCCCAGTATGACGAACGATTGTCAATCTCAATTTTCTCAGAATTTGTTTTGAAGCGTACACCGCCCACGTCGATCAGAGCCACACCAATGCGGTAAAGGTAATCGTCGTAACGCTGGGCACAAAATTTATCAAAATCCATTTCCTGGTGCGGGCGGATGAGACTGGTGAAAGTAAACCCCAGGTCAAATCCAAATCCTCCTCCCCTGAATGCGGTTGTTCCCATTGCCTGGTTTGTGGTATAATCTACGGGAAGGGAAATGCCCCCTTCGGCTTTGAGATTATTGATCTGCAGGGTCGAATCGTCAATCACGGTATAGTCAATGTTTTCGGTCCTCATGTAGGTTGCTGCATACCCGAAAAGACGCTTTACCGTAATACCTGCTGTCACCCGGCTAAATCGGCGGGCATAGACCTCATAAGCATACGTAAGGCCCAGTTCTGCCCAGGCCATCTGGGATAACATCCACGGACGGTTGTCCTGGTAATTGATCTTCTGTTGCTCCCTGTAATTGAGTCCGTGATAGATGAAGTTTGCAACATCGTAGGGGACATTGCGGAGCGATACAACATTTCTGAACGAGGTAGTTATTGCAAAGGCATGCTTTCCCCAGATTAGCATAGCCCCGGGTCCCATAACCATTGTATTCACAAACATATTCTTCGGCCTCATATTTTCATAATGATAGAAGTTACGGACTTCGGTTCCATAACCTTCTGAATGGGTGGGCCACTCATACCCGCTCTGGAAGAAATGTGCGAATTTGTATTCATTAGTTGGCAGGTAGAGGTAGTTATTCTGCAGGAAGACCCCGAACCCGAGGAATTCAATATCCAACCAGGTCTTCGAATTATGCAGTGCACTGGGATTCATCTGGATGCTGTTTACCCCGGCATAATTGCCAAGAACATTACCATACATCGACTGGGACTTTGCAGTCTTTAAGATGGAAAGCAACAGGAGAATAGACAATATCACATTTCGCAACCTCATAATAAAATGTGGTTACGGGCAAATATAACAAGTTGTTTGACTTCTCATCTTTAGGATAACGCCGTAAACGAAAAAATTAGTACCTTTGCAGGCTTAAAAATTTAAGCAGATGCGGATGTGGCGAAACTGGTAGACGCACCAGCCTTAGGAGCTGGCATCGAAAGATGTGGGGGTTCGATTCCCTTCATCCGCACACAATAAATAAAGGCGAACTGTTGCTAGGCAGCACGAAAATTTCAACGTAATTAAACATAACAGGGTCTCATGAATTTATCAAAAGAGAACACAGGCGAACTTACGGCAACGATCCGTTTGGAGATCATACCTGAAGATTACAAAGAACAGGTTGACAAAGTTATCAAAGACTATCAGAAAAAAGCCAACATCCCTGGCTTTCGCCCGGGACACGTGCCATCAGGACTTATCCGCAAAATGTATGGAAAAGCAGTTCTGGCCGAAGAAGTGAACAAGCTGATATCCGACTCCCTTTCCAATTATATTAAGGAACAGAATCTTAACATGCTGGGGAACCCTATCCCCAGCCTTGAAAAAAATTCTAAGGTTGACTTTGAGACACAGACCAGTTTTGAATTCTTTTTTGATATCGGGTTTGCCCCGGATTTCAAGATCCCGTTTGGGCCGGAGACCGAAGTAGAGGATTATGAGATCAAGGTTGACGACAGCATGATCGACAAGTATGTTGACGAAACCCGCCTCCGTTTCGGAACACCGGTTTCACCCGGGGAAGGTGCACAGACAGAGCTGCCTCTTAAAACTGAAGGTGTCGATGCAGAGGCAAAAACTGCTGATGAAACCAAAGCTCCCGAGATGACACCTGCCGAAATGACAGCCGAATTCTTCAGCAAGGTTTATCCGGGTGACACCATTGAGACAGAGGAACAGTTCAGGGAAAGAATTGCAAAAGATGCTTCTGCAAGCTTCGCACAGGAAACAGACAGGATCTTTTTTAACAAGGCGACTGAAACCCTTGTAAAAGCTACAGAATTTGAGCTCCCCAACGAATTCCTTAAACGCTGGCTTCTCGAATATAATGAAGGTAAGTTCACAGCTGAACAGATTGAAAAAGACTATCCGTCATTCAGGGAATCCATGAAGTGGCAGCTGATCGAAAACAGGATTATCAGGGATAACAACATCAGTGTGAGCGATGAAGATATTAAGAACTATATCAGGACTGTCATGCTGCGCCGGGTCGGCACGGAATTTGTCGATCCTGAAATGGAAAAGAAATATGATTCTATCGTAGATGCATTCATGCAGAACAAAGAACAGGTTCAGAGGATCAACGACCAGCTTTACAATGCCAGGCTGATGGGGCTTTTCAAGACCACACTCGGCATCGTAAAAAAGGAAGTATCCTATGATGAATTCATAAAAATCGCTTCTGAATTGCATGCACACGATCATGAGCACGATCATCACGATCACGATCACCATGACCACGATCATCATGACCATGATCACGAGAATGAGAATAAGTAACAAGGTAACAAAGTAACAAAGTAACAAAGTAACAAAGTAACAAGGTAACAAAGTAACAAAGTAACAAGGTAACAGGGTAACGAGTTAAAAAGGTAATAAGGTAACATGGTA